>Ga0102592_1003261_pt1 | contig 12493 bp, 11 predicted proteins | sample AraplaCol_mMF_r2_FD_76861 | JGI IMG/M metagenome (GOLD analysis project Ga0102592, IMG submission 76861) | Arabidopsis root microbial communities from North Carolina, USA - plate scrape MF_Col_mMF_r2 (SPADES assembly) (version 2) | ecosystem: Host-associated > Plants > Roots > Endosphere... | reverse complement strand
AACGAAAGCTCCATTCTCCATACAGAAGGAGAATTCCTCGATTTTATCAGCAGGGTAACGATGGGCAATCCCCGCCTGGATAATAACCTGCTCGCAGAATTCAATGAAAAGGACAGTTACCTCTTCCTCGGTTTTGATTTTGAGCAATGGTATTTTAAAGTGCTCTTTCACCTGTTCAAGATCAAGAAGGATGAGTTCAACGCTGTTTCCTGCAGTTTCGATACACCCGGCTTTGGCGCCGCCAATCCGCTCCCTGCCAACGGGAGGATCAGCGTAAGAACAAAGGAATTCTTTGAAGAGGAATTCAAAATGTTCTTTGTAAGCGATGACCTCCAGAGCTTTATTACCGATCTCAATGCTTTGCTTGCTAACTATAGTGCTAAATTGATCTGAATGTCTGATAGCTCCATCCGCAAAAGCCGCTATCCCGGCGTAGTCGCTTTTGAAGAAAAGCAACAGGAACTTTTTTTCGGAAGAACAACCGAAACAAAAGAATTGACGCAGCTACTGAAAGCGGAGCGCACCATCGTATTGTATGCGAAGTCAGGCGTCGGTAAATCTTCACTGCTCAACGCAGGACTGATCCCCCACATGCACGCAGAAGGCTTCTATCCCATAAAAGTAAGGTTCCAGTATACCGGCGATAAATTAGATAAAGACATCATCCGCAAAACACCGCTCAAAATAGCAGACGAAGTCATTCATCTGAAGATTGATCAGCCTGACGGGCTCACTTTGCGCGAAGACCGGGAAGTATTGTTCGACAGCCAACAGCCCAGGCTATGGGAACTTTTTAAAAGGCTGGAATTCCCTTCCTACATTCCGAAAAGCACAGGCCGCGAACAGATCCTGCAGGCTTTCAGAGAAGAGCAGTCGGCCATCACCGGGGCGCCGTCCCAACCACTGCCCGCGGAGGCAAGCCACAAAATGGTCCCCGTACTGATCTTCGATCAGTTTGAAGAGTTCTTCAACTTCTCCACCGGCGAACGGCATGATTTTCTCGTACAATTATCCGAACTGCTGCACGAAATGTGCCCTAACCGTATCCTGGAATGGCTGCGTAGCCAGCCGCCGGAAACGCGTACTGCCGAAATGGTGGAATGGTCAAAGCAACCCCTGATCAAATGCATCTTTGCCATCCGGGATGATAAGCTGGCAGAGCTGGATGGTATCCGTAAATACATTCCCCTGATCCTTCGCAACAGGTACCGCCTTTCGCCACTCGACTACAATGACGCAAAGGAAGCGATGACAGAACCCGCCAAAGTAGAAGGCGAATTTGGATCTCCTAATTTCACTTTTGATGAAAAGCTGCTGGATACCATTCTACGTAAACTATGCGGCAAAACGCCCGAGCTGTCTCCCCTGATCAGTCAGGCTCCACAAGAGAACGGTCAGCGGGCCAATGGGGTAGATGGCTCCCAGCTGCAAAAGATCTGCTCCTACATCGAGCATAAAGTGATCGAAAGACATAAGCTCAAACCTGCCGCCAAAATCGTAGTAGACGAAACCCTCATCAAACAGGAAGAAGCCGAGCAGATCCTGGACCGCTTCTATGAAGATCAGCTGAAAAAGATCGGCAACGAAAAAGAGATCGACATCTGCCGCAGGATCATCGAAGATCACCTGGTAGCCGGTGGCGGACGCGCAAGCCTCACCGACAAACAGATGAAGAATCTCCTGGAAGATCGCCCGGACCTCCTGGATAAAATGATGGACGTGCGCCTGGTACGGGAAGAGTTCACCCACCTGGGACGCACCTACGAATTAAGTCACGATACGCTGGTAAAAGCGGTTACAAAATATGCAGAGCAGCACCGCGAAGAACGGCTCAGGAAAGATAAGGAAAGACAGGTACGCTATAAGCTCCTTTTCCTTGGCTTGTCATTGGTCTCGCTTGGCTGTGTGATCTGGGTCTTACAAATGGCGGCCAAGAATGAACGCATCCTCAATAAAAGCAAGGGATGGCTCGCTGAAAAATACTACACGGAAAACAATCACTACATGGCCTTCCGGCTCTGGAGCAGCTACCAGCGCATAGGGCTCTTCGATACAAAGGCAAAAGACTCTGTCCACAAACTGCTGGATACCCGCTTCTTCTTCGATATCTCCGGAGGTACCTCGATGCAGGTGCTCAACCCAAACGCCTACGTTACCCTCGAAGCAGAGAACAGGCTGAACATCTGGAGAACACCCGAAGATGGATCAGAAAGGCTCACCCTGAAAGCTATCCCGGATGCCTTAAGCCTGGAAGTGGCCGACAGCCGCAGATACTTCATCTGCCGCGATACAGCCGGCCGCCTTGTCGTCTATGATGTGAACACGCGAAACGCATTTTCCATCCCACATGCAAAGCTGGAAAATATAAATGCTGGAGACAAAGATTCGGATTTCACTTATGGGTCAGACTATAAAGCCGGTTTTCTACCCGGATCGGATTTCATCTGGTACCTTACAGCAGATGGCGACACCTACCTGTTTGACCTTGAAAAACGCAGAAGGATTGATTACTCTTTTACGGAAGACGAAGCTGCTGATTCAACTGGTATTGGCAGAGGTATCCTCTATCTTATGAAACTGTCTTCCGATAGGAAATTACTGGCCGTATTTAAAAAAGGCCTCCTGCGGATCTACAATATAACCGATACGAAAACGCCAACGCTTGCAGACAGCATACCCGGCATCACCTGGCTCCAGGTAGACAAGCATAAAGACTGGCTGGTATATGGCAGCTCAATGGATTTGTATACCTCTTCTTCTTTAAATGGCTGGAAGCATGCTGCAGCCAAACATATGCTTTGTTCATTCTGGCTTCCTGCGCAGGACACCAACAGGCTGGTATATAGCAGTAAGCCGGGCGAGCTCACGATATATAACCTGTTGACCGAAAACATAGACACTACAATAGCAGACTATGCACGCCGTCTGCCCAGTACCTCTTCTATTGCTGCAAGCCCTTCAGACAGGCCGAGAGCATTCTCCTGCTTGCCCGGCGGTATTTTAAAGTATACAAATGGGCAGGGTAAAACGCTTTTTTATTCATTGTCCGGCCGTAGGTTTTTACCAGGCCTTCCATTCGCAGCAAGGTTTTCCGCCAACGCCAGGTACTATGCCTACCCCGATGCATTGGGCCTGCTCCGCGTATTTGACACCAAAAGCGGAAGGGAATTATTTCGCAACCCCACAAGCGCTGGCTCTTTCTCCTTCAACGATTCAGAAACCAGCCTGGCTTACATGACAACTGATAGCACAAAAGCCACATCGCTCGAAACAGTGAGCCTGCCCACCGGAAAACTGGTTCACCGGCAGACCGTGAACGGGCAGGTCTACCTGGAGAAGCTCCTCTACAATAATGTAGCAAGAATGGGAGACGAAGAAGGCAACACCGGTATCATCTTCCTGAACAACGAAAAGCGCGGATATGATTACTTCAATAACCACTATCCAAAGCTTTCCATCAACGAAAAAACAAGAGTAGGTATCGAATAACATCAACTTCAATAAAGCAAAAGGCCTGGAACTTCCAGGCCTTCCTTCCCGTCATTCGGGTCTCCCTCCCCGTCATTTCCCCAACACCCCACCATACAACATCCCATCACCCGCTGGCAACTCCAACCCCAACAACTTACTGATCAACGGTGCAATATCCACCAATCCCATCTGCGGTATCACCCCGCCTTTTCTAATCCCTTTCCCAAACGCCACAAACCCTGTCTGTATCTCTTTAAAATCCGGGAAGAAACCATGTGTCCCGCCTTTAGTCGCACGAACAAAATCCCCTGTTGCTGCCGCCCCAAATGAAAACCCCTGCTGCGCAGCCAAACCAAAAGCCGCAGTCGCATCCGCTCCAACCGAATCCAGCTCTTCCCTTGATTTAATAATAAACGTCTTCTGCTGTTGTACCGGCAAACTTTTTAACAACTGCAGCACCTGCTCTTTTGTCTTGGTATCATTCTTATCCTTCAGCTGCAGAAAGGCGCCACCTCCCGATGGATGAAAATATGCCTTCCAGTTCTCCGGCTTCTGCGGATCATACAACCCTGCTTTAGCCAGCAGCACATTAGGCGACAGCAAAGAATGTATATCCACAAAACCATGATCGCCTGTAACAATGATCGTAGTATTCTCTTCGATACCCGCTTTCGCCACTGCCTCACGGATGCTCTTAACAGCTCTGTCAACACCAGCTACGGCAGCTCTTACTTTATCACCATCCCTGCCTTGCTCATGCTCAAAATGGTCTACGGTAACCAGGTGCACTGCCAGGAAAGACGGTTTATATTGACGGATCAGATAGCTGCTCATACGTGCCAGGTTCTCGTCAATACCAATGTAATCGCCGTTAAAGTCCTGCTCATCCAGCTTTCCGGTAGCATGTTGTTCCAGTTCTTCAAACAATCCGGCAGGATGAGCATTTTCTCTTAATGCCTGCGCCATGATACGGTCCGATCCTTTTTCTTTAGGCAGGTACCAGTATTCAGGCACGCTGTAGGTAGCAGGAGAGCCAACAGAAACAGGCCAGAACACAGAAGCTGTTGTCAATCCCTTATCTTTTGCCAGGCTGAAAATGGTAGGCACTTTAATATTTTCATACTGCCAGATCCATTTACCGCTAATGCCCAGTGGCTCAGAAGGAGTGTTGTAATAAATGCCGTGTTTCAGCGGCTTTACACCCGTGATCATGGTAGTGTGGGAAGGATAGGTCACGGTCGGGAAAACGCCGTCTACCCCGTCCGCATATACGCCTTCTTTCATCCCCTGGCGCAGATGCACCATGTTCCAGGAAGGATCTTTGTAAAATTCCGGCCGTAAGCCGTCGATGCTGATCAGGATGACATGCGCCTCCTGGCTCCTGGCCGCCATATGCAACAATACCAGGCTACAGATAACAAGAAATGCTTTTTTCATGATAATAGATTAAATGGTATACTAAAATACCCGAACAAATAAACTTTTGCAATCAGCCGGCGAAATTCAATAATTAATGAGGCTTTTTTACTACTGGCAGGGTGAACTTTGGGTTAAGTTTTTATATCTTAACCCCCGCTTTTAAACCTCCACTTATGGGAATATTTTCCGAATTAGCGAGCAGCGCCCACGCTATCAGTGAGGAACAATTACGCAAAGATTACGGCAAGTTGTTCAACGAACCTGAGATAATACACCTGGGCCTTAAAATGTTCATGGACACTTTGATCTTTACTGATAAGCGTATGGTCATGGTAGACCTGGAAGGCAGCAGGATTGAGTACCGTAGCATTTTCTACAAAAGCATTTCCCGCCTCAGCATCGAAACAAGCGGTGCATTTAACCCCAATGCGGAACTGAGGATCTGGACCACTGGTGAGGGGGAGCCCAGCTTTGTAAGAGAATTTGATAAATCTGTGGACGTATACGAAGTACAGAAGGTATTGGTGTATTACGCCTTGCGTTAATTCCTTCCATATGTCAAAAGTACTTAGCAAGACAGAACAGGACAGGCTTTTCTTTTTGGGCTATCACCTTGCTTTTGAATCTTCATCCAAAAGAAAGAACTGGCGTAATATATTTGCGTCCTGGCGCGCAGCTGCTGAAAGCGGCCATAAAAGGGCACAGTTTTATCTCGGCACTTGTTATGATAATGGCTTGGGCGTTGATAAAAATGTTGCCGAAGCCTTTAAATGGTATATGAAAGCAGCCCGCCAGCATCATCCGGATGCCCAATACAACATAGCTTGTTTCTATGACAGGGGAGAAGTGGTAAAACAGGATGATAAAAAAGCAGCGAAATGGTATACCCTGGCTGCTGAACAAGGGGACATCGCATCTCAAAGAAACCTGGGCGTTTGTTACATCTATGGCAGAGGAGTGAAAGAAGATCACGAGCAAGCCGTGTACTGGTATAAAAAAGCAGCACAGCAGCATGATGCTCTCGCATTGTATAATCTGGGGCTTTGCTATAAATTAGGCCAGGGTGTTCAGGTATCTTATCGCTGGGCCAGACATTACTTTGAAAAAGCAGAAAGCCTGGGGCATAAAAAAGCCAAAAGACAACTATTGGAATTGGCAAAGCTGCAGAAGTAAATAACCGCTAAAAAAACCAAAATATCCGTATTTTACACCCGATTGATTAGCCTTTCCATCCTTATCTTTTAATTATGAAAAAGACCTTACCCCTCCTGGGACTTTTATGTCTGTTAACCTTTACATCAAAGGGACAATTTTTAGACCGCCTCAAGAACAAAGTGCAGAGAAAAGTAGAAGACGCAGTCGACAAAAAAGTGGACAACACAATAGACAACGCCGGCAAGAAAAAGGACAAAAGCCCTTCCGGTACTACGCCTTCCAGCTCCGGTTCGGGTTCTGATAACCCTTCCAGCTCCGGCGACGTGAACGTCTCCACCACTTCGCAGAACACCGGCCCTAACCTGGACATCAGATCCTATTCAAAATTTGATTTCGTGCCCGGCGCCAAAGTCATCGTGCACGAAGATTTTGCACAGGAAGCCATCGGTGATTTCCCCGCCCAGTGGAACACCCGCACCGGCGCAGAAGTCGTGACCCTTAGCAACCGCCCCGGTAAATGGCTGGCCTTGAACAAAGACGGTATCTTCTTCCCCGAGTACATTACCAGCAACCTGCCCGAGAACTTCACCCTGCAGGTAGATCTGATGGCGAATGATAACATTGCCAATATCAGCAACATCACCATCGGACTGCTGCATACCAAAGACGTCGAAGAGAAGTTTGATATGAGGACTGCAGACTATGCACCTTCCGGACAGGGTTTTAAAGTGGGATTCACGCCTGTTTCTTCCGGTCATGGTTCCCTGTACTACTCCTCCAACCTGATCGGCCAGCAACACCAGGGTGCAATAGATGAGTTCAACGTGCCCGGAAAAAATACCGTCACCGTTTCCATCTGGCGGCAGAAACAACGCGTGCGGGTATATCTTGACAGCACCAAGGCGCTCGATCTTCCCCGCGCCCTCGATGCTGCCGCTGCACTGAACTCCCTGGTATTTTTAGCGTATGCGCCCGATTTCGACCGTAAAGGCGGGGCTTTCTATGTCAGCAATATCCGCCTGGCAGTAGGCGCGCCCGATACCCGCAATAAGCTGATCACAGAAGGGAAATTCGTTACCCACGGCATTCTCTTCGACGTGAACAGCGATAAAGTGCAGGCCGCATCCTACGGCAGCCTCCAGGACATCGCCAATGTGCTCAAAGAAAATGCATCCGTTCGCGTAAAGATCATCGGCCATACAGACGCCGACGGTGAGGCCCAGCCTAACCTCGATCTGTCTAAACGCCGCGCGGAAGCAGTGAAAGCAGCCCTCGCCCAATCATTCGGTATCGATGCTGCCCGTATGGAAACAGATGGTAAAGGAGAAACACAACCGCTCGATAATAACAACACCTCCGCCAGTAAAGCCAATAACAGGCGGGTGGAGTTTGTAAAGCTATAAAAATGTAGAAAGCTTAACGCTGAATGCACTTGCGCTCAGCGTTAAGCTTTCTGTGTTCAGCGTTTTGTGGCCATCTTACCCCATTTTATATTAATATTTATAGGCCCCGTTCAGCAATTCTTTCAACACCATTTCTTCTAACGGTTCCCGGCAAACGAACACCGGTACCTTGTCTGCCAGCCGCTCCTGGCGTATCCGCTGCACAAACGGCAACCATACCGTATCACGGGTGTGAACAAGGATCATATCCACCGGCTGACTGCAAAGTATCTCCCGGATACTGCAAATATCGCTGATATAGCTTGTGGCCTCCGGGGCTATCTCCCGGATGCGTTGCTGTAATGTAATAAGACGCCCGGTACTGTCCCCAACCAGTATAATATGTTTTGTAATGCGTAACATATTGGATGATCAGAATATGTAAGATGCTTTTGGGCTTAATTTTTGTGGGAATGTGAGGAGAAACGGGCCTGTTAGTGATAGTTTAATATGATACATCCTTCCGGCTATTTTTAATTGGATACCTAAAGGTACGGAGATACCCAAACGAAAATTATGCCGATAATTCTTTTTTGATATCTATTCGATAATCTTTTATTTGCATATTATATGGGAGGGAATATTCCTCTAAACGACAACGATTTTTATGACTAATTCTAATGGAGCACAGGAACTGACATATGTTCTGTTGGCCGAAGACGATGATGATGATTATCTGATATTTTCCCTGGCTGTTAATGATATCACCTCCGTAAGGGTCGAGCTGAAACGGGCCGAGAACGGTGACATCCTGATGAGATTATTGGACGAGAAGCACCCCGACCTCCTCTTCCTGGATTTGCTCATGCCCTGCAAAGACGGACGCCAGTGCATCCGCGAGATCAGGGCCAACAGCAAGTTCGACTCCCTGCCCATTATCGTCTATTCCTCCATGAGCGACCTCGAAAGCATAGAGTTCTGCTACCGCGAAGGCACTAACCTCTACGCCAGGAAACCTTCTTCGCTCTCCGATCTTAAATCAATATTGGAAAAGATCTTTGCGATGGACTGGAAACGGATGCTCTACTATCCGCCCATGTCCCAGTTTGTGATCAACAGCTAAGCCCGGGTAATGCTCCATGATTATTCCGTATCTTAGAGATCATGAGTGTTCCCCCTTTATCAGATCCTTCCCTGCTGCAAAATGCCACGCCTGCACAGCTGGAATTGGCTGCTGCCGATAATCACCGTCAGCTGTTCATTCTTGAAGCCATGTCCTTAAAAGGAGAGGTGCAATCTGCCGGTGGCCTTACCTGGGCCTATGGCGGTCCCCATAATAATGCTTCCATTCCTTTCCCTGCGCTGTCAAAAGATGATGCGGGGCCTCTGCTGGATGGGATGATGGCCTGGTTCCGCAGCCATCCTCCTAAAGGCGCCGGTTGCTGGTCCCTGGATCCTCCCCAGCCTGCAGACCTGGGCGTGCGCTTAATGGCCCGTGGCTTTCAGACGGGATGGAATCCCTGCTGGATGGCGCTCCGGCTTGATAACCTGCGGCAGTATCCCAGTCCCGCCGGACTGGAGATCCGCCCCGATAATCATACTGATACCTCCCTGGTAAATAATTTGCCCTACGCTGGTAACGATGGCGCCGTGCCTCCTTCCTTAATGGAAGCCTTCCCCGAACGCGCCCAGCGATTTCTTGCTTTCCAGGATGGTAAGATCGTTGGCCAGAGTTGTGTGTTCTTTACAAAGGGGCCCTACGGTACAGCAGGCATCTATAATGTGGGAGTAGTGCCCAGGGCAAGACAGCAGGGGATAGGTAAAGCCGTACTGTACGCCGCCTGCCAGCATGCAGCCGATAAAGGCTGGCATTACGCCGTGCTCAATGCCACGGGTCTTCGCATGTATGAACAGGCAGGCTTCAAATGGATCAGCAATGGCCATACCTGGTGGCTCAATAATCAAAACTATCTCACAGATCCTCCTTCTCCTGCCCGTGTCCTATTGGCAGAAGCCACCGGTCTGGGCAATATAGCCGCATTGGACAATATCGGTAAACAGTACTCCGCCAATGAGCTCAATACACCCCTTGCCAACGGCATGACGCTCATGGAGCTGGCGGTCCACTGCCATCAGCCCCGCGCCGCAGAATGGCTATCGCAGCACGGGGCTACCTGCACCGTCCTCGATGCCTGGAACCTCGGTTGGCAGGACCGTGCAAAAGCGCTGCTGGAATCCCAGCCGGAAGAGGTAAACCGCCGCTACACCTACCTGCAATACACCATCCTCCACATCGCCGCCGAAAGGAACGATGTCCCCCTTGCCATGCTCGCCCTCTCTTACAACCCGAATCTCGACATCCGGGATAAGATCTATCACGGCACCGCACCTGGCTGGGCAGAACACTTCGGAAGAACAGAAATCATCCGGCTCATAGAAGAAAAGTCCTCCACCTAAGGTCACAAATAAAGGTCTTCAACACAACGTCACAAAAGAAGGGGCTTCAACACAACGTCATTGCGAGAAGCCGCATGGCCTTGCAGCGCAGCGCGACGAAGCAATCTCCAAACGACAAGCAGGTCTTCATCCACTCTAATACACATACTCCGGCGGCACAATCCCCTTACACCTCAAATACGTCACTGCCTGCCCCCTGTGATGCGTAATATGATCCAGCGTAGCATGAAAACCACTCACCGCCTCATCGCTCAATTTCCCATTGCTCAATGTTTTCTTCAGCGAATCATACGCCGTTTCAAGATAAGCGCTGATCTCTTTTTTACTGCCCTGCACAGCGGGCGGCGCCCACTCGCTTTGCTTCCCTTTCACATAATTCGCTTCCCACCATTGTATGCCGTAAGCAATGTGATGTATCAGCTCTCCGAAAGACCAAACTTCATCCGCAGGTTTAAAACTGTAAGCAGCTTCAGGCATCAGTCCGGCAACCTTCAATGTGTACTGCCTGGAATTCTCTAGTGTAGCTAATAATGGCGTGTTCATAATTGAATAATTTTGTAAGGCAAAGCTACCCGGCAGGCCGCGCAGGTACTTAAGGAATCTTGCTATTTTGGAGAAACTATCTGGCAGCCGCGCCAGTCCTGAATTTTGCCGGCGGACATTTATACTGCTGCCTGAAAGCGGCCGTAAAATATTCAATGCTGTTAAAGCCGGAGGAGAAGGCCACATCACCCACCGTCATTTGGCTGTTGCCCAACAGCATAGCTGCATGCTGCAGCCTGATAGACAACAAATACTGATGTGGCGAAACAGCCGTAAAGGTCTTGAAGATCCTGCTGAAATGGAAAGGGCTAACATAGCAATAGCTTGCTATCTCCATCAGCGAAATATCCTGTGTGAAATTTCCGGTAATATAATCCTTCGCACGCTCAATAGTAGTAAGATGCTGCTTTTTCAAACGCGCATGTATCCGGGCATCCGGGGTATAATCGGTGATAGTGCCCAGTACTTTATCGATCACCTGCATCACCAGCTGATCTATCTGCAGCTTGCTCCCGCTGCGTTGCAACACCAGCTGCATGATCGTGAAGTGCAGGAACTCCGTTTCCATATTGGTCCGCAATAGGGTAGAGTGCAGATCATTATCGCTAAAGAATTTCGTGTGTGCGTAGCGTTGCTGCAGCTCCCGGTAAAAACTCTTCCTGAACGCAAAAATGGTACACTCGTCCGGTACGGCATGTGCATGCGTAACCGTTCGCTCATAACCTGGTTTGGTGATCAGGATGCAGCCATTGTAAGAATCCAGTGAACGCCTGAACACATTGAACAGGAAATTCCCTTTCCGCACAAAGGCAATAGAAAAACTATCGCTATACTCCGGTTTAGAGGTAACACAATCCGTGCACCTGCACTGAAAGTCAAGCACCTGGTAAAAATCAGACTCGTAGAGGGTATGAATATCCGCGTTCATGACAGCATAAATTTACGGATTACCCGCCTGAATATCATTCCCGTCCTTCTACACTGGCCAGCAAGCGTCGTCGCCCCTTATTCGCCACCGCATCTGTCAGCCCCGTCGCGCTGATCCGTCCCGAAGGATGCACAAAGATCCGTGCATACTTGGTCTGCAGGTGAGGAGGAGGGGCTGTTTTTCGCTTAATCATCAGTTTTGCAGGCGCAGTTGCAGGGTTAAGTGCTGTAGTAGTGGTACCCGCAGTAGCAGTGATAGCAACAGCTGTAGCGGCAATTACAGGCGCAGTTACACCTGTTGTAGTCTGCTGAGCGGGCGCACACTGCTTCCTCAGTTGTTCCACCACCATGGTGGCTTCCATCCCTGCTTTCAACAGCTGCATCGCTTGCCCCGTCCATTCCCGGTACAGCGCATGCTTCCTTTGCGCCCTCGGTAAGCTGCGGTATACCTCCGCCGCCACCCGCGACGCCTGTCCCAGTAAGCCTGCGTATTTCATAGTTAACTTAAACGCAGGAGACCGCTTCACCCGTTTTCGGCTCAGCGTACTTTTCCTGCGGCAATAATACTGCCCGTTCATTTTGTAGTAGCAGATACCATTGTAAGTACCCGTAATGAACAAGCCTTTCTGCTTTGGCATGATCATATCAGTTTTAACGTGAAATAATAAAATTCCTTTTCAGTGAAATTACGAAGACCTTTTTTCACCAGAGTTGATCTAAATCAATTAATTGGGCATGTGGAAAAATAACGGTATCCGCGTGCAGTCCATGTACGGTCCTGGAAAGTTCCTTAGCTTATCTTAGTATATTCCTCGTGTTTTCCGGGGGAGTTCCTCGTGTAGTAGTAGTGTTACAGGCATTAAAAGCGTAGGTTGCTAACATGGAAGCTACAGTAAAAGCGCACTCAAGCCTCATTAAAAGCGTACAGAATCCTCAGTAAAAGCGTACCAACCTTTAACCCCCCAACCTCCAACAACCTCAAACCTCAGACTTCAAACCTCAAACTTTCAAACTTCCCGGCTACCTGCATAAAAGTAATAAGGACCCCTCTTTGCCCGAGATCCTTATTAACGTTTTTTAGGTGAAAATGACAGCAGGGTAGGAGTACCCCGCTCTATCCCTTATAAATTCGCTCTAAA
>Ga0102592_1003259_pt1 | contig 12494 bp, 14 predicted proteins | sample AraplaCol_mMF_r2_FD_76861 | JGI IMG/M metagenome (GOLD analysis project Ga0102592, IMG submission 76861) | Arabidopsis root microbial communities from North Carolina, USA - plate scrape MF_Col_mMF_r2 (SPADES assembly) (version 2) | ecosystem: Host-associated > Plants > Roots > Endosphere... | reverse complement strand
TGCTCCGTGTTCAAGGCCGAGATGACCGCATCGGCGCGGCACTATTGACAATCCCCTCGCCCTCAATATCTAACAGAGGGCGCAAGCAATCGGGGGCTTACATCAATGCACGGAAGACGACACCATGCTCACAACCTGAGTGTCATCTGCCACCCTACGTGCATGAAATACACCGGCCTTAGCGTCCCACTCCGCCCAGTAGCCGAGGCGCTGAAGAACCCTGTCTGTGCCAAGCGTGTGCAGAAGGCACGCAACTGAGTGAGCCGGTGCGGGCAACCCCGGAATCTCATAGTTATCGAGTGCCCTTGCGCCCAAGAGCGCAATCGCATCAATCGTCAACAGGTCGGCAACAAGTTGCTTGTTGCGGCGTAGAGCGAGAACGAAATCATCCTTGCGACGCCGGAACGGGACTACGAACAGGTGCGTGCTGTTGTTATTAGTCAGCGCAACAGAAACCGAATCATTGGCTCGCCAAGCGCCGATTGCCTTCCACACGTCCGGCTCAGCGGGATTAGCTAGCCAGGTCAAGCGCGCGTCTTCAATTTGAAGAACGAACATCAGCACCGGCTCACCAGCCATGTCAATTACATGTACGTCGAACATTGACCTGCGTGCACTTACGTACGGCAGCGGGTCAAAGTTGACCACCTGTTCGAGAACCATGCCTTTAACTCGGGAGTTAGCCATCCGATATTCTGAGGCATCCATCATAAGACCGAGAGGAATGGAGGATGGCAGGAACGCTGTGTTCATGGTGCTCATTTAACTTAATCTCTTTTCCAAAGTTGCGATATGGAAATCAGATTAACCACCAACCCCGCACAAATCAACGTTTAAATACGATTTACGCCAAAAAAATTGGACTTTTATAAATACTTATACCGACACCACGATTTTCAGTCATTACGGCGCCTGCAGATGCATAACCCTGCCCCGGCCGCACGAGCTCCCGCCCATCAACCACATCTGACCGTAAGCGGAGAGGATTGGGAAACAGATGCTCGTGACTCTTCAAAGCAAAGCAAATAAACCCCCATGGGTAAAAATTTATACGGCGTATAAATACTTGGAAATCTTCCATTACCTATTGATTTATACGGAAATTCAGATTAATCTCGCCGCAATTCGATTTGATTCACGCGCATTTACCGCATCGATCAATTACTCAAAATTTTATACGTCTATTATGGAAACCTACTTCGATTCCCTTTGCGAAACGCTGGATTGCGACGAGTACGCGTTCAACATGCCGCTGCTCGAACGCATCCGCATCATGTCACTTGAAGGAGGCACGCCCGCAAGCTACATCGTCTCCGGTAGCGACCTGACAAACGTGCACACGGAGTTTTCCGACTGCAACATCATCGTCTTACCCATGTTCGGGATGAACGCGGACGCCATCGGTGACGTCGATTCCGAATGCAACGCTGACATCAAACCTCGTTCAGACGGTGCGCGCATATCGTGCCTGACGTTTGCTGATGACACCGTGGCCCTCACCTCGATAGCCCCACATTGGGCCGACACAGGATACGACGACGAGTTTCATATCCTTTGGCTGTTCGACGATGAAGCCCTGTTATCCAGCCATCATATTAATGATGACCTACGCGATGAACTGCAGGTTGCGAACGCCATTGCAGAGGACCACGACCCGTTGACTCAAGAAGAGGTGCACGCTTGGCAAGCGCGCGCAGCAGAAGCCGATTACATCGGTATCTTCGATTGCATCAGCCTGTGCGAAAAATAAGCGGACCGCAACCCCTCCATTTGAGAACTGCTCCTTCCGGCATTGATGAGATAGTCGCCTGACGACATCGCGGAAGAGCAAAAAAAGTCAGATTTACGCGGAATACGGCGTACTCATTGACGCACGCTCGATACAAACCCGGTGCGTCATGTTCTAGACAGGAATCTTCCTTCAAACAGATTCGGTTACCTCTCACGTTTAAATCTTATAAACAAATGAAAAACACTGCCACAAAAGATCTCGACCTCGCGGTCGCGGAAGCGTTCGACGAATTGGTCAGCTACATATCCGAGCGTTTCGGAGATGGATGGGTACCAAATCTCCCCGAGCTATCAACCGCACTGGACCACATATATCGCCCAGTCCCCGGCTTCTGGGGAGAATTTTCATGCGAAATGATCAGCTTGGCGCTCGATGAAGCATGTCCAGATTGGTCGGACACGCTGAGTAAGCTTGGTCGGGATAGGTTCGATGATTTTCTCGTCCCGGTGCTTCAGATGCTGTCTTGGCGGGGACTTGACGAAGGCGTGGCCGAGAAGCTGCTAAGACTCCCAGTCGAGCAACGCCCAACTGATGCCGGTGGTGTGGCCGAATGGATTAACGCGGACGCAGTGAAGAAACTCGAGTCGAATCCGAATTGCCTGTTTGCCCAATTGAACTTGGCGCTTGTTCGCCGTGACACCCTCGTGCGCGCAGAAGGTGTGCTCGAATACGCTCGCCGCTTTGCGGCCGCTCAGTGAGACTGGACCGCGCCCCGTTACTCTTCATTTTTGGTGAATAACGGGGCGCGGAGGATCGCACACCCGACGCCTATCAACGGCCCCCCGCATGAGCCTGACTTCGCTTCAACCGGGACACCCTGTCCTTTCGGGCACAGGAAAAATTGGACCCTTTGAATAAAAGATCGTTCCTACACGAAGACACCTTACTTGATGAGAGTTGATGACAATGAGCCTTCTTTCCGACGACCCTTGGGCTGACGAATGGACTAGGGAACTAGTCAATGGAGAAAATCCATCGCGCCGTACGCCCGAGTTAATCTTTATTGGTGGCCAGCCTGAAGGTTCGTGGCAACGGGAGATTGTACTGATGTGGAAAGCGATAGATGCTTTGCAGGGTCCTGTCTCTGATGTTATGAACGATCGCCTTTACCAAAAAACATGGGTCAGCGTCCATCGGTCTTATCCGCATTGTCTCAATGCGGAAAGAGAGCGACTCCTGATGGGCGTCCTGAAGGAGGTCGACCTCGATATCCCTGAGTCGGATGAGTAGCATCTACATCGCCGTGCGCGAATTAGAGCAATTAACGACCGCTGTCAGCAAATGCTAAATACGAGATGTGCTGGGCTACTGACGCTCATGCGCAATTTTGCACGGCGACGGCAGTATGTCGTGAGTCGATTGGTAACGAAAGGAAAGACTGAAGGCGATCGGTGTCTCAAGGTTACCCATTATCCCGTACGTCGCTTTTTTACGCTTCGTCGCGAACACGTCTTTTGCTTACTGGCAGTACGCTTTCGCGCGATGTGCAGCTTCGGTTTCGGCGAGTAGCGGGAATCGGCTCAGGCGGGTTGCAGCGTTGTGCCCCGGCGCCTCGTACGAACTCCCATCGTCCACGCGGACGAGAGCTTCAGTTTCGTAGAACCTTCCCCTTTGGGCGTCGCCCCGTTGAGTAGAGAGTCGGAAAATTGGCGAGGCGCCCTTCAATCTCCTTTTGAGCGAGGACCGTCTATGCCTTCAGCAGACGCGTTCAAGCTGCCCTCCGGTTTTGGTGGCTCAATCCCGGCTTCGTTGCTCCATTTCTCAACGAGCCGATCTGGTGCATATCGCCCGCGAGCCTGCGCCTTTCGATGAGTTCGCAGCGCCTTCTCGACCAGTTTTTGCTCGCGTTCATCTGGCTTGAACTCTGTCATCGGGTGCTCCTGGTACGACGCCCCGCAGCATGCGCCGGCCGTCTACTTCTATCCTACTCCTTATCTCTCACATCAACGCACATTGAGCCCCATCGCCCCTTCCTCCCACCGCCCTTGATGAGCAGTGTTAATCGATGGACACGCGTAAAGAGTGCTGACTACGGTCAGTCACCGCGTGCGCTTAGGCGCACGTCATGGTTCAGACTCCCGTGCCTTTTTGATGGCAGGTACGGACTGCGCAGGTATAGCGACGATTGTGCCGCAGATATCACATACAGACACCAGAAGATTGTCGACGTTGCCAGAATTGTCGCTGAATGGGACATCGCGTCGTAGGAGCGTCGTCGGAACAATCGCATTGCAAGTAGCGCAAATCGCTTTGCTCTTGTCGCCTTCGACGAGAGTACGGGGTCCCTTTGAAGCGTTCATGGCTGCTTTTCACAAAAAAATCACTGCTCGGCTAAAAACCAGTCGCTGCACTTGTTTCCATCTCAACAGGAAACAAGATGTCAGCGCAAACGCACCAAACACAGGAAAAACTCAACGTTATCGAACTTTTCGCCGGGGTCGGTGGCTTCCGCCTCGGTCTCGAAGCGGTACACGGCACACCGTTCCACGTCACTTTAAGCAATCAATTCGAACCGTCGAAGAGTAAGCAGCATGCAAGCGAAATCTACCGCTCGCACTGGCCGACAGAGACACACATCAACGAGGACATCTTCAAAGTTCTCGAATCGGGAGGCGGACGAGAGGCCATTCGTAAAGCGCGTCCGGACGTCCTCGTGGGCGGGTTCCCCTGCCAGGACTATAGCGTCGCCAAACCGCTATCTGCCTCTGACGGACTTGCCGGCAAGAAAGGCGTTCTATGGTGGTCTATTGCCAAGTTGCTCAGGCAGCACCTGAACGACGGTGAGCCTGTCAAATACCTCGTCCTGGAAAACGTCGACCGTCTCATTTCCTCGCCCGCTTCATGCCGAGGACGCGATTTTGCGGTCATCCTCGCAACGCTGAACTCACTCGGTTACGCAGCCGAATGGAGAATCATCAACGCGGCAGACTATGGCCATGCGCAAAGGCGCCGACGCACGTTCATCGTGGGATACCACGAAAGCACGAATGTCTACAAACGTCTGCATGCCACCTGCCAGACGACTACGGCGCCGTGGCACTCACATTGCGTTCTCGGGTCTGCATTCCCTTGCGACGTCATCAATCCGCTCGAAGCAATCGAACCCGCGTTGACGCTGCGCGGCGACCCGTTCGACGAACAACTCTCGTACCGCCCATTGTCAAACGGCAAGACCCGATTCGCAAACTGCGGGTTGATGCTCGGCGGCCACGTTCGTACCAGCAGTGTCCGCGCCGCCCAGATTGCCGACTACAGCGAATATTGCGGCCACGCTTCCCCGCTTACGCTTGGCGACATAGTTCGCAACACTGGGCCGGTGCCGACTTCATTCTATGTGAGACCGGAGCAGGAAGAAGCCTGGAAGGAGGCCAAAGGGCCGAAAGCCATTGCGCGCAACAAAAACGGCTTCGACTACGTGTACTCCGAGGGCGCCATGGCGTTCCCGGACCCGCTCGATAAGCCATCCAGGACGATTATCACGTCCGAGGGTGGGAGCTCGCCTTCGCGGACGAAGCACGCCGTCCGGGAGGCAAGCGGACTTGTCCGACGCCTGACACCGGAAGAACTCGAGGCACTCAACGGCTTTCCGCGTGGGTTCACCGAGCGCCCGGGCGTCTCAGATGTGACACGAGCAATGCTTATGGGCAACGCGCTGGTAACCGGCTTGGTTCGTCGAATTGGCGAAGCATTGTATCGCACACATCTCGAAATTTAGCCGCCAGAATCCGACACCCGGATAAAACCGGACGCAATACACGTTTCTATTAACCGAAATAGAGAGCATATGAATTTCAACGACACCAGCATCAAGACGACCGCCGTTGCAGCCACCTTGCGAAAGGCCGTAGGCCTCGCGGCATACCTCCTCGACGAATTTGGAGACAGTCTCGACTTCTACCGGCAAGTCGAGACGCCTGTTGTCGAACGATGGATGCGCGAGAGCTATCCAGAGGTTATAGAACGACTGGAGGAACAAGGCGCGTACGAGCACTTTCGGAGCCACCTGGATGGGTATCGGGAAAATCTATGCTCCGCCGCATGCGAGGCGGAATACATTCTCGAGTACGGCTCCCAAGACTCCTCGGAGGACGGACCAGGCCACATCATTTTCTCCGGTTTGATTTCACGTCTCCCTGCCGACGGAATTGCACCTCTCGACGAAAAGTCGTTGCTGCTGGCCCTGATGGTCGACAAACATAGGAAATTGCTTTTCCAGAATCGGCACGACTATTCGGTGCACTCGGTCGCGCGTCATTCGGATATATGGTTGCCGAAAAGCGCATGGGGGCGGTGTGACATCGTCACTGCTACGAATAAGGGCGCCGACGTAGCCTATATCCTGCCGCGTGAGCACTTCCCGCCAGGCCTCCAACGACACACCCATGAAGCATACGCGCTCGTTATCAACGTGCCGTCATGGGTAGCGCCATCGACGCTCGTCACTCCAACTCACATGGAGACAGTCAATATCGCGGTCGGCACAAAAGGGAATGAACGGTTCCTCATGCTCGGCAACTGCCCATTCCTCATCCCGTTGGTTGCGAACGAGCCAAAGCTCGCCCTCTTCCGCAATCACATGCCAGTGTTGTATCTGGGCGACGACATCAACCTTCTGGTCGAATACCCCTGGAATCCAGTGACCGATTTCTGCCGGTGCATGTATCCACATATCCACATGGACATGCCGCCCGAAACTGACGACGAAAGCGTGGACCCCGATAGCTTCAGGGAAGCTCATCCGAACGCAATTCGAATCAGTGAAATCCGTCCGATGCCTTTGCTTGAAGGGCCCGTCCTTCCGTGGCGAGAACTTGAACGCCTGCGCCGGGAGCGATTTCAGGCAGAACCCATTCCCTTCTGATATCACTGCCTCAAACGCAGCGACCTATCTGCCCCGGATGGATCTGGATCCGATTCATCCAGGCATCGTGCCGGCTCACCCCAAATGAGCGGAAGCGCCCGCGCCGATATCTCGATGTCGCACATTTCTGGAAAATGCCGAAGGATTCCGGCCGCTCGTAAAGCGAGCGTGCCAGACTTTGAGTCAACGGCCCTTTCAGAAAGTTCGATGAGCAGCTGTTGCCCTTTTAGAAGCGCAAAAGTTCGCTCATTTGGCGTCGTCATTCGGACCTCCGTCAAGGCTGGCCCGAAAGTCGTTGCCAGAGTCCTCGCTTCCTGTCAGATGTACCACACCGCGTCGCCAGTCTGGTATCAGGTCGGAGGTGACGTCCTTCCAGCTCTCAATGTTCCAGTTCCGGACACACCAGTTCCAAACGTATTCGGCGTCCGAGTTATAGCCGGCGCGGCCAATCAGGAAGTACCGCCGGCCAGTGAGCGTCGCACCAATCCGGCGCGCACAATCCAGTTCGACGATACGTGAACTCACCCTCCCATCGCGATCCTCAATATTGAAACCAACGAGGTGGAGGTTCCCGGCCGATGTTTCGCGAATCGACCAACACTCGAGATAGATTTCGGGCCGCTCGCTTACGGTGTACGCGCTATAGATGGACATTACGCTCTCCCATGAACTTCGATGATCACGTGTCGGTCGAATTCTGTCGTCGCAATACCGCTGAAGCGCCGAGGTCCTGGAGCCGCCGAAGCACCTCCAAAGATCGCAGATAACCCAGCGTGGCCTTCCGGTGCCCAAAAGGGACAGCATGGTTCAATACGGAAACCGTGCGCGCGCCACCCTGGACAACGCTGCGGACGAGCTACAGCCCGTCTGGATCACGTCACAACCACATTTCCATTGGATCTTCTCCCTCAGTCCATCACCTCCTCTTGCGCTTCGCACACTCAACATATACATTGAAATCAGGAACGAGAGTACACCGGAATATGACCGATGGCAAGGGGCTGACGGGATGGTCGTCGTTGACGGTGGGCGACGGAGTTCCCGAAGTCCCGGGACTCAGCTGCAAGCGTGCGAAATCCGCTTGATATGTATCGGGAACGGCTAAAAAGCGTAGCTACAGAATGGACAGTGAAACTGAACTCTCAACAGGAATAGCAATAGCATGCAAAAGCCGACACAAGCAGCCCACGACCTCCTTGCTCAAGCGCTCGCCGCCGCAATCTCCGAGATTGCCGACCTGGACGAATCGCTTCCGACGGGTAACTACCTTGTCACCCCGAATGTCATTGCCTGGATTCTGAGCCAGGTCCGGCCCGACTTGAGTCGGCAGCTGGAACAGACCGGGTCACAGCATCAATTCATGCAGCTGTTGGGTGACTACGGAAATCTGCGTCCATTCGCTATGAGCCTACAGGACAAGTATCTTGTCGTGGAGCCGCTCGCACTGGTTGAATACCCCGCCCCTCCTATCCGCATCTTTTACGATTCGCTGCTTCTCGCGCTCGAGTCGCCCGAGGCACCGGTTACGCCTCTGTTCAGAGAAGTCTTCAGTTCCATCGGCCCCGAAGTCGAGGAGCGTCTTGAACAGATGGATGCGATTGAATGGGGCGAGCCGGATGTCATCGAGCATCCGGACGACCATACAGCGGTAGCGTTCGACCATCGTGGAGAACATGCTCCAATAGCCGGAACCTCTCGCCAGCTCGACGGTTCGCCCGCGAACCGTGCACTGCAATGGGTAATTGGTAGCCTGCTTTCCATGGATGACGGAAGTCATCACGAATTCTGGGCGACGGTCGACGCGGGTGTAGCCGCTGGATGGGTGAGCGAGCATCGCCCCGAGCTTGCTAGCGGGATTGCTACACAAGAACAGAGCACGCAACTCCACGCTGCTGTCGCGCGATACGTGAGCCGCCAGCGCCAAATTGAGCAGCACTGGCTTCGACTGGGTTACAGGCTCCGCTGGCTCATTGAGTTCTACGCGGACCGTGACCTCGCAGCTGGCATCATGGAAACGACCACAGCAGTCCCGGCCGTCGATAGCTCAGAGCTGTATCAAATGTTTTGCCGACGTCTGGCACCTCGCGACCGGTCGACTCCGGCCAACGCTTTCCGATGCGATACCAGCAGCACCGGGATTGACGAAATTCGACGTGACCCGCAAGCGTTCACAACATGCTACCTGCTGGCCCGTTGCGCGTTACCTGCAAGCTTGCGAGGCCACGTTACTGAGCGTGAGTGCATTGCTGTTCGCCTCTCGGAGGACTGGCTTCCCCTATCCCACGTACTAACCGAGGATTATGGACTTGGCCATTTCTATTCTTGCGAAAAAGGCTCCGACAACTCGCGCGAGAACCTGACGCCGAACAAGGCAATCTGGGCGCTGAAGAACGACTTGCTTTCAATCGTGAAGAAATTCCGAAGTGAAATTCCGGTTGTCTACGTCTTCGAGAAGACCAGCATCCTTGTACGCTATCGATTTAACCGATTCGTCGACGTTGCAACCATTGAGCAGACTTCCGCACGCTCGGTGACGTCGCTCACTATCGAGGAGGGTGAGTGGAAATACAGTGCAGTACCGTACACCGTGGCTTTAGAGAACGGTCGTCAGCTCAAGCCTTCAATTCTCGGGCAAATGCGAGTTCTGCATAACCTGTTTGACGGCGTGGCGCCGGCAATTGAGCGAACTGCGTCCGCAGCCTTGTGACGCGAAATGGCTCCCCTGCCTCTCTCTTCGGTATTCAACAGTCGACACCCGACTGTACCGAAGGGCTGACCTGAACCGGATGGAGGCTCAGTTGACAGTTACTAACCCTGAACCATTGCCGCCTGGCGAAGATACTGCTTTTGAGCCTGCGATTGAGCCTTATTGCACTGTCGACGGGTTGAAGCGGCGCGCGAAACTGCTTCGCTCAGTCCTTGACCCCGCCAAGACCATTAAGCTGTCGCGTGCCCAGTCCACAGTATTGCGCTGCATTGGCCATGCAACTCATGACGTGTTCTCCGGGCGCAGGCCGCCGACTCCACTCTTCCCGGCTCATGTTCAGCGCACCGATAGACGCGATTACCAGAGACTTCGCGAAATCTCAACGCTCTCCGAACTGCTGCCGGATCTCGAACTGGCAACAATCGTCGAGTTCGTGTCATCCTGGAACCTGGTTCATTGGCGCGAAGTCCCTCTGAACCAGATATTGCACTCCGACCGGCTGCGAGACGATCAGCCTTCGCTGCTTGTCGGTCAATCTTGTCAAGCAAGAGCGGGCATAACCGCAAGCCAGGTGTTACCCAGAGACATTGCCTTCGAAGAAGCGAAGCTTTCGAGCTATGCGATGCCGTCACCTGTAGAGCAATTCATGCCGCCGACAATCGACTTCGCTTCCGAGAAGGCGGTCGCGCTGGCGACACTCGCAAGTTTGAGCTCGCGTGGTTTTGCATACTGTGTCACCGCGCGCGTTTATGGCTTCGCAAGTTGGGCGGATCTAGAGGCGTCGTTCAAGCTGGCGTCGCGCAGTCGGTTCGACGAAGAAGTCACTGCACGCGAATCCTCGCGAAGAAGGAAATGGCAGGCGCAAGCACTCGAAGCGCTTCTTTCACTCGACCATTTTTCCGCCATTGAACTGATATCAGTCTGGAAACCAACTTCGTCGTCGTTGAGGTATGGGGGCAACCTATCATGGAATGCTTATCCTGAACGCAGGGCCCCTAAGACCGACAGTCGACAGTCAGCGAGGATTATCGGGACGTTGTCGGCAAAGTCGCGAACAGCCGACCAATCATGAAGCTCAGTGACTTCAACATTGGGCTCGAATTTTTGAGCTCGGCTGGCGTTCGGTACAGATGCACCGACGTTGGGAAAAGGACGGTTGTCGCGATTCCTCTGCATCACGACGATCCGATCTGGTATCACGGGCCTCCGTACATCGTCAAAGAGGTAGTGTTCGATGAGGCGGAAATCGCAGTCTGCTACCCTAATGAACTTGCACTTCTCGAGGGCCGGCTCGCGCAGGCCCGCCACTCTGCCCATCCGGGCTTTCGCGCTTCAGATTACGTTCGAATGGTCGAAGAAGCTGATAACGACGGGACGCGCTACCCATACCCCGATTTGTTCCGGTTCGATCGAGTACTTGGTAACGGAGAAATCCTGCACCCCTATTCCGCGAAGCAAGCAGACGATGAAACGTGGGTCGTCCGCGTTTTTCTGCTGTTCCCGCGAGCGTACTTTACGATGCCTGAGCTCGATTTCATCAGGCTCCCTATAGCATCTGAGGATGACTTGAGACGCCGCTCGAACACCATGCTCCGGCGCCGACGGCAATAATCGCCGAGCCACGCAAGTCTCTGGACGATTGACTCGCCGGCGCGCTCGTCTCATTCTTCAATGTGCGGCTATCACATCAATGAGCGGGCCTGCTAGGAAATGAGAATCTGAGCGGCAGCTCAAGACGATATTGCGTGTCGCCAGTACTACTCCGTGGTCGATTTGTCGGGTTTGTTGAAGCGTGCGACCAGGGACCCCGCCTCTGCTCCAACGCTTGAGAGTGAGGGAGGCTTGATCTCGGTCAGATCAGACAGCAGCAGGCCGAGGACCGCCAGAGTCTTCGACAACTCACAGCGGGCTTCTTGCTGCCGTTTGTTCTAAAGTGCGCAAATCTGCTCACGCAGTCTGCTTTTGCAGGGCAAACGGTCCTCCCTGCTGAGGGGAGCGGCACGGACGCCGCCACCATGGGTGCCTTTCGCACTCCGGGACGGCTTCCGCCCCGGGTGGCGAGCCATCACGCGCACACCACACCTCTGTACGCTGCATGAACGCCGCGCCAGGCGGCCACACGTGAGTCTCCATCCATCCTTGCCGTGTTCCGGTGCGAGGTGGCCATCACGTTCTCGAGCTACCTGCACGTCGCCTGCATCAGGCCGCCAGCGCTCGCAGATTCTTGCGGCTACGCGATCCGGACAGGCGCGACGAGAAGACTCTGGATTTCACCAGATCTTTGTCGTGCGATGAAACGGGCGCATAACACAGCGTCTTGCCCGCTGCAGCAGGGGCAGCACCAGCCGCAGCGTGCGCCGCGTCATGCTGATATCCGCGACGTCCGCCACGGTTCGGCACGACGGCAACAAAAACCCCTGTCGATGCCAACGAGGCAGTGTCCCTACTGCAACGCCCAGCTACGTCGCTGTCTCGCCAATTGATAAGAGTCGCATCCGATATCTCCGACGTGATATCGCATTTAGTCACCTTTTCTAAACGCGATGATCAGGCTTATGCAGACTCAACGGTTACTGATGGAAACCCGCATCTGCATGACGTAAGCGGGGGCGAGCCTGTGGCTCCCGATGACGAAATTCGATACACTTTTCAGGCACGACGAAACGTCCGCGATTCGCATCAGCCGAGAGGTGGTCGCGGCTACGGTGCTTGATCTGGTCGCCTTTTGATGAACCCAGGGAGACAGGGGGAAAGAGGTCATGCTGATCAATCTCTTGTCCGCGAAGTCCGTCGCGATTGGCGTGGTCCTGAGCGTCATCGCCTTGGCGTTTTTGTGGCCACTCAACGGTCTCGGCGCTTCGGTCGCTCTTATGGCCTTCGCCATCGGCGCTGGTGCGTCAGAGCTAATCTTCAGACTACTTAAGCCGCGGGTGCCGAAGTCAGGTGACACGCCGGCAATAGACGAAAAATGACCCTTCTAAAACATGCCTGGCTGCGATGCATGCTCGTCAGCGCGGTGTTAGTCTTGACCACGAGTTGCAAGGTCGCTCCTCCCGTCAACTCATCTGCGGGGGGCGGACTGCTCGGAGCGCCGCCGCCGGTCGGTTGGAACAATTCCCCAGCGCCCACGGGCG
>Ga0102592_1003258_pt1 | contig 12499 bp, 9 predicted proteins | sample AraplaCol_mMF_r2_FD_76861 | JGI IMG/M metagenome (GOLD analysis project Ga0102592, IMG submission 76861) | Arabidopsis root microbial communities from North Carolina, USA - plate scrape MF_Col_mMF_r2 (SPADES assembly) (version 2) | ecosystem: Host-associated > Plants > Roots > Endosphere | place... | reverse complement strand
GTAACCCGCCCGCCAATCGGGCCGGGCTTTAGTCTGTGTGCAGCCTGATGTTCCGGTTCCGAAACACTGGTAGCGGCCTGCACGAAGGTGATATGGGTGGAACGAGACGGCGTTCAAGAGGGCGGCAACAGCGCCTTTTCGGCGCTCCCGCCCCTTGATTTGCAGCACTTGAGTACAGCACTTGGCGCCCAAGCACTCCCGATCATGACGCTGGTCTCGATTCCCTCTAACCCCGTTCCCGAAGACGTCGTCAGCGGCACCATCAAGACCCCTGATGGCGTCGAGCTGCGCTTTGCGCGCTGGGCGCCGCCGGCGAACCGCAAGGGCACGGTTTGCGTCTTCACCGGGCGCAGCGAGCAGATCGAGAAATATTTCGAGACCGTGCGCGATCTGCGCGACCGCGGCTTCGCCGTGGCGATGATCGACTGGCGCGGGCAGGGGCATTCGTCGCGCCGCCTGCGCGATCCGCGCAAGGGCTATGTCCGCGACTTCTCCGATTTCGAGATCGACGTCGAGGCCTTCGTGCAGCAGGTGGTGCTGCCGGATTGCCCGCCGCCCTTCTTCGCGCTCGCCCATTCCATGGGCGGCACGGTGATGCTGCGGGTGGCGCATTCCGGCAAGCGCTGGTTCGACCGCATGGTGCTGTCGGCGCCGATGATCGACCTGCCTGGCCGCACCACCTCGTTTCCGGCGCGGGCGCTGCTGAAGACGATGCGCCTGATGGGGATGGGCGGCCGCTATGTCCCCGGCGGCAGCGACCGCATCACCGGGCTCGACCCCTTCATCAACAATCCCCTGACCAGCGATCCCGTCCGCTATGCGCGCAACGCCGCGATCCTGGAGGAGGATCCGACCCTCGGGCTGGCGTCACCCACGGTCGCCTGGGCCGACACCGCCTTCCGCGCCATGCACACCTTCAAGGGCATGAACTATCCGTCCGAGATCCGCCAGCCGATCCTGATGCTGGCGGCCTCCAATGACGTGGTGGTCTCCACCGCCGCGATCGAGGAGTTCGCCTATCACTTGCGCGCCGGCTCGCATCTCGTGATCGCCGGCGCCAAGCACGAGATCCTGCAGGAGCAGGACCGCTACCGCTCCCAGTTCTGGGCCGCCTTCGACGCCTTCGTGCCGGGCACGCCGCTGTTCAAATGAGGGGGTCTTCCCCCTCTCTCCGCAAGCGGGGCGAGGTAAGAAAGCGCTACAGCGTCTTCAGATACTCGATCAGATCGTAGCGCTCGGCATCGTCCTTGAAGATGCGGCCGATCACGCCGGGGCGTTTCGGCTCGCCGTCCTTGCGCTCGAAGGAATGGCCGAGCACGCTGTTGCCCTGGACCGGATCCTTCTCGGACCCCGCCGTGAACTGCGTTTCGCCCGTCTTGCATTTTTCGTCCGCGGTGACCGCAAAGCCCACGGTCTCGGGATCGTAGTCACGGCGGCCCATGCAGAATTTGCGCGGGCGCTCGCTCGCCGGCTTCAGCAGCCAATACAGCGAAGGCACCGAGCCGTTGTGCAGATAAGGCGCGGTGGCCCAGATGCCGTTCAGCGGCCGCGCGCGATAGCGCGGATCGGGCGCCGGATTGAGGCAGTTCTTGCGCGCGAGATTCCACATCTTCGCCCGCTCGGCGTCCGGGACTTTCTCGTCATCCATCCATTTGCGGGCGACGAGATCGACCGCGGTCATGAGACCGAGCGCATAGACCATTTCGTTGGGCGAGGTGCTCGCGGTCGGGATCTCGCATTGCCACCATGTCTGGAGATCGGCCGTGTTCATCTTCAGGAAACCGGGCACATCGACGATCCTCTTGCCGAGAACGAGCGACTGTTCGGGGTCCGTCTTGATCTCGTCGAGGGGGATCGTCACCGCGTTCAGGACCTTGCTGTCGCCGTTCGGCTCCCAATGCTTCGATGACCAGAAGGCGGGGGTGTTGATATCAGGCAGGTGGCATCCCGAGCACATCTCGGCATAGATGGCACGGCCGCGCTCGACGCGATCGGGTTTCAGCCGCCATGCATCGCCGAGGATCTGCGAAGGCCATTTCGGCGCGAGCAGGCCGCCGAACTTCGGACCTGTGGAAGGATCGGCCGCCTTGAACGGATCGGGGCCTCTCAGCATGTCCTCGATCCAGCCGAGCGTCCTGATATTCACCGAGGAGCGCCACAGCCGGTCCTCCGGATAGGCGTCGGACAGGTTGAGCAGCGCGGTCACGCCGAGCGCTTCGCCGGCGTTGCGGATCAACGGCTGCTCGATCGAGGCGTCGTATTGGGCGAACTTGAACCAGGGCACGGTCCAGATCGGGGGGTAGCTGACCGGAGCGTCCTGGGCGTGCAGGTTCTTCTCGAATCCCTTGACCCCGCTCAGCGCGAGATCCTGCGAGAAGACCTGGTTGCCGATACGGTTGAGCGCGTCGAGGCGGCCGAACCCTTCCTCCGTGTCCTGCTGCCGCTTGCCGTCCCAGGTCTTCTTGTCCTCGATCGTCGCCTCGTACTTCTTTTGCCAGTCGATCAGGAACGTGCCGATCGCGCTGAGCTTCTGCTTGAGCGCGGCGCGGTCCGTCTTGCTGGCTTCGGGGCCGAGCACGCGATCGGCGAAGCGCTGGAAGCGGAACGGGACGTACAGCGTATAGGCGATCGAGAGGCCGGTAGAGAGCTCCAGCTTCTTCAGGTCGGTCATGGCCGGACCGCCGTCGAAGCGGACGTCCACGCCCTGGTAATGGATCTGGCCGGTGTGGCAGGCCGCGCAGGTCAGCCCGATCTTGTCCTCCTCGCGGCGGCCGGTCGCGGGATCGACGACGCCGGTCATCCGCGCGAAGCCGACCGGCAGACCGTCGACATTGTCCGCCGGCGTCCACCTCGTCGACCAGTCCGGCACCTGCGTCGTCTCGTAGACGTTGGCGTAACCGAAGCGGCGCAGTGTCGTCGTGTCGGTCTGGATCGATTGCGGGCTCGGGATGAAGCCGAAGCCTTCGAGATAGGCGCTGTCCTTCATCATGCCCGGCTTCGAGAACAGACGAAGCCGCGGCTGCTCCAGCGCCATGAACCATTCGTAGGGCACCGGGAAGGTCGCGGTGCCCTGGCTGGCATGGTGGAACCAGTGCCGGTCTTTCAGCGACCAGTTCTGCTCGAGCCAGAAGGCGGCTTTCGTCTCCGGGACCGCAGGCAAGGGCGGCGGCAGAAGATTCACGAGGATCCCCTTCTGCGGCAGCATGGCGCGGACCTGGTTGGGGAATTCGGCGACGGCCACCAGCGCGGCGAGACCAAGCCCGATGACCAGCGCCGTGAGCGCGACCGCCCAGCGAAAGCGGAGCTGGCAGGCCGACAGCAGCGGCTGCGACAATATCTGCTGGTTGATACGGTCGGGAAATCGGCGCTCGTTGAACAGCGTGCGCACGTCGGCCACGCTGAGATAACGCCCCTCGTCAGTCTTGCCCTTGCCGATGATCTTCAAAAGGATGGGCCATTCGAACTTCATCAGCAGCGGGTAGTACCAGCGTGCGGCGCTGCCGGCGCGCTTGAGGTTGTCGCGCATGAAGGTCTTGATTTCCGCGGCGTTGAGGCCGGGCTCGCTGCTGCCGGTGTTCGGGTCGGTGTAGGTCCGGCCGAAGCTCGCGAACCGCGCGATCTCGTCCTCGTTGACCTTGCCGTCGACGCCGAGGATGCGCGAGCCGGCGCCGCGCTTGTCGAGCGGACCGCCGCGCAGCGCGTCGAGCTGCGCGCCCGACCAGATGCTCTTCAGAATGTGCTTGAAGCCGTTCGCAATGAGCGCAACGCCGCGGACCTGGATGCGGGCCGAGATCTTCTTCAGCCCCGTCTCCCCGGTCGCATTCGCGATGGTCTGCGAGAGCGTGTTGAGCGGGACGGTCCCGCCCTCGACGAAACCTTCACCGACAAGGCCGCGCAGGAACGGACAAGGATTGTCCGGCGAGACCGGGATCGAGGGGTCGAAGGGCGGCTTCGAAGCGGGGGAATGCATGGCCCAAAATCCTGAAAGCAGCGAATCGTGAAATGCAGAGGCGCCGATCAAGCGCGGAAAGTCCTAACAAACTGGCAGCAGGCTATACTACTTAGGCGTGCAGAGGAATGTGGCCGAATTCACTGTGGTGTCAAGAAAAGCCGGTGCGGATTTGCCAAGGCACCGAGCAGGGATCGCAATGGGCTCGAGCCCGCCTATCAGGACTCGGCGGCGCGTTTGACGTCGCTCTGCACCAGGGTCAGCTTGCCGAGCGGCACGCCTGCCTTCAGCAGCCCCTCGCGGTAATGGGCGAGGTCCTCAGACCGCTTCCAGTGGAAGTTGCGCAAATGCCTGTCGACGTTCAGGGTGGGGTAGTTTCCCATCAGCACGCCGAGGGCCTCGCTCGCCTCGCCACTCCGTCCCATCTGGGCCAACGCCGCGGCGCGGATCGCCAGCGCCTGCATGTGGTTCGGGTTGATGTAGAGCTGCTCGCGGGCCCATGACAGGGTCGCGTCATATTGGCGCAACAGGTAGTGACTGAAGGCGTTCAGCGCCGCCCATTGATAGCGCGGGTCACTGTTGTCGCGCTGCGCGGCCATCGAGAACAGCTCGATCGCCTCGCGATGCTCGCCGATGACGAAATGGCAGATGCCGAGCACGCCGCGCGCGCCATTGTCGTAAGGATTGAGAGCGACCGCGCGCTTGGCGGCGTCCATCGCGGCCTCGTAATGCCCCTCCATCGCGTGGGCCCAGGACAGGATCGAGAACGCGAAGGAGGAGCGCGGGTCGAGCCGGACGCTGGTCTCAGCCAGGTTCATTGCCTCGGCCCACATCTCCCGCGTGCCCTTGACCCAGCCGAACTGGATGCTCTGGATCTGGATCGTGGCGAGATAGGCGTGCGCGATCGACAGTTTGGGATCGAGCCGGATAGCCTCCCGGAATAGCTCGACGGCGGTGGCCAGGTCTTCCTTGGTCTGCCGATAGTAGTGCGACAGGCCCTTGAGGAAGCGGTCCCAGGCGCTCACGTCGGTCGAGAGCCGTGCCGGCGCCGAGGCCTCGGCCCGGACGATCTCGGTGGCGATGGCGGCGGACAGGTTGGTGGTGATCTCGTCCTGCATCGCGAAGAAGTCGCCGATGTCGCGATCATAGCGGCCGGTCCAGAGCTGCTCGCCCGTCTCCGGCGCGATCAGCTCGGCGGTGACGCGGATCTTGGCGCCGGCGCGCCGCACCGAGCCCTGGATCAGATAGGTTGCGTCGATCTCGCGCGCGATCAGGCGCGTGCTGGTGTTCTTGCCCTTGAAAGCGAAGGTCGAGTTGCGGCTCAGCACGCGATAGAACGATTGCAGCGACAGCGCGTGGATCAGATCCTCAGTGAGGCCGTCGGAGAAATATTCGTCCTGGGCGTCGCTGAGATTGGCAAAGGGCAGCACGCCGACGATCGCGGTGCGGTATTGCTGCGACAGCGCCGACGCTTCTCTCAATTCGGGGGCCAGTGCCGGTGCCCCGTCGGGCATCCAGGTAAAGACTCCGATCGGATCCTTGATGTTCTTGAAGCGATGGTTGCCGGCATCGGTCAGTCGCGCGGTGAGATGCTTGCTCGCCTCGCGATAGGCCTTGGCCGAGATCGCGAAGCCGCCGGGGCTCGCCACCGATTCCAGGCGGACGGCAATGTTGACATCGTCACCGAACACCTCGTCCTCGTCGGCGATGACGTCGCCCATGTGGATGCCGAGCCGGAACTGCATGGCGCGATCGGCCGGCAGATGGTGGTTACGCTCCACCATCAGGGTCTGCATCGCGATCGCGGCCTCGGTGGCGCCGACAATCGAGGGGAACTCGAGCAGGAAGCCGTCGCCGGTGTTTTTGACGACGCGGCCGCCGTGATTGAGGATGATGGGGTGGATCGCGGCGCGATGGGCCTTGAAGGCGGCATGGGTGCCGGCTTCGTCGCTGCCCATCATGCGCGAATAGCCGGCGACATCGGCGCAGACGATGGCAGCCAGACGTCTTTCCATATTCTCGCAGCTCCAAGGGAGGGCAGACCGGCCACGCCGTGGCAGTCGCCTCGAATCCCGCATTTCAAGAACCCTGCCTTTATAGAGCAGATGCGGACGAGTGATAGTAGGCTTTGCATTGCAAATTCGAGGTAAATCCTACGCAGTCCCGCCGGTGGACGGGGCGAGACGAACCGAATAAGCCCATGTTCCGGACTGGCGGCGAGGGCACGTCACATATGCTGGGCATTCATGAGATATGGCTGTTCGTCCTGTCGGGCGTGCTGCTCAACATCACGCCGGGGCCGGATTCGGTCTACGTCATCGGCCGCAGCATGCAGATGGGCTGGCGGGGCGGTGCCGCTGCCGCATTCGGCATCAGTTGCGGTTGTTTTGTCCATGTCGCGGCTGCGGCGATCGGTCTTTCGGCCCTGCTGATGGCCTCGTCGACCGCGTTCTCGATCCTGAAGCTGGTCGGCGCGGCCTATCTCGTGGTGACCGGGCTGCAGATGCTGTGGTCGCGCCCGGTTCTGGCGGCGGCGATCGACGAGCCGGTGCGGAGCTCGCTGCGGCGGGTTTTCCTGCAGGGTGTCTTCACCAACGCGCTCAATCCCAAGGTCGCGCTGTTCTTCCTGGCCTTCCTGCCGCAATTCGTCGCAGCCGATGCGACCCACAAGCCGCTCGCGTTCCTGGCGCTCGGCCTGATCTTCATCTCTACGGGAACGCTGTGGTGCCTGGTGCTGGCAGCCTTCGCGGCGAAAGCCGCGCACCGGCTGCGCCGGTCCGAGGGCGCGATCGCCTGGGTCAATCGCGCGCTCGGCGGCCTCTTCATCTATCTCGGCATTCGCGTCGCGATGCTGGAGAGCCGGTAGGCTCATTCGAACGGATGAGGGAGCTTCGTACGATCTGAGTTTACGTAAACTCCTTTGCCAGCGCGCTGCCGGTGAGATAAAGCCCGAGCAAGATCATCGCGATCAGGAACCAGCGGCGGAACGCTTCCGCCGGCATTCGCGCCCGCACCGACTGGCCGATGAACATGCCGGCAAAGGCCATGGCAAGGCCGACGGCGCCCGGCACGGCATTGGCGGGCGTCAGCAATCCACCGGCGGTGAGGTTGAAGGCGAGCGCCAGCGTCGCTGTCGTGAAGAACACGCCGAGCGCCTGCACCAGCTCGTCCTTTTCCATACCGATCGCCTGCATGAACGGCATCGAGGGGATCACCTGCACGCCAGTCGAGGCCGAGATCACGCCGGTGACGACACCGACCACGCCGCCGACCCATTTCTCGTTGTGCGGAGCGACGTGGAAATGGAATTTGTTCAGGCCGATCACCGCGTAGACGACGAGCAGCACGCCGAGCACGATGGTGCCATAGCGCGCATGCGGGCCGGTCAGCGCGCCGGCATTGAGCCAGCAGCCGATCACGGTGCCGATCATCAGCGGCCACAGCCGCCGCAGGATGTCGCGCAAATACGGGCCGACGAAGGTCTGCCAGATATTGGTGACGATGGCGGGCACGATCACGATGGCGATCGCGCGGCTCGGGGCCATGCTCACGGCGAGCAGGCCCATGGACACCGTCGGCAGGCCGAGCCCGACCACGCCCTTGACGAATCCGGCAAGCAGGAAGACGGCGGCGATGAGGATGAGAAGCGGGTCGATCATTTGGGCACATTGACCGAAGCTGGGCGCGGGCACAATCTGGAGGTTACGGAGAGTGCCTTCGCCCCGGGCGAAGGCTGAGGAGAGACCTGCCATGCGCTTCGACCTTGTCGACCTCCAGCTCTTCATAGCGGTTGCCGACCAGCGCAGCATCACCCGCGGCGCGGAGCGCGCGCACCTGGCGCTTGCCTCGGCCAGCGCGCGCATCAAGGGGCTCGAAGACGCGCTCGGCGTCGCGCTGCTCAAGCGCGGCCGCCGCGGCGTCGAATTGACCGCGGCCGGCGAGAGCCTGCTCGATCATGCCCGGCTCGTCATTCACCAGATCGATGCCATGCGCGGCGATCTCGCCGGTTTTGCCTCCGGTGTGCGCGCCAGCGTTCACTTCCTCGCCAACACGTCGGGCCTGTCGGAGCATCTGCCGAAGGCGCTGGCCGGCTTCCTGCGCCAGCATCGCGACGTCGCCATCGACATCGAGGAGCGCGAGAGCACCGACATCGCGGCGGCGATCACCGCGGGTGCCGCCGATCTCGGCTTTGCTGCCGAGCACGCGCTGCCCGAGCATATCGAGCGCTTCCCCTTCAGCGAGGACCGCCTGACGCTGGTGACGTCGAAACGCGGCCCGTTCGCGGGCCGCCGCCAGATCGATTTTCAGGAGGCGGGAGCGTGCGACTTCGTCGGCTTGACCAGCGCCACCGCGCTTCAGATGCACATCTCCAGGCACGCGGCCCGGCTCGGCATGCGACCGCATTTCCGCGCGCGCTTGCGCGATTTCGACGCGATCTGCCAGATGGTCGCCGCCGACGTCGGCGTTGCCCTCATGCCCGAAGCCGCCGCCCGCCGCTGCGCCAAGACGATGCCGCTCGCCATGGTCCGCCTGCGCGATGCCTTCGCCAACCGCCGCCTCGTGATCTGCGCAAGGAGCTTCAAGGCGCTGCCGCGGCCGGCCAAGATGCTGGTGGAGCATTTAAGGGCTGAGGCGGTGTGAGTTTCTACCCTGCAGGGGAGGGTAAGAGAGAGCCTATTTCGTCGTCTCGACCCCGGCGTCCTTGATCACCTTCGCCCACTTCTTCGTCTCATCCGCGATGAAGGCGCGAAAATGCTCCGGCTCGTCGCCGACAAGCGTCGCGCCCTGGGCGGCGAGCTTCTCCTTCACCGCGGGATCCGCCATGGCCTTGGTCGCGAGGTCATGCAGCGCGGTGACGATCTCCTTCGGCGTGCCCTTCGGTGCGACCATGCCGTACCAGTTCTCGACGCGCAGATCGGGAAAACCCGCTTCCGAAAGCGTCGGCACCTCGGGGGCGGTGGGGGCGCGCATCGCCGAGCCGATCGCGATCGGCTTCAACGCGCCGGCTTTCACCTGCGGCAACAGCACCGGGAGATCGAGGAAGGTCATCTGCACCTGCTGGCCCAACAGATCGTTCACGGCCGGCGCGGCGCCGCGATAGGGCACGTGCACGATGTCGATCCTGGCCGTCAGCTTGAACAATTCGCCGGCGAGATGCGGCAGGCTGCCGGGGCCGGATGAAGCGAAGTTGAGCTTTCCCGGCTGCGCCTTGGCGAGCGCGATCAGCTCACCGATGTCCTTTGCCGGCACGTTGGTGGCCACCACGAGCATTTCCGGCACGGTCGCAACCAGCGTCACCAGCGTGAGATCAGTCAACGTGTCGTAGGCGACTTTCTCCATGCTCGGACTGATCGCGAGGGCGCCGGCCGAGGAGATCGCGATGGTGTAGCCGTCAGGCGGCGCCTTGGCGACGGCGTCGGTGCCGAGCACGCCGCCCTGGCCGCCGCGATTGTCGATCAGCACCGGCTGGCCCGAGAGCTCCGACATGCGTTGGCCGATCACACGCGCGATGATGTCGTTGGGGCCGCCGGCCGGGAACGGCACGATCAGCTTGATAGGCTTTGCGGGAAAAGTCTGCGCCGCTACCGCTGACGGAAGCAGCAGGAATAAACCAAGGAGAAGCCTGCGTGAGATGGTCATGCAAGCCTCCCGCTCGCGTTTCTTATTGGTTGAGAAGCTTGAGCGCTTCTTCGTGAACCCTGGCGTCGCCGGCCGCAATGATGCGGCCGCCGCCCTGGGCCGGCTTGCCTTCCCAGGTGGTGACGACGCCGCCGGCGCCGGTCACGATCGGGATCAGGGCCGCGATGTCGTAAGGCTTCAGCTCGGTCTCGACCACGAGATCGACATGGCCTGCCGCCAGCATGCAATAGGAGTAGCAGTCGCCGCCATAGCGCGACAGCCGGGCGCCCTTCTCGATCCGGCCGAAGATGGCACGGTCGCGCTCGTTCATCAGCAGAGGAGAGGTGGTGTAGGTCGTCGCCTCCGACAGCGAGGCGCAGCGGCGAACCTGGAGGCGGCGCTCGCCGGAAGGGCCCTTGTAGTTGGCCGAGCCGTTGTCGCCGGAGAAGCGCTCGCCGATAAAGGGCTGGTGCATCATGCCGTAGACCGGCGCGCCCTTGTGCAGGAGTGCGATCAGCGTGCCCCAGATCGGAAAGCCGCCGATGAAGGATTTGGTGCCGTCGATGGGGTCGAGCACCCAGACATAGTCGGCGTCCTCGCGCTCATTGCCGAATTCCTCGCCGACAATGCCGTGCTGGGGGAAGCTCGCCTTGATCAGCCGCCGCATCACGGCCTCGGCGGCGCGGTCGGCTTCGGTGACCGGATCGAAATCCTTGGTCTTGCTCTTGTCGTCGATCGACAGCGAGGTGCGGAAGAACGGCAGGATGGTTTCGCCGGAGGCGGTGGCGAGCCGTTCGATGAAGGCGGAGAAGTCGATCACCGTCACAGGCCAAATCCTCAAAGCGAAAGTTGGACGAAGCTCGCTTCTGCCTAGCTCAATTCGCCTCTCGCGGGCAGCGCTGTCTTGATTTGCACCCTGGTATTTTGGATGCCGAGGGGCACTGCCTCATCTCAGTCATTGCCTGGCCAAATATCGATCATGGCGTTGAAAACTTAGTTCCGGCCATGCCTCGTTCGTATGCAAACATCTATCAACCCATTGAATTTCCTTATCAAAGAGACTGAATCTGGGTTTCCGTAGAAGCAATTGAGCCATGTGCGTATTGCATGGGAAATGGCTCAAAAGGCCTTGCACTTTGTGCGGCGCGGTCGCATATTGTTGCGGTGCGGTAGCGCTTGGCGTTACCGCTGCCCTCCTTGGGCGTTTCCTCCCTAGACTTGGGCCGCTTGCGTCATTCGCGAGCGGCCCTTTTTTCTGTCCGGGCCGCTTTCATTTGAGGGCGCGCAAGCTTGCGAAGCGAAAACGCGCTCGCGCTTCAAGGCATCGTCGTCCGAGAGAGAAGCTGCGTCTTATTCCGCCGCGGCCTGGAACGGGCCGAGATCGCCGAACGGAATCGTGGTCGCCAGCACGTCGGCGAGAACGCCGAAGTCGGTCGCCACTTGCGCAAAGCGCGGACTGCGCTCGCGCCGCCGCTCGTCCATGTAGATCGCGCGGTTGAGCTCGAGCTGCACCGCGTGAGGCCGCTCGCGGGATTGCCGTAATGCTCGGTGATGAAGCCGCCGGCATAGGGCTTGTTGCGGCCGATCGAATAGCCGAGTCCGGTCATGGTCTCCTCGACCCGGTCGGGCAGCAGCGGCGTGCAGCTCGTGCCGTAGCGGTCGCCGATCACGACGTCGGGCCGGCGCGGCTCGTCGCGGGACACGCCGACCGAGGGCATCGAATGGCAGTCGACCAGCACCACGGTGCCGAACATCTGGTGCACCTTGTTGATCAGCCGGCGCAGCGCGCGATGGTAAGGCTTGTACAGCGTCTCGATCCGCCCCAGCGCATCGTCGACCAGGATGCGGTCGCGGTAGATTTCCTGGCCGTCGCCGACCACGCGCGGAATGGTGCCGAGGCCGCCGGCGACCCGCATCGAGCGGGTGTTGGCAAAGCTCGGCAGCCGTCCGCTGAACATGCGGGGATCGAGCTCATAGGGTTCGCGATTGACGTCGACATAGGAGCGGGGAAAGTTGACCCTGACGGTCGGAAAGCCGCGCTCGCTCAAATGGCCGATCAGCTCGTCCATGAAGGAATCTTCGGACCGCCGCAGCGTCGGCAGGTCGATCCGCGAGGCCGCCAAAAATTCGTCCGGATAGGTCGAGCCGGAATGCGGCGAGTTGAAGATGACAGGCGCGCGCCATTGCGCGGGCTCCACGATCTCGAAGGCTGGCGACGTCTCGCCGTCAAACCGGGTCATCTTCTCAGGCTTCGTCCCTTCGCGCCGGGATCTGGCAGGGGCCAGACCGCATTGATTCGGCCGATGGATGCGGCTCTTATGTGTCGTCATTGTCCGGAATCGCAACCATTCTGCCAAGCGAAAAGATGCGACGGTGATTGGAACACGTCTTAACCGTGCGGGCAGGGAGGCGGGGACGGGCCCACGCGGCTCGATTGATTCGCGCCGTTTTCGGGTTCACAAGAGTGCGGCAGCGCGAGCTGCTGCCAGGGTAAAGATTTTCACCCCAAATTTACCCTCTGTCGGGCTTAGTGACCTCTGCTGATATCCTCTGGGGATGCGACGATTCCTGCCATGCCAAAGATCCTGCTCGCCGAAGACGACAACGACATGCGCCGTTTCCTGGTCAAGGCGCTGGAAAACGCCGGTTTTCAGGTCTCGTCCCACGACAACGGCATGGCCGCCTACCAACGGCTGCGGGAAGAGCCGTTCGAGATGCTGCTCACCGACATCGTGATGCCGGAGATGGACGGCATCGAGCTCGCCCGCCGGGCCTCGGAACTCGATCCCGATATCAAGATCATGTTCATCACCGGCTTCGCCGCGGTCGCCCTGAACTCGGATTCGGACGCCCCCAAGAACGCCAAGGTGCTGTCCAAGCCCGTGCATCTGCGCGAATTGGTCAGCGAAGTGAACAAGATGCTGGCGGCCT
>Ga0102592_1003254_pt1 | contig 12505 bp, 8 predicted proteins | sample AraplaCol_mMF_r2_FD_76861 | JGI IMG/M metagenome (GOLD analysis project Ga0102592, IMG submission 76861) | Arabidopsis root microbial communities from North Carolina, USA - plate scrape MF_Col_mMF_r2 (SPADES assembly) (version 2) | ecosystem: Host-associated > Plants > Roots > Endosphere | place... | reverse complement strand
TCGAAATGCTCGATGTTATGGAGCAGCATGATCGACACCAGCGCAAAGCCGCGCAAGCCATCGACCAGGTCCAGCCGGGATGATGTGATTTGCATAATTTGGTAACGCTATCACGGATTTGCGGCCGGAGCTACCCCGCGCTGGCGGAGGCGCAGCTTTAATTACAGCCGCAGAAGCGTTTCGGCTTGCTGGCGTCGCACACGGTGCCGTCCAGCTGCTTCCAGAAGAACACGGTGTCGACACCGTATGGGGAGCGCACATTGCCCGCGCGCAGATAGCCCTGGCGCGCAAAGAATTCCTCGCCGGTCGCGGTGCTGTGCAGCTGCAATGCCTTGACGCCCCAACTGCAAGCCTGCTGTTCGACGCAAGCCAGCAAGGCTTTGCCTGCGCCGCGCTGGCGCACTTCTGGCAACAGGTAGCAAAGGGCCAGCTTGCCGGCAGCCGTCAACAGGGCAACGCCAACGACATGGCCCTCTTCGACCGCAACCAGCGAGTAGTTGGTAGGCGAGGCAAACCAGGATGCCACCGTCTCGGGCGTCTTGTTACCTAGCCAGGCGCCAAGAATGGCGGGATCGTTTTTATGGTCAAGCACACAACATTCGGCGATTGAGCGTCGCAGCACCTCACAGGCGGCCGTGGCGTCTTTCGCTTCCGCGCGGCGAATTTCAAAACTCATGCGTGCTCACAGGTATTCAATAACCGGAATATACACCAGCGGCAAAAACCCCGTACGAGGCCGCGTGCGCGCAAGCTTATCCGGGGCCGATACTAAGCTTATAACGAATAAGTAGTTTCCTTTCGGCGCGAGATTCTAGACCATGCATATCTGTTTTCACAATAGAGATTGCCATGACTTATAACAAATTCGCATTTGCACTCAGCGCCGCACTGGCGGCGGCCAGCTTCGGTTTTGCTTCGACCGCATCGGCCAATGAAGTGACCCTGCTGAACGTGTCCTATGACGTGGCGCGTGAACTGTATAAAGACATCAACCCGGCCTTTGCCGCTGCCTATAAGAAGAGCACCGGCGTGGACGTCACCGTCAAGCAGTCGCACGGCGGCTCCTCCAAGCAGGCGCGCGCCGTGGCCGACGGCCTGGAAGCGTCGGTGGTGACCATGAACCAGGCGAACGACATCGACATGCTGGCCGACCGCGGCCTGGTGGTGCAAGACTGGGCCAAGAAATTCCCGAACAATGCGGCGCCGGCCTATTCCACCATGGTCTACCTGGTGCGCAAAGGTAATCCGAAAGGTATCAAGGACTGGAACGACCTGGCGAAGCCCGGCGTGGCCGTCGTGATCCCCAATCCGAAAACTGCCGGCAATGGCCGCTACACCTACCTGGCCGCATGGGGTTCGGTGCTGAAAAAAGGCGGCAACGAAGCGCAGGCGCGCGAACTGGTGGGCAAGATCTTCAAGAACGTTCCGGTGCTGGATGCCGGCGGCCGCGCAGCCACCACCACTTTCACCCAGCGCAAGATCGGCGATGTGCTGGTGACCTTCGAAAACGAGGTGAACCTGGTGCGCGCTGAATTCGGCGACGACTTCGAGGTGGTGTATCCATCGTCCTCGATCCTGGCGGAGTCGCCGGTGGCCGTGGTCGACAAGGTCGTCGACAAGAAAGGCATCCGCAAGGAGGCCACCGCCTACCTGAACTTCCTGTACTCCGACGCAGGCCAGGAGATCATCGCCAAGCACTACCTGCGCCCGCGTTCGGACGCGGTGTTCAAGAAGTACTCGACCAGCTTCAAGCCGATCTCGCTGTTCACCGTGGATGAAGTGTTCGGCGGCTGGCGCGCAGCCCAGAAGAAGCACTTCGACGACGGCGGCGAGTTCGACAAGATCTACAGCTCCAAGTAAGCTTCAAGCCTTGGTCAGGCGCTCGATCTGCGCCTTCTTCTCGGCCATGTCATGGTCGGTGTCATGGAACCGCGCCGCAATGGCGCGGAACTCCTCCTGCAGCCCGATGAACGCATCAACCATGTCGGGATCGAAGTGTTTTCCCTTGCCCTCAACGATCATCTGCACAGCCTTCTCGTGCGGCATGCCCTCCTTGTAAACGCGGCGGCTGATCAGCGCGTCGTACACGTCCGCGACAGCCATCAGGCGCGCCGAGACCGGAATCGCTTCGCCGGCCAATCCTTCCGGATAGCCTGAGCCGTCCCATTTTTCCTGGTGCGAGTACGCAATCTCCTTGGCGATCGACAGGAAAGCCATCGGCGTTCCCAGCGAGCGTTCCGCATGCTCGATGGCGGCGCGGCCCAGCGTGGTATGCGTCTTCATGATCTCGAATTCGTGCGGCTCGAACCTTCCCGGCTTGAGCAGGATGCGGTCGGGGATGCCGACCTTGCCGATGTCGTGCAGCGGGGCGGACTTGAACAGCAGCTTGATGTAGCTATCGGTCAGCACGGCGCTGAAGCGCGGGTGTTCTTTCAGGCGCTCCGCCAGCGCCTTGACGTAAAACTGGGTGCGGCGGATGTGGTTGCCGGTTTCCGGATCGCGCGTTTCGGCCATCGACGCCATGGCGAGAATCGTGACGTCCTGGATCGCCACCACTTCGCGCGTGCGTTCCTGGACTTCCTGCTCCAGGAATTCGTTCTGGTCGCGCAGGAAGTCGGCGTGCTCCTTCAACATCAGGTGGTTGCGCACGCGGGCCAGCGTGATCGGCGGGCTGATCGGCTTGGTGATGTAATCGACGGCGCCCAGGTCCAGCCCCAGCTTTTCATCTTCCACTTCCGACTTGGCGGTCAGGAAAATGATGGGGACGTTGCGGGTGGCGGGGTTGGCCTTCAGGCGCCGGCACACTTCGTAGCCGTCCATCTCGGGCATCATCACGTCCAGCAGCACCACGTCGGGGGGCTGGCCCGTGGTGGCGATGCGCAGGGCCTTTTCGCCGCTGTTGGCGACCTTCACCTTGTACAGGTCTTTCAGCAGGTCGTTCATCAGCACCAGGTTGTCGGGCGAATCGTCGACCAGCAGCACGGTTTTCTTTGCGATCAGTTCCAGTTCCATCTCACTTTTCCTCCAGGCTTGCCATTGCTTCGTCCAGCGCCGCCAGGGCGGCTTCCAGGTCAAGGTTACCAATCAGGTTGTCGGGCGAATCGTCGACCAGCAGCACGGTTTTCTTCGCGATCAGTTCCAGTTCCATCTCACTTTTCCTCCAGGCTTGCCATTGCTTCGTCCAGCGCCGCCAGGGCGGCTTCCAGGTCAAGGTTACCAATTCCGCTCGCGATGCGGCGCCAGTGGTCGGGCAAGGCGAGCTTGAACTGCGCCAGTTCCGCGTCCCACAAGTCGGCCGCTTCCGAATCGCTGTCCGCCAGCAGGTCCCGCAGGCGGCCAAGCGGAGGCGCGGAGCCAGCCGGCGCCGGGGCTGCCGCCGCAACCGGCACCAGCGCCGGATGGACCGCACCGCCGCGCGTTTCCGCATCCACTGCGCGCAGCGCTGCCAGCAGCGGGTCCAGTTCCACCAGCACCATTGCCAGCAAGCGTTCCAGTTCGTCGCGCGCAGCGCCCTGCTGGCATGCCTGTTCCAGCGCCTGGGCGGCATCCTGCACGCTGCGTGCGCCGATATTGCCTGCCACGCCTTTCAGGGTATGCGCCAGGCGTTCCGGCGCCGTTGCGTCGCCGCCCATCAGCGCTTGCACGAACATGGCGGCAAAGTCCTGCTGGCCGTCGCGGAACTTGACCAGCAGGCGGCGGTAGAGCTTTTCGTCGCCCATGGAAGTTGCCAGCCCTGCGCGCACGTCGACCATCGGCAGCGCCGGGAGCGGCGCCGGCTTGTCGGCGGCGGCACCGGCGGCGGCCGGCCGCGCGCCGGACGCTGGCGCCATGCCGGCCTGGTTCTCGCCTGGCTCCGGCCGCAGCCAGCGTGCCAGCGTGGCGTACATTTCAGCGACGTTGACCGGCTTCGCAATGTGATCCTGCATGCCGCTGGCCAGCACTTTCTCGCGGTCGCCGGCCATGGCGTTCGCCGTCATGGCGATGATGGGCAGTTTGTCGAACGATGGATTGGCGCGAATCGCGCGCGACGCCTGGAAGCCATCCATCACCGGCATCTGGCAGTCCATCAGCACGCCGTCGAAGCGCGCGTCCTGCGCCAGGATGTCCAGCGCCTCCTGCCCATGACGGGCCAGCACCGCTTCGATGCCCGCCTTGCCCAGCAGGTCGATCGCCAGCTCCTGGTTCATCTCGTTGTCTTCGACCAGCAGCATGCGGGCGCCCGACAGGCGCGCCATGACTTCCCCATGGTGCAGGTCGCGTTCGGCCGAGCGGCGTCCTTCGACCAGCACGCCCTTGCCCAGCGCCTCGCCCACCGCTTCCAGCAAGGCCGACGGCGTCACCGGCTTGGTCAGCACGGATTTGAGCTGGACCCGGCGTTCCTCCGCGCTGGTCAAGGCTTCTTCACGGCCATAGGCGGTCACCATGATGACGGCCGGCAGGCGGCCGGCCTGCCCGGACTGCAGCCGGCGCACCGTTTCCACGCCGTCCATTGAAGGCATCTTCCAATCCATCAGGATCAGGTCATAAGGCATGGCGCGCTGTTCGGCGCGCGCCGCCATTTCCAGGCCCTCCTGCCCGCCCAGCGCCACGTCCACTTCCAGCCCGAACGAACGCGCGACCGTGGACAGGATTTCACGCGCCGAGGCGTTGTCGTCCACCACCAGCACGCGCACGCCGCGCAACTCGTCGGCACGGAACATGCGGCGCGGTTTCGGATTGGCCTGCAATCCAAAGCGGGCCGTGAAGTGGAAGGTCGAGCCTTTCCCTTCCTCGCTCTCGACCCAGATGCGGCCGCCCATCAGCTCCAGCAGGTTCTTGCAGATCACCAGCCCCAGCCCGGTGCCGCCGTACTTGCGGGTAGTCGAAGCATCGGCCTGGCTGAAGGACTGGAACAGTTTGGCGCTTTGCGCCGGGCTCATGCCGATGCCGGAGTCGCGCACCCAGAAGTGCATCTCGATGCCCTCCTCGACCTGGGCGGACTGCTCGATGCCGACCACCACTTCGCCATGTTCGGTGAACTTGACCGCGTTGTTGGCCAGGTTGACCAGCACCTGGCCGATACGCAGCGGATCGCCCACCAGCCCGGTCGGCAGCTCCGGCGCCACCTGGAACAGCAGCTCCAGGCCTTTGTCCTCCGCCTTGAAGCCGATCAGGTTGGCCAGGTTGTCGAGCACGTCGTCCAGGTCGAATTCGACCTGCTCCACCGTCATCTTGCCGGCCTCGATCTTCGAGAAGTCGAGGATGTCGTTGATGATCCCAAGCAGGTTCTCGCCGGCGCGCTGCACTTTCTCCACGTAGTTGCGCTGGCGTTTATCCAGGTTGGTCTGCAGCGCCAGGTGCGACATGCCGATGATGGCATTCATCGGGGTACGGATTTCGTGGCTCATATTGGCCAGGAAATCGCTCTTGGCCCGGGTTGCGGCCTGCGCCTGCTCCTTGGCGATGCGCAGCTCGTCTTCGGCGGCTTTTTGCGCGGTGATGTCCTGGTACACGCCGTACATGAAGCGCGGCGTGCCGTCCTCCTCGTCACGCACCACGGTGCCGACCGCGTGCAGCCAGATGATGCGGCCATCGAGCGGGCGCTTGTAGGCATACGTCGCGTCGAACTTATCGTAGCTGCCGTCGAGTGCGCCCTGCACCCGCGCCGCCGTACGCAAGGCGCCTTCCGGATCGGCTTCCACCAGCCGCGCAAACCATTCATCCTGCAGGTGGTAGCGGCCGTCGGGCCGAGGCGGTTCGCCCAGCAGGCGTGCCGCGCGTTCGGACTGCGTGTAGTAATCGGGATCGCTGTAGTCGACCACCCAGTAGCCGCAGTCGGTCATCTCCAGTGCGATATCGCCCAGGAAGTTGCTGCGCTTGATTTCCTCTTCCAGCCGCTTGCGTTCCGTAATGTCGCGGAACACCACCACCGAACCGACCTGGGCGCCGTCCTTGTACATCGGCCGGTCCACATAATCGACCGGGAAGGTGCTGCCATCCTTGCGCTCCAGTTGTTCGCCGTCCTGCCGCCATTCGGCGCCCACCAGTTCCGCTTCATCGCAGCCCAGCAAGGCCGGCGCCGCCGGGTTGACGAATGTAACGCGGCCGCCCAGGTCCAGGCCGACGATGCCGTCGCTGACGGAGCCCAGCACCAGCCGGCTGCGCTCTTCCAGCACGCGGGTGCGCTCGTTGCGCTCGAGGATTTCCATGTTCATGGCAATCACCGGCAATGCGCCATCGAGCAGCGCCTGGGCCTGGTCGCCGTAGGGTTCCAGCGTGGCCAGTTCCAGCACGCCCAGCAGGCGTTCATTGCGCAGCACCGGCACGATCGCGATGCTGGCCGGATCGGCTTCGCCCAAGGCGGAAACAATGCGCACATAGCCGGCCGGCGCCTGGCGCATGACGATCGGCTTGCGCTGGGCCGCACACTGCCCGACCAGGCCTTCGCCTAGCAGGAAGCGCTGCTGTGCGGCCGACCTGCCGCGCATCGCATAGCCGGCCAGCAGCGACAGGCTGCCCTCCTCCGCCTCATGCCGGTAAAAGGCCGCATGGCCGGCCTGCACCAGCGGCGCCAGCGCCGCCAGCGTGCGCGTGGCCAGGTCTTCCGCGCTTTCCGCCGACTGCAGGTCGTTGCCGATTGCCGCCAGGTGAGTCTTGAGCCAGCGCTGCGCCTCCATCTTGCAGGCTTCTTCCTGCAGCACCTTGATCGAGCGCGCCAGGCTGCCCATTTCGTTCGGATAGTCCGTCAGCGGCACCTCGGCGCCCAGTTTGCCTTTCGCCAGCTGCTGCACGGCGCTGCGCAGGCGCTCCGACGGCAGGCGCACCGAACGCGCCACCAGGAAGCTGAACAGCACGCCCAGCACCAGGCTCAGCCCCAGCAAGCCGTAGGTGAGCTGCTTTTCATAGCGCGACAAGGCCTGCATTTCTTCGATCTGGTGGCGCGCGCTGTCTTCCTTGATTTCGGCGATGCGCGTCAAGGCGTTGTTGGCGCGGACGCCGTGTTCCTGGAAGGCCGGATCGGACACCACGGCAGCAGCCTGTTCCGCCTGCCCGGCGCGCAGCAGGCGCACCGCTTCGGCGACGCGCAGGTGGTAGTCGGCATAGGCCGATTCAAACTCGGCCAGGTTCTTGCGGTTTTCTTCGCGGATGATGCGCGGGCGCAGTTCTTCCAGGGCGCGGTCCTGCCTGCGCTGCGCTTCGTCGATCATCGCCAGGGCAGCGTCGCGGCCGGCCTTGTCGCGCGCCAGCAAGGCTTGCCGCAGCGCGCTGCCGCGCTGGGCGAACTGGATCAGCGCATCCTTGGCGTCGGAAATGCCAAGCAGGTCGTTCTTGTAGATGCCGAGGATCTCGTCGTGCAGGCGGGCCTGGGTGGTGACGTTGTGCAGCCCGAACGCCAGCGTGATCAACAGGCTGCCGCCGAACCCCAGCGCAAGCTTCCACGTCAGGCCCAGTTTTTCCAGTCTAGTCAGCAAGCGGGACACGTTTCCCTCCTACTCAGTCATATTGATCGCCAGCAGTTCTAGCGCTGACAGGAATTGTTCATACGTCGCTGCATCGGGTTTTTGCAGCACCGCCAGCTCCACTGCCCCCAGCAGGCGGCCGCGCAACTGCACTGGCGCCAGCAACAGGGCGCCGGGAGTGGCGCCGCCCAGGCCGGAACGAATGGTCCACGCGGCGCCCGCGGCAATGGTGTCGACGATGCGCGGCTCGCGTTCCAGCGCGCATTGCCCAAGCAAGCCTTCGCCCAGCGCCAGGCGCGGCGGCGGCGCCGTGCTGGCATAACTGGCGGCCAGCGCCAGGCCCTCGGCATCGGCGGTGTAAATGGTGCCTTGCATGGCGCCAAACAATTGATGGCATTGGTCGAGGAAGGCCGTAAGCCGGGCATGGCGGTCGGGCGCCTGCTGCATGTGCAACGCCACCTGCGCCAGTTGCATCTTGCGCTCGGCGCGCAATTCCTGCTCGCGCGCCACGCGTTCCAGCTCGAGGTGGGCGCGATGCTGGGCCGCCTGGCTGCGCACGGCCCGCAAACCCGCGGCCCCGAGCAGCACCACCACGGCAGCGGCCATGGCGGCGGCAGGCACGCCGCTGCCCGGCGGCACGCTCTGCCCCAGGTCTTCCAGCACCACCAGTTGCCAGCTGCCGGATGGGTCATGCCAATCGACGGCGGCGGAAGCCACCGCATAATGACGGCCCTCGCCCTGCACCATTCCCGGCGCGAGGCTGACAGGCAGCGGGCGCGGCTCCTTCTCTTCGAACAGCTTGCCGAACTGGCGCACGGCCCGGATTTCAGCAACCCTGGCCGGCGTGACCTCGCCCGCCAGCATGCCACGCCATTCGTGCCGGCTGCTGGCAAACACCACGCCTTGCGGCGACAGCAGGATGGCAGCCTGGCCGCTGCGCGCCAGCAGGCGCTCCAGCTTTTCCATATCGGTGCGCGCCACCACCACGCCGACCGGATCTCCGCTGCGCGCCATGCCGGCATAGACCGGCGCCGCGAAATACAGGGCATGGTCGCCGCGCGCCAGGCTGACGGCGGCGTAAATATTGTTCCGCCCCGCCATGGCTTCCTTGTAATAAGGCCGGAAGCGCACGTCGATGCCGGTGGACGGTTTGCCGCTATCGTCCCAGGACGATTTGACGAAGCCGTCCTTGCCGACCACAAATAAACCCTGGATTTGCTGGCTGCGGGCCACGCTTTCCAATAAGGCCGATATTTTCGGCTGGTTCGGCGCAATTGGCTCGGTGCTTTCCTTTTTGATATCCGGCTCAATCAATCCCAGCACGGAAATCGCACCCATTAAATTACTGTCCAGGGTTAATGACATGGCGGCAATCGCATCGCGCTGCACATCGATATTCAATAATTCCAGCCGTCCCTGTTCCAGGTTGGCGCGATAAACGCTGCCGGCCAGCAAAGCCGCCGCCACGGCCAGCAGCACGACCACGGCCCAGGCACGCAAGGGATATTTTGCAATTCTCTCAATTACCAACATGGCAAATTTCAAGAAGGAAATATTATCGAATAACAATACCAGCATTCCCGCGGCGCGTGCCGCACGCAATGGATTTAATTGTTCAGTTGCGCATGATTGACGTTTGCTGGACGAGTTAACCCGATAGTGATATCGTCCATATTTAGAATATTGCCCCCAATCTAGCGATATTCCGCCCCGAACGAACGCATCAATCCGAACATGTTTAAGAAAATCACCGCAGCCCTGCTGATGTCGATCTCCGCAGCCGCGTTTGCCGTGCCTTTGGGCTCGCAATCCGTGCTTGTCGTCGAGGATGAGACTGGCAAAGTGCTGGTCGAGAAGAACGCCACCGCCGTTGTTCCGATCGCCTCCCTGACTAAATTGATGACCGCAATGGTCGTGCTCGACTCCAAGCTTGATATGGACGAGCAGATCAGCATCGACAAAGACGATGTCGATACGCTCAAGCACAGCACCTCGCGCGTGCCGGTCGGCGCCACCATCGCGCGCCGCGACGTGCTGCAACTGGCGCTGATGTCGTCCGATAACCGCGCCGCCGCCGCGCTGGCCCGCACCTTCCCCGGCGGCCCGGCCGCCTTCACGGCCGCCGTGCATGCCAAGATCAAGCAGCTCGGCATGACCAGCACCCAGATCGACGAACCGACCGGCCTGTCGCCTAACAATACATCGAATGCGGCCGACCTGGTGAAAATGGCCGCGGCCGCCGCCCAATATCCCGAGATCCGCCGCATCACGACCGATACCGAGGAAGCGATCAATATGAAAGGGCGCATGGTGCAGTACCACAACACCAATCGCCTGGTCGGCGCCAAGGGCTGGGACATCGGCCTGTCGAAAACCGGCTATACCGAAGAAGCGGGCCGCTGCCTGATCATGCGCATCACGGAAGCCGGCCGCGCAGCTACCCTGGTACTGCTGAACGCCGGGGGCAATTCGGCGCGCCTGATGGATGCGCTGAACATCCGCCGCCTGCTGGCGGGCGACAACGCTCCCAAAGTGATGAAAGCATCCAGCCCGCGCAAGAAAGCCGTGCGCACAACGGAACGCCGTCGCCGCCGCATGTAAACTCCTGACGGGGTTCGCTGCCGAGAGGCACCATGGACCTGCTGCGCAACCTGCGCTTCGCGCGCCGCCTGGCGATCCTCGTAGGGATCTTCGCCGGCGGCTTCCTGCTGTATGGGTTCTGGTCGTTCCGCACCCTCGATGCCTTGCGCGTCAACGGTCCCTTGTATGCTGAAGTCATCCAGGGCAAGGACCTGATCGCGGACGTGCTGCCGCCGCCGCTGTACATCCTCGAGTCCTTCCTGGTGGCGGAGCAGTTGGCCGCGGCCAGTAGCCAGGTTGAACGGGAACAGTTGGCGCAGCGCCTGCGTACCCTGCACGCCCAGCAGATCGCGCGCGTCAATTACTGGCAAGGGCGCCAGCTCGACTCGAGCCTGGAGCAATCGCTCAAGCAAGCGAATATGCAGGCCACGGCCTTCTATAACGAAGCCTTCAGCCAGCTGGTGCCGGCACTGGAACTGGGCGACCGGCCGCGCGCCGACCATGCGCTGGCAAAGATGCAGCGCCATTACGAACTGCACCGGCAGGTAGTGGACAACCTGGTCAACCAGGCCGCGAACCGGGCCCGTTTTACCGAAGGCCAGGCGGCCGAGCGCATCCGATCCGACAGCGCGCTGCTGCTGGCGATCCTGGCCGCTTCACTGGCGCTGGCGGTTGTCGTGGCATGGCTGGTCAGCCGCAGCATGACGCAGCCGCTGGCACAGGCGCTCGCCATCGCGCAGCGGGTGCGCAGCGGCGACCTTTCATCGCCCCCGCCAGAACCCTTCCACGACGAAGCCGGCCAACTGCTGTCGTCCCTGCATGCGCTGCAGGAGAGCCTTGCCGCAGCAGCCGTCGCGCATAACGAATCCGAACGCAAGCTGCGCTGCACGCGCCACCTGCTGGACCGCCTGCTCAACAGCGCCGACATGCTGGTACTGGGATTGGGGCACGAAGGCGAGGTTTTGATCTTCAACGAAACGGCAGCCCGTGTCACCGGCTGCAGCCGCGACAGCGTATTGGGACGCGTATGGCGCGACCTGCCGCTGCTGCCCATGTCGGCCGTGTCGCAGTGGCCGGAAGGCGGCCATCCCGAACAATTCCGCGCCATGCCGTCCGGCCATGAACACCTGCTGCACACGGCATCGGGCGACGAGCGCCGCATCGCCTGGCATCACAGCGCGCTGGAAGAAGGCGAAATTGCCCTGCTCAGTTTCGGCATCGACGTCACGGAATTGCGCCAGGCCGAACGCGCCGTCGCCGCAGCCCACGAAGCAGCCGACCACGCCACCCGCAGCAAGAGCGCCTTCCTCGCGAACATGGGCCACGAAATCCGCACGCCGCTGAATGCCATCATCGGACTGACCGAACTGGCCCTGCGCGGGCCGCTCGACGCGCGCCAGCGCAGTTACCTGGAACAGGTCGATGGCGCTGCCGCCACCCTGATGGCGATGTTTAACGACATCCTCGACTTCTCGCGCATCGAAGCGGGCAAGCTCCATATGGAGGAATGCGCGTTCAGCGTGCGCCATGCGGCCGAACAGGCTTGCGCCGAATGGCGGGCCGCGGCGCAAGCCAAAGGGCTGCTGCTCGAATGCTCCGTTGAGCCAGGATTGCCGGAGGAAGTGGTCGGCGACGCAGCGCGCCTGCAGCAGCTGCTGCAGCATTTGCTGGCCCATTCCGTCAAATTTACCGAGCGCGGCAAGGTGCACATGCTGCTGCGGCGCGAAGACGCCGGCAGCCCGGACGGCACCGTACTGCGCTGGGAAGTGCGCGACACCGGCGCGGCGCGCGACGCGGCAGTCCAGCTCTATGAACCGGTGGGGCCCGGCGACTCCGCTGCAGGACTGGGCCTGTCGGTGGCGCGCCAGCTGGCGGCCATGCTGGGCGGCCACCTGCTGCTGGAGAGCGACCCGGCGGAAGGCAACCGCTTTGTCTTCACCGCCCTGTTCCGCCATCCGCTGCCAGGCGCCATCGCCTGCGCCGAGGCCCAGGCGGCAGCGCAGGCAGCCTTCCCCGCACTGGCCGCGCTCGGCGCAGACATGGCCGGGGCGCTGGCGCGCCAGCACGACAACCGCCCGCAGCTGCGCAAGATGCTGGGCCAGTTCCTGCAAGGCCAGGCTGCCGTCCATGTGGCAATTGGCGAAGCCGTGGCGCAGGGCGACCGCCAGCGTGCGCAGCGCATGGCGCATGCCCTGGCCGGACTGTCGGCACAACTGGGGCTGGAGCACTTGCGCCAGGCGGCGGCAGGCGTGGCCGGTGCGCTGCGCGCCGGCGGCGATGCAGCACCCGAACTGGCCGTGCTGGCGCCGGAACTGGATGCGGCGCTGCAGGCGATCCACGCCGACCTGCAGGCGGCCGGCGACTCAGGCGAGCAGGCTGCGTAAGCCGCTGGTGCGCTCGGTGCGGCGCCGGATCGCGTCCGGCAATACTCCAGGATTCGGCGTCAACAACGTAAAGCGCTGGCGGGCGCGCGTGATGCCGGTGTA
>Ga0102592_1003253_pt1 | contig 12510 bp, 10 predicted proteins | sample AraplaCol_mMF_r2_FD_76861 | JGI IMG/M metagenome (GOLD analysis project Ga0102592, IMG submission 76861) | Arabidopsis root microbial communities from North Carolina, USA - plate scrape MF_Col_mMF_r2 (SPADES assembly) (version 2) | ecosystem: Host-associated > Plants > Roots > Endosphere... | reverse complement strand
CCATTGGCGTGGCAAGCGAAACCGCAAGCGGCGAGCGCCGCGTCGCACTGACGCCCGAAACCTGCAAGAAACTCGTCGCCCGTGGCGCGAAGGTACGCGTCCAGCGCGGAGCGGGAAGCGCGTCCTCGTTCACCGATGACGCCTACGTCGAAGCCGGCGCCGAACTCGTCGCCGATGCCGCAACCGCATTGCGCGAAGCCGACCTCGTCCTGTGCGTGCAGCCGCCGTCCTCATCGACGCTGATGGGCCTGCGCGATGGCGCGGCGCTCGTAGGCCTGCTCGCGCCGCAGGCCGATGCAGCTCGCGGCGAAGCGATAAACGCGCGCCACCTGCTCGCCTTCCCGCTCGAACGCCTACCGCGCACCACGCGTGCGCAGGCGATGGACGTGCTCAGTTCGCAGGCCGGCATGGCCGGTTACAAGGCCGTGCTGATCGCCGCGCAGCTCGCGCCGCGTTTCTTCCCGATGCTCACCACGGCGGCCGGCACGATCCGCCCGTCGAAGGTGCTGATCGTCGGCGCCGGCGTCGCCGGCCTGCAGGCAATCGCCACCGCCAAGCGTCTGGGCGCACAGGTCGAAGGTTTCGACGTGCGGCCGGAAACGCGCGAGCAGATCGAATCGCTCGGCGGACGCTTCCTCGACCTGGGTGTCAGCGCCGCGGGCGAAGGCGGTTACGCGCGTGCGCTCACCGACGAGGAACGCGCCGAGCAGCAGCGGCGTCTGGCCGAGCACCTGAAGAACGTCGACGTGATCGTCTGCACCGCGGCGGTGCCGGGCCGTCCCGCGCCGAAGATCATCACCGCCGCGATGGTCGCGGGCATGCGTCCGGGGAGCGTGATCGTCGACCTTGCCGCTGAAACCGGCGGCAACTGCGAACTGACGCATCCGGGCGAGAACATCGAAAGCGCCGGCGTCGTGATCGCCGGGCCGCTCAACCTCGCCAGCATGGGCGCGGTGCACGCCAGCGAGATGTACGCACGCAACGTGTTCAATTTCGTCAGCCTGATCGTTACCGAAGCGGCCTCGGGCGAAGGGAAGCTGGCGCTCGACTGGGACGATGAATTGCTGGCGAAGACGGTGTGGCCGGAGCGCGTGGCAGCTGTCGCTGCGACGCCTGCAGCGACGACGTAGGACTCGACGTTTCGGCGCACGCCGAAGGACGTCGGTTGAATCACGTCGAGCCCTTGTAAGCCCGGGTAAGCAAAGCGCACCCCGGGTTGCGCGTGACAGCTCCCGGGTGCGCTTCGCTTACCCGGGCTACAGAAGCAATGGCACCGCAGGATGGGTTCGCCGAGCGAAACCCATCGTGTTTGCGCGCGGATGATGGGTTTCGCTACACGAAACCCATCCTTGCATGGCGGCGAGAGAGTGCCGACGCGGATCCGGGGTTCGCTGGAACGGAACGGCAGGACTTCAGCGCGTCGCCGAAGCCCGATCCAGATGGCGCTTCACCTGTCGCATCGCCTCGTCGAATGCGGTGCGTTCGGCGCCAATGGTCAGGCGTCCCGCGCCGGCCAGTGCGGCCAGTTCCTCGGCCGAGGCGACCAGTACGCGCAGTCCGCGGCGGTTCACCAGCAGGTATCGCGAACTCAGCGGGCTCAGCCAGGCGACCTTCACCGCGGTGCTTTCGCCCTCCGGATTGGTCAGGCGCAGCCAGTCGCCCACGTCCAGCGTGCGCATGCGCTCCGCCAGCAGCGGATCGTGGCGGACCGAGTCGGTGTCGGTGTCGCCGCCAAGCCAGGCGCGACGCTCAATCTCACCGGCATCGTCTTCCGGCATCGCCAGCGGTTCGGCCGGCGCATGGCGGCGCGGCGTGTCCGGTGTGGACAGCGCGCGCACAAGTCCGGCCATGCCGTGCTGCGCGGCGCTGTCGTCCAGGCCCGAGCTGGCCAGGCAGTCGATGATCGCCGGCTGCAGGGCCAGCAACTGGTCGGCCAGTTCGCGGCCACGGCCTTCTTCGGCCAGGCGGTCGGCCATCACGAGTGCATCGCCGAGCGCGATCGCTTCGGCGTGGCGGCGCTGGTCGGTGTTCTCGCGCAGCAACGTCTGCACGACGTGGTGGCGCCACGGCATCGCGAGGAAATCCGCGACTGCCTGCGTCAGCGTCGAATCGGTCAGGCGCTCTTCCAGCGCCGACTCGGCCTGCGCGCGCGCGGCGCCGAGGCGTTCGCGGCCGTAGGTGGCCTTGGCGGCGCGCTGTTCCTGCAATTCGAAACGGCGACGCTGCTGCGCTAGGACGGCGTCGAGTTCGGCATGCGCCATCTCGAATACCGCGAGGTCTTCGTTGTAGTCGGCGACGATGCGCTGCGAAATCTCGGTGGCGCGATCGAGCAGTTCGCGATCCTGCGGCGTCTCGCCATCGTTGCCTTCGCAGGCTTCGGTGATGGCGTCGAGCAGGCGACGCGCCGGATGCTCGCGCTTCACGAACACGGCGTTGTCGGTCAGCGCGACCTTCACGTACGGCAGCACGAGGCGCGCGTACAGGCGGCGCGCACGATCCTGCAACGCGTTGTGGTGGAACAGCGAGTCGAACAGCATCGCGACCAGGTCGATCGCGTCTTCTTCTTCGGGACTGAAGCACGCCTGGTCGGGGTTGAGCCCGAGTCGGCGCGCGCCGTCCTGCAGATGGTCGCGGATGGTTTCGCCAAGGCGGCCGGTGACGGCCAGCGCGCGCGCGAATGCATCCGGCGGTTCGGCCTGGAGCAGCGAGGCGACGCTGAGGATCTCGTCCACGCGCATCTCGCGACGCTGCATGACCGGGCGATCGCTCGCGTGCATGCCGGTGCCGCTGGAGGCGACGTCGCCACGCGAGATCGATTCGCGCCACGCATGAAGCTGGCCGCGAAGCTGCGCCAGTTCCTGCGCCATCGCCGCGATGTCCTGCTGCGACATCGGCGGACCGGACGGACGCGCACCTGGCTCGCCAACCATGCCCGGACCGGGGCCGTAACCGCCGCCGGGGCCACCGAAGCCCTCCGGCGTTGCGTAGCCACCGCCATAGCCACCCACGGGGGCGGCGCCACCATCGCCGCGGCGGACTTCTTCCTGCGGACGCGGCGCGACCGGCGCGCCGTAACCGGAGCTGCCCAGCAGCGCGTTCACGCGCGCGTAGAGGTCGCCGAGCAGGCGGATCAGGTCGGTTTCGTAATGACGGAACAGCCGGCCGCGCAGCGTGTCCGGCACCTGCGCATCCTGCAGCGTCTGCGAGAACGCGGTGACCAGGCGCTCCGGGCCGATGGGGTTCATCCCTGCCGGCACGCGCAGCGATTCGGACAGCGCTTCCAGGCGGCCCTGCAACGTATCCAGCGGGCGGGCGAAGCGCGCCACCAGCGACTCGTTCAGGCGGCCGCTGGCCAGCTCGTATTCCAGTTGCTGTTCATCGAGCAGGCGCAGCGGGACGTCGCCGCCGCTGCGGATGCGCAGGGCGCGGAAATCGTCGAAGGCCTGCGCGATCTGCTGGCGGAACTTCATGACGTGCGTGGCCTGGTGCTGGCGCAGCACCCACAACGCCGCCTGTTCCTCGAAATGATTGGTCTTGCCATCGCCCTTGAGTGCGGCGACCTTCAGGGCATCTTCCACCGGCCCATACAGCGTGCCCGGCAGGCCGCCGAGGACCTCCAGGGACAAACGCTTGATTTCCTCGAGCACGCGCAAGGGATCGGTACGCGAGGCTTGAGCGACGCCGTGCGGGTAGCCGGACACTGCGATGTTCCCCTGTTCCTAGGACCAGATCTGCCGCTCGCCGGCAGTTCCCCGGCGCATAGTGGCAAGATACGACACCGTCTTGCAGGACCACGTTGAACAATTGTGACTGATGTCGCTAAACACTTCTGACTCCCGACAAATCGACCTGGCCCTGGCCAGCCTGGACGCCCGCCGGTCGGTACCGCCGAAGCAGCTAGGCGAGCCTGCCCCCGACCCCGACACCCTCCTGCGCATGCTCCAGTCAGCCGTCCGCGTGCCCGACCACGGCAAGCGGGTGCCTTTCCGGTTCCTGAGCTTCCGGGGCGATGCCCGGCACGCGTTCGGTGAACTCCTGGCCGCCCGCAGCCGCGAGCGCGACCCGGAGGCCAGCGAAGCGGTGTTCGAGAAGGACCGGAGCCGATTCTCGCACGCCCCGCTCGTCGTGGCGGTGATCGGACGCTTCGGCCCGGACGAAAAGATTCCTGAATCCGAGAGGTTCTCGACCGCCTCCTGCGTCTGCTTCGCCCTGCTCCAGGCCGCCCAGGCGCTGGGCTTCGCCGGCATCTGGCTGACCGGCTGGCTCGCCTACGACCCGGAAGTGGACCGCTGGCTGGGCCTGGGCGAGGACGAGCGCGTCGTCGGCTACATCCATATCGGTACGCCGAAGCTGGACGCGCCGGAACGCGAGCGCCCGGACCCGCGCGAGCTCCTGACCGAATGGAGCCCGACGTGAGCGTCCCCGCCGCCGCCAATGCCGCCGGGACGTTGTACCTGGTCGACGCGAGCATGTACGTCTTCCGCGCCTGGCACTCGATGCCCAACGAGTTCCACGACACGGAAGGCTGGCCGACCAACGCCGTGCACGGCTTCGCGCGCTTCCTGCTGGAACTGCTCGACCGCGCGCGTCCGCAGCACATCGCCATCGCCTTCGACGAGGCGCTGGACTCATGCTTCCGCAACACGCTCTACCCGGCCTACAAAGCCAATCGCGAATCCGCGCCGGAAGAACTGCGCCGGCAGTTCGTCCACTGCCGCACGCTGTGCGCGGCGCTGGGACTGGCGGTGCTCGCGCATGGCGAATACGAGGCCGACGACCTGATCGGCAGCGCGGTGGCGTCCTCGCGCACGCACGGGTTCCGCTCGGTGATCGTGTCCGCCGACAAGGATCTGTCGCAGTTGCTGGGCGATCACGACGAGCAGTGGGACTTCGCCAAAGGCCAGCGCTGGGGCGCGGCCGGCGTGCCCGAGCGCCATGGGGTGCATGCGCACCAGATCGCCGACTACCTCGCGCTCACCGGCGACGCGGTCGACAACATTCCGGGCGTGCCGGGCATCGGTTCGAAGACGGCGGCCGCACTGCTGGGCCATTTCGGCACGCTCGACGCACTGCTCGAACGCGTCGAGGAAGTCCCGTTCCTGCGCCTGCGCGGCGCCGCGTCGACCGCTGCGAAGCTTCGCGCGCATCGCGAGCAGGCGCTGCTGTGCCGGCAACTGACGACGATCGCGCTCGATGCGCCACTGGGGGAAACCTCATTGCACTTCACGCGCGGCAATGCCGATGCGGCAATCCTCGGCGCGCTGTGCGACTCGCTGCGCTTCGGTCCGATGACGCGTCGCCGGCTGTACCAGTCGGCAGGGCTCGACTTCGCCCCGTCACAGGCTACGTAATAGCATCCACTGCATCACTACGATCATCCGCACCGCATGAACGCCAACGCCGACGGCCACGACGACCAACCGCTGGAAACGCTGTACGAAGGCCCGTGGCTGCGCATGCTGCGGCGTGGTCGCTGGGAATACGTCGAGCGCACGACCGGCGAAGGTCTGGCGGTGATCGTCATTGCCGTCACGCCGGAGGACAAGCTGCTGTTCGTCGAGCAGTACCGCATCCCGCTGGGCGCGCCGACGATCGAGATGCCCGCCGGCCTGGTCGGCGACGACCACGACACCGACACGCTGGAGTCGGCCGCGGGGCGCGAACTCATCGAGGAAACCGGCTGGGCCGCGCAGCGCCTGGAAGTGCTGCTGATCGGCCCGACCTCGGCCGGCATGAGCAGCGAACGCATCGCCTTCGTGCGGGCGCGTGGATTGACGCGCGTCGGTACGGGCGGCGGCATCGACAACGAGAACATCACGGTGCACGAAGTCCCGCGCGCGCAGGCGCCGGCGTGGCTCATGCAGAAGCAGCGCGAAGGTTACGAGCTGGATCTCAAGCTCTGGGCCGGGTTGTGGATGCTCGAACACAATCCCGACGGCACGCCGGCCAACTGACCGGCGCACTCAGTCGCTTCAGGTGAACCGGTCCGTGGCGCGCACCAGTGCGTCGACGTTCTCCGCCTCGAACGCGGAATGGCCCGACGCCGGCGTGATCTCCAGCTCCGCCTTCGGCCACGCCTTCTTCAGATCCCACGCGTTCGCGACGGGGCACACCACGTCGTAGCGGCCGTGAACGATCACGCCAGGGATGTCGGCGATGCGGTGCGCGTCGCGCAGCAACTGGTCGTCGACTTCGAAGAAGCCGCTGTTGACGAAGTAGTGGTTCTCGATGCGCGCGAACGCGAGCGCGAACTGCGGGTCTTCATGGCTCGCCGCGAAATCCGGATCGACGTGCAGGAAGCTGGTCGCGCCTTCCCACACGCTCCACGCCTTGGCCGCGGCCAGGCGCGTGGCTTCGTCGGAGGAAGTCAGGCGGCGATGGAACGCGCTGATGAGATCGTGGCGTTCGACCACCGGGATCGCGGAAAGGTAGTGCTCCCACGCATCCGGGAACAGGCGCGATGCGCCCTCCTGATAGAACCATTCCAGTTCCCAGCGACGCAGCATGAAGATGCCGCGCAGCACCAGCTCGGTCACGCGCTCCGGATGCGCCTGCGCATACGCCAGCGCCAGCGTCGAGCCCCACGAGCCGCCGAACACCTGCCAGCGATCGATGCCCAGCTTCGCGCGCAGGCGTTCGATGTCGGCGACCAGGTCCCAGGTGGTGTTGTCGACCAGGTCCGCGTGCGGCGTCGAGCGCCCGCTGCCGCGCTGGTCGAACAACACGATGCGGTAGCGCGCCGGATCGTGGAAGCGCCGCATCTTCGCGCTGCAGCCCGCGCCCGGGCCGCCGTGCAGCAGCACGACCGGCTTGCCGTCGGGATTGCCGCACTGTTCGAAGTAGAGCGTGTGGCGATCGTCGACCTTCAGGGTGCCGCTGTCGAAGGGTTCGATCTCGGGGTAGAGCGTGCGCATCGCGGAGCCTCGCGGGAACTCTTGGAAACAGAGGGCGGAAATTCTAACGCGTGCCGTAATGACGACCTTTTCTTGCCGAACGATTTTTTAAGAACCGTCCGATTGGGGGGGCGATAGGCCGCGGGTTTACTGCGCTCCCCGGCGAGTGCCGGGATGCCCCCTCCATAAGGAACACCCCGTGAAGAAGTCTTTCATCGTCCTGGCGCTCGCCGCCGCCCCCTTCTTCGCCAATGCCAGCGAGTCCAACGGCATCGGCTACACCTACGCCCAGCTCGACTACGTCTACCAGGACGGCGTGAACGGCCACGGCATCAACTTCTATCCCAACGGCGGCGTGCTGAGCGGCTCGTACGCGTTCACCGACAACATCTTCGGCATGGCCAGCTACAGCGCCGTCGAAGACTCGCGCGACCACGGCAAGTTCAAGAACCCGGGCTGGACGGTCGGCATGGGTCTCAACACTCCGATCGGCGCGAACGCCGATTGGGTCTCGCAGATCTCCTACGCCGACAGCGACGCGCGCGTGAAGCTGCGTGAAAGCTACTGGGGCTGCACCGACTGCCGCGAGAACCTGAACTACCAGGGCGGCACGATCAGCACCGGTGTGCTGGGCCGCGTCGTGGACGGCCTGACCGCCAACGCCTACCTGGGCTACGAAGACTACAGCCACCACTACGACGGCAATTTCTACGCCGACTTCGGCATGGTCTACAGCTTCAACCCGACCTGGGGCCTGCACGGCGGCCTGCGCCTGGCCGAAGGCGTCGACACCTACACGGTCGGCTTGCGCGCGAGCTTCTAAGCGCTGCTGTTTCCTCGTCAAGCATGGAAAGGGCCCGCATCGCGGGCCCTTTCCTCTTGTGCGGCGATTTGTGTAACGACCACGCCGTCACGTGCGTCCGAGCGTGACGCGATCGCGCCGCTCCCAGTCCTGCACCGTCTCGATTTCTTCCAGCCCTGCATTCGCGAAAATTTCGCGCACCGCTGCGCCCTGATCCCAGCCGTGCTCGACGAGCAGCCACGCGCCGTCATGCAGATGTGCGGGCGCGTCGGCGGCGATGCGCCGGATGTCGTCGAGTCCGTCTTCGCCCGAGGCCAGCGCACTCGCCGGTTCGAAGCGCAGGTCGCCCTGCGTCAGGTGCGCGTCGTCCCGCGCGATGTAGGGCGGATTGCTCGCGATGAGGTCGAAGCGTTCCCCGGCGAGCGGGCCGAACCAGTCGCCCTCGCGGAACTCCACGCGCGACAACCCCAGCGCCATTGCATTGCCCTGCGCGATGGCGAGCGCCGCCGCGCTGGCGTCCGTCGCCACGACCTGCGCGAGCGGGCGCTCGAAGGCCATCGCCAGCGCGATCGCGCCCGTGCCCGTGCCCAGGTCGGCCACGCGCAGCGGCCGGCCTTCGGGCAGGCGCTCGAGGGCGAGTTCGACCAGGCGCTCGGTTTCGGGCCGCGGAATCAGCGTGGCCGGTGTCACCGCGAGGTCGAAGCGCCAGAAGCCGCGGTGCCCAATCAGGTAGGCGATCGGTTCGCCAGCCAGGCGCCGGTCGAGCAGCCGTTCGAATCCGGCGACCTTCTCGGCCGGCGGCACGTCGTCGCGGTGCGTGTAAAGCCAGGTCGGTCCCACGCCCAGCGCGTGGGCGAGCAGGCGTTCGGCCTCGGCGCGGGGCTCATCGCCCGGGAGGCGGCGCGCGGCGGCGGCCAGGAGCTGGCCCACGGTGGCCGCTGGGTCGTTGGTTCGGGGAGCATCGTGCATCGCGGCATTTTCGCGTGCCGCCGGGCCCAGCGGCAGCCCTTGCGACCTGCTCCGGGGCCCGCATGTCGAAATAGACGTCGTCCTATCGGTCGAAAGTATTGATAGACAAAAGCTATTAGATCAATTCCATCAATCAACTTGATGGATTGGATTGGCATCCTTACCCTGTTCTCACTGGTTTTCACCCTCACCCACCCCGCCAAAGGAACCTCCCGATGTCGCTGATCAACACCGAAGTCCTGCCGTTCAAGGCCACTGCCTATAAGAACGGCGAGTTCATCGAAGTCACCAATGCCGACCTGAAGGGCAAGTGGTCCGTCGTGTTCTTCTACCCGGCCGACTTCACCTTCGTCTGCCCGACCGAGCTGGGCGACCTGGCCGACAACTACGCGCAGTTCCAGAAGCTGGGCGTGGAAATCTACGGCGTGTCGACCGACACGCACTTCACGCACAAGGCGTGGCACGACACCTCCGACACGATCAAGAAGATCCAGTACCCGCTGGTCGGCGATCCGACGGGCGTGATCACCCGCAACTTCGGCGTGATGATCGAGGAAGCCGGCCTGGCCGATCGCGGCACGTTCGTGATCGATCCGGAAGGCAAGATCCAGATCGTCGAGATCAACGCCGGCGGCATCGGCCGCGATGCGGGCGAGCTGCTGCGCAAGGTGAAGGCCGCGCAGTACGTTGCCGCGCACCCGGGCGAAGTCTGCCCGGCCAAGTGGAAGGAAGGCGAGCAGACCCTGAAGCCGTCGCTGGACCTGGTCGGCAAGATCTGACGACCGCACGCCGCGCCCTGTCAGCAGGGCGTGGCCGGAGGGGGCGGACCGCACGCGTCCGTCCTGCTCCACCGCCTCCGCGCGAGGCCGTACGGTCAGGTGCTGACCACTTTTCTTGAATGTCGCGACGTTCGGGGCTCTCCCTCCCTCCGCCCGGGCGCTCGCGGCGTTCATCCCGAAGAAACCATTGGAGCCGTCGCATGTTGGATGCCGATCTCAAGACCCAGTTGAAGGCCTATCTCGAAAAGGTCACGCAGCCGATCGAGCTCGTCGCCTCGCTCGACGAGGGCGAGAAGTCGCGCGAGCTGGAAGGCCTGCTGCAGGAGATCGCCTCGCTCTCCGACAGGATTTCCTACTCGCGTCGCGACGACGACGCGCGCCGCCCGTCCTTCGCGATCAATCGTGCCGGCACGGACGTGGGCGTGCGCTTCGCGGGCATTCCGATGGGCCACGAGTTCACCTCGCTCGTCCTGGCCCTGCTGCAGGTCGGCGGTCACCCGTCCAAGGCTGCGCCGGAACTGCTCGAACAGGTGCGCGACCTGGAAGGCGAATTCCACTTCGAAACCTACTTCTCGCTCTCGTGCCAGAACTGCCCGGACACCGTGCAGGCGCTGAACCTGATGAGCGTGATCAACCCGAACATCCACCACGTCGCCATCGACGGCGCGCTGTTCCAGGACGAAGTCGAACAGCGGCAGATCATGTCGGTGCCGACCGTGCTGCTCAACGGCCAGCCGTTCGACCAGGGCCGCATGACGATCGAACAGATCGTGGCCAGGCTCGATACCGGCGCCTCGCAGCGCGATGCCGAGAAGATCAAGGCCAAGGACGCATTCGACGTGCTCGTGATCGGCGGCGGTCCGGCCGGTGCCGCAGCGGCGATCTACGCCGCGCGCAAGGGCATCCGCACTGGCGTCGCGGCCGAGCGTTTCGGCGGCCAGGTGTTGGACACGATGGCGATCGAGAACTTCGTCTCCGTCACCTACACCGAAGGCCCGAAGCTCGCCAGCGCGCTGGAACAGCATGTGCGCGAGTACGACGTGGACATCATGAACCTGCAACGCGCGAACAGGCTGATCCCGGCGAACGAGCCCGGCGGCCTCATCGAAGTGCAGCTGGAGAACGGCGCCTCGCTGAAGTCGCGCAGCGTCGTGCTGTCGACCGGTGCGCGCTGGCGCCAGATGAACGTGCCCGGCGAGCAGGAATACAAGAACAAGGGCGTGGCCTATTGCCCGCACTGCGACGGCCCGCTGTTCAAGGGCAAGCGCGTGGCGGTGATCGGCGGCGGCAACTCGGGCGTCGAGGCAGCGATCGACCTTGCCGGCATCGTCGCGCACGTCACGCTGATCGAGTTCGACGCGCAGCTGCGCGCCGACGAAGTGCTGCAGCGCAAGCTGCGTTCGCTGAAGAACGTCGACGTGATCGTCAGCGGCCAGACGACCGAAGTACTCGGCGATGGCCAGAAGGTCACCGGCCTGGTCTACAAGGACCGCATCGAAGGCGATGCGCACCGCGTCGAGCTGGACGGCGTGTTCGTGCAGATCGGCCTGCTGCCCAACACCGAATGGCTGAAAGGCGCCGTGGCGCTGTCGCCGCGCGGCGAGATCGAAGTCGATTCGCACGGCCGCACCTCGGTGCCGGGGGTGTTCGCCGCCGGCGATGCCACTACCACGCCGTTCAAGCAGATCGTGACCGCGATGGGCGAAGGCTCGAAGGCCGCGCTGAGCGCCTTCGACCACCTGATCCGCACCAGCGCACCGGCACAGACCGCCGCCGCGGCTGCATGACGCAACCGCGCCCTTCTTCCGCTTGCGGGGGAAGGGCGCGGGGGTGATGCTTCACCCTCCACGCAGCATCCACGCAGTTTTTGACGCGAGGGACCCGCCTTGAACCTGCGCGATCTCAAGTACCTGGTGGCCCTGGCCGACCACAAGCATTTCGGCCGCGCCGCCGCGGCCAGCTTCGTCAGCCAGCCGACGCTGTCGACCCAGATCAAGAAACTCGAGGACGAACTCGGCGTCGCGCTGGTCGAACGAGCGCCGCGCCGGGTGATGCTCACGCCGGTCGGGCGCGAAGTCGCCGAGCGCGCGCGCAAGGTCATCGCCGATGTTGAGCAGATGGCGGAGATCGCGCGCCGCAGCCAGGATCCCGAGGCGGGAACGGTGCGGCTGGGCCTGTTCCCCACGCTGGGTCCGTATCTTTTGCCGCATGTCGTGCCGCGCTTGCGCCAGCGCTTCCCGCGCCTGGAACTGCTGCTGATCGAAGAGAAGACCGACCAGATCCTGCAGCGCCTGCGCGATGGACGGCTGGACGCGGGCCTGCTCGCATTGCCCATCCACGACGACCAGCTGCACGTGGAAACGCTGTTCGACGAACCTTTCCTGCTGGCCGTGCCGCAGCAGCATCCGATGGCCGAACAGGATTCGCTGGAACTCCACGATCTCGACCACCAGCATCTGCTGCTGCTCGAGGAAGGCCATTGCCTGCGCGACCAGGCGCTTGACGTGTGCCATATGGCCGGCGCCGACGAACGCGACGGCTTCCGCGCCACCAGCCTGGAAACGCTGCGCCAGATGGTCGCCGCGGGTGTCGGCATCACCTTGCTGCCGGTGCTTGCCGTGCAGCCGCCTGTGCCGTCCTCGCCCGACATCCACCTGCTGCGTTTCCGTGGCGAACCGCCCCACCGGCAGATCGCGATGGTGTGGCGGCGCAGTTCGGCGATGGGCGATTTCCTGATGCAGCTCGCCGGCGAATTCCGCAAGCTTCCCGAGCAGCTGTTGCGCCCGCCGCAGCCGGTGCCGTCGCAGGATAGCCGGCTCTAGATCACTCCATCTGCGTCTGCCCAAGCCGATAGCGCGTAAGCAGCGTCGTACTCACCAGCATGACGACGACCAACGCCGTGCAGCCGGCGTGCACGCGCCGGTTGGTGGTGCATGCGCACCACACCATCAGGCCGATTCCGAGCACCTGCACCAGGCGGAACGGCACGATAAGCGAACGCAGTCCCATCGCAGCCTCCAGCAAAAGCGCCCACGCGCCCGCGGCCGCAAGCAGGCCGAAGAACACC
>Ga0102592_1003252_pt1 | contig 12510 bp, 11 predicted proteins | sample AraplaCol_mMF_r2_FD_76861 | JGI IMG/M metagenome (GOLD analysis project Ga0102592, IMG submission 76861) | Arabidopsis root microbial communities from North Carolina, USA - plate scrape MF_Col_mMF_r2 (SPADES assembly) (version 2) | ecosystem: Host-associated > Plants > Roots > Endosphere... | reverse complement strand
GCGCCCCGCGTCGTATAGCCCTCGTCCTCCAGCACGCCGGCGACCAGTTCACGGATGTCGCGCTCATCGTCGACGACCAGGATATCGAGGCTCATGATTTGGCACTTCCAGTACGCGTAAGCACGGCGGGGCGCGGCTCGTCGCCACCCTCGCCTTCAGGGGCGCTCGCCATCCCGGCGAGCTGATCGGTATCGAAGCAGATGGTCACCAGCGTGCCGCCGCCCGGACGATCCGAGAAGCCGATGGTACCGAAATGCTCCTCGACGATCTTCTTCACGATCGCGAGGCCGAGGCCGGTGCCGCGGCTGCGCGTCGTCATGTATGGCTCGACGATCCGGTCGCGCTCGACCGGCAGGCCGATGCCGTTGTCGGCGAGCGTGAGGGTTAGCTTGCCATCCGTATCGGGGTGGATCGTCATGACGATCTCGCCCTGGGGCAAGGCCTCCCCTTCCCCGCGCGCCTCGATCGCTTCGACGGCGTTCTTCACGATGTTGGTGAAAGCCTGGCCGATCTGGCGGCGATCGCAGATCAGGCCGGGCGCCGGATCGGGCGCATCCATCTCGAAGCGGACCGTGGGGTGCGCGACTTCGTGGAGGAACATCGCCTGGCGCGCGATGTCGAGCAGGGATTCCTGCCGGAACATCGGCTTGGGCATGCGCGCGAAGGAGGAGAATTCGTCGACCATGCGGCGCAGATCGCCGACCTGGCGGACGATCGTGTCGGTCAGCTGGGCGAAGGTGCCGTCCTCGGGCTCGATCTTCTTGCCATAGCGGCGCTTGAGCCGCTCGGCGGCGAGCTGGATCGGGGTGAGCGGGTTCTTGATCTCGTGGGCGATGCGGCGCGCGACGTCGGACCAGGCGGCGCGGCGCTGGTCGTTGAGCTGCTGGGTGATGTCGTCGAAGGTGAGCACCTTGCCCGCCTCGTCGCTGGTCACCTTCACCGCCAGCGTGCGCGCATCGCCGCCGGTGCCGAGCTGGATCACCGCCTCGCGGTCTCCGGTATCGAGCAGCTCGTTGAGCTCCGGTGCGAGCTCGACCAGCGGGTGGCCGACCAGCTCCTGCTCGCCCTGGTGGAGCAGCTCGATCGCGGATTCGTTGATCAGGCGGACCTTGCGCTGGGCATCGATCGAGATGACGCCGGCGGAGACGCCCGACATCACGGCTTCGATCAGGACGCGGCGGCTTTCGGCCTGGGCATTGGCGGTGACGAGCGCGTTGGTCTGTGCCTGGAGGCGCTCGGTCATGCCGTTGAAGGCGTTGCTGAGCGTGGCGACTTCGTCGCGCCCCTCCGGTTCGGGCACGCGTGCGCTGAGGTCGCCCTCGGCGGCGCGGCGGGCAGCGGCGACCAGCAGGTTGAGCGGGCGCACCAACCGGTCCGCCACGGCGAGCGCGACCCAGGCCGTCACCGCCATGATCAGCAGCGCCACGCCGAACAGTGCGACGTTGAAGCGAAGCTGCAGGGACTGCGCGCTCTTCTGCAGCCCATTATACTCGGTGATGATCGACTGTGCCTCGACCACCTGGCGGTTCAGGAAGGCCGCGTCGACCGCCGAACCGACATAGAGATAGGTGTCCTTCAGTCCCTTGACCGGGCGGACGATCCACAAGGTGTTGCCGGCATTGCCGACATAGGGCTTGCCGCCGCGGCTGAGGTCTTCCGCCAGCTTCGGGGTGACGCGGACCGAGAAGATCTCCTTGAGCAGCTTGTCGGGCGGCGGAAGGATGCGCTCCGCCTGGGGCAGCGTGTCTTCCGGGATCTGCCAATAGTCGTAGATGTTTACGCCGTTCTCGCTGGTATAGGAGAACAGCGCTGCCTGGTTGAGGTTGCGATAGAAGGTGTTCTGCGAGAAGAACTCGTGGAAGCCCTGCGTACCCGGCCGCAGATTGGCCGCTTCCCGCGAGATGTCGCTGGCCATCGTATCGCTTTCCTTCACCCAGCGATCGATGATCCGCGTCTGCGCGCTGCGGACCATGTCCATCGAGGCTTCGAAGGCGTGCTTGGCCCGGTCCGAGACCCAGAACTGGCCTCCGGTCTGGAACATGATCGAGGCGGCGATCACGGTGAGCACGATCGGGACGGAGGCGAGCAGCGAGAAGATGCCGACCAGGCGGACGTGCAACTGCCCGCCCCCTTCCGCCAGCATCTTGGCAGCCCGGCGCCGGGCAAACCGGCGCGCGACGAGCATCATCACCGCGACTGCGGGCACCAGATTGGCGATCAGCAGCAACGCCAGCAGCGTCGGCGTCATCCGGTCGGTCGCCCTCTCGCCGCTCAGCACGAAATAGCTGGCGACCAGCACGACGATCGCAACGGCAACCACCGCGATCTCTGCCGTAGCGGTAAGGGCCAGCCGCCTCCGCGGCGGCGTCGTCTCGGTCAGGGGCTCGGCGGTGACGGCATCCATCGCGGCCAAGCTAGATCGAGATTGTGGCAAAAAGAACACATAATCGTGCTCGGCCTGTCGCTATTCGGTACCATCCGGGCGGCCGGGACCGACGTCTATGCCGAGCGTGTCGAGCCGTTTGCGCAGCGTATTCCGATTGATTCCCAGGGCCCTGGCGGCACGCAGCTGGTTGCCGCCGTGGCGCGCCAGCATCGCCTCGATCAGCGGGCGCTCCACCTCGCCGATGATCCGGTCGTAGAGCGTGCCGTCGTCGAGGGTGCGGGGCTCCTCGATGGCGATCCGCTCGAGCCGGGCGCGGACGGCGGCCTCGATCCCTTCGTCGCGAGTCGCGGGCGCCGGCATCGCGCTCGCCTCGCCCAGCGCGCGGCGGAGCGCATCGCCGTCGATCACTTCGTCGCGGCTGAGCGCGGCGATGCGGCGCATGAGGTTCTCGAGCTGGCGGACATTGCCCGGCCAGTCATAGCCCTCGAGCACCGCCACCGCGTCGACCGCCAGGCTCTTGCGTGGCAGGCCGTCCTCGGCGGCGCGGTCGAGGAAATGGCGGGCGAGCAAGGGCACGTCGTCGCGGCGTTCGCGCAGGGATGGCAGCGCGATGGGGACGACGTTGAGGCGGTAGAACAGGTCTTCGCGGAACTGCCCGGCCTGGACAAGGGCGGCCAGGTCCTTGTTGGTCGCGGCGACGATGCGGACATCGGCCTTGATCGCACGGGCACCGCCGACGGTGGTGAACTCGCCCTGCTGGAGCACGCGGAGCAGGCGCGTCTGCGCGTCCATCGGCATGTCGCCGATCTCGTCGAGGAACAAGGTGCCGCCCGCCGCCTGCTCGAACTTGCCGGCGACGCGGGCCTGGGCGCCGGTGAAGGCGCCGCGCTCATGGCCGAACAGCTCGGCCTCGATCAGCTCGCGCGGGATCGCCGCCATGTTGAGCGCGACGAAGGGCGCGCGGCGGCGCGGGCCGAGGTCGTGGATCGCCTTGGCGACCAGCTCCTTGCCGGTGCCCGACTCGCCCGAGATCAGCACGGTGAGGTCGTTGGAGACGACGCGGGCGATGACCCGGTAGACCTCCTGCATCGCCGGCGAGCGGCCGATCAGCGAGGAGCCGCCGTTCAGCTCGTCCTCGGGGAACTCGGCGGGGGCGTGACGGCCGCGGGCGATGGCGCTGCGCACCGCCTGGCCGAGCACGTCGAGATCGAAGGGCTTGGGGAGGTAATCGAAGGCGCCGACCTCGGTGGCGCGCACGGCCGTCGCCAGCGTGTTCTGGGCGGAGAAGACGATCACCGGTAGGGCGGGATGCTCGGCGGTGAGCCGGGCGACCTCGTCGAGGCCGTTGCCGTCGGGCAGCACCACGTCGGTGACCAGCACATCGGGCAGCGCGGCGCCGATCGCGCGGCGCAGCTCGGCAAGGCTGGCCGCCGTCGTGACGGCATGGCCTTCGCGGCGCAGCGCCGCTGCGACCACGGTGCGGATCGCGCTGTCGTCGTCGACGACGAGGACCGAGCCGGTCATGCCTTGGCTCGCGGCAGGAGGATGCGGAAGACAGTCATTTCGGGGGCGCGCTCGCGGGCATATTGGACGATCCCGCCCATGTCGCGGACCAGCTTCTCGACGAGCGGGAGGCCGAGCCCCTTCCCCTCCGGCTTGCCCGAGACGAAGGGCTCGAAGAGATGCTCGGCAATGTCCTCGGGGGCGCCGGGGCCATTGTCCATCACGCAGATCTCGATCGGCAGCGGCACGCGTGGGCGGCCGGCGCCAGTGCTGACCGACATGCCGTGGCGATAGGCGGTCGACAGCACGATGCGCGGCTGGGCGAGCCCGGTGAGCGCCTCGGCGGCGTTCTTGAGCAGGTTCATCATCACCTGCTGGAAGGCGTCGGGATCGATCAGCACCGGGGGCAGCGAGGGATCGAAGCTCTCCTCGATCACCATGCCGCGGGCGAAGCCGGCCAGGGCGACTTTCCGGGCATGGTCGAGCAAGGGGTAGATGTTGATCGGCTGGAGCTTCAGCGGGCGGGTGTCGGTGAAGTCCTGCATCCGGTCGATCAGCGCGGCGATGCGATCGACCTCGGTGGTGATCAGGCCGGTGAGCTCGTGGTCCTCGCCCGAGGCGGCGAGCAGCTGGGCGGCGCCGCGGATGCCCGACAACGGGTTCTTGATCTCGTGCGCGAGCATCGCGGCCGCGCCTACCGCGGCCCTGGCGCCGGCGGTGCGGTCGGCACCCTGCGCCACGCGGCGGGACTGGGGGGCGTGGTGGAGCGTGACGATCCGCCAGCCGGCATGATCGGCGACCTGGGTCTCGACATAATCGACCCGGATGCGCGGGCCGCGGATCGCCTCGATCTCGATGTCGAAGGCGGCGAAGCCGTGGCCGTCGCGGCGCTCGACATAGCCGTCGGGCGGGCTCAGCACCGCATCATAGGGCTGGCCGACCATTGTGGTCTCGGCATGGTTGAGCAGCGCCTCGCAGGCGGCATTGGCGTGGGCGATGCGGCCGTCGGGATCGATGACGAGGACCGCGACCGGCAGCGCGGCGAACATCTCGGCGAATTTGGGGCCTGTGGCGGGCGGCGCGGGCCGCAGCCGCCTCAGGCCGCCGCGCGGGAACGCCACGGCGCGTAGAATTCGTCGAGCATCGCCAGCACGGTCTTCGCGTCCGGCACCTGGTTGACCTTGTTGCGGAACTCGGCCGAGCCGGGCAGGCCCTTGGTGTACCAGCCGAGATGCTTGCGCATCATGTTGACGCCGGTCATCTCACCATAATGTTCGAGACTATCGACGTAATGCTCTAGGATCACACGATATTGCTCGTCGACGCTGGGATCGGCACGCTCGCCCTTCCCGGTCAGCGCGTCCATCACCTCGCGCAGGATCCACGGCTTGCCATAGGCGCCGCGGCCGATCATCACGCCGTCCGCGCCCGACTGGCGGAGCGCCTCGCGGGCATCCTCGACCGAGCAGATGTCGCCATTGACGATCACCGGGATCTTCACCGCGTCCTTGACCTTGCGGACGAAGGACCAGTCGGCCGAGCCGCGGTACATCTGGTTGCGGGTGCGGCCATGGACGGTGACGAGCTGGCAGCCGAGATCCTCGGCGATGCGGGCGAGCTCGGGGGCGTTGAGGCTGTCCAGGTCCCAGCCCATGCGCATCTTGAGCGTGACCGGCACCTTCACCGCCTTGACGCAGGCATCGACGATCGCGGCGGCGTGCTTGAGGTCGCGCATCAGCGCCGAGCCGGCATCGCCATTGGTCACCTTGCGGACCGGGCAGCCCATGTTGATGTCGATGATCGCGGCGCCGCGATCCTCGTTGAGCTTGGCGGCCTCGGCCATCTCCGGGGGCGAGCAGCCGACGAGCTGCATCGACACCGGCTCCTCGATCGGATCCCAGGCGGCCTTCTGGATCGACTGGCGCGTATCGCGGATCGCCGCGGCGCTGGCGATCATCTCGGTGACGTTGAGCCCCGAGCCGTAGCGGCGCACCGCACGACGGAACGGCAGATCGGTCACGCCGGTCATCGGCGCGAGGATCACCGGCGCTTCGACCTTGACCGGGCCGATCTGGATGGGGGCGAGTTCGCTCATGATGTTGCCTGAAAAATAGGCAGTGGCGCGTACAGGTACAAGCGGCGATTGGCAAGAAGCGGAACATACGGACGCGGAAGTTGGCGGCGTTTGCGCGGGGTGGTGCCTATGCGGGCTGTTCCGTTTCGTGTGGCCGGCGGAAATGCGCGGGTTGCTGCGGAGTCGCGGCCGGTTTTGCGGACGCCTGGTTCGGGGAAGTTTGCAGTGTTTCGCTGCAGTTTTCCGCAACACGTTGAGTTTTCACGCAAAGACATGCGCGAACTTTGGTGGCTGGACAGTTCAAGGAGCGGCCGGGTTTGGACCGGCTGAGCTTCGAGGCTGTCAAAGGATTTCCTATTTTGGAAGGGGGCCAAGCCGTCATCCCGGCGAAAGCCGGGATCTCGTGCGGCTCCCTCCCGGCGCCATCTCCTGAGATCCCGACTTTCGTCGGGATGACGGCTTGGGGCGCGAGGTGCCGGCCTCGGTTGATGGGTGATGGCGCCTGAGGACCGGATCACGGTGGAACACCGCACCTACTTGCTCTAGTCCCCCGCCAATGAAGACCGCCGCCATCATCGTCGCCGCCGGGAGCGGCATCCGGGCCGGGGGCAGCGTGCCCAAGCAGTTCGCGCCGCTCGCCGGCAAGCCGATGCTGGCGCACAGCTACGCCGCCATGACGTCACATCCCGCGATCGACACGGTGCTGGTGGTGATCGGCGAAGGCCAGGAGGCGATGCTGCGTGCCGCGCTGGGCGATGTGGACTTCGTTGTTGGCGGGGCGAGCCGGCGCGAGAGCGTGGCGAATGGGCTGGCGGCGCTGGGCGATGATGCCGGGCGCGTGCTGATCCATGATGCCGCCCGCCCCTTCCTGCCGCATGCCGTGATCGACCGGCTGCTGGCGGCGCTGGAAACGGTTTCAGGCGCGATCCCCGGACTGGCGGTTGCGGACACGCTCGTTTCCGCGTCCGGCGTGTCCGTTCCGCGCGACGGATTGACCCGGGTGCAGACGCCGCAGGCCTTCCGCGGGGACGCGATCTGGGCGGCGCATGCGGACTGGCCAGTGGAAAGCGAGGCTACCGACGACGCGCAGATGGTGCGCGCGCTCGGACTGGACGTTGCGGTCGTGGAAGGGAGCACGATGCTGGAGAAGATCACCCACCCCGCCGATTTCGCCGCCGCCGAGGCGCGGTTCGGGGCGCAGATGCGGGTGCGGACCGCGACGGGCTATGACGTGCACCGCTTCGCCGAGGGCGAGGAACTGTGGCTGGGCGGGGTGAAGATACCCTATTCGCGCGGGCTTTCGGGGCATAGCGACGCCGATGTGGTGCTGCATGCGATCACCGACGCGCTGCTCGGCACGATCGGCGCGGGCGATATCGGCATGCACTTCCCGCCGAGCGACCCGAAATGGCGCGGGGCGGCCTCGGCGCAGTTCCTCCAGCATGCGGCGTCGCTGGTGGCGGCGGAGGGCGGCGTGATCGACTTCGTCGATGTGACGATCATCTGCGAGGCGCCCAAGGTGGGCCCGCACCGCGAGGCGATCCGGGCTAGCATCGCTTCGATCCTTGGGCTGAAGGTGTCCGAGGTGAGCGTGAAGGCGACGACGACCGAGCGGCTGGGGTTCACCGGGCGCGGTGAGGGTATGGCGGCGCAGGCGGTGGCTACGGTGCGGGTGCCTGGCGGCAGCTAGTTTGTTCACGCGAAGGCGCGAAGGCGCGAAGAAAGGTAAGAGGGTTCGCGCAGAGGCGCAGAGAGCGCAGAGATGTCTCGCATCGCCTTAGCGATGCCCTCCCTTACATGGCTTCCGGGTTCCCTGCCGCTGGCGCGGCGGAGGACAAGAGCCACAGTACCCACTCTCTGCGTTCTCAGCGCCTCTGCGCGAACCAAATCTTCTTCTTTGCGCCTTCGCGTCTTCGCGTGAGAAAGCAAAGGGCGCCCGGGTTGAGCCTGATTGGGACACACTGCCCCCTCTCCCCGGCCCTCTCCCCGGAGGGGAGAGGGAGATGGGTCTTCACCACCCCGTGAAGGAACTGACTCGCGTCGGCAACATTCCGGTGGCACATGCCCGCCCCTATGGACACGATTCTCCCGCCGGAGCTGGTCGCCGCCGCGCGCAAGGTGCTCGATGCCAATCGCGCAGCCGGCCGTCGCATAGCCGTTGCCGAGAGCTGCACCGGGGGCCTGGTCTCCGCCGCGCTCACCGAGATCCCCGGCTCGTCCGACGTCTTCGACGCCGGCTTCGTCACCTATTCGAACGAAGCCAAGCACGACGTGCTCAAGGTGGGCAGCGACGTGCTGGAGACGTTCGGCTCGGTCTCGATCGCGGTGGCCTGGAGCATGGCGCAGGGTGCCCTCACCCGCACCCATGCCGATGTCGCGGTGGCGATCACCGGGATCGCCGGGCCCGATGGCGGCAGCGAGAAGAAGCCGGTGGGCACGGTGGTGTTCGCCCAGGCGGTGCGCGGCGCCGATCCCGACCATATCGTGGCGGATGCCCGCCATTTCGAGAATAATGGCCGCGCGGGCGTGCGGCTTCAGGCGGCGTTGTGCGCGCTCGAGCTGCTGATGCCGGGCGCCTCGGCTCCCGAGGACACCGAAGCCGACGTCGAATCGCCGTAGAGGCGCGCGGCGCGTTCCTCGAACGCGTTGATCATCTTCCTGAGCGCCCGGTCGAACATCTGGCCGGCGAGCATCTCGAACACGCGGTTCTTGAAGGCGAAGTCGACCGAGAAGTCGACCAGGCAGCCGCCCTGCCCGTCCGGGCGGAACTTCCAGTCGTTGCTGAGGTGCTTGAGCGGCCCCTCGACATATTCGATGTGCAGGCTGCCCGGCCGCGCCTTCTCGACGCGCGAGGTGAAGGTCTCGCGCAGGCCCTTGAAGCCGACGATCATGTCCGCGACCATCTGGGTATCGCTGTTCGAGCGGACCCGGATCGCGCTGACCCAGGGCAGGAACTCGGGATAGCGTGCGACGTCGGCCACCAGGTCGAACATCTGCTCCGGGGTATAGGGTAGCGGTCGGGTTTCGCTGTGCTTGGGCATCGGTTCTTCTAGTACCTCCCCGAGCTCGTCTCGGGGAGGGGGACCAGCCGTAGGCTGGTGGTGGGGCATTCGGAGAAGCTGGCCGTCTGCGACGGCGCCCCTCCACCACGCCCTTCGGGCGCGGTCCCCCTCCCCCAGACAAGCTGGGGGAGGAATTTCATCGAGCGGCCTTCGCCAGCTTCGCCTCGCGTGCGGCCTTCATTTCGGCGAAATCCTCGCCGGCATGGTAGCTCGAGCGGGTCAGCGGCGACGAGGCGACCTGGAGGAAGCCCTTGGCGCGGCCGATGGCGCCATAGGCCTGGAAGGCGGCGGGGGTGACGAACTCCTCGACCTTCGCATGGCGCGGGGTCGGCTGGAGATACTGGCCCATGGTCAGGAAGTCGATGTCGGCCGAGCGCATGTCGTCCATCACCTGGTGGACCTCCAGGCGCTGCTCGCCCAGGCCGAGCATGATGCCCGACTTGGTGAAGATCGTCGGATCGAGGCGCTTGACCGTCTCCAGCAGGCGCAGCGACGCGTAATAGCGCGCACCCGGGCGGATCGTCGGGTAGAGCCTGGGGACGGTCTCCAGGTTGTGGTTGTAGACGTCCGGACGGGCGGCGACGATCGCTTCGATCGCGGCCTCGTGCTTGTTGCGGAAATCGGGGGTGAGAATCTCGATCGTCGTGGTCGGGTTGGCCTTGCGGATTTCCTCGATCACCTTGACGAACTGGCTGGCGCCGCCGTCGGGCAGGTCGTCGCGGTCGACCGAAGTGATGACGATGTGCTCGAGGCCCATCTGCGCGGCCGCCTCGGCCACGTGCTGCGGCTCGAGCGGATCGACCTTGCGCGGCATGCCGGTCTTGACGTTGCAGAAGCGGCAGGCGCGCGTGCAGACGTCGCCCAGGATCATCACCGTGGCGTGTTTCTTCGTCCAGCACTCGCCGATGTTCGGGCAGGCCGCTTCCTCGCAGACGGTGACGAGGTTCTTCGAGCGCATCAGCGCCCGGGTCTTGGCGAAGCCTTCCGAGGTCGGGGCCTTGACGCGGATCCAGTCGGGCTTGCGCTGGCGTTCCGGGCGCGGTGCTGCGGAGAGATCGTTCATGAGGGCCAGATAGAGCGGCTGGGCCGGGGTTTCCAGCCCTGGTTGCACTTTCGTCAATCGATACGCGGAGCAACAGTTCGATACAAACCTTGGCAGTCTGGATGACGGACGTTAGGGCAGGCGCCATGACCGATTTCACCGACCTGCTCGACGGCTATCAGCGCTTCCGGACCAGTGAATATCGCCGCCACCGCGACCGGTGGTCGGGGCTGAGCGAGGGGCAGAGCCCGCGGGTGATGGTGATCGCCTGCTCGGACAGCCGAGTCGATCCAGCGCAGATCTTCGATACCGTGCCGGGCGAGATCTTCGTGGTGCGCAACGTCGCCAACCTGGTGCCGCCGTTCGAGGACGATGCGAGCCGCCACGGCGTGTCCGCCGCGCTGGAGTTCGCGGTGAACCAGCTCGAAGTGCCCGAGATCGTGGTGCTGGGGCATGGCGCGTGCGGCGGCGTCGGCGCGGCGCTGTCGCAGCGCTTCAAGGGCGCCCCGAACGGCGAAGGCGGGTTCATCGCCCACTGGGTCGACATGCTCGACCCGGCGCGCGAGCGGATCGTGGCACAGCACGGCACCGGCCCCGAGGCGGTGCGCGCGCTGGAGCTGGAGACGGTGCGGGTGTCGCTGACCAACCTCACCAGCTTCCCCTTCGTCAGCAAGCGGCTGGCCGAGGGCAGCCTCAAGCTCCACGGCGCCTATTTCGCGATCGCCGACGGGGTGCTGCACCTGATGGGCGAGGACGGGGAATTCGCGCCGGCTTGAGGGAGTAGCCCTCTCCCCGTTGGGGAGAGGGTTGGGAGAGGGGCAGGACGCTGGCGTCCCGCACACCGCTCCCGGCTCAAGACACACTGCCCCTCTCCCCGGCCCTCTCCCCGATGGGGAGAGGGAGAAGAGCTAAAGCCCCAGCGCCTTCCTCGCCACCTTCTCCACCTCGGGATCGAGCGCGGGCGGCTCCATCGGCACCTGCTTCTCCAGCGCGTCGGCGATGGCGGTGAGCGCGGCGATGCGGGCGGCTTTCTTGTCGTTGCCGTCGATCACGATCCAGGGGGCGTTTTCGGTGCTGGTCTTCGCGAACATCTCGTGCATCGCGTCGAGATATTCGGGGCGCTTGGCCCGGTTGCGATAATCGTCGAGCCCGGTCTTCCAGCGCTTCCAGGGATGCTCGAGCCGGTCCTCGAGGCGCTTGTCCTGGGTCTTCTGGGTGACGTGGACGAAGACCTTGACCAGCGTGGTGCCGTTGGTGACGTGCTGCGCCTCGAAATCGTTGATCTCGTCATAGCCGCGCCGCCAGTCGGCTTCCCTGGCGAAGCCCTCGACCCGCTCGACCAGCACGCGGCCGTACCAGCTGCGGTCGAACACCGCGATGTTGTGCTGTGCGGGCAGGCGCTGCCAGAAGCGCCAGAGGAAGTGATGGGCGAGCTCCTCGGGCGAAGGCGCGGCGATCGGCCAGACCTCGAAATAGCGCGGGTCCCATTCGGCGGTGAGGCGCTGGATGATGCCGCCCTTCCCCGCCGCGTCCCAGCCTTCGAACAGCACGATCGCGCGGCGGCGATGGACGATATGGGCGTACTGGATGTGGCTGAGGCGCTTCTGCAGCTTGGCCAGCGCCTTGTCGTAATTGCCGTCGAACGGCTTGCCCTTCTCGTACTTCGCCAGATCGATCGCCATGCCCGGTCCTTTCGTGCCTGGCGGAACGATAGAGCCGGCGCGAGGCTCCGCCAACCTGCCTAGTTCGCGGCGGCGATCCGGCCGGCATCGACACGGTTGGCGAGCAGCTTGCCCATCTCGGCATCGGCGATGCTGCGCAGCGTGGTCCCGGCGATCGCGCCGAGCGCTTCCTCGGTGAGGAAGGCCTGGTGGCCGGTGATCAGCACGTTGGGGAAGGTGAGCAGGCGCTGGAACAGGTCGTCCGAGACGATCTCGTTCGACAGATCCTCGAAGAACAGGTCGGCTTCCTGCTCGTACACGTCGAGCGCGACGGCGCCGATCTTGCGCGACTTGAGCCCCTCGATCAGCGCGGCGGTGTCGATCAGCGCGCCGCGGCTGGTGTTGACGATGGTCAGGCCCGGGCGGGCGGCCTCGATCGCCGCGGCGTCGATCAGGTGGCGGGTATCGGGGGTGAGCGGGCAATGGAGGGTGACGATCTCCGCCGCGCGGAGCAGTTCGCCGCGCTCGACATAGCGCACCCCGAGCGCCTCCAGCGCGGGATCGGGATAGAGGTCGCTGGCCAGCACCTCGCAGCCAAAGCCGGCGCGCAGGCTGCGGGCGACGAGCGCGCCGATCTTGCCGGTGCCGATCACGCCGACGGTGCGGCCATGGAGGTTGCGGCCGATCAGCCCGTCGAGCGCGAAGTTGTTCTCGCGGACCCGGGCCCAGGCGCGCGGGATCCTGCGATCGACGGCGAGCAGCAGGCCGAGGGTGAACTCGGC
>Ga0102592_1003249_pt1 | contig 12517 bp, 12 predicted proteins | sample AraplaCol_mMF_r2_FD_76861 | JGI IMG/M metagenome (GOLD analysis project Ga0102592, IMG submission 76861) | Arabidopsis root microbial communities from North Carolina, USA - plate scrape MF_Col_mMF_r2 (SPADES assembly) (version 2) | ecosystem: Host-associated > Plants > Roots > Endosphere... | reverse complement strand
TCACGTTCGAGTCGTCTCTCAAGCTCTTTCCGCGCCCGTTCCGGCCAGAATCGCGTTCAACCAGATGTGTGCGCAGTGCCGCCCCGAGCCGCGGTGACGGCACCAAATCGACTTAATTCAAATCGAGCTTTGGGCGCCGGACTCTTACGGAGCTGATTCCCATGCCCGACATCCAGATCGACCGCGCCCACTTGGCTCCCTCGATTCTGCCGGCCGACGTTCCCGAGCTCAGCGACGACGAGTGCCTTGCCCGCCTGAAGCGTGCGGTCGAGACGCCCGATTCGGCGCGGCTGGACGAGGTCGCGGCGTTGATCGGCCGCCTCGCGGTGACGATCGAATAATTCGTCCAGTTCCCTGAAGCGGTGAGTTGCGGACGTGGCAGGCGTGAGCCAACGCCATGTTGCGTTTTCGCCGGGCATGTTCCAAAGATGCCGCCAACTTCCGTCCGCGGCGTCGTCCGCATTTCAGGGTCCGCAAATGTCCGGTTTCTCGACCGCGCGCCTCAAAATGGTCGATGGCCAGGTGCGCACCAATGACGTCACCGATCGCCGAATTCTCGATGCCATGCTCACTGTTCCGCGCGAGGCCTTCGTGCCGGCGAGCCGGCAGGCATTGGCTTACCTCGATCTCGACCTCGATGTGAGCGAGGGTGGCGCCAAGCGGTTCCTGATCAAGCCGCAGCTGACCGGCAAGCTGCTCCAGGCCGCGGAGATCGGCGAGGGGGACAACGTCCTGGTCGTCGGCTGCGCCACCGGTTACCTCGCCGCGCTCGCCTCCAAGCTCGCCCGCCAGGTCACCGCCACTGAGTGCGATTCGGCCCTGGCCGCTAAGGCCAAGGAGGCTTTTGCCACCCTCGGGATCGCCAATGTCACCTGCAAGGCCGCTGCCTGCACCGAGGGCGACCCGTCTGCCGCCCCCTATGATGTGATCATCCTCAATGGCGCCACCGAGGTCACCCCGGACGCGCTTTTCGGGCAGCTCAAGGAGGGTGGGCGCCTCGTCGGCGTGTCGGCCGAATCGCGGCCGCCCCGGGCCATGATCGTGACCCATACCCACGGCGAATTCGGCCATCGGGCGCTGTTCGACGCCGCCGCTCCGGTGCTTCCCGGGCTGGAGCGGGCCGCCGCTTTCGTCTTCTGACCCCCTAAATCCCGTTAAAATACCGTTCTGAATCAGAAGTGTGGCCGGGATGCTGCACGTGAAGAGTTTCCACCGAGAACTACCTTGAGGTAGTTCCGTCGCGCCAATCCGCGTCCTATGTTGCGGCGGGGCAACGACTCCACTCGGTAGACGATAACCCAGCTCGCGGGCACGAGTCGGGCGTTAGAATGAACGGAATTTTTGGGATGCATGGGGTGAAGCTCTTCACCGGAGCTGCAGTTTCGGTCCTGCTGCTGACGCTCGCTGGGCCGACGCCTGCCTTGGCGGACACGATCGAGGCCGCATTGGTGCGCGCCTATCAAAACAATCCGCAGCTCAACGCACAGCGCGCGCAGGTGCGCTCGACCGACGAAAACGTGCCGCAAGCTTTGTCGGGCTACCGCCCCAAGGTCAATTTGAGCCTCAGCACCGGCTATCAATATCAGGATATCCAACAGACCCAGAAGGGCCTGCCGATCCATAGCGACCCGCCGCTGCAGCCCAACGCCGCCAGCCTGACCATCAACCAGACGCTCTATAACGGCAATCAGACCGCCAACAGGACGCGCGCGGCGGAGAGCCAGGTCTCCGGATCGCGCGAGGCGCTCCGCGTGCTCGAGCAGACGGTGCTGCTGCAGGCCGCCACCACCTACATGGACTATTTGCGCGACTCGGCAACGCTCGAAGTTCAGCGCAGCAACGTGCGCGTGCTCGAGCAGACGCTCAAGCAGACGCGTGATCGCTTCAATGTCGGCGAGGTGACGCGCACGGACGTGGCGCAGTCCGAGGCCCAGCTCGCGGCCGGCAAGACGCAAGCCCTGACCGCCGAATCGAATCTCACGACGACGCGCGCGAACTTCCGCCGCATCATCGGCAATGAGCCGGCGAACCTGGCTCCGGGCTCGCCGGTCGATCGCTTCCTGCCCGGGACGATTGCGTCCGCGGTCAATCTCGGCCTGGTTGAGAACCCGAACGTCACCGCCGCGATGTTCGGCATCGACGTCAACTACCTCCAGGTCAAGATCAACGAGGGCGCACTGCTCCCGACGGTCACGGTCCAGGCCGGCATCACCCAGTCGTACCAGCAGACCCTGACGGTCTTCCGCACGACGACCGGATCCGCCATCGCGACCGCCTCCGTGCCGATCTTCCAGGGTGGCGCGGAATACGCGCTGATCCGCCAGTCGAAAGAGAACCTGGCGCAGCAGCGCCTCAATCTCGAAACCACCCGCGACCAGACCCGCGCCAACATCGTGCAGGCCTGGGGGCAGCTCGAAGCCGGCAAGGCGCAAGTGCAGTCCGCACAGGCGCAGGTGACGGCGTCCGAGATCGCGCTGAACGGCGTGCGCGAAGAAGCCAAGGCCGGCCAGCGCACCACCCTCGACGTGCTCAATGCGCAGCAGGCGCTGGTCAACGCGCGCGTTGCGCTCGTGACCGCACAGCACGATCGCGTGGTTGCATCCTATTCGGTGCTCAACGCGGTTGGCCGTCTCGCACCGCAGGTGCTCGGTCTCAGCACAACGGTCTACGATCCGAGCGTGCACTACCATCAGGTCCGCGACAGCTGGGCCGGCGTGCGTATTCCTGACGGACGCTGAGTCCCGTAGTCATCCGGTCGGCCTCGCAAACAGTCGAGGCCGATCGGTGCTTTGCTTGCAATCATCAAAACCCCTGACATAGCCTTGCCAAGATGATGCGGATCGATTCGCTCCGCATTCGATGTCGTGTGCGTAAAGCTTGAGTGCCGAGGGCAGGGGCGCACCGCCGCACGTTGAGCCGTGATCTGGGGACAAGTCGGGCTGCCGCGACGAAAATGTCGGGGCGTTCGTTGCGGAACCGGCCAATCCTGTCGTGCTTGGTGTAAAACAGCGCATGCGAGGGCGTTGATGATGTGGAGTCGGAGATGACGCAGCCTGCAAAGGTCACAGAACCCTCGATGGAGGAGATTCTGGCCTCGATCCGGCGCATCATTGCCGACGATGAGGCCAAGCCGCCGCCGGCTGAAGCAGCGAAGCCCGAGAAGGCTGCGGCACCCGCCGCGCCGCCCAAGCCGCAGGCCATGAACGACATTCCGCCCTCCAAGGTCGCCCCCGCAAAACCCGCCGCCGAGAAGCCCGCGCCACCGTCGGCCGCAAAGCCGGCTCCCGCGCCGCCGCCTCCGGCGCCCGCGGCGGATGCCGGACCGAACAACCAGGACGATATCGACGCGCTCCTCGCGGGGCTCGACGCGGCGACGCCTGCACCCGAGGTGCGCGCTCCGGAACCGGAGCCCGAGCCCGAACCCGACGTGCTCGAATTGACCGACGAGATGGCGATGGACCCGGCGCCGACTCCGGCTCCGCCGCCGCCGAGCTTCCGCAAGGTCGAGCCGCGGGATGACCTCGAATTTGCCGAGTCGCCGCCGCCGCGCCCGGCACCATCCTTTGCGCCGGTCGACTTCGATGCCCCGCCGCTGCCACCGCAACAGCCGATGCTGGCGCAATCGACGGTCTCCGCGGTCGAATCGGCCTTCAACTCCCTGGCCCATACGGTGCTCAGCAGCAATGCGCGGACGCTCGAGGATCTGGTCAAGGAGATGCTGCGCCCGATGCTGAAATCCTGGCTCGACGACAACCTTCCGGGTCTGGTTGAACGCATCGTGAAGGCGGAAATCGAGCGGGTCTCGCGCGGCGGCCGGTAGGCCTCGGGCGAGGGCCCTCATTAAGCCGCGCTTAAGCATCATGATTTGGCCGTTCCGAACGGGCCGGGAAGCCGATTTGCCGCGGCGCCTTCTGCGGCCCCTTTGTCGACCTTTTCGTTGACTTGACCCGCTCGCGCGGCTTTCTAGCAGCCCATGATCGAGAAAAATTACCAGCCCGCCGATATCGAAGCCCGCATGTCCGTGGTGTGGGAGGACAGCCTTGCCTTCAAGGCCGGCCGTCCCGACCGCCGCGACGCAGTGCCCTTTACCATCGTGATCCCGCCGCCGAACGTGACGGGCTCGCTGCACATGGGCCACGCCCTCAACAACACGCTCCAGGACATCCTCTGCCGCTTCGAGCGCATGCGCGGCCGCGACGTGCTGTGGCAGCCCGGCACCGACCATGCCGGCATCGCCACCCAGATGGTGGTCGAGCGGCAGCTGATGGAGCGCCAGCAGCCCGGCCGCCGCGAGATGGGCCGCGAGAAGTTTCTCGAGCGCGTCTGGCAGTGGAAGGCCGAGAGCGGCGACACCATCATCAACCAGCTCAAGCGGCTCGGTGCCTCCTGCGACTGGTCGCGCGAGCGCTTCACCATGGACGAGGGCCTGTCGAAGGCCGTCATCAAGGTGTTCGTCGAGCTGCATCGCGACGGCCTGATCTACAAGGACAAGCGGCTGGTGAACTGGGACACCAAGCTGCTCACCGCGATCTCCGATCTCGAAGTGCAGCAGACCGAGGTCAAGGGTCACCTCTGGTATCTGCGCTACCCGATCGAAGGCAAGACCTTCAACCCCGAGGATCCCTCGAGCTTCATCGTCGTCGCGACCACGCGCCCGGAGACCATGCTCGGCGACACCGGCGTGGCCGTGCATCCCGAGGACGAGCGTTATCTGAAGCTGGTCGGCAAGAACGTGATCCTGCCGCTGGTCGGCCGCAAGATCCAGATCGTCGCCGACGACTATTCCGATCCGGAAAAGGGCTCGGGCGCGGTCAAGGTGACGCCGGCGCACGACTTCAACGATTTCGAGGTCGGCAATCGCCACGGTCTGCGCCGCATCAGCGTGCTCGACAGGGAAGGGTGTCTCGATCTCGTCGACAACGAGGACTATCTGCGCGACCTGCCGGAAGGCGCTTCGCAATTCGCCGAGGAATTCCACAAGGTCGACCGCTTCGTCGCGCGCAAGCGCATCGTCGAGCGACTGGAATCGTTCGGCTTCGTCGAGCGGATCGAGCCTCACACTCACATGGTGCCGCACGGCGATCGCTCGAACAGCGTGATCGAGCCGTATCTGACCGACCAATGGTACGTCGACGCCAAGACACTCGCGAAACCCGCGATCGCGGCGGTGCGTTCGGGCGAAACGAATTTCGTGCCGAAAAATTGGGAAAAGACCTATTTCGAATGGATGGAGAACATCCAGCCCTGGTGCATCTCGCGCCAGCTCTGGTGGGGCCATCAGATCCCGGCCTGGTACGGGCCCGACGGCAAGGTGTTCGTCGCCGAGACCGAGGAGGAGGCCGTCAGCCACGCGCTCGGCTATTACGTCGAGCAGGAGGTCATCACGGCCGAGCAAGGCCGCGAGATGGCGCTCGACCGCAACAAGCGCGAAGGCTTCATCACCCGCGACGAGGACGTGCTCGACACCTGGTTCTCCTCGGCGCTGTGGCCGTTCTCGACGCTGGGCTGGCCGGAAGATGCCCCCGAGGTGCAGCGCTATTATCCGACCAACGCGCTGGTGACCGGCTTCGACATCATCTTCTTCTGGGTCGCCCGCATGATGATGATGGGCCTGCACTTCATGAAGGAGGTGCCGTTCTCGACCGTCTACATCCACGCCCTCGTCCGCGACGAGAAGGGCGCCAAGATGTCGAAGTCGAAGGGCAACGTCATCGATCCGCTCAACCTGATCGACGAATACGGCGCGGACGCGCTGCGCTTCACGCTGGCCGCGATGGCGGCGCAGGGGCGCGACATCAAGCTCGCCACCAGCCGCGTCGAGGGCTACCGCAATTTCGCGACCAAGCTGTGGAATGCGTGCCGCTTTGCGGAAATGAACCACTGCGCCGTGCCCGAGGGTTTCGAGCCGGCGAAGGCGGTGCAGACGCTGAACCGCTGGATCGCGCATGAGAGCGCGCACACCGCGCGCGACGTGACCGAGGCGATCGAAGCCTATCGCTTCAACGATGCGGCAGGCGCGATCTACCGCTTCGTCTGGAACGTCTATTGCGACTGGTATGTCGAGCTCGCCAAGCCCGTGCTGCTCGGCCCGGACAGCCCGGCCAAGGACGAGACCCGCGCCATGGTCGCCTGGGCGCGCGACGAGATCCTGAAGCTGCTGCACCCCTTCATGCCCTTCATCACCGAGGAGCTGTGGGAGGTGACGGCCAAGCGCGACGGGCTGCTCGCGCTGGCGCAATGGCCGCTGAAGCCGTCCGCGCCGACGCCGGAACAGCTCGCCATGCTCGCGGCGGCAGCCGGGCCGACCGATCCGCTGGTGTCGCCGTTGCTGGTCATGCCGATCTTCGACCATGCCGACTTCAGCGACCCCAAGGCGGAAGCCGAAATCGGTTGGGTGATCGACCTCGTCACGCAGATCCGCTCGGTGCGCGCCGAGATGAACATCCCGCCGGCGACGCTGACCGCGTTGGTGCTCGTGAGCGCCTCGACCGAGACCAAGGAGCGCGCGCCGCGCTGGATCGACGTCGTCAAGCGCATGGCCCGGTTGTCGGACATCTCGTTCGCCGACAGCGCGCCCGACGGAGCTGTCCAGCTGCTCGTGCGCGGCGAGGTGGCCGCTCTGCCGCTCAAGGGCGTGATCGACGTCGCCGCCGAGCGCACGCGTCTCGACAAGGAGATCGCCAAGGCCGACGCCGACATCAAGCGCGCCGAGTCCAAGCTGGCGAACGAGAAATTCGTCGCCAACGCGGCCGAGGAGGTCGTCGAGGAGGAGCGCGAAAAGCGCGAGGCCGCGCTGGCGCGCAAGGCCAAGCTGCTCGAGGCGCTGGAGCGGCTGAAGCAGGCGACGTAAGCCTATTTCGGGAACGGCTTGCTCAGGAATTTCGAGCCCCTGACGCCATAGCGCCAGGGCAGCTCGACCGCCTTGGTGATACCGATGCGGATGCCGGTCGCGACCTCGACATCCTCTGTCCGCCCATGCAGCGCGAACGGTGGGCGGTCCAGCGGCAGCGTGTTGTGCGCGATGGTGATGCCGAGTGCCTCGGTCAGCTTGCCGGGGCCCGAGCACAGCGCGTGCAGATCCTGGAGATGACGGCGGCGGCGCATCGCAGCTAAGCCGTGAGTCGGTTCCAACGCGCGGATCAGCACGGCGCTGGCCGAGCCTTCCTCTTCGCAGACGAAATTGACGCACCAGTGGATGCCGTAGGAGCGGTACACATAGGCGAAGCCAGGCGGGCCGAACATCACCTGGTTCCGCGGCGTCGGGCCATTGTAGGAGTGCGCCGCCGGCTCGGTATGATGATAGGCCTCGACCTCGACGATGATCCCGCCGACGCCGTCGACCAGCATGGTCGCGCCGATCAGGTCGGGCGCGACCTCGCGGACGTCGCGGGCGAAAAAGCTGCGCTTGAGCAATTTGCCGAGGCGCGGTGCGGAGGCCTTCGAGACTGGAGCCATTCGAGGTGAGAATCGCTTGAGAACAGAGCAAGATATTGCCCATATCTGCCATGTTCCCTGAAGCGGTGCGAGCCGGGTTGCGATGCCGGGCCAGACCGACTAGGTAGGACCTGAACAGACCGGACGGACCATGGTCGTTATTGTCGATACCATCTCGAACCCGCTGCGCCCGCGCCACCCCGAAAAGGTGAATCGCCCTGACTCCGCTTCGCCGCCGAAGCCGGATTGGATTCGCGTGCGCGCCCCCAACACCCGCGGCTATGCCGACACCCGCAATATCGTGCGGTCGAACGGCCTGCACACGGTGTGCGAGGAGGCGGGCTGTCCGAATATCGGCGAGTGCTGGGACAAGAAGCACGCCACCTTCATGATCATGGGTGACACCTGCACCCGCGCCTGCGCTTTCTGCAACGTCAAGACCGGCCTGCCGAATGCGCTGGACGCAGCCGAGCCGCAAAACGTTGCCGAGGCGACCGCCAAGCTGGGGCTCGCCCACGTCGTCATCACTTCGGTCGACCGCGATGATCTCGCCGACGGCGGCGCCCAGCATTTCGCGGAGACGATCCGCGCCATCCGCGCTGCGTGCCCCTCGACCACGATCGAGATCCTGACGCCGGACTTCCTGCGCAAGGAGGGCGCGCTCGAGGTGGTCGTTGCCGCCAAGCCCGACGTCTTCAACCACAATCTCGAAACCGTTCCGTCGCGCTATCTCACGGTGCGGCCCGGTGCGCGCTATTTCCATTCGATCCGGCTGTTGCAGCGGGTCAAGGAGCTCGATCCCACCATCTTCACCAAGTCCGGCATCATGGTCGGCCTCGGCGAGGAGCGTCACGAGGTGCAGCAGGTGATGGACGATCTGCGCTCGGCCGACGTCGATTTCCTGACCATCGGCCAGTATCTGCAGCCGACCCGCAAGCACCACGCCGTGATGCGCTACGTGCCGCCGGACGAGTTCTCGTCGTACGAAAAGGTCGCCTACACCAAGGGCTTCCTGATGGTGTCGGCGAGCCCGCTCACGCGTTCGTCGCATCATGCCGGCGAGGATTTCGCGAAACTGAAGGCCGCACGGGCCGCGACTGCCCGCTGAACCGCCATCTGAGCCACCATGCCCAAATTTTCGAGCAAGCGCCGTGTCAATCACAGCGCCTCCGAGATGTTCGATCTGGTCGCCGACGTCGAGCGCTACCCGGAATTCGTGCCGCTCTGCAGCGCGCTCAAGGTGCGCCAGCGCATGGCCAAGCCCGATGGCACTGAGGTGTTGGTCGCGGACATGACGGTGTCGTTCAAGCTGGTCAAGGAATCCTTCACCAGCCGGGTGAGCCTCGACCGCGCCAATCTGAAGATTCTCGTCGAATATCTGCAAGGTCCCTTCAGCAATCTCGAAAACCGCTGGACGTTCGAACCCAAAGGTGAGGGCGTTTGCGACGTCGGTTTCTACCTCGCCTACGAATTCAAGAGCCGCATGCTGGCGCTGCTGATGGGCTCGATGTTCGATGCCGCCTTCGCGCGGTTCTCGACCGCGTTCGAAAAGCGCGCGGATGCGATTTACGGGCGGCCGAAGCTGGCATCGTCGTAGGTTGCTTGTAGCCCGGATGGAGCGCAGCGTAGTCCGGGACAGCTGTACGGCGGATGTACCGGCCCCGGATTGCGCTACGCTCCATCCGGGCTACGAAACCGTCTAATCCACCGCCTTCACGACATCCGGCGGCTGCGACGCATAATACGCCGCGGCCTGCTCGATCTCCTGGGGCGTCATCGCGCGCGCGATGTTGCGCATCTGCTGGCTGATGTCGTTGCGGCGCTCGCCGGAGGCGAAGGCCTGGAGCTGCGCCTTCATGTAGGCCTCGGATTGCCCCTCCAGCCACGGGCTGCCGGTCTTGTTGTCGAGGCTGCCATGGCAGGAGCCGCAGGGCGCGATGCCGCGCATTGGCGCGCCGTAGATGACGATGTTCGGCTTCGGCAATTGCGGCGTCGGGTGGTAGGCCGGAAGCCGCGGCAAATAGGCGTAATAGTTCGAGAGATCGGCGATCTCCTGGTCGGAGAGATTGACCGCGAAGGGCGACATCACGGCATTGCTGCGCGCACCCGAGCGGAAATCGTGCAGCTCCTTGTAGATCACCGCCGCATACTGGCCGGCGAGATTGGGCGAATCCGCACGGCTGATGCCGGTCGGGCCGTGGCAGATCGCGCAACGCTGCGCCAGCGTCGCGCCGCGGCCGATCGCCTCCTGGCTCGGGCGCGACAGCGTATTCGAGGTCAGTACGACCTCGGACAACCGCTTGGTCTGATCGGGCGCCGTGACGCTGGCCGCGCGCTGCGGCACGCCGGCAGCGCTACAGATCGCGTCCCAGACATTGGCGAATTGCACCCAGGGCTGGGCGAACGGCAGCACGATGAAGCCGGCGATCGCCGTTACGACCAGGATCGCCGCGGTGATGCCGACGCCTCGCGTGAAATGCGGATTGCTGAAGGTGAAGAGGTCGCGCGCACTCATCACTGCGCTCCCACATAGACGGCCGGCACCGACGTTCCCGAACTCAGCGCGAGGTTCAGGATCGGATAGCCGTAATTGGTGAGGGTGAGAGCGATCATCAGCGCCACCCACAATGCATGCGTATTGAGCGCGACGGGCACCGTCCTCGGTTCGTGCACGGCGAGCGCGAAGCGGTAGGGCCCGGCGTCGACCTGAGGCGCGCGCATGCCGCGCGCCAGGATGACGATGAACATGATGCCCGAGGCCAGAAGGATGAAGCCGCCGATCGCCGAGAACGTGACCGAGAGCGCCTGCGGCGCGATGGCGGGGTCGCCGAAGTCGAAATAGGCCATGCGGCGCGGCATGCCCAGAATGCCGACCCAGTGCCACGGGAAAGTGGTGACGATCATGCCGATGAACCACAGCCAGAGCTGGGTCCGCATCAGGCGGACATCGATCAGCTCGCGTCCGGTCAGATGCGGCCACAGATCATAGGCGATCGCAAAATACATGATCACGATGGCGCCGCCGAAGATCAGGTGGAAATGGCCGGTGATCCACTGCGTGTTGTGGATCGAGGCATCGAGCTGATAGCTCATGTTGATGAGGCCGCCGGCGCCGCCGAAGCCGAGCATGACGAAGGAGAACGCCAGTGCCAGCATCATCGGATTGTCCCAGGGCAGGGCCTTGATCCAGCCGAACAGGCCGCGACCGCCGCGCAGGCGCGCTGCGATCTCGACGGAGGCGCAGATCGTGAACACCGTCAGCAGCGTCGGCAGCGCGACCAGCGCCGTGAAGGCCGAATGAATGAACTTGAAGCCGGCGCCGACTTGCGGATCAGCAAAGGTGTGATGCATTCCGATCGGCATCGCCACCACCAGGAACAGGATGAAGGAAATCCGCGCCATGCTGTCGGAATAGACCCGGCCGCCGATCGCACGCGGCACGATGGTGTAATAGGCGATGTAGGTCGGCATCAGCCAGAAATAGACGATGGCATGCAGCGTCCAGGAGAAGAAGATGCGGGCGAGGCCGGCATCGATCGTGTTCTTCAGCCCCGCCGCGACCGGGATGATCTGCAGCAGCAGCTCGAGTGCGGCGCCAACCGCGGTCCAGGCCCACAGATAAGAGCCCGCGACATTGGCGAACATGGCGAGCGGCACCGGAGCGCCGGGATTGGCCTTGCGCCAGACCCGCAGATTGATCGACATCAGCGCGACCCAGATCCACGAGCCGACCACGACCAGGACGACGCCGAGATAATAGAACACGTTTCCGATCAGCGGTGGGTAGAACGTGTAGAGCACGGAGGCGCGGCCGAGCGCGATCGGGATCACCGCCATGACGCTGCCGGCGACGATCAGCCAGAAACCGGTCCAGGCCCAGCGCACACCGACCAGGCGCTGCTGCAGCGCCGACTCACTGATGGCATAGCCGAATCCCATCGCGACCAGGGTTGGGAAGACGTAGCCCATCACCGTGCCGTGCGCCGTCAGCGATCGGTAGTACAGCTCGGGATTGGACAGCCAGGTGCCGATCGGGCTGCGGATGAACATCTGCCAGGCGCCGAGCGTCAGCGCGATGCCGAACACGGCGAAGGCCAGCCAGAAATGGGCGAGAATGAGCTTTCTATTGACCAACACAGCTCAGCCTCCCGCCGCCCTTTGCGCGGTTCGCAAATTCGGTCTTGTCGATCACCTTGACCTTGCCCCACATGCCCTCGTGGCCAAAACTGCAAAACTCTTGGCAGGGCATCAGGTAGTCGCCGGTCTTGGTAAAGCGCATCAGCTGCTCGGAGATGTAGCCGGGCACCAGCATGGTGTTGACGTTGGTGCCCTGGATCAGGATGCCGTGCACCACGTCGGCGCTGGTGGCGCGCAGCGTGATCGGCGTATCGGCGGGAACCACGATGCAGGCCGGCGTAAAGGAATATTGCTGGCCGATCGCGCGGACGGTGACGTTGCCGTTGGCCTCCAGCACGCTGCCGAGATTGCTCTCGACGAATTCGCCGGACAGATGCAGCCGCGAGGGATCCGTGATCTCGACGCGCGGCTGCGGCATGGTCGCGCGGTGGATGCCGGCAAAGGCCGCCAACAGCGCCATCATCACGATGATGATCACGGCTATGGTGGCCCAGCGCCGCTCGACGCGGGCCGCGACCTCGGCGCTGACACTTTCGTGGGTGTCCTGTGTGCTCATTGCAGCGATCCGCGCGGCAGGAACACGAACAGATAGAAAGCCAACCACATCGCGACCACGCAGGCCGTGGCGATGCCGGCCAGCACGATCGCGCCGGACGGGCCTTGCGCAACGACCTCCTCGACGGCTTGGTCGGCGGCGGCTGGACTGGTCGGCGGATCGGAGTTGATCATGTGATGTCTCAGTTCAGCGGCGCGGAGCGCAGCTCGTTGGCTTCGCGCGCCGAGACCGGCGTGCCGCGATTGCCCCAGGCGGTGCGGATGTAGGAGACGACGGCGGCGATCTCGTTGTCGGACAACAGACCCGCAAACGGCGGCATGCCGTAGGGCATCGGGTTTCCCTTGGTGCCCGGCGGATAGCCGCCATTGAGCACCATGCGGATCGGATTGA
>Ga0102592_1003244_pt1 | contig 12526 bp, 10 predicted proteins | sample AraplaCol_mMF_r2_FD_76861 | JGI IMG/M metagenome (GOLD analysis project Ga0102592, IMG submission 76861) | Arabidopsis root microbial communities from North Carolina, USA - plate scrape MF_Col_mMF_r2 (SPADES assembly) (version 2) | ecosystem: Host-associated > Plants > Roots > Endosphere... | reverse complement strand
TCACGTCGTCGATCTATGACACGATCCGCGAATATGGCACCGTGGCACGCGAAGTGGAAGCGGGCACGCTGATCGCCCGGCGCATCGTCAATCCGCCACTCGTGCGCACGCTCTATCTGATCCAGCCCTCTGGCCGGCCAAAGCCCGCACATGCCGGCTCGGCGCTGCACATCATCCAGGGCTTCATCAGCCATCTTGCCAAGAACGAGGCCTTCGAGATCGTTGAGCAGGAAGTAGCGCCAGCTGTGTAAGCTGTCTTGCGTGCGTAACACGAAATGGTGGCGTGATTTCGCCCTATGCAAGCTCGGGCTCACCGACTGCGCGGAGACGATCACGCGCTTTGCCACGAGGCGGCCAACGCGAGAAAAAAGCCCTGCTGTCGCGGTTGCAGGGCAGGCGCGCGTGTATATCGGAAACTCTCGGTCGCGGACTTTGTTCCCATTGTACTGTCCCCAAAAGCCCCGCCAGCACACGCGGGGCACTTGGAAGTTGATAGTTGCGAAACGAGAGGCAGGAAGAAAATCGCTGTTCCTCCAGGTCAAGCGAGCGGCCTCTCCATTGGTTCCCTCACCGAGATCTACCACCGTCGCCGGCCTTCATCGCGACACGCAAGCGCTCGCGGCGGGCAGCACCGTCAGCGTCTTCCCTGCTCGAGATTGGCATCATGAAACCTTTTGATTTTTAAGCCGTTGTCGCGCTTATGTCAGACGCTGAATTAGATCCGAAATCGGACGACGGCTCCGAGCAGCACAGTGCCGAGAGATCGCGCCAAGAGAAGGCATCGACCGACGGGGGCGCGCTGCCGCCAGATGTCGTCGAACCCGACCCAGAGCTGACGCCCGAGGAGGCCGAGCGGGCGCGCAAGAGATATTTGCTAACGCGCTTCTGGATCAGCGCACGCGGTTACTGGGGTCGCGGCGGGGAATGGCTCGCGTGGCCGTGCTCAATTGGGCTGCTTGCCTTAATCGTCACCAATGTCGGCTTCCAGTATGGAATCAATATCTGGAATCGCGCAATCTTTGACGCAATAGAGCAACGCAATGCCCATGCCGTATATTTCCTCAGCGCCGTGTTCCTGCCCCTCGCGCTCGGAAGCGTCGCTCTTGTCGTTACACAAGTCTCCCTCCGTATGCTGATCCAGCGCCGCTGGCGCTCCTGGCTAACGACCGCGCTCATCGGGCGCTGGCTCGCCAACGGCCGTTACTATCAGTTGAACCTCATCGGCGGCGACCACAAGAACCCGGAAGCCCGCATTTCCGAGGATTTGCGGATTGCGACCGAGTCACCCGTCGACTTCATCGCTGGTGTCATTTCCGCCTTTCTCTCGGCCTCGACCTTCATCGTGGTGCTCTGGACGATCGGCGGGGCCTTGACCCTGACAATTGCAGGTTCGACCGTCACTGTTCCTGGTTTCCTTGTCATTACCGCGGTTCTCTATGCGGCTATCACGTCCAGCTCGATGGCCGTCATCGGCCGCCATTTCGTCCACGTTTCCGAGGTCAAGAATCAGGCGGAAGCCGAATTTCGCTACACGCTGACACACGTGCGGGAAAATGGCGAAAGTATTGCCTTGCTCGGCGGCGAGGAGGAGGAACGTAGCGACCTCGACAAGACGTTTACCAATGTCCTCCGCCAGTGGGCGCTCCTTGCACGCCAACACATGCGCACAACGCTCGTGTCCCAGGGGTCGAGCCTGCTTGCGCCGGTCGTGCCCCTTCTCCTTTGCGCACCAAAGTATCTCGAAGGCAGCATGACGCTGGGACAGGTGATGCAGGCTGCCTCTGCCTTCGCCATCGTTCAGAGCGCGTTTGGATGGCTGGTTGACAACTATCCGCGTCTTGCCGATTGGCACGCCTGCGCACGGCGCGTCGCTTCGCTGATGATGTCGCTCGACGGATTAGAGCGCGCCGAACAGAGCGATGCCCTGGGACGCATCCAGCACGGTGAGACTGAAGGCGATGCGATGCTCAGCCTCAATGATCTCTCGGTGTCGCTTGACGACGGTACCGCCGTCGTTAGGGAGACCCAGGTCACGGTCGAACCAGGCGAGCGGGTCCTCGTGGCCGGAGAGTCCGGTTCGGGCAAGAGCACGCTGGTGCGGGCCATCGCAGGCCTTTGGCCGTGGGGTGACGGCAGCGTCAACTTTCATGGCGACAGACGACTGTTCATGTTGCCGCAGCGGCCTTACATCCCCTCCGGGACGCTTCGCCGGGCGGTTGCCTATCCCGGCGCCGCCGATAGCTGGCCGCTCGATAAGATCAAAGCGGCTCTCGACAAGGTGGGACTCGACTATCTGAACGACAGGATCGAGGAAGAGGCGCCATGGGACCAGACGCTGTCGGGTGGTGAAAAACAGAGGCTCGCGTTTGCGCGCCTCCTGCTACACAGTCCGGATACGATCGTGCTGGATGAGGCAACGTCGGCACTCGATGAGAAAAGCCAGGACAAGATGATGGAGATGATCATCCATGAATTGCCGCAGATCACGATCATAAGCGTAGCGCATCGAGCTGAGCTGGAAGCCTTCCACAGCCGCAAAATTACATTGGAACGGCGGGAGGGCGGCGCAAAGCTTGTCAGTGATATTGATCTTCTCCCGCGCAAGAGAAAGCGGAATTTGCTTTCGCGCCTTGTCGAAAACCGGCACTCCCGGCCGAAAGGCAGTACGACGCCCGGATAGCAAGGGCAGGCTTCCGGGCCTTTTCTTTCTGAACTCTCCAGTCTTTGCCAACGCCTCGACCGTCTTCGCCTCGTTTGGCGAGCGCGAGTTGCCGACGGCAATCGACGGTGAAGCCGGGCCATGCCGACCAAGGGCCCAGCCCGATGCGATGACCGTCCGAGAGGGGCTGATCTCAATAATCCGCTAGGCTGTACCGGACTTCATCGATCTCCGTTATCCGCGTATTCTGCATACAGCGGCGGCGGGCAACTGGCGAAAAGTCTCGATCGATTGCAAAAAGTGTCGGTTCTAGAACGCGGCCAAGGCTTAGCCGGTAGAACAATGCGGGACGCTCAGCCAAGTCTTGGGATTCTTTGCCGGTGACAGGCTGCCGGTGATGCTGCAAGATCGCACGGCATTGCGCCTCCTTGATCGATTTGCGCTGTTCGCGACCATTCGGACCTCACGGCATGACTTCAACGCCCGCGCAGAAATTCTCCCTATGGACACTCATGGCCATGGTCGTCGGCTCCATGGTCGGTGCCGGCATATTCTCCTTGCCACAAGCCTTCGCGCGCGCGACAGGTCCCTTCGGCGCCCTCATCGCCTGGACGATCGCCGGCATCGGAATGTTGATGCTCGCCTTCGTTTTCCAGACGCTCTCGCGGAGAAAACCGGAACTGGACGCAGGCATCTATGCGTATGCAAAGGCCGGATTCGGAGATTACGCCGGCTTCCTGTCGGCGCTCGGCTACTGGGCGGCAGCGCTGCTTGGCAACGTCTCGTACTTCGTGCTGATCAAATCGACCCTGGGACTGTTCTTTCCGATCTTCGGCGATGGCAATACGATACCCGCGGTGGTGACCTCGTCGATCCTACTCTGGGCCATGCACGCCTTGATCCTGCGCGGCATTCGCGAGGCGGCCGCCCTCAACACCATCGTCACATTCGCCAAGATCATTCCCATCCTGCTTTTCATCGTATTCGTGGGGCTCGGCTTCAAAGCCGATGTATTTGCCGCCAACTTCTGGGGAGGCGAGGAGGTGAGTCTTGCCGGCGTCGCCGGCCAGGTACGGGCAACCATGCTGGTCACGGTGTTCGTCTTCGTCGGCATCGAAGGAGCAAGCGTCTACTCGCGCTACGCCCGCAATCGGTCGGATGTCGGCGTCGCCACGGTGTTCGGCTTCCTCGGCGTCCTCTGCCTGCTCGTGCTGGTCACGATCCTGTCCTACGGCGTGCTGTTGCGCCCTGATCTCGCCGCCCTTCGCAATCCTTCGATGGCCGGCGTGCTAGAGGCAGTGGTCGGCCCGTGGGGCGCCGTCTTTGTCAGTGCCGGCTTGCTGATTTCGGTCGCTGGAGCATATCTCTCTTGGGTGCTCCTGGCGGCGGAAATCCTCTATTCCGCCTCGAACTATGAGACCATGCCGCGCTTTCTTTCCCACGAGAACAAGAACGGCGTTCCTTCGATGGCCCTGTGGCTTACCAACACCGTCGTCCAGATCTTTCTCGTGCTGACGCTGTTTGCAGAATACGCTTTCCATCTGGCGCTTGAGTTGACGAGCTCGATGATCCTGATCCCCTATATCCTGGTCGCGGCCTACGGGCTCCGCCTGGCCCTGACCGGTGAAACTTACGATCGCGACCCTGAGGGTCACAGGGGCGATCTTCTGCGGGCATCCATCGCCGTCGTCTACACTGTCGGCCTCATCTACGCCGCCGGCGCCCGGCACCTGCTGCTCACGTCGGTCATCTACGGGCCGGGCACGATCCTCTACCTCATGGCCCGTCGCGAGCAGGGCAAGCCGGCGTTCGCAACGGCGGAACTTGTTCTGTTCCTCGTCGCCGCGACGGGCGCCTGCGTCACGCTCTACCTGCTCGCAACAGGCTCTATCACTGTCTGACCGATTTACGCCGCGGCGTCATAGCCGCGTATACCTTCAAATATTCACGAACCGAAGCGGCTACGTTGGCAACGAGGCCAGCGTCGCCAGCGCGTTACAAATCGGGACGCAGAGCACATTTTTGGGATTCTATCCCGATTACTGCAATTCTTGTCCCGACTTATAGTCCGACTGAGGTTTAGCATTCGCTTTGATGAGTATTTTCCAAGTTAACGAATTGTCGGGGGAGGGCGCTCTTTCCCAGCTATGGCATGATGGAATGGCTCGTTTGAAACGGGGCGGCCGACTTGGCCGCGGATTGTTAAGAGAAAGCATAAATGATCGCCTTCTTTCGCACTCTTCGCTACCTTCTCATCCTCGCAGCATTCGGCTTGCTTCTTGGATCGCTCTTGATGTTTTGGGAAGGGCTGATGAGGCTCCGCGAGGGCTATGAGCAGGTAAGGTTTGATTCCGACACAGCCGTTGTCGTCACAGTGCTACAGGCGACAGACAAGATTTTGCTTGGGGTCGTCCTGATGGTCGTGGCGTGTGCCATCGCTCTCGGCTTCGCACTAAATCTGACAGCCGAGCAGCGAACGGCGTTGCCGCAGTGGATGATAATTGACACGGTCGCCGAGCTGAAGAATCTCTTCTTTCAAGTGATCATCCTGTATGTTGTTGTTCACTTTGCGACTCTTGTCGGGGAAGCTCAGTCCAGTCTCGATTGGAATGCACTCGTATTGCCGGTATCTGCGCTCTTGCTCTCCGGCGCAATGAAACTGGTCGCAAGTTCGTCCCACCTGGCGGATTCGCATCGAGCGTCCGCGCCACCGGCTAAAGGACAAGAACGTCCCAAATGATTTCGGGCCAGCGTGGGAAGCGTCTGACGTGCCGATTCTCGCTGAAGGCGCCGCCGCCGCTCGGTCTGCGCGCTCCTCCCAAAACGCATCACCGAGGACGCGGTGATCACGACGCGAGCGGCGACGGCATTCCCGACGACGACCATCCCCCCGTCCTGGCCCGTCGGGAAACTTGTGGTTTGGGGCCCCGCGGCCACGCGCGGTGGCCTTAGTGGTTGTGAATTGAACCCGTAACGCTCTCCCCATAGAACTCGGAGGTGCCCAGGGGTCTTGCCAGGCGGTTGCCTTAGGTGCGCATGAGTTCGCTATCCCCTCGTTATTGCGATTGGGACGCTCAAATCGATAAACCGAGCCTGCAGAAGGGATAGGGCAAGTTGATCGCCCGCGTTGACCCATCGGCTGTTGTCACCCGAAAAGGCGCCCTCATAGAAGATCACGTGGGGCTGCGCGCCTGCTTCCAAGAGGGTCGGACCAAGATCGAGTTTTTGCAAAAGCCCGTATGCCCGCGCAGTCGGACTATCGGTTGTGTCGAAATAGTCTCTCCAGAACTGCCCATCGATTTGGTTGTCGTAGTCCGCTGGTTCGACGCCGTACGTGTCCCATACAAGAGCTAAGTCTGTCGGATTGTTGTGGCGAACGTCGTGACTGACGAAGAACTCTCGCCACCTGGGTGGTGGGGAAGGGTTCAATTCATATGGCCCCAGCGACAGAAGCAATTCGTCGCCGTTTTCATACCAATAGATCGTCTGATCAATCCTTTGAGGTGCGACCAGCAGCGGTCTACCCGTCTGTCGGTTGAATGCCCTGGCCTTGCTCACAAAGCTACTTGTGAGAAGGCCAACGGAACTCACCAGGAATCCCCGCCTATTTATCATCCGAGCGACCCTTTCAGTGAATGCAAAGCCGAGGGTTGTGGTACTATGGCATCCAAGCAGACGAAGTTTTTCTTCACGCGCGATCTCCGGCGCGTACGAAAGACGACGCCGCTCACAGTGGGGCGGTCGCACGATTGTCCAATCGGCGTCTTCTTGTTGCTGGCGGTTGTATTGCGCGGGGAGGCGCTTGGCTTGTTGTGCGCAGACATTAGTTTGCGCTGAGCTGCCACATTACTTAAAATTGCGAAAAAGTGAACGCTCTTGGTTGAAGATCGTACACGCCACGACAAATGGTAGCGGTATTCTGGCTTGGTTGGACAACGCTAATGGCTGGGCGGGGCAAAGCTGATATTCAAAACCTGATCAACGGACCGACTGCATGGGGACTGGCAACGCGATTGGCAGTTCGGCACCTGGAACGCGCTGGAATGGAGGTCGCGCCGCTGCTGCTGCAGTCTGGCCTCTCAAGCGTGGCTATCGCGGAGCACCGACGAATTCAGGTTACGGCGCAAATGCGGTTCCTGGAGTTGGTAGGCTACGCTTCAAAGAACGCGTGGATAGGTCTCACCTTGGCCAAGGAATGCGACTTGCGCGAACTGGGAATGCTTTACTACGTGGCAGCCTCATCCCATGATTTAGGTGATGCTTTCAAGCGCCTCGCAAGGTACGTTAGCCTTGGAAACGAGGCACTTGTCGTGCGATTGAGGGAGAAGCCTGCATGCTCTGTCGAAGTCTCGTACGCCGGGGTGCAACGCCATCGGGACCGACATCAGATGGAATTGCTGGCATTTGCCCTTCTGCGTTTGTGCCGAAAACTCGCCGGGCGGGATCTTTCGCCGCACAAGGTGAGATTTATCCACCACAGGACCGGCGACCTGAGCCAAATCCGGCGAATGTTTGGGTGTGAGGTCGAATTCGATGCAGAAACGGATGAAATCATTTTCAACGCCGGAACACTGGAGCTCCCGGTCGTTGGAGACGACCCATTTCTCAACGACCTGATCCTGAAGATGTGCGAGGAGGCGATAGCAGCGCGCTTGCGCAATGCCAGCCGTTTCCGAACGATCGTGGAAAACAACATTGCGCCACTCTTGCCGCATGCCGAGGCGACTACAAAAACCGTCGCAAAGCGACTTGGTCTGAGCGAAAGGACATTTGCTCGAAAATTGGCGGCCGAGGGCTTGAGCTTTGGTGAGATCCTGGACCAAATGCGCCGTGATCTTGCGATCCGTTACCTAGAGGATGATCTTCAGGCGTCCCAGATTGCCTGGTTGTTGGGGTTCCATCATCCGAGTTCCTTCAGTCATGCTTGCCGACGTTGGACAGGCAAAAGCCCGCTTGAAATTAGGCGCGCTCCTGTGCGTGACCCCGCAGAGTAGTCAACGGAAGGATCCTCTTCTGTGCGAGACGCACCACATTTCGTTTTCCCGGCGGCCTACCGGCCAACGCAGTCCCGGTTGGGCACATGTCATTGCCGCTCCACCGACCGCCCAGAGGTTTCCGACGATCAATCGATCCTTTTAGGAATGAAATGTGGCATGAACAATGGACATCCTCCATGCCGAATGCCTCGCCGACACTCGGCAGTAGCCTGTGAGTGACGGTAGCTGCATTGCGATCAAGCCGACTTTGCCTTTGCTACGTTTCCGGCCGCCTCGATCCTAAATAGAAATGCCTGCCCGAGAGAAGTTTGGCTTGACGAGCAGATGCCAAACACTTGGAACGGGAGGGGGCGGAACCCCTCCCTATCATTGTTATTGTTGGCTTCTGCTATCGCCAGAGTTGCTCAGCTGGCAGTGCGCCGAGACCGTTCGTCAGTCTTGGTCGCTCGTCATGGTGGCTACCACCCTGAACTGTTTAACATCACTTGTCTTTATTGCCGGTGCCATGGTTGCCGTTGCCCTTGCCGGGATTGGACGGATCGTCGTGGCCTTGGTCATTGCCATGGCCATTGTCGTCGTGGTCCTTGGGCTGATCGTGATCGTTGCTCTGTTGATCATGATCGTTCTTCGGTCCGCCGCCCTTGCCGGGGTTGCTGCCGTCGTTGTGGTCGTCGTCGTTACCATGACCGTTGTCACGATCTGCGCCAGCCGTACTTCCGGTGCCATTCTGGTGATTCTCTCCACCGGGGATCCCCCCGGTTGTGGTGCTACCGCCTTCATGGCCACCTTGGCCTCCGCCCTGATTGCTGGCATCGCTACCCTGCTGGCCATTGTTCCCTGAGAGAGAGCCACCCGTCGAGCCGCCTAAGTCGCTGCCATGCGAGGATCCGGAAGTTCTGCCCCCGGAGAACCCGACGTCGGTGGAGGTGTTACCCCAGAGAGCAGAGGAGCTTTTGCTGGCGGGTCGTCCGGCGCGATCCGCAAAAACGCTACCCGTATAGAAGCCCACTGCAATCTCCGAATTTGGAAGTTTCGCGCGGGTTTTAGAGACCTGATTGGCGCCAACATAGCTGTAGGTGCAGCTTCTCCAGAACAGGAAAACCCAACGGCAATCCTTCTTCAGTGCGGTGGCAGTGGATTCATGGTGGCGCGTTGTCTGGCCTGCATAGGAGGTAGGAAAGCAACGCGACTACTACCAAAACTGAAGCAACAGTTTTGGTAGTAGTTCTGAGTAGGCGTTTCATATTCTGGTAGTCCTTGGGTTTGTCTTCGATGAGAGACAAATAGCTTCCCAATGGACGCGCCGTTTGTTTCTGGCTGCCAATGAATTGCTGACGACTGCCACGGCGCTGATCTAGGCTTTCACCCGGCCACCGCGATGCAAAAAGCGGATCACAACCTCGTGCCGTTGCCCGGACGAGCATCCAAAGGCTGTGCCTGTCCAGCAGGCCGCACCTGGACTGGCCAAGGGCACCGGCGCGTCGCCAGCCTGTTGTCTACGGCGTGTGTACATTCAGGATTTACCGGCATCCGGAATGACAATGGTTGTATTCCTCATTCAGGCAGCTCAGGCCGTGCTCATAGGTGGCCCATCAACGGATGACCTATGTCAAAAGGTGAGGCAGGACATCCGGGAACAGTTCTCACGTTTCGTCCGGAGGACCAATGGACGCTGCTGTACTCATGACCGTAGATCATTCTTATCAAACGATCGCCGGGCGCCTGCCGGTCTAATCCACACCCTGAGGCCATGTGGAGACAAAATGCGCCCTACATAAAGTTCGTCCACTCCGGGCGGATTTCTGGATCGTATTTGACATCGCGATTTCGATTTGGTGCGAGCGACGGGGATCGAACCCGTATACCTTGCGGTGAGGGATTTTAAGTCCCTTGCGTCTACCAGTTTCGCCACGCTCGCGCAGACACCTCCTTCAACGACTGAGTCGATTCAGTCAAGAGCGAGGCGGCTTCTCATGTTCGCGCGGGGCTGGCTGCAATACGGACCCGATTCAAAAGGCAACCGGCAAACACGCCGACGGACGCGCCGACAATCTTGACGGCGGCATCGTGGAAGCGCGCATGGCGCGTCGGCGACAGGTATTGCAGATACTCAACTGCCAAGGCGCCGGCGGCCAGGAGAAGCGCGACTGTGATCCAATGCCGCGGATAGGCGACCGCGAACATGAAACCGACCAACGAATAGGCCAGAGCGCGGTCGAGATTGATTGACGTGACCGTATGCGGGCGCAACCCGATCGGCGACAGGGTGACGAAAATTATGGCCGCGAAAAGCAGCCAGGCAATCGGTCTTGCAAATTTACTTGAGATCATCGGGGCGATGTAGCCGCATTGCGAGCGAATTGATAGCGCACAATCGCGTTATCGCGCGGGCGTCGGCAGCCGATATAAAAGATGAGTTCGCAAGTAGACAATATTGGCGGATATGGGCTTTTTCCCGTTGCGCGCTTATGCCATAGCGGGGTCGGTAACAGCAATGGACGAACGATCGTGACCAGACAGGATGTTGAGAGCGCCGAGGCGGCCATGCGCAGCCTCTTTCCAGCAACGCCACTGCAGCTGAACGAGCACCTGTCGGCGCGCTATGGCGCCGACATCTGGCTGAAGCGCGAAGACCTTTCGCCCGTGCGTTCCTACAAGATTCGCGGCGCCTTCAATTTCTTCCGAAAGGCGATCGCCGAGGGGGCTGGCGGCAAGACCTTCGTCTGCGCCTCGGCCGGCAATCATGCCCAGGGCTTTGCCTTCGTCTGCCGCTATTTCGGCGTGCCTGGCATTGTCTTCATGCCGGTGACGACGCCGCAGCAGAAGATCGACAAGACGCGCATCTTTGGCGCGGAGTTCATCACCATCAAGCTGACTGGCGACTTCTTCGATCAATGCTACAAGGCCGCCCGCGATCATGTCGAGGCGATCGACGGCGTCATGGTGCCGCCGTTCGACCATCCGGATATCATCGAAGGCCAGGCGACGGTTGCTGCCGAGATCCTGCAGCAACTGCCCGAAGGGACCGTACCTGATATGGTCGTCATGCCTGTGGGCGGTGGTGGCCTTGCTGCTGGCATCACGGGTTACCTCGATGGGGTTGTGCCAAAATCTGGCTTCATCTTCACTGAGCCGGCCGGCGCGCCGAGCCTGAAGCGAAGCATCGAAGCAAGGCAGGTGGTGACGCTCACCAAGGTTGACAATTTCGTCGACGGCGCGGCCGTTGCGCGGATCGGGGATCTGAACTTCGCCGCCCTGGAAAGCTTTCCTACCGAGCAGGTCATGCTGATGCCGGAAAACGCCATCTGCGTGACCATCGGCGAGATGCTGAACGTCGAGGGCGTCGTTCTCGAACCGGCGGGAGCCCTGTCGCTGACCGCAATTGCCGCAATGGATCCGGAAGTGCTGAGAGGCAAGTCCGTCATCGCCGTTGTCTCCGGGGGCAACTTCGATTTCGAACGCCTTCCCGATGTCAAGGAGCGCGCAATGCGCTATGCCGGATTGAAGAAGTACTTCATCCTGCGGATGCCTCAGCGACCCGGCGCCTTGCGCGACTTTCTGAACCTGCTTGGTCCCGACGACGACATCGCCCGTTTCGAGTATCTTAAGAAGACGGCTCGCAATTTCGGCTCGGTGCTGATCGGTATCGAGACCAAGGCGCCCGAGAATTTCGCGCAGCTCATCGCGAACTTCGAGAATGCCGCCATCGGCTTCGAGGACATCACCGAAAACGAGATCCTCGCAAACCTCATCATTTAACTTTTCCGGCACGCGCTGCCATGATAAGGCGAAATATGGCTTCGATCTTCTCCAGCATTTTCTCAATGTTTTCAGGCGGCGGCAAATCGCCTGACGCGCCGGCTGGCGTCTCTTCCGAGCCGCAGCTCTATGGGGACTGCACGATCTATGCCGAGCCGCAAAAGGAAGGCGGCCAGTACCGCCTTGCCGGCCGGATCGAGAAAACTGTCGGGGACGAGGTCCTCGTACGCAATTTCATTCGCGCCGACATGTTCGGATCTTCGGATGATGCGATCGAGTGCACGGTGCGCAAGGCGCAGCAGATCATCGACCAGAACGGGCCGTCATTGTTCAACGACGGCGCAAAAGTTCGCCAGGTCTGATTCGCTTTCCGCGGCGTCGGTAGGACGATACTAATACTCACGCAATCTTAAAGGATTACGAGGAATCTTGGTGTCCGCAGCCTTGCAGGACAGCCACGTGCCTTACGACAAACACAGACCACCGCTCATGTTCGCCGCCATTAATTGGTGGTGTGGTGGACCGCCTCTGGATGCGCGCTGGCTGGTGAGAGGGGCAGCTGATGGAAGCCTTTAACCTGCTGCTGTTTGCCATTGCCGCCGTTGGCTATTTCACGCTCATGGTGACGTTACTGCACTTCCGCCAGCGCCTCGGCCTGGGCATGTTTCTCACTGCCCTCGGTGTCATGCACTTCATGGAAACCTACCTGGCGGCAGTCTTTTATGTCGCGCTGCCGTTCGGCATTGCGTCGCCCGGTTCGTCGGTCTTCTTCACTGGCAAGCTGATGATGATTCTCATGCTGTATCGGCAAGAGGACGCTGCTACCGTTCGCCAACCGATCTACGGCCTGTTTGTCGGCAATATCCTGACGGTCGCCGTAGCGTGGCTGATGCAACTGCATACGCCGATCGAGCTCCCTCGGGGCGACGGCGCGAACTTCGATTTCCTCAAGGAAATGGGATGGCTCATGGTTTGGGGGACGACGCTCCTCTATCTCGATTCCATCGGCATTATCCTGCTGTACGAGCGCCTCGGTCGCTTCCTGAAGCACTGGATCATCGTGCGCTTTATGATCTGCGGCTTCGTCATCCTCACATTCGATCAGATCGGG
>Ga0102592_1003242_pt1 | contig 12534 bp, 13 predicted proteins | sample AraplaCol_mMF_r2_FD_76861 | JGI IMG/M metagenome (GOLD analysis project Ga0102592, IMG submission 76861) | Arabidopsis root microbial communities from North Carolina, USA - plate scrape MF_Col_mMF_r2 (SPADES assembly) (version 2) | ecosystem: Host-associated > Plants > Roots > Endosphere... | reverse complement strand
TTCATCACCGGCTTCGCCGCGGTCGCCCTGAACTCGGATTCGGACGCCCCCAAGAACGCCAAGGTGCTGTCCAAGCCCGTGCATCTGCGCGAATTGGTCAGCGAAGTGAACAAGATGCTGGCGGCCTGAATAGGCCCCGTTCCGTCCTTGCGCCGGCTCCCCTGAGCCGTTATAGGGACCCCACCCGACGTAAGTGGACTATTAGGGCGCGTAGCTCAGCGGGAGAGCACTACCTTGACATGGTAGGGGTCACAGGTTCGATCCCTGTCGCGCCCACCATCCTTCGCTCGCGAAGCGAGAGAAGGATGCCGCGCCGAAGCCCAACGGGCGAAGGCGGGCTGCCGCCGCGAGCTACGGCTCGGCAAGCCACTCATCCGACCTGAAACATGTCCGGCGTAGCTCGCAGAGCGAAGACGGACTGCGCGCGCCTTCAGCGGTACTCCGGATCAGCCTCCATCCAGGATTGCGCTCGCCGCCAGCCGGGCTACGCTCGCTTCAACAGCGAGCCTGCCCATGAGCATTTCCGTCATCGAACAGGTTAAAATCCAGGCCCAGGTTCTGGTGCCGCTGGTCAAGGCGCTTCAGGCCGAGCTCGGCACGGCCCGCGCCAACGCACTGGTGCGCAAGGCGCTCGGGGATCTCTATCGCGGCTTCGGCGAGGAATTCTGGAAGGCCAAGAACCCGGGCAACCACGAAGCCGATCTCGGCGAGGCCGTGTCGTCCGCCTTCAGGACCTACGCCCGCGACGACGCGCTCGCTTATGACGTCATCGAGCAATCGCACGATGCCTTCGCCTTCGATGTCACGCGCTGCGCCTATGCCGAGTTCTACAAGGCCCTCGGCGCGCCCGAGCTCGGCTTCCTCTTGGTCTGCACCGCCGATTTTGCCACCGCGGAAGGTTTTGGTCCTGACATCAAGCTCACACGCACGCAGACGATCATGCAAGGTGCGCCGCATTGCGACTTCCGCTACCGACGCGATGCGGGCGAGGGGTGATTGCGCCCGCATGCTGCGATTGGTCTCGCGTCACGGCCCCGGGGTGACGAAGGCCGACCCGATCGTGCCATCGGCTTCCAGGGCGATGTGCCAGTGCGAGGCGCCGCCTTCGTGCCAGACGGAATAGACGTCCTGTCCTTGCGCGCCAACGCCAAGAAACTTGATCGAGGTGATCGGTCCCATCTCGGCAAGACCGCGTTGCAGCGTCGGCAATTGCTGGCGCGTGGCCTCCGCCAATCCCGCGCTCATGGCGGAATAATCGGGCCGGCCAGTCGCGAGGTCTTCGACGAGACGACGAAGCGCGGCCTCGGTTCCGGGACTGGCGGAGCGGCGGTTCATGCGGTCCTTGATGGCGCGCTCGAGCTCCTGCGCTTCCGCCGCATCGATCCGCGGCATGGTGTGATCATTGCCGTGCTGACGCAGCACCAATGCGGACGGCGTGTTGTCCGGTCCGGGAACGAAGCGGAGTTTGATGTCGACGTTCTCTCCGGTGAACTCCGTCTCGCTGATGGGGCGGTAGGACACCGAGCCTTGACCGCTGAGATGCGCCGATAGGCTGTTTCCATCGCGCCGCACGGTGAAGACGGCATTGTTGAACCGATACGTTCCGGCATAGCGGTCCAGGATGTCGGGCGGTATCTCGATTTCGGTCGCGGCCGCGCCGTTCGCTGCGTCGGGTGCAGGTTCTGCAACGCGCGCCCGGGTGTCCTGTCCGGCAGCCTTGATCCTCTCGGCCAGGACGTTCCAGTCTGGAAATCCCAGGATTTTCGCGATCAGCTCCAGGCTCTCACCGACGGTGAGGGAGACCGATCTGGCGTTCAAGGTTTCACGAAGCGTTTGCGCCATGGCTTTGGCGTCGCGGAAATCGCGCATCTGCTGATCCTTTGCAACGCGAACGGAGTTTGTCAGGGCTTGCGTTACTGACCCGTTCGCTCGAGCAAAGGAAGCGCGCGGCGGTCTGATACACTTCACCATACCCCGGAGGGCGCAAGCAGCAGGCGGTATCTACCTGCGCAAATTGTGCTGGAGGCTCCCGTGCTTGTCAACCGAAGCAGCGTCTCCCTGCAAACCGCGAGAGATGGATCAATCGTCACTTTCGAGTGAGGCACATCCGAGATTCCTCCGGGGAAACTCCACCATCCCGACAGAGCGCAACGCCATCTCCGGGCGCGCCTGTCCCTAGCCGTAGGGACAGACTTTCGCCGCGGCCAGGGCGACATTGCGCCGGCGAAATATAACACACGGGAGGACATCATGATCCGGCGCTGCCTTGTCGCCTTGTGCGTTTGCACCGCAATGGTTCTCGCCATCTCCACCGCAAGGGCCGATATCAAGGTGGGAATCGTGGTCTCTGCTTCAGGGCCGGGGTCGGCGCTCGGGCAGCCGCAGATGCGGACGGTTGCGGCCCTCCCAAGGGAGATCGGCGGCGAAAAGATCGTCTATATCGCCCTCGACGATGAATCGGACTCGACCAAAGGCATTCAGAACGCGCGGCGGCTCGTCATTCAGGACGGTGTCGACGTCCTCATCGGCTCCTCGCTGACGCCGGTGACCATGCCGATGCTCGACGTCGCCTGGGAGGCCAAGACACCGATCATCTCGCTCGCCGCGGCGACGGCCATCGTCCAGCCGATGGACGAACGGCGCAAATGGGCCTTCAAGGTCGTTCCCAACGACGACCTGATGGCCCTCGCGATCCTCAAGCACATCGCCAAATCCGGCGCGAAGACCCTCGGCTACATCGGCGTCTCCGATGGCTATGGCGAGGGTTACTACAAGGAAGTGAGCAGGCTTGCTCCCACGCTCGGCCTGACCCTGACCACGCACGAAGTCTATGCGCGCGCCGACACCAGCGTGACCGGCCAGGCCCTCAAGGTGATGGCGACAAATCCGGACGCCGTCTTCATCGCCTCGGCGGGCACGCCGGCGGTGCTGCCGCAACAGGCGCTTCGCGAGCGCGGCTATTCCGGCAAGATCTACCAGACCCATGGCGTGGCGACGGAAGAATTCATCAAGCTCGGCGGCGCCAGCGTCGAAGGCGCCGTCTTCACCGGCGAGGCGTTCACGATCGCCGACGATCTGCCGGCGGACGATCCGTTCCGCAAGATTCGGGACCAGTTACTGTCCGCCTACGAGAAGGCGAACGGGCAGAAGCCGAACATCTTCGCAGCGCATCTCTGGGATTCCATGGCGCTCCTCCAGACGGCGATACCAGCTGCATTGAAGACCGCGAAACCCGGCACGGCGGAGTTTCGCGCCGCCCTGCGTGACGAGCTCGAGCGCGTCAAGGAGGTGTATCTCAACAACGGCTTGTCCACGATGAGCGCAACCGATCACAACGGATACGACGAGCGCTCGGCGTTCCTGATCAAGGTGGAAGGAGGCCGCTTCAGGCTGATGAAGTAGCCGCCAACGCGTCGCTTACGCGGGGCTGTCCTTTGCCGCGCCCAGCAGCAAGCCCTTCAGCCCGGTCGGAAACAGGCTCGGCGCGCCGTCCGCGTCGAGATCGGCCAAGTCGAACCAGCGCGCGACGATCTGCTCGCCATTATCCTCCCGGAAGTCGATGCGGTCCTGACCGCGGAATGCGGCATCGGGAAACTCGACCTCGGAGATGAACATCACCTCGTGCCCGGTTGCGCCCTCGTGCACGAAGATGTTCTCCAGCATCAGCGGTTCGCCCTTGAGCGTGACGTCGATGCCGAGCTCCTCGTTGAATTCACGCACGAGCGCAGCCCGCCAGCTCTCGCCGAATTCGATCTCGCCGCCGAGCGGACGCACGCCCTTGATCCGGCCGGCATCGTCGCGAACCTCGGCCGCCAGCAGCCGTCCGTCCCGCCAGTGCAGGCCGATCGCGACGACACGGATGCGGGGATGTGGGCGCCATGTAGTCATGGAGGATCGTTATCGCGCGCGGCGCGGCTGCGCAACGGCACGCGAAAGCTTCGCAGTCTTGATCCATGACTTGCCGCCTGCCATTGTCCGGTCATCCCCAAAGGCGAAGAGAAGGCAGGCTGGCGAGATGAGCAGTGTGAACAAGCCCGGCGGCAACTACCTGCCGGTGATCATCCATGGCGGGATTGCATATGTCAGTGGTCAGCTGCCGCGTCGCGGCGAAGACCTGCTGTATGCGGGCAAGGTCGGCGCGGGTGTCGATATCGCGGCCGCGCAGGAAGCCGCGGCCCTTTGCGCCGATCTCTGTGTTGCCGCCATCAACCACGCAACGGGCGGAGAGGACAGGATCGTCCAGGTCCTGCAACTCGTCGGATACGTCGCCTCGGCGCCTGGATTCACCCAGCAGTCGCAAGTCATGAACGGCGCCTCCGACCGGCTGATCGAACGCCTCGGCGATCGCGGTCGTCACACGCGGACGTCCGTCGGCGTCGCCGAGCTGCCGCGCGGGGCTCCCGTCGAGCTGAGCATGATCGCCGCTGTTCGCTCGTAGGCCCGTCGGTCGGTGATCGACGCGGCGGCCGGCAGTCTCATGCAACCAGATATTTCTTCACCGCGGCCTCGTCCCACGCGATCCCGTTGCCGGGCTCTTCGCCCGGCAGCGCATAGCCGTCCTTGATCTGCAGCCGCGTCGACAGCACCGCGTCGGCCCAGTCGACATATTCCAGCCAGTGCGCGGTCGGCGTCACGCAGAGCAGATGCGCGCTGACCTCCGAGAACAGATGCGTCGACATCTCGGTGCCGGCGGCGTGCGCCAGCGCGGCGGCGCGGAGCCAGCCTGTGACGCCGCCGATGCGCTGCACGTCGGGCATCACGTAGTCGCAGGCTTCCGCGGACAATGCGGATTGCATCGCGAACGCGCTGTCGAAATTCTCGCCGATCTGGACCGGCGTACCCAGCGCATCGGCGATGCGGGCGCAGCCGGCGTAGTCGTCGTGCCGGATCGGCTCCTCGATCCAGCTCAGGCCCTCGTCGTCGAGCATCTCGCCGCGGCGGATCGCCTCGGTGACGGTGAGCGCCTGATTGTAGTCGCACATCAGCGTCACGTCGTCTCCGACCGCCTTGCGCACCGCGCGGACGACGGCGAGATCCTCCCGCGCATCGCTGCGCCCGACGCGGATCTTCGCGGCGTGAAAACCCTCGGCCAGCAGCTTGTGGGCCTCCTCCACCGCGGCACCAACGGGCATGATGCCGAGGCCCTTCGAATTGTAGGCCCTGACCGGCTTCGGCGCGCCGCCGAGCAGCCGCGCCAGCGGCAGGCCCCTGCTGCGTGCCAGCGCATCCCACACCGCCATGTCGATGCCGGATTGCGCCAGCCGTTGCAGTCCGGCGAGCCCGAGCAGGGTGAAGCGCTGGCTCAGCTTGCGCTCGATCTCGAACGGCAGCAGCTCATCGCCGGCGATGAGTTCCGACATCTCCGCGACCATCGCGGTCAGCGGCTTCAATGCCGAAGGTGTGATCGAGAACAGATAGGCGTGTCCCACCGCGCCCTGGTCGGTCTCGCAGTCGATCAGCACCAGCGGCGCTTTTGCCACGGCCCCGGTCGAGGTTTTCAGCGGCAGGTTCATCGGCACGATCACGGGGCGCGCGACGAAGCGCTTGATGCGGATGGTCTCGGTCATGTCCAGGTCTCCCGGCGGAGTGAATGCAAGTTCGTAAAGCATTCGTCATGAAACGAAAAGCCGCCTGCCGCGACTCCCATAAGATGCAGAGAAATCATGTGATCGCAATTGGGGTGCCGCGGCCGCCGCAACGTCATGGCCGGGACAAGCCCGGACGTGACGGCGGATGGGCCGCTGTCCCCCCATAAAATGGGGTTGCGCGGACCAGGGTTTATTGGCTCTGTGCCGTCGCAGGCTGTGCCGCAAATCCCGCCGATTTGCGCCAGGATTGCACACAACGGAGCCATAGAGTGAAACAAGAGATCTCCGAAGAACAGCGCAAGAGCGGCCTTCTGACCGGCGCTGCGATCGCCTTCCTCCTGCTCGCTCTGCCGCTCGCCGTGTGGCTGGACCTGACCGAGCTCTCCAAAACCGCGCTGCGCCGCCAGGCGATCGATCTCAATTCGGTGATCACCAGCGTGCGCAGCTATTATGCGACGAATGTGGTCGGGCGCATCCTCGCCAATCCCAACGGCACGACCAGGGTGGTGCACAATTACGAGTCGGTTCCCGGCGCGATCCCGATCCCGGCCACGCTGTCGCTCGAGCTCGGTCGGGTGATCGGCGCGCAGCAGGAGAACATCACTTACCGCTTCGTCTCCGACTTCCCGTTCCAGAACCGCGCCCCGCACCAGCTCGACAAGTTCGAGAAGGACGCGCTGGACGCGCTGCGCAGGGATCCCGAGCAGAAGATCGTGGAGACCGAGACGTCGCTGTTCAACGACAAGGTCCGTCTCGTCGCGCCCGTGACCATGGGCCCGGCTTGTGTGAGCTGCCATAACAGCCACCCCGAGAGTCCGAAGAAGGACTGGAAGGTCGGCGACGTCAGAGGCATCCAGGAGGTGATCATCGCCCAGCCGATCGCCGCCAACATCTTCTCGTTCAAGTTCCTGCTGGCTTATTTCCTGATCGCCGCCGGCAGCGGCCTGTCGTTCCTCTCGCTGCAGCGCCGCCAGGCGCGCCGCATCAAGGGCATGAACAAGGAGCTCGAATCCGCCAACGACTTCCTCGCCTCGCTGTCGATGAAGATCTCGCGCTACATCCCGCCGCAGGTCTACAAGAGCATCTTCTCCGGCCAGAAGGACGTCACCATCCACACCGAGCGCAAGAAGCTCACCATCTTCTTCTCCGACGTCCAGAATTTCACCGCGACCGCGGAGCGCCTGCAGCCGGAGCAGCTGACCCAGCTCCTCAACGAGTACTTCACCGAGATGTCGGCGATCGCTCTCGAATATGGCGGCACCGTCGACAAGTTCATCGGCGATGCGATGCTGATCTTCTTCGGCGACCCCGAGACCAGGGGCGACCGCGCCGACGCGCAGGCCTGCCTGCAGATGGCCTGGCGCATGCAGCAGCGCCTCGCCGAGCTCAACGCGAAATGGCGGGCGTCCGGCATCGAGCAGCCGTTCCGCTCGCGCATGGGCATCAATTCCGGCTATTGCAATGTCGGCAATTTCGGCAGCAGCGACCGCATGGACTACACCATCATCGGTGCCGAAGCGAACCTCGCCGCGCGCCTGCAATCGATCGCCGAGCCCGGCGGCATCGTGCTGAGCTACGAGACCTTCGCCCTCGTCAGCGACATCGTCCGCGCCCACGCGCTGCCGGCGATCACGATGAAGGGCATCAGCCGCGAGGTCATTCCCTATTCGGTGGACGCGCTGAACGACGCCGCTGCGGAGAAGAGCGGCATCATCACCGAGCGCGCGCCCGGCCTCGAGCTCTATCTCGACCCGGCCGTGGTGAAATCCGGCGACACTGCCCGCGTCCGCACGCTGCTGGAGAACGCGCTGGCGTCGCTGAAGCCGGCGTGAGCGTGGCCCGACTTACGTAGCCGCTTTTCTCATGGAGAGAGTCCCCGTGTGGCACCCCTCTCCCTAGCCCTCCCCCGCAAGGGGGGAGGGAACGCACCTTTGTCGTGGCGCGAGTTTGTTCCAATCAATTGCGACGATGCGACGCTGCAGCGAGGCACATCGTAGCGGCACACTCCGCTGCGCTCCCTCCCCCCTTGCGGGGGAGGGCGGGGGAGAGGGGTAGCCCAGCAAAAGGTGCGCGTGAGACACTTCGCCGCTGTACGCCCTCATCACCTCACCTTGCCGCGCCTTCCGTGAACGCCGTCTCGATCACGTCCCCAAAAGGCTGCCACGAACGCCCGTCGAACTGCACCAGCCGCATCTGCCTAATCGGCAGATAGCGTTCCGGCGAGGTGCTCATCCTGATGTTGGGCAGCGCGACGGACGGTTGATAACTCTTCAGCGACGCCGCTTGGTGCATGATGTTGTCGCGCGAGAAATCGTCGCCGCACTGCCTCAGCACCTGCGTCAGCGCCTCGGCCGCGGCGTAGCCGTAGAGCGCGGCGCTGTTGTTGGTGCTTTCGACGTGGTGGTACTTGTCCATGAAGGCAAACCATTCCTTCATGGCGGGGTCGTCCTTCCATGCGGGATCGCTCGGGTCCTTCAGGAAGGCCGCCGAGACCACGCCGGCCGAATTTTCCAGCCCCGCGGGCGCCATTGCATTGGCGATCGAGGCGGAGGCATCGTTGACGATGAAGACCGGACGCCATTTGAGCGAGGCCGCCAGCTTGATCACCTTGGAGGCCGTCGAGGGAACGCCCAGGAAGATGAAGACGTCGGCGCCGGAACGCTTGAGGATCGAGACGTGCCCGTCGAGATGCTCGTCCGTCATGTCGAAGGCGATGTCGACGAGGACTTGACGGTTCAGATCGCCGAGACCTTCCTGGATGCCCTTGTAGAGCAGGCGGCCGAACTGGTCGTTCTGCCACAGCACGACGATCTTCTTCTTCGGGTAATAGGCCTGGATGTAGTTGGCGTAGATGCGCCCCTCCGAGCGGAACGACGGCTGCCAGCCCATGGTCCAGGGAAACGCCTTGGCCTGGCTCAGCTCCTCGTCGCCGGAGGCGACGAACAGCTGCGGGATCTTCTTCTCGTTCAGGTACCAGCGCGTGGCGATATTGCCGGGCGTGCCGAACGAGCCGAACATCAAATGCACCTCGTCCTTCTCGACCAGGCCGCGCGTCAGCTCCAGCGCGCTTGCCGGGTCGGAATTGTCGTCGCGGGTGATGAAGCGGATCTTGCGGCCGTTGATGCCGCCGCGCGCGTTGATCATGTCGAAATAGGCGGCCTCCGCCTGGCCGATCGCGCCGAATTCCGACAGCGGTCCCGAATACGGCATGACATTGCCGATGCGGATCTCCTTGTCGCTTGCCGGTTGCTCGGAGTGCTGCTGCTGCGACATCGCGCCGAGCGACGCGACGGCGGCAATCGAGACGAACAATAGTCTGCCGGTGACGCGCATGTTCGACACCTTGTCGTTGGCCCCCAACGAGGTCGGCTCATCCCGCACTTTGGCGAGTTGATCTAGGTCAAGCGTTTGGCGATCCTGTGGCCGGGTCCGCCCGCTTCAAAGCAGCGCAGCCGAAAGCGGCAGGCGTACTGACGCGCCGCGACGTGTTCGAATGGCATTTTGAAACGAGCTGTCGTCGTGGAGGCACACCGCGCACCCTCCCCCTTGCGGGGGAGGGTGGGGAGAGGGGTGGCCAGCAAAAGGTGAGAGTGGGGGGCCGGCGCAACGCCTAAGGCAGCCCGCGCGCCTCGAGCTGATGCACCAGCAGCAGCGTCGGCTCGGAGAGGCTGTCGCCCGAGCCGTCCAGGCCGAACGCGGCGGCGATGCCGTCGCGGCTGCGCAGCAGCGCGCTGCGCGGGCAGTGGCCGGCACCGCAGAGCGTCTTCTTCAGCGTCTCGCCCTGGGCCACGAGGCCGGCGGAATCGTCGGGTGCCCAGGCCAGCACGATCGGCACGTCGACATTGAGAATGCCGGGGAAGACCGACCGCTTGTCGTACTGGGTCGCGTCCGTCCCGAGATAGGCCTTCTCGCTGTCACTGGCATCCTTGCCGACGCGGTAGAAGCCCGACACCAGCACGACGCCGGCAACGTCGGCGCGGTCGGTCTGCAACTCGGGATGCGCCAGCAGGGTTGCGAGGTGGAAGGCGCCGGCGCCATAGCCGACCGCGACGATCTCGCGGGCATCGCCATTGAACAGGTCGATATTGCCGTGGATCCAGGACAGCGCCGCCGCGACATCGGTCGCCCCCATCGGCCAGGTCGCCGACGGTGCCAGTCGATAGTTGACGCGGACTCCGATCATGTCGTTGCGCGCGGCAAAGCACATCGCCTGGTCCTGGATCTGGCGCGACAGCTCCGGCGCGGCGCGGTCGCCGGTGAAGGTGTCGCCGGTCACGAACAGCAGCACCGGCCGCGGCGTGTCCGCCTTCGTCGCACTGGTGGCGACATCGAGCACATTGGCTTCGCTCTCGCCGTAACGCAGGCCGCGCGAGAAGGTGACCTGCTCGCACAGCCGCGCGGTGCCGCCGGCCGTGGTGTCGGAATCGGTGAGGCCGGTCCGAACCAGATCGGACGGCGCGCTCAGCCGCGCCGGCACCGGACCATGCGCGGAGGCTGCGGTGACGGTCAGAACAAGGAGAAATGCGAGGTAATTCTTCATGATAATTGCCGGGCCCTGCGTGTCCGATATTGGCGCCCGCGTTTGGCCTGTCTTCTCAATTCGCCATATTAGTTAGCTGGTGTTGGGGCGATTTCACGGCACCGGCAGGCGGTGCGCCGGCCTTGCATCAATTCCCCGGCTGGAACGTGCAATCGGCCCCGCTGCCGTCCTTGCGCCTGATCGCATTGGGATCGATCGTGCAGCTCAGCTTGGATAGGCTCTCGAAATTCGAGCCCGCCGCGCCGTCGGGCGGCACGCCAGCCAGCGCTTCGGTGGCGAAGATCTCGTTGGCGGTGGAGCCGTTCACGGTCTTGACCTTCTTTCCGAAGGTCACCTCGCAATTGCGAATGGTGATGTCGACATTGCCGGTGCGGCAGACGATCCGGTCCGCGGTCACCACGATGGCCTTCTTGTAGGGCACGTCGGCGTTGGCGGCGAACAGCATCGCCACCGCCTTCTTCTCGGGCCCGGTGAGATCAGGCGACAGCGGCGCGATCACGCCCGCGAGCGCCAGCGCGGTCGCGCCGGAGACCTTTCCGGGCGTGCCGGCGGAGGCGGCGAGGGGGAACGTGCCGGCAAGAACGGTGGCGCAGGCGAGGATCGCTTGACCGGGCGTCATGCCTTTACCCCAAGACTTCACGCGGCCTTCTTTCGTCTGGTCGTCTTCTTCGCAGTCTTTTTGACCGCCTTCTTGGCCTTCTTCGCCGCCTTCTGGGCCGCGAGATAGGCTTCCACCTTCTTGGAGGAGTGGCCGGCCGCGGCGACGGCGGCCTTCAGCTTGGCCGGGGTGATCTTGAACTTCTTCGACCAGTAGCGGACCTCATAGGCCTCGCTGAGCGCGATCCGGCTCTTGTCGGCGGCACGGTGCTTCTGGAGCTTGATGTATTCCTCGACCTTCCTGGCGGAGTGGCCGACCTTCTTGACGGCGTATTTCAGCTTGGCCGGCGTCACCTTGAACTTCTTCGACCAGTAGGCGACTTCGTACTTCTCGGTGAGCGCGATCAGCGCGCGGTCCGCTCCGCCCCGCTTTGCCTTGTTGTCGGCCATGCTTCCCTCCTGCCGTGGATTGGTTGCAGTCTAGCATGCAACCGGATTTGGAAGGCAAGACGCGCGCTTCGCTCCGGTTGCGCGGAGCGGCCGTTTTGCACCGATGAGTCAAGCCGTTGCGTCACGCGGCCTCTCTCCGCGCCGGAAACCGCCTTCTACTGTGCATGGGGTTGTTTTCGCAGTTTTGTTTGGGAGGGACTGTCACGTCCGCTTCATCGTCCGGAAGGTGACGGAGTAGCGGGTCGCCTCGACCGGCGGGATGCTGTGCTCCCACTCCGATCGCGACTCGCCGTCCATCAGGTAGAGCGAGCGCGGCAGGGCCTCGAGCGTGTGGCGCTGCCACGTCTCGCCGCTGCGCCGGCGGAAGCGGAATTTGCAGGGAGAGCCGAGCGACAGGCCGAGCACCTTGTCGAAATGCGGCTTGTCGCGGTGCCAGCCGATGCCGACACCGGTCTCGTATTCGGTGCACAGCACCTGCCGCACGCTGCCCTCTGCGAGGCCCGCCCAGGCCTCGACCTGCCGTGCGACGGGGCGCACCCAGTCCGGGATGGGCTCCGCCTCGGTGAGCCGTTGCAACGAGTAGTCATAGCGGTAGCCGAAGGATGCTACCCGCCGGTTACCCTCGAAGGCGCCGAACTGGAAGCGCTGCAGCGGTAATGCTGCGATGCGGCCGATCAGATCCTGCTCGGTGGCGGGGTCGATAAAATTGTCCGCATAGCGAAGGCCGGACGGGCCTTCCTGCGGATCGGCGAACAAACCTAGCTGCGTCATTCCTCGCATTTCCGTGATGGAACCTAATGGCGGCTGATGCGACTTATCTATTGACGCGGGAAGTAACGTGCGAGGCTGTCATGGCAGAGAAGCATACCGCCGATCCGGCAGAGATCATGCGGGCGACCGGTCATCCCGAGCTGGAATACGCCGCCGGCTGGACCATCGCCGGTCTTGTCACCATCGGCACCATCGTCGCCGCCTGGGTGTTTGCGATCTAGGCTACGGGGAATTGAAGTTCGAAGGCCGCGCCGGCGTCGGTTGGCTTGAGCCTGATCGAGCCGCCATGGCTCGCCATCACCGCACGTGCAATCGCAAGGCCCATCCCGGTACCGCCCTGGTCGCGGCGGGTGGTGAAGAACGCATCGAAAATCCTGTCGCGGTTCGGGGCCGAGATCGGCTCGCCGTCATTGCTGACCGTCACCAGCAGGGTCGTGCGCGCGTCCACCGCCTCCAGCCTGATCGTCCCGGCCTTGTGCCTCATCGCGTTGTCGGCGAGATGCGACAGCACGATCAGCGCCTTCTCCGAGGACATGCCGATGGTCCGGTCGAGGCTGCCGCTGGCTTCGATCGCGCTGGCCGGAAACC
>Ga0102592_1003237_pt1 | contig 12556 bp, 9 predicted proteins | sample AraplaCol_mMF_r2_FD_76861 | JGI IMG/M metagenome (GOLD analysis project Ga0102592, IMG submission 76861) | Arabidopsis root microbial communities from North Carolina, USA - plate scrape MF_Col_mMF_r2 (SPADES assembly) (version 2) | ecosystem: Host-associated > Plants > Roots > Endosphere | place... | reverse complement strand
CGGTGTTTGCGCATTTGTCCGAATTGCGCGGCAATGCCCTGACGGTTGCCGGCGGCAGTGCCACCGCCGCGCAGCGGCGCATCTTCCGCAAGGATGAAATCGGGCTGGCAGGGCGCATCTATAACGCAACCGATCACATTCATATGGAGATCGTGTGCGACGACGCCAACCTCAATAAACTGGTCGGGCGCCAAACCGGCACGCTGCCGCTAACTGCTGATGGTCGCGATGACGCCGTATATGGCGAGGTGTATTTCCACGTACCAGCAGGCGCAGTACTATATGGTGGTGAACAGCCGAAAGGGAATATTCTCACACCCGAGAGGCCCGCAATCGAAACCACAACGACGGACCTGATCATTGGCATGCGCTATGCCAGCGGCGATGGCCCGGCAGCGCAACGCGGTAGTGCATGGATGACCACGTATCAGCTCGACGGAACCCCGCTGGGTGCTTCATTGGAAGACAATGAAGCCGATTACAGTCTGTATAAGCGCGCGATCGCCGTTAAAGACGATTACGAAAAAGCAAATGAGGCTGCACTTCCTGCGCCAAGCGCCGTTTATGAAACGTTCCGCTTTGGGCGATTGTTGAACGGTTCTGCAGAAACGCTCAACCCTGCAAGTTGTCCGCACTGGCGCCGGGTTCAAGGATCCCAGCAAATCGGCTGGATAAATCTTGCAGCACAGGGGATACGGAAGTTCAGCGATGCCGATTTCCCTGATTGGAAGGGCTGGAGGTTGATTGACGATGACACAGACGACGATAGTCGCGCAGAGTCCACGATGCTTCGGACGTTGATAGAGGACGCCAGCAATGCCGACGGTCAGTTGACTCGCGACGAACTTGTAAGTCGCATGAATATCCAAGCAGTGCGAGACGTCTTGGCGAGATGCATTTGCAAGTTCCCCAGTGAGTGGAATCGTGACAGCATTGACATTCGGTGGGGCTGGCTGCAGTCGGACGCTGAGTATAGACTCGACACTGAGTCTTGGGCTCGCCTGCGGGGTCATATTTCAGCCCTGACGGTGCCCGCCGCTGAATTGCCTGAACCAATGTCTGTGCCGCACTGGCATTTCCATCCGCAGCAATTCATCTCGCATTTCCGGAAATGCCAATGGCTCAGTGCGAGCGAGTTCAGGCAAATGGTCCCACGCCACGCCATGCGAAAAGCTGGTAACGGAGTGACGCTGTGGGAGCCGGTGCTGACGAATCTGACTGGGGCAACTTCGATAGCGGTCACTCAGCGCGTTGGATTGAACCGAACTGCACGTAAATACGGCATTAATTCACCGATGCGTTTAGCTTCGTTCTATGGCAATGTCATCCAAGAAAGCCAGTGGCTGGGACGACTGTCTGAAGGCGGCGGTTCCGGATATTGGTACGCACCTTGGTATGGCCGGGGATTTTTGCAATTGACTCACGCTCGTAACTATTTCGATTACTGGCGTTTCCGAGGCAGGAATGTGTCGGCGGCAATAAGCGAACCTCTGACCGACGCGGCATCCGTGCAGGAAAAGCTGGAACCAGGAGCACGCACACTCGGAACACTCGTGGATGCCAACTTCCCTCAATTGACTGCGCAAATTATTGGCTGGCGCGAGGAAGTCCGCGGTGCTGCAATGGCCGGCTCGACGGATTCGGCATATGCACCGGCCGATAGTGCTGGTTTTTACTGGGCAATGTTGAAAATGGCCAGGCGCGCAGATCCCGATCACGAATTGGAGCGAAGAGTTATTACTGCGGGTGGTGCACCCCGGATATATTATCGAAGCCCAAGTTTCTGGCGGGTATCGGCCGAGGTTAATTACCCGACTCGCGTGAACGATCTGTATGCAACGGCACTAAACGGTTTTGATGCGCGTTGCGTGGCCTATGCTTGCGCTCTCGCGGTACTGTCGGAAATGCGATTCCCCAACGGCGCCGGAAACCCTACTTTATCCTTCCCTGAAAACTATGAATATAGGAGGACCTGACGATTGAAAGGCTTATATCTTTGGCTGTCGTTTTTACTGTGCAGTTGCGCTGGGGCAGGGCCGCTGCCTGAAAGTCCGGCCACGCAGGTTGTCGCGGTTCCCAACCACTTTGATGATGAACCGGAATGCACTGTCAAACTCCCAGAAACGCGAGCGATTTGCAGTGCAAAAGGCTGTTCTATGCCGGTACCGAAAGGTAGCAGCCTTCGCTCGATTGAATTGCATTTTGACTGTTTGCCTAAACGCTCTCCGACCGGATTTGATAACCCGCCAGATTACGTCAAGGTACAGCCACTTCGTGCGCGCAATTCCGTGGGGCTTTTGTCACTGATCGATGATACCGAAGGCGAACCGGAAGAACAGTTGAGAGACCTGGGTTTTTGCCTTTACGGGGAACAAACCAATTTCTGTGGCTATGCCAAGGTGCTGCGGTTGAAAGACGGCGAAAAGGCTGACGCTACTGCGGCGGTTAAGGCATTCATTGAGGGTATAGAGTTAAGGGACCAGTCGAAGTCAAAAATAAGCAAATGAAGGCCCTATTTCTCTCATCTTTGTTATTGTGCGTGTCGGCTTGGCCAGCCAAGCCTGGGCTCGCGGATACGTCGAAAATGACGGTGACCATACCCGATCGCAGCGATAGTAGGTCGCCGTGCGTGGTCACGCTTCCAGTGCGCTCGGATCAATGTACGGAGAACTCTTGTAAACTGCCGCTGTCGAAAAAAGTGTCACTGGAGCTTCATTTGGCCTGCGTGCCTTCCGGTTCGCTCACCGGCATTGAGCGGCCCCCACCGGGAGCATGGGAGGAATCTGTTCGGGTTGGCAATTCCAACGTTCACATTTTGCTGATCGATGGTGATCGAGGCACTCCGGAAGCGGGGACGCGGGACATCAGCTTTTGCTTCATCGGCATGTCTAACTACTTTTGTGGCTCAACCATAACGCCGAAATTGAAACGCAGTGCCAGGCGCGAAGCGGTCAACGCCGTGAAGGCCTTCATTAAGGGCGTCGAGTGGCCGGACGCATACCAGTCACCGGCCAGGTGACGGCGCTGGCCGCCAGTTGGCATACTTGCGGTCGATCGCGGTCGAAGTACCGTCTTTCACCATTTCAGCCATGGCCGCCGACATCGCGGCAACCTGCGCGTCTGGCACAGCCTTGTTGCAGGCCAGGTAGGCGCGCGAGGTGTGGAAGGTGAGCAGGGGCACAATTTTGCCGAGCAAGCCTTCCTGCGCCAGCACGCCGTTGGCCAGCTGGTGGCTGGTCGCCCACAGGTCGATGCGGCCGCCAAGCAGCTTGCGCGGGTTGGAGAAGTTGTCAGGCGCGATATCCACTTTGAAACCGCGATCTATCAGGAACTGGGCGCGCACGTCGCCGTTGTAGCCGCCGATGCGCAAGCCCTTTGCGTCGTCCAGCGTGGCGAGCCGAAAGGGCGGGTTGGCCAGGCCGTAGAACGTCCAGTCCACCTCGCGCAGCGGACCTACCCATTTGAACAGCGCTTCCCGCTCTGGCGTGCGGGAGGTTGAAAACACGCAGGAGCCGGGCGTGCGCAGCGCCATTTCGTAGGCGCGGCGCCAAGCCATGATCTCGATGGTGTAGCTGATGCCGGCGCGCGCCATGATTTCTTTCACCTTGTCCGGCGAGATGCCGACAATCTTTTCACCTTCGCGCATGATGTCCGGCGGCGTGTACTCCGTGAAGAGCTGAAGCGAGCCCGCCGACGCTGCCAGGGGCAGCGCCAGTATCGATGCAACAAGGTGCAACTTGCGGGTCATGGTCAGCCCATCATGTGCGCCTTGGTGGACGAAGTCAATCAAAGTAGCAGCGCTTACTTGTGTCTCCGAATAATTGCTGGTACAACATTACTAGTAGCGCAAATCCAACAATTAATCAGCAACTGGAGAACCACATGAAACGACGCGCCCTCATCACCGCACTGGCATGCCTGCCCCTGTTCGGCGCCGGCCTCGCGCAGGCAGAGACCTACCCAACCAAGCCAATCACCATGATCGTGCCGTTCGCCGCCGGCGGACCGACCGACACCGTGGCGCGCCTGCTGGCGCAGTCCATGGGCACCAAGCTGAAACAGCAGATCATCGTGGAGAACGTCGGCGGCGCCGGCGGCACCATTGGCGCGGCGCGTGCCGCCAAGGCAGCTCCGGATGGCTACACCATCTTCCTGCACCACATCGGCCATTCCACGGCGCCGTCCCTGTACCGCAAGCTGAGCTACAACGCCATCGACAGTTTCGAACCGATCGGCCTGGTGACCGATGTTCCGATGACCCTCGTGGCCCGCAAGGATTTCCCGGCCAAGGACTTCAAGGAAATGCTGGCTTATATTAAAGCCAACAAGACCAAGGTGACCTACGCCAATGCCGGCCTGGGTTCGGCTTCCCACCTGTGCGGCATGCTGTTCATGTCCGCCATCCAGACCGACCTGACCACCGTGCCATACAAAGGCACCGGCCCGGCCATGAACGACCTGCTGGGCGGCCAGGTGGACTTCATGTGCGACCAGACCACCAACACCACCAGCCAGATCAAGAGCGGCAAGATCAAGGTCTATGGCGTGACTACCAAGACCCGCGTGGCGTCGATGCCGGACGTGCCAACCCTGAACGAAGCCGGCCTGCCGGGCTTTGAAGTGGCGGTGTGGCACGGCATGTATGCACCAAAAGGCACGCCGAAGCCAGTGATCGACTCCCTGGTCGGCGCGCTGCAAGTGGCGCTGAAAGACCCGGCTGTCAAGCAGCGTTTTGCCGACCTCGGCACCGAGCCGGTGGACACCAAGCGCGCCACGCCGGAAGCCCTGCGTGCCCACCTGAAGGCGGATATCGACCGTTGGGGCCCGATCATCAGCAAAGCTGGTGTTTACGCCGATTAAGGAGTAATTGATGTCTTCCGCAATCCGTCACCCGAAGGATTTCTGGATCGGGGTGATCTTTATCGCCATTGGGCTGGGCGCCGTGTTCATGCGCGGTGACCTTCCCATGGGCACCTCCTTGCGCATGGGGCCAGCCTTCTTCCCGGTCGTGCTGGGAGGCTTGCTGGCCGTGATCGGCGCGGCCGGCGTGCTGCGTTCGTTCTTCCGGCATGGCGAACCGATGGAAAAGCTGCACCTCAAGCCGCTGGCCCTGGTCACGGTGGCCGTCGTGCTGTTCGGCGTCCTGATGCGCGGCGCCGGCCTGGCGCCGGCCGCTTTCGTGCTGGTGCTGGTCAGCGCATATGCCAGTCCCAAGTTCCGCTGGAAGGAAGTGGTGCTGCTGGGCGTTGGCCTGGCGCTGTTCGCCTATGTGCTGTTCATTAAATTGTTGGGATTGCCGATACCTGCGCTCGGCCCCTGGCTCGGTTTCTAGGGGACTGGCATGGAAATCTTAAGCAACCTCGGTCTGGGCTTTGAAACAGCCTTCACCCTGACCAACCTGATGTACTGCCTGATGGGGGTCTTTATCGGCACTGCGGTCGGTGTGCTGCCGGGCCTCGGTCCGATCGCCACCATTGCCATGCTGCTGCCGGCCACCTTCGGCCTGCCGCCGGTGGCGGCGCTGATCATGCTGGCCGGTATTTATTACGGCGCCCAGTATGGCGGTTCCACCACGGCCATCCTGGTCAACCTGCCGGGCGAGTCATCTTCAGTGGTGACAGCCATCGACGGCTACCAGATGGCGCGCAAGGGCCATGCCGGCAAGGCGCTGGCGACGGCCGCCATCGGCTCCTTCTTCGCCGGTACCGTGGCCACCGTGGTGGTGGCGTGCTTTGCGCCGCCCCTGGCCGACCTGGCGCTGAAGTTCGGCCCTGCCGACTATTTCTCGCTGATGGTGCTGGGCCTGGTGGCTGCCGTGGTGTTGGCGAGCGGCTCCTTGCTGAATGCGATCGGCATGGTGGTCATGGGCCTGCTGCTGGGCATGATCGGCACCGACGTCAACTCCGGGCAACAGCGCTATACCTATGACGTACCGGAACTGGCGGAAGGCATTTCCTTCGTGATCGTGGCGATGGGCATGTTCGGCATCGGCGAGATCGTGCGCAACCTCGAGCATGACGAGGAGCGCCACATCCTGATGAAGAAAGTGTCGGGGCTGATGCTGAACAAGGAGGACTTCAAGCGCATCCTGGCGCCGGTCCTGCGCGGCACCTTCCTCGGTTCGGCGCTGGGCATCCTGCCGGGCGGCGGCGCCATGCTGGCTTCCTTCGCCTCCTACTCGATCGAGAAGAAGGTGTCGCCCAATGCCAAGGAATTCGGCAAGGGCGCAATCGAAGGCGTGGCGGCGCCGGAATCGGCCAACAACGCCGGCGCCCAGACTTCTTTCATCCCGATGCTGACCCTGGGCATCCCGTCCAACCCGGTGATGGCGCTGATGATCGGCGCCATGATCATCCAGGGCATCACGCCTGGTCCAGCGGTGATGACGGAAAAGCCAGACCTGTTCTGGGGCCTGATCGTGTCGATGTGGTTCGGCAACCTGTTCCTGGTGGTGCTGAACCTGCCGATGATCGGCTTGTGGGTGAAGATGATCACCGTGCCTTACCATCGCCTGTTCCCGGCCATCCTGATGTTCTGCGCGATCGGCGTGTTCAGCCTGAATAACTCCCAGTTCGACGTCTGGCTGATGGCGCTGTTCGGGGTGTTCGGCTATATCTGCGCCAAGCTCGATGCCGAGCCGGCGCCGATGCTGCTCGGTTTCATCATCGGCCCGATGCTGGAAGAGTACTTGCGGCGCGCCATGACGCTGTCGCATGGCGATCCGATGGTGTTCCTCAACCGCCCGATCAGTGCCACCCTGCTGGCGCTGGCCGTGCTGGCGCTGGCGGTGGTGCTGTCGCCTTCCTTGCGCAAGAAACGGGAAGAAGCCTTCCACGAGGAATGAAGATACTGCGCTGCCTGCTGGTCCTGCACTGGCTGGCATGCGCAGCTTCGGTCCAGGCTGCCTGCAGCCGTCCGGTCAAGGTGGCCATCAGCCCCATGGGGCGCAATATGATGGTCAACCCGGACGGCAGCGTCAGCGGCCTGGTGCCCGACATCCTCAAGCTTGCCGCCGCGCGTACCGGCTGCCAGTTCGATTTCATCAACGTGCCGCGGGTGCGCGCACTGAGGATGCTGGAAACAGGCGACATCGACCTGTTACCCGGCTCCACGCGCACCGAAGAGCGCGACAAGTCCGGTATTTTTGTCCACATGTACAACTCGCGCGCCATGCTGATCGCATTGGCGGGCAAGCTGCCGCCCGAGCTGGGGCTGGACGAGATCCGCAAGCGCGAGCTGAGTTTTGGCGCAGTCCGCGGCAACAACTATGGTCCCGAATATATGCGCCTGGTGGAGGAGGCGAGCAGCCTGCCGCGCCTGTCGCTGGTGCCCGATCCCGACACCGCCGCGCGCATGCTGGCGGCCGGCCGCTTCGATGCCGTGCTGGCCGGCCCTTCCGTGTTCGCCGAGGCAGCGCAGCGTGCTGGCCTGGCCGACAAGATTGCCATCACCGCCGTCAGCGGCATGCAGCCGGCCCAGGTGGGCATTTACCTGAACCGGCATTCCCTGCCGTTCGCCGACCAGGAACGGCTGCGCGAAGCGATTGCCTTGTTGGTTACACGCGGCGAATATGGGCGCCTGGTGCGCCAATATTACGCCGAGCCGAAATGGAGCATGCTGGGCCTGGATGCCCGCCTGCCTGCCCCCTCGAAACCGTAAGCTCCGTTGTGGGCCGACAACGATCCGGCCTGCTTTATTTAACTGCTTAAAGCGCAGGCAGGGGGTGGTGACAAAGGGTGAGATTCCTCGCAGGGACGCTGTCTATACTGAAAATTCTCAGTGGCAACATCTCACCCTACAGGAGCTCACCCAAATGAACAGCCCAGTCATCCAGGAAAGCCAGTTACAGGAAGTCGAACTGCAGGCCATCAACGCCGCCCTCAACCGCGTCCAGGCCGTCATCGAATTCCAGCTCGACGGCACCATCCTGCACGCGAATGACAACTTCCTGAGCGCGGTCGGCTATACGCTCGATGAAGTGCAGGGCCGCCACCATTCGATGTTTTGCGACAGCACGTTTGCGGCCAGCGAAGCATACAAGCAATTCTGGGAGCGCCTGCGCGGCGGCCACTACGAGCACGGCGAGTACAAGCGTATCGGCAAGGGCGGCCGCGAGATCTGGATCAATGCATCCTACAACCCGGTGTTCGACGCCGATGGCAAGCCTTATAAAGTCATCAAGTTCGCCACCGATGTCACGGCCGCCAAGCTGCGCAACGCGGAGTACGAGGGCAAGGTCAGCGCCATGGACAAGGCGCAGGCCGTGATCGAGTTCGACATGGGCGGCCACGTGCTGACCGCGAACGGCAACTTCCTCGATGCGATGGGCTACACGCTGGACGACATCAAGGGTGAACACCACCGCATGTTCTGCGAAACCGACTACGCATCGAGCGTCGACTACAAGCGCTTCTGGCAAAAGCTGAACCGGGGCGAGTTCGACAGCGGCCGCTACAAGCGTGTCGGCAACGGCGGCAAGACGATCTGGATCCAGGCCACCTACAACCCGATCCTCGACATGAACGGCACGCCTTTCAAAATCGTCAAGTTCGCCAGCGACATCACCGAGCAGGTGCTGATGGAGCAGGGCATCAAGGACAAGGCAGCCAGCGATGCGGCCAAGATCGAGCGCCTGCTCGATGCGGTGGCGCGCGCGGCCAAAGGCGACCTGACGGCCGAGGTGCCGCTGGCAGGCGAGGAGCCGCTCGACCAGTTGGGCGCCGGCATCGGCAAGATGATGGGCGACTTGCGCGGGGTGATCGGGCAGGTGGTGATGTCGGCCACCGCTTTCGCCGACGATGCGGAAGCGATTGCCAACCGTGCCGGCGTGGTGGCCGGCGGCTCGCAGGAACTGGGCGCCACGGTGGAGGAAATGAATGCCACTGTCGATGGCCTGACCCGTTCGATCGATGCGATTGCCACCAGCACCGGCCATGCCAACGACCTGGCAAAGGCCACCCAGGACGAAGCCGAGGCGGGCGCCAAGGCGGTGGCCCGTTCGATCGAGGCGATGGACCTGATCAACCGCTCGTCGGAAGACATCGGCGAGATCGTGAAAGTGATCAGCGATATTGCCAATCAGACCAATATGCTGGCCTTCAACGCGGCCATCGAAGCGGCGCGCGCCGGCGAACATGGCCTGGGATTCTCGGTCGTGGCGGACGAGGTGCGCAAGCTGGCCGAGCGTTCTTCGCAGGCGACCAAGGAGATTTCCAAGCTGATCAGCGAGTCGGTCAAGCGGGTCAATACCGGCACCGCCATCTCGCACCAGGCCAGCGAAGCGTTCGACCGCATCGTCAAGGGCGTCGGCAAGACCAGCGAGGCGATTGCCGAAATCTCGCATGAGGCCAGGGAGCAGCTGCTGTCGGCGCGCGAGGTCAGCGTCGCCATCAACCATATTGCCGAAGCAGCCGAGCAATCGGCCGGCAGTTGCGACAGCATCGCCTCGTCGACTGCCAGCCTGAATTCGCGCGCCGGGGAATTGAACAAGCTGGTCGCCGGTTTCGTGGTGTAAGCCATGGAAGCCTTGCGTGTAGTGTCGGCGCCGCCGCAGGCGAGCGCCGGGGCAGCGGTCGAACTGTTTGGCTCCTTCATGCTGGGAGGGGACGAATTCGCGCTGCCGGCCTTGTGCATCCGGGAGGTGGTCAATTTTCCCGAGCGCATGACCAGCGTGCCGCTCGCCCCGCCTTACCTGGAAGGCATGTTCACCTTGCGCGGCAGCGTGATCCCGGTGGTGAACCTGGGCCGCCTGTTCGATCCGGCGGCGCCGGCGGCCGAGCCTTCCAACAAGATCGCCATCATCGATTACCAGGAAGCGCAGGTCGGTTTGCTGGTGCACGCCACCGGCGAGATCTTGCGCGTGCGGCCCGAACAACGCAGCCGGTTGCGTTATGCGGAAGGTTCGACACAAGGGGTAGTAGCCGGCACCATTTTATTGGACGAGGGCAGGCGCCTGGTCCAGGTGCTCGACATCGACCGCCTGGTGCATATCGAGAACGTGCCGCAGGTGCAATCGATGCGTGCCAGCGGCGCGGAAACGCGGCGCCAGTTGCGGGTGGTGGGCGAGCGCCGCCATGCGATCAGCTTCCGTGCCGCCGGCGCCCGCTTCGCGATGGAGATGAAGGCAATCCAGGAGATCGTCCGGGTCCCCGAGCTGGCGGAATCGATCCTGGCCAGTCCGCTGTGCCGCGGCCGCATGCTGTTCCGCGGCCTGCAGGTGCCGGTGGTGGACTTTGCCGCCCTGGCCGGCGGCCAGCCTGCGCAGGCCGATGCAGGGCAGCGCATCCTGGTCGCCCATATCGGCGAGGCGACGGTCGGATTCCTGGTCGACGACGTGGAAAGCATCCTGCATTTCACCAGCGATGAAGTGCTGGCGATCCCCTTGCTGAGCAAAGAGCGCAGCGCCATGTTTGCCGGCTGCGTGGCGCGTCCGGGGGAGGAGGACGTGATCCTGCTGGACCACGAGGGCATCTTCTCGCGCAGCGAGATCGGCGAGATGGACCTGGGCCACCGCCAGCTCTATCCTGCGCAAGCCAGGGCGGCAGCCAGCCAGCGCGCCGGGCGCAAGGTCTACCTGAGCTTCCGGGTGGGCGAACTGTTCGCGCTGGAGTTGAAGCAGGTGCGCGAGATTATCGACCACGCCGGCGATATCAGCCATCCGCCCGGCATGCCGGACTACATGTGCGGGGTGCTCAACCTGCGCCAACAGCTCATCAGCCTGGTCGACCTGCGCCGCCTGTACGGCATGGAAGGCGCTGAAGGCGCGGGAAAAGTGCTGGTGATCGAGCGTGACGAGGGGCGCTATGGCCTGGTGGTCGATGCGGTTGCGGACATCGTCACGGTCGACGACGGCAAGCGCTTCGCCGCGCCTTCGCTGATGAAGACCACGGTGGCTGCGCAGGACCTGTCGGCCGAATCGAACGAGGTAGTGGAGCTGCCGCAAGCGAATGGAAGCACGCACAGTACCTGCCTGCTCGATCTCGAACGCGTGATGAAGCGAATTTTGCATGTCGCGTAATCGCGACGAAAAAAAATTTTCAAACGCCGCCTTCAGCCGCCCCGGTCTCGCGTCCAAGCGCGGGCCGGGGCGCTTCACTTTTTATACAGCCTTTACCTAAAGGCGTTATGCGAAGGTGGTCGACAAGGCGATGGGCGATCGATGTGCGCGAGCGGTGCGTGAAGCGCGCTTCAATGTGCGCGAACGCGCAGATCGAAGCAAAAAAAGAAGAAGAAAATCATTCGTGCTGGTTGCGCATCGACAAGCTTTCGTGTACTTTGCGAACTTGAAATCGCGTGAATTTGCAAGCACTGTTTTTTCGAGTGTGTTGTTACCGCAAAAATCGAAAAATAATGGGAACCAAAAACGCATAAGTATGCTTAAAGACCACACGACGACAGCGAAGCCGCTCTCCTGATCACTCGATCAGGCCGGGCGGTTTTTTCTTTGAACGCTGGTCGTAATACGTGGCTGTGACGAGGGTCGAGGAGCTGAATTTACGCCCCACCTGCGTGCCCCACCCGGGCAATCGTCGCGACAAAGAATTTGAGACCTGCGCTGCCAAGCACCGGCGCAGGAATCGATGGCTGAAGCGCTGCACTCGTGAGGAGGTGCAGCAGTTCAGCTGGGTGCCGAATTCATTAGCGCAAACCGCAACCCTGTTTGTGCCGATGAATAATTCGCCTGGTCCAGCGCAGGGCCGGACGGGTTTAAAACTTGTGCGTGAATTTTTCCCATCCCAGATGAAGGAGAACTAAAAATGGCAACCGCCGCTAAGAAGAAACCAGCAGCCGCTAAAGCAGCTGCTCCAGCAAAGAAAGCTGCCGCTAAGCCGGCCGCTAAAGCCGCAGCTAAGCCAGCTGCTAAACCAGCTGCCAAGAAAGCTGCTGCCAAGCCAGCCGCTAAACCAGCAGCGAAGAAAGCCGCCGCTAAGCCAGCTGCAAAACCAGCAGCTAAGAAAGCAGCAGCAAAACCAGCTGTGAAGAAAGCCGCTGCTAAGCCAGCAGCAAAACCAGCAGCCAAGAAAGCAGCAGCCAAGCCAGCAGCCAAGAAGACTGTAGCTAAAGCAGCAGCAAAACCAGCAGCTAAGAAAGCAGCAGCTAAACCAGCAGCAAAGAAAGCCGCAGCTAAACCAGCAGCTAAAAAAGCCGTTGCCAAGAAAGTAGCAGCTAAGCCAGCAGCCAAGAAAGCTGCAGCTAAACCAGCAGCCAAGAAGACCGTAGCTAAAGCAGCTGCCAAGCCAGCCGCTAAGAAAGCTGCTGCGAAACCAGCCGCCAAGAAAGCTGCTGCGAAACCAGCCGCCAAAAAAGCTGCTGCGAAACCAGCTGCCAAGAAAGCCGCTGCCAAGCCAGCTGCCAAGAAGGCCGCTCCTAAAGCTGCTGCCAAGCCAGCTGCCAAGAAAGCCGCTGCCAAGCCAGCCGCTAAAAAAGCCGCTCCTAAAGCCGCCGCAAAACCAGCTGCCAAGCCTGCAGCTAAAAAGGCCGCCCCAAAAAAAGCCTCGGCTAAGCCAGCAGCCAAGCCAGCTGTTGCGCCAGTAGCCGTAGCACCGGCTGCAGCTCC
>Ga0102592_1003234_pt1 | contig 12594 bp, 12 predicted proteins | sample AraplaCol_mMF_r2_FD_76861 | JGI IMG/M metagenome (GOLD analysis project Ga0102592, IMG submission 76861) | Arabidopsis root microbial communities from North Carolina, USA - plate scrape MF_Col_mMF_r2 (SPADES assembly) (version 2) | ecosystem: Host-associated > Plants > Roots > Endosphere... | reverse complement strand
ACTCATAACTAACTGTCGCTCTCAGGGTTCACGCGAGAAGAAGGCCGCGGATGCGGCCTTGCGATTAACGCATCACGTTCAGCAGATCCTGAACCATGGTGTTGGTGGTCGTGATCACCTTGGTATTGGCCGAATAGGCTTGCTGGGTGACGATGAGCTTGGTGAATTCGTCAGCGATGTCGGTGTTGGACGACTCCAGCGACGAGCCTGAAATGCTGCCACCCTTGCCGTACAGCGCCTCGCCGGATTCGTTGGTGGTCTCGAACGCGCCGCCATCGATGCGCTTGAGGAAGTTGGCGCCGTTGAAGGTCGCAATGCTGACTTCGGCAAGATCGATGTTGCGGCCGTTGGAGTAGCTGCCGACCACACGTCCTTCATTGCTGACCGATACGCTCTGGAGCTGCCCCGCAGCGTAGCCGTCCTGCTCGAGCTGGTTGACCTGGACGTTGCCGTTGGTGTCGGCGAATTGCGTGAGACCACCCGTGCCGAACGCCATGGTGACATTGCCGAGTGCCTTGCCCGAGACGGTCAGGCCGGTCAGCGTGATCTGGGCGACGACCGGCTGCATCTGGCCATTCGGCCCGAACTTGAAGTCGGTGCCGACATTCTGCCAGGCAGGGCTTGCGCCTGTGGCCGCGGGATCGGTCTGGTAGAACAGGTTCCAGGTGTCCGTTCCGCCCTGCGTGGCGGACTCGACCTTCGCCCACCTGAATTGCAGGCTGACCGGTGCACCGTTGCCATCATAGACCGTCTTGGCACCACCGCTGATCGATTCATCGAGGAAGGTCTGAGAGTCACTGCCGATCACAATGCCGGTGCCTGCCGTGCCGCCACCCGAACGAAGGCCGGTGACGGTGCCGGTGAAGCCCAGGGCCTGGAATCCGGCGACCGCCGTGGTCGTCGAACCTGCGGCCAGCGTAAAGTCGTTCGCGGTACCGGAGTTCAACGTGATCACGCCGGTGGCGGACACGCTTGATAGCGGTGACGTGTTGCCGGTCGCGGCATCGATGGCGGTGAGCACATCGCCGACATTGGCCGTGTCGATCGGGATGAAGGTCGTACCCGGCACGGCTGCGGGAGCCACACCGCCCGTGTAGAACGAAATCGTCTTGGTCGTGGTAACGCCAGCATTGGTGGTCTTCAGCACGAGCGTATCGCCGTTTGCGAAGCCCACCGGCAACGTATCGCTGCCGGACACCGGCGCGAGTTTGGTATTTGCCGAGATCGGCGCCGGCGTCGTCGCGTAGTTGTTGCGCGCGTTTCCGGGAACGCCCGTATTGCCGAAGGGCGTTGCCGCGGTGCCCAGCACGCGCGGGTTCGACACGAAGTCGGCCGATCGCAGCAATTCGGAACCAGGCACCGACGTCTGATGCTTGGTGGTCAGCGGATAGCTGGCGAGATTGGCGCGGTAGTCGATCTTGGTGGTGGCCTGCGACGGCAGGAAGTCGTTCTGGAAGCGCAGCACTTCCGGCGTACTGCCGGCCGGATTGCCGGTCGAGGGATCAATCTTGACGCCCTGCAGATAGTAACCGGCGCCGTTGACGAGATAGCCGTTCTTGTCGAGCGAGAAGTCACCGCGGCGGGTGTATTTGTTGACGCCGTCGAAGATCGGGTTGTTGTCCGACACGCTGCCCGGCTTCTGCACGGCGAAGAAGCCGTCGCCATTGATCGCCATATAGGTGGCGACCGAGGCGTTCTGTGTCGAGCCGGCCACCGTATTGGTGCTGCGCGACCCCGCATTCACGCTGCCGGCGAGCTGCGCGTTGTTGCCCGTCTGCGGAATGAGATCGGTGAAACTGGTATCGATCCGCTTGAAAGCGGTGGTCTGCGAGTTGGCGATGTTGCCGGAGATGTTTTCCAGCGCATAGGAGTTCGCCCGCAGGCCCGCAACCGAGGTGGTGAGAGCGCCGAAGATACCCATTACATCGTCTCCAACTTCCGGGCGGCCCGCCGGGGTGATGCCAAAATGATGGCCGCTGCTGGAGGCGATGTCGCAAGGCTCGTGCCAAGCGGAATAAGCGAGACGAATCAGCGAACTAACGAGAATGCCCCGGTCCGGGGACCGGGGCACAATTGCCTAGCAGGGAAATATTTGCCGGATAGACGGGGGCGCTTTCGGCCGTCAGGTCGCCGATGGCGTGGCCGGTTTGAACACCAGCGCGAAACCGTCCATGCAGTAGCGCAGGCCGGTCGGCTTCGGGCCGTCATCGAACACATGGCCGAGATGGCCGCCGCAGCGGCGGCAGTGGATCGAGGTACGGGTCATGCCATAACTCGTATCCTTACGCTCGCCGACGCCGCCATCGAGCGGCTTCCAGAAGCTCGGCCAGCCGGTGCCGCTGTCATATTTGGTCTCGGACGAGAACAGCGCATTGTCACAGCCGGCGCAGGCAAAGGTGCCCTTGCGCTTCTCCTTCAGCAATGGGCTGGAATAAGGCCGCTCGGTGCCCTCCTTGCGCAGGATCTCATATTGCTGCGGGGTGAGCTGCTTGCGCCATTCCTCGTCGGTCTTCATGACCTCGAACTTCTCGTCCGATGCGGCACGTGCGGACGATCCGGTCAGCCATTTCAGCGACAGGAGGCCGGCAACACCGGCAGCGGTGGACAAAATCAGGCGACGGTCGATCATGATGGGTCTCCCTCGGCGGGATGTGTATCCCGTTCGTCTGGAATTACGGATCGAACCCGCCGAGGTTACATCGCCGGCGGCAAAAATCGCTCACGAAATCGCGAGCGCTCGGGCTAGGCAATCGGCCCGCCGGTTCCAGCGCGGGCGTTGGCCTCTGCCAGACGCGCCTCACGCAGTTCTTCCCGCACCCCTGCCCGCTCGCGATAACGCGCCAGCGTGCCTTCCAGCGCCGACACCTGCCGCTGCCAGACCCCTACCCCGTGCCCGACCACCCGGCCGATCCGGCCGCCGGCCCAGACGAGTTCGAAGGGGGCGAACAGGTTGGTGCGGTCGTCGCGGGCGATCATGCCACGGGCGATCATCTGCCCGGCCATGGCCGTGGTGTTGAGCCCCTGATGGCCGAAACCGCTGGCCACCCACAGACCCGGCCTGAGCTGCCCGATCTGCGGCATGCCATGCACGGTCTGGCCCATGGCGCCGCCAAAGGTCTCCGTGACGGCAACCTTGCCCAGCTGCGGAAACACCGTCCTGATCCGCCGCGCGATTTTCCGTGCAAAGCGGTCCGGCTTCACCGGCCATGTCGTTTCCGGAAACGACCACATCAGACGGTCACCCTCGACGATCCGAAAATGGTCGACGCCGTCGGTGTCGCTCACCGAACCCTGAAAGCTGATCACCTCCGCCAGCCGCTCGCCGAGCGACTCGGTGATGCCCGCATAGCGCCACACCGGCAGCAGCGTGTCCGACAGCCGCTGCGCGGGCGAACCGAGATGCACATTGCCGGCCAGCACCACATGCTGCGCGCGCAACTGCGCCGATGGCGTCGTGATGCGTTTCATCACGCCTGCCGCATCGAGACTCATCGCCGGCGAATCCTCGAAGATGCGCACGCCCGCCTGCTTCGCCAGCGCGGCGAGGCCCATCAGATATTTGCGGCCGTCGATCTGGAAGGCTTTCGGATAGTGCACGCCATGGAAGTAGCGCTGCGTCTTCAGCGCCTCGCGCACGCGCTCGACCTGCCAGCCTTCGGCGACCGTGTCGAAATCCTCGTTCAGCATCTGCAGCCGCGCGATCAGCTTCTCGCCGACATCGACATTGGAGACTTCGAGCGCGCCGTCGCTGAGCGCGAGATCCGGGATCGCACCACCCGACGCACGCGCACGCACCGCCTCGGCGCCCTGCTGCGACAGCGCCCACATCTCGCGGGCGTCTTCCAGTCCGACCCGTTCGACCAGATCGGCCAGCGGCAGGCCGAAGCCCGGCGTCACCGTGCCCATCTGGCTGCCGGATGCGTTCCAGCCGACATGACGGCCTTCCAGCACGACCACGCTGGCGCCCATGACGGCAGCCTCCAGCGCGATCGACAGGCCGGCAAGGCCGGCGCCGATCACGCAGACTTCGGTGTCGATGGGATAGGCGAGCCGGTTGCGGTCCTGATCGGCCACGTCGGGTCCAAATGTCACGCTTGCAGAAGCTGCGGTCATGCCGTTTCCTACGGGCAAGTGCCGCGCTTGTCACCTTGTCCTCATCGTCCGCGTCCATTAATCCGCAATTCACTGCCGCCCAACGAATCGAGATCCGAATGCGCCGATTGATGCTGCTCCGTCACGCCAAGACCGAAACGGACGCGCCGAGCGGCAAGGATTTCGACCGTCGCCTGGACGACCGCGGCCGCGCCGACGCCGCGCTGATCGGCAACTGGCTGAACAGCCATCCGCCGCATCCCGATATGGTCTGCGTCTCCACCGCCATGCGCACGCGCCAGACCTGGGATCTCGTCTCCGCCGCGATGCCCTCTAACAAGCCGACCGTCGAACATGTGGACGAGCTCTACGGCGCCGGCCTCGAGGAACTGGTGGCGGTGATCCGCGATGCTGCAGTGCAGGACCCGCGCCGCCTGATGTTGATCGGCCACAATCCCGGCCTGCATGAAATGGCGCTCGGCCTGATCAAGGACGGCAGCAAGGGCGGCGACGCCGAGGGGCGCAAGGCGCTGTCCGACAACCTGCCCACCGGCAGCATCGCCATCATCGACTTCGCCGTCGACAGCTGGAACGACATCTCCTTCCGCACCGGCACGCTGGTGAAATTCACAAGCCCGAAGCTGCTGAAGGGCATTGGTCAATAAGTCACCTGCCGCGTGGCTGTGATCGTGCTACGCTCCATCGGACACGGTGGAGGTGCAGATGTACAAATCCATTCTGGTCCCGATCGATCTCGCCGAGATCGAACTCGCCAAGCCCGCGATTGCGCAGGCAGGTCTGTTCTCGAAGACCTTCGGCGCCAAGGTGCGCCTGCTAAACGTGATGGCCATGACGCCGGTGATGCTGGCTGAATATGTGCCCGCCGATTTCGACACCCAGCAGCGCGACAGTTCGGAACAGGCGCTCGCCACCGTCGCACGCGACTGTGGCATCGATGGCGAGCATGTCTCGAGCGTGGTCCGCCAGGGCGGCATCTATCACGAGATTCTCGAAGAGGCCGCGGCCGTCAAAGCCGATCTCATCGTGATGACGTCACACCGCCCGGCCATGCGCACGTATTTCCTGGGCTCCAATGCCGGGCATGTGGTGCGCTATGCGAAGTGCTCGGTGCTGGTGGTGCGGCAGGCGGCGGCGTAAATCTGTAGGGTGGGCAAAGGCGCAAGGTCGCGTTTGCCACCCTACAGCTACCCCAGCAAATCCTGCGGCACATCGCTGAATGTATAGCTGCGCGGCCGGTTGCGCCGGAGAAAATCCCAGCCCTGCCAGCCGAACAGTGCGCTCAGCAGCAGGATGAACACCACACCCGCAAACTCGCCCGTCACCAGCGCGCGGATCAGCAGCGCCACCATCGCGAGACCAAGCAGCGCCATCGCCGCCACCAGCACGTTGAATGTCAGCGGCTTGATGCCGGCGCTCAACACCGCCGTGCTCCCCGCCGCCGCCAGCTTTTCATGCAGCGTGGCGATGAAGGCGGGATAGCCGAATTGCGGCTCCATCAGCGCCGCGGTCTGTTTGGTCGTGGAAAACATCTTGAGCCGGCGCCCCGCGCGATTGCGCAGCTCGGCGCTGTAGCGTTTGCGCTGCATGGCCATCGGCCGATAGGACAGCCGCACCGACGCGACATCCGCATAAGGCCACAGCCCCGACCGCCGCCCGATCGTCCAGACGATCCCCTCATCCGTCAGCTCGAACCGATGCGCCGGCCCCATCAGCGAGGCGCGGTAGAAATAGGTCTTTTCGTCGCTCGCTTCGCCCGGCCTGTTCAGCAGTGAACCCAGCACGTTTCTGTCTCCCCAAGGCCTTTCACGTCACCAAGCCGCAGCTTGCGCAGGCGCCTCCCCGTCCCTTACAAGCTCCTCATGGCCGAGACGACCATTTTTCCGCGCCGCCTGATTCTCGCGGGCGCCACGATTTCCGGGGTGATGCTGGCGCTCGCCGTGCACATGCTCGGGCAGCGCTTCGGTCTCGATCTCGGCGGCCTCTGGCGCAGCGATCCCGTGAATTTCATGCCGATCGGCTCCGCCATCGCCTGGTGGCTGATTGCCGCCATGGGTTTTGTCAGCGGCTATGTTGCTGCCAATCTGCTGGACAGCGCGGCGTCAGGCCGCATCCCGCGCCGGATGCGCCACTTCCTGATCGGCATCGGCGTGCTTGTTCTCGCCGGCGCCGGCCAGGCCGCTTCGGCGCCCAATGCGATCGCGACCGCGTCCGGCGTCATCGCGGGCCTGATCGCGGTGTTGCTGGGCGGCGTCATGGCTTTTTGCGGCGCGCATTTTGCGCTGAGGCGGGCATAGAAAATCGCGCGGGCTTTCACCCGCGCGATGTCGTGATTGGCTGCTCTCGAACTAGCTCGCCGCCCGGAGGTTCACCTTGCCTTCCGCCAGCGATGTCAGCTTCGCATCGGTCTGCTTCTCCTCATCCAGCGTCTTCTGCAGCACCGACGCGCAGTCGTTGCGGCCGAGCTGTCGGGCCCAGGCGATCAGGCTGCCATAGCGCACGATCTCGTAATGCTCCGCGGCCTGCGCCGCATTGATCAGGGCTGCATCAAGCACATGCTTGTCGGCGACTTCGCCCGCCGTCTCGTCGGCTTCCTTGATGATGCCGTCGATGGCCGGACAGGTGACCGCTTTCACCTCGGCGCCATGCATCTTGAACACCTCTTCGAGGCGCTGCACGTGCACTTCGGTCTGCTTGAAGTGCTCCTCGAACCCCTGCTTCAGCTTGGGCTCGGTGGCCTTGCCGGCCATCTTGGGCAGCGCCTTCAGAAGCTGCTTCTCGGCGTAGTAGATGTCCTGCAGCTGGTGCACGAACAGGTCATCCATCGTCTTGATGTCGCGGGTGAACAATCCCATGGTTTTGTCCCTTGGATTGGAATGGAGCCGCGTCGACGGACCGGCGCCCTCGAAGAGGCCGCCTTGCGCGTCTGCTCATTGTGTCGTTTAGCCGCGTCTCATTCGGTTGCTGATACCACCGCTAACCGGTCACTTCGGGACATGTTCCTGGCGATGGGCGTCCTCCGCACTGGAACGCCGGGCTTTCGGGCCTATATCAAGGCCAACGCAACGACGCTGGTTTACCGTGCAAATTCAGACAGATTGCAGCCATGGCGGGAATGTGACGAGATCGCGTCCCCGGCATTAACACTACCGCTGTCAAGGGCTGCACAATGAAGCGTTTTTGCCGTAAGGGTTTGGCCGAGATGAGTGAACGTCGCGTATGAGTGAATCGGCTATTTACCGCCCCATGAATCGCCCTTTGCAAGAATCGGCTTTCCCTTTGTTCGCGCTCCGTCGGGAGGACGAATGTTTCGATTGCTGACCGCGCTCGGGCGTGGCTTCAAGCAACATGTCGGCTGGAAACGGCTGGGTGTTGTTGCGAGCCTGATCGTCATTGCGCTCGCCATCTCCCATCTGGTGACCACGCTGAAGGGCCTCGACACCGCCAAGGTCCTGGCGGCGATGGCGGCCAAGTCGACCATGGAAATCACCCTGGCGACCCTGTGCGTGATCGGCGCCTTCTGCACCCTCACCTTCTACGATTTCTTCGCGCTGCGGACGATCGGCAAGAATCACGTCCCCTATCGCATCGCCGCGCTGTCGAGCTTCACCAGCTACACGATCGGCCATAATCTCGGCGCCACCGTCTTCACCGGCGGTGCGATCCGTTTCCGCATCTATTCGGACTACGGCCTCAACGCCATCGACGTCGCCAAGATCTGCTTCATCTCCGGCCTGACATTCTGGCTCGGCAACTGCTTCGTGCTGGGCATCGGTATGGTCTGGCATCCGCAGGCCGCCTCGGCCATCGACCAGCTGCCGGACACGATCAATCGCCTGATCGGCCTCGCCTGTCTGGCCGGCATCGCCGGCTATCTGATCTGGGTTGCCACCGGCAAGGAGCGCCGCCAGCTCGGCCAGAACGGCTGGAAGGTCATGCTGCCCTCGGCGCCGCTGACCCTGCTGCAGATTGCCATCGGCGTGGTCGATCTCGGCTTCTGCGCGCTGGCCTTCTACCTGCTGATGCCGGAAACGCCCTATGTGGATTTCGTCTCGGTGTCGGTGGTGTTCATCCTCGCCACCCTGCTCGGCTTCGCCAGCCATGCGCCGGGCAGTCTCGGCGTGTTCGACGCCGCCATGCTGGTGGCGCTGCCGCAGTTCAAGCAGGAAGAGCTCGTCGCCACCGTGGTGATGTTCCGCATCCTGTATTTCATGATCCCGTTCGCAATCTCGATCTGCATCATGGGCACCCGCGAATTGTGGCTCAGCGTCATCAAGCCGTGGCAGCAGCGCAAGACGGGCGGCACCTCCAGCGAGCGCCGCGAAGGCGAACCCGCGCCGGTGGTGGTGCAGCGCCGGCAGTCGCACGGGTAAACTCGGAGCCGTAGAGCCGTAGGGCGGATGAGGCGAAGCCGCCATCCGCCACGGAGTTTCAGCTATGTGCTCGGCCGGCGGATTACGCTGCGCTCCTCCGCCCTACGTTTCTACGATTCCACTCCCGCGGAACGAGTTCCGTATGCTAGGCGTTTCTTACTTCCGCCCCATACGTGACGTTCAACGCCCCCATGACATCCGCCTTTTTCAGACGTTCATTTCTCGTCGCCGTCACGCTCGCCGGCATGGCAACTGCGCTGCCCGCACGGCACGCAGCCGCGCAGGCGCCCACCGCCATTGCGCCGGTCAACAACGCCGCGATCCAGATTTCCTGGGAGGTCCGCAATCGCTTCCGCCTGTTCAAGGAAGAACGCGACTTCCAGCTTCACGTCGATGCCATGCGCAATCGCAGCGTGCTCGCCTCCGAACAGGCGCTCGGCCTGCAGAGCGACGGCCGCGGCTGGGCTCGCAACACCGTGGGTCGTCTTTGCATCGATCTCGCCGGCAAGGTCAGCGAGCCCTGCGCCCGTGAAGGCACGCGTGAAAGCTATCTGACGCCGTCCGATCACCCGGTCACCGTCCGTCTCACCGGCGAAGTGCCGGTCGGCGCCGTCTGCGCCTGGACCTTCGACGATGGCGAAGGCCCGCGACAGTCGACCCTCGATTGCGCCGAGCCGATCAATTTCCGCGCCCTCTATGGCCGTCGCACCGTGGCCACCGTGGACGTCTCCAGCGGCGAAGGCCCGATGCGCACCTCCACCGACATCGTGGTGCGCGACATCCTGATCGCCGGTCTCGGCGACTCCATCGCTTCGGGCGAAGGCAATCCGGACCGCCCTGTGGCTCTATCGGATGATGGCTTCTGCTTCCGCTCCTATTCGGGCGGCCCCACCGCGCAATACTATCGCCCGAGCCGTGCCGGCTTCAAAGGCGGCCGCTCCTGCGATTCCTACGAGTCGCTCCAGGCGTGGCAGCGCGCCGGTGCGCAGTGGCTCAACGCCGCCTGCCATCGTTCGCTCTACAGCTACCAGACCCGCGCGGCCCTGGCGCTTGCGGTCCAGTATCCGCATATCGCCGTCACCTATCTGCCCCTCGCCTGTTCCGGCGCCACCATCCCGGACGGCCTGCTCGGCAGCCAGCGCGCGCGCGAATGCCTGACCACCAAGAACGCCTCGACCTGCGCCGGTAGCGTCAACGGCCAGGTTGCCGAACTGCGCGAAGCCATGACCGCCGTAAAGCGCCGCGCGCCGAACCGCCGGCTCGATCTGGTGCTGCTGTCCATCGGCGCCAATGACATCAACTTCTCCGGTCTCGTCGCCGACGTCATCGTCGACAACGACACCGAGCGCACGCTGTTCAGGCGAGCCGGCCTGCTCGGCTCGGTCGAAGACTCCCGCAACGCGCTGGTGCGCGATCTCCCCGCCGCCTTCGGAAAGCTGCGCGAGCAGTTGAAGCCGCTGGTCGGCGGTGACATGGGTCGCGTCGTGTTCGCAGCCTATGCCAATCCGGCACTTGTGAACGGCGGCGCCTGCCCCGGCGGCCCTGCCGGCTTCGACGTGCATCCGTCCTTCTCGGCCGATGCGCGTCGCCTCGCCAATGTCACCAGCTTCGTCGATCGCGAATTCCTGCCGCGGCTGCGCTCGGTGGCCATGTGCGAGGGCGGCGTGCTGTGCCGCAATCCCGAATCCGATCGCATGACCTTTGTCGATGCGCATCAGCAGTCTTTCGCCAATCACGGCTTCTGTGCCCGCGGATCGAATGATCCCGAATTCGATCGCGCCTGCTTCTCGCCGAAGGGCGACAGCTTCAACACCAGCCTCGTCGAATCCGCGCAGCAGCCGATGGCCTGCGGCCGCGGCGCCAGTGAATTCCGCGCCTATGCCCCGCGCGCCCGCTGGATCCGCGACGCCAATGACAGCTATTTTGCAGCGATGACCTATCCGCAGGGCTATTCGGCAGCGATCCAGCCGGCGGATATCCATGACGCCACCTGGGGCGTGCTCTCCGCCGTCTATGGCGGCGCGATCCATCCCACGGGTGAGGGCCATGCGGCCATGGCCGATGCGGTGGTGCCGGCAGCAGCGAATGTGCTGCGGCTTGGTGCAGAAGCGGAAGTTTCGCAGGAGCCGCTGGCGCCGGTTCAGCAGTAATGCTTGGCGCCTCGCGCAAATAAAAACGGGCCAAGCGCCATCACGCCTGGCCCGCCCTCAACTATTGAAACCGATCAGCGTTGCGGCTGCTGAGCCTGCGGCGGCGTTGCGCTGGCCTTGCGCATTGGCGCCTTCGCCGTGCCTGTCGTGGCCGGCTGCTTCGCCGCCACCGTCTGGTTCGGCAGATATTTAGCGATCACGCTCGGGTCGAGCGAGGCCATCGACGCATCCGGCAGGCGGTACCAGGTCTCGTCCTTGCCGAGCAGCGCGATGCCCCAGAAGCCGCGCACGGTCAGCGCGCGACCATCCGGGCTCACGCTCATCTTGGCCTTGTAGACCTTGCCGTCGCGCGGATCGAGAATGTTGCCATTCTCGTATTTCAGGCCCTGCTGCTGCATGTTGCGGATGAAGGAGATGCCCAGCACGGGCTGGCCCTTGCGGTCATCGACGCATTTGCTGCAGATCTCGTCACCCGGCTTGTCATCCGCGCTCGGGAACGTCCTGGCGATCGCGCCTTCATAGGTGCTGCCATTGTTGACAACCAGAACCCAGACGACGGGTTTGCCATCCTCGGTCTTCTGCCAGAGGCCGGCTGCGGTGGGACCGGCCGCCGAGGGGCCGGCAGCGACCTGTTCGGCAGCAAAACCCGGAGTCGCGAGCAGCGTGGCAGCGGTTGCCATGACGGCAAGCTGGCGGGATCGAAACTGGACCATCAACATCCCCTTCGCAGTTCGTCGTCCGAGACCAGATGGTTTACGGACTATCAATCTTGCGCGACGAAAGAGTGACCCCGCTTGATGGCTTTTGCAAGATTGCCGATCACGCTTCAGGTTTCCATTCGTTGCCCCTGCCTCAATGCTGCCACAAGAAACGGTAGCCGGATGGCGCCAAACCGGCTCCAGATCCTGCGGCAGACTTGCGGCGCTTGCGGCAGCACAGCGGCAGCGAGGCCCCTCATCGTCGTTAAGCAAAGGTAGCGAGTGATAGTTAACACCACGCTTCCATAGCGGCTTACTCTGCTACGCAGCGCCCTTGCCTGTGCTGCGCAACTACGCTGTAACGACAGCAAGCCAGCAGGAGAACTCCGACGTGAATGCCCCGACCCGCGCGCCTGCGCCGATCCTCGAAGACTATCCTTTCCGCCTGACGGACAATGTACGCTTCATGGATCTCGACCCGAACAACCACGTCAACAACGCGATCTATGCCAGCTATTTCGAAACCAGCCGGGTGATGCTCACCAAGGACTCCGCTTATGGGATTACGCCGGAAGGGCTGACCTGGGTGCTGGCGCGCCTCGATGTTCACTTCCGCGCCGAACTCCACTGGCCCAATACGATCCAGCTCGGCACCGGGATCGAAAAATTCGGACGCACGTCGCTGACATTCTCCCAGGTGGTTTTCTGCGAAGGCAAATGCATTGCTTCGGCGAGCGCGACCACGGTGATGGTCGGCCTCGAAAGCCGTCAGCCCACGGCGATTCCGCCTGAAGTAATCGAGAAGATGCAGCCCTGGATGATGCGGAATAGCGGAGCCGCATGATGCGCAGGCTCCTTGTGATCGCCGCTCTGTGCAGCCTCGCCTCGGCGGCGGTCGCGCAGCAGCCGGTCCGCGAGGAGCTTCGCATTCCTCATGCAGCCGCGCAGCCGAACGGCCTCGAAGCCGTATTGATCAAGCCGCCCGGCACAAAACGATTTCCGATCGCACTGCTTACCCATGGCGCGCCGCGCGATGCCGCTGAACGGCCCGCGATGTCGCCATCACGCGCGCATGCGCAGGCGATGGAGTTCGTTCGCCGCGGATTTGCAGCGCTGGTGGTCATGCGGCGCGGCTATGGCACATCCGACGGCGGCTTCGTCGAACGCGCGGGTCCCTGCGAGAAGCGCGACTATTTCACAGCCGGAAATATTGCTGCCGACGATCTTCGCGCAGCCATTGATGCGATGAACAAGCGCACGGAT
>Ga0102592_1003233_pt1 | contig 12600 bp, 9 predicted proteins | sample AraplaCol_mMF_r2_FD_76861 | JGI IMG/M metagenome (GOLD analysis project Ga0102592, IMG submission 76861) | Arabidopsis root microbial communities from North Carolina, USA - plate scrape MF_Col_mMF_r2 (SPADES assembly) (version 2) | ecosystem: Host-associated > Plants > Roots > Endosphere | place... | reverse complement strand
CTCCATGAAACCGGCGCCGGCTGATGGACCGATGCGGCGCACAAGAATGTCGACGGCAGATCGGCTGATCCTCTTCTGGCGACTTGAAGCAGGGACGCTGTCTGGCTGTTTGAGTGCTGGGAGGGCGTGAACCTCCCCAAAGGCCGCAGCGCGCTGGAAGACATCAGGCGCCGCGACGGAGAGGTCACGGGCGTCCTGTACCAGGGCCAGGAGCGGTTGCTGCTTCTGTGCAGTTCCGCCGTCCGTCGCCGATGACGACGTTGCAACTGCTATCGCACCGACCAGGGAGGCTACCCTCAACCAGCTAGGCATAGTCGGCCATCCTCACGCCGGTTGCGAACTGCGTCAGAGATGGCGCGACGACGCCGGCCATTACCGTTCCACAGCTGATCTCGACGATTTCCGCAGCACCATCTGCATGGTTGAAAAGCGTTACGCTCGTTGCCGAATCGATCATCGCCGACAAGCCGGGGGTGAGCTGTTCCTGAGACCGGTTGCCATTCACGCTGACGCTGCCGCGGATCACCACGAGCACCCGCGACACGCCTTCTTCCCCGATCAGGGTCACCTGCTTTCCAGGATCAACCGTCAGCAGGTCCATTGCAAATCCCGCACCCGCCTGCATGGTCTTCATGCCGCCCCATTCCGTGACCTGACTGCGGTGGCGTTCTACTTCGCGGCGCTTGAGCGAAACGAGATGTTCAACGATCTTCTTGACATCCTGCGCACTGGCCCTGTTGGTGACCAGCAGGGCGTCATCTGTATCAACGACGACGACGTCATTCATGCCAACCACGGCAACCAGGCGATCACTGCCGCGAACCAGAGAGCCGCGGGTGTCCAGCAAGACAACATCGCCCGATGTGACGTTGCCGCTCTCGTTCTTCAACCCGATCGAATGGACGGAGGTCCATCCTCCTACGTCGTCCCATTCGATTACAGTTGGGGCCAGCGCGATATCCCTGCATTTTTCGAACACAGCCATTTCCGTCGGCTGGCTGACGGCCTGCGCAAAGAAATGCTCCTCCAGAAGTAGTCCGGTTTCAGCGGCCAACGGCGAAGCCGCCATCAAAGCGCGGGTGACTGCATCAAGTGTGGCTGGGTCGTACCGTCGATATTCATCGACAAGTTTATCGGCCCGGAACATGCTGATACCGGAAGCCCAGTACGCAAAGCCGGTGTCAATCAGCGACTGGGCGACATTGACGCTCGGCTTTTCGATAAAGCGCTCAACCCTGTGAAGGCCGGGATAATCGTCAAACTCGCCGCCATCCATGATGTAGCCGTATCCCTTTTCCGCGTAGGTCGGATGGATACCGAAGGTCACGATCATTCCATCGAAAGCCGCACGGTGCATCCGCGCGATGACACGGTTCAGGTCGCCCTGAATCACGTGATCGGAAGGAAGGACAATGAGAACGGCATCAGGCTCGGCTGCCATAAGGTAAAGCGCCGCGGCAAGAACGGCCGGCCCGGTATTTCGAGTTACCGGCTCCGTAAGGATGCTGGCTTTGCATTGTATTTCACGAAGCTGACGGCCCACTGTTTCCACGTGTCGCGCATTCACACACACGATCGGATCAGAAAACATTTGCGTGCGATGGCGCTGAACCGTGCTTTGGAAGAACGTCAGCGTGCCGTCGCCGTTAATGGGCTGAAACTGCTTCGGCTGATGAGCCCTGGACAGCGGCCAGAGACGCGTCCCGGAGCCGCCGCAGAGAATAAGGGGATGTATGCGCTTCATTGTGCACCTCCTACGGTTTGCTCGGCCGCAAACGAGATGCCGCTGCGAATGGTTCGCAGCCATTGCGGGGTAGCGTCTAGACGGACGGCGACAGGGGATCCTGGCTGCAATCCGGACACGGGTTGCAGTGGAACCAGAACTACCGATGCTGATTGGCCATCGCCGATGGCTTCGCGATCAACTTCCACCTTCGCAGGAACGGAGCCGCCATCGGCGGTTTCAATCGTCACTTTCGCGCCGTCCGCAACATGGCGGAAGTCGGAGCCCGTGAAGGCCGTACGAACGATCATCGGCGCTCCCGGCTCGCTGACGAAGAGAACCGGCTGACCGGCAATCACGGTCCCACCCTTCGCAAGGCCGGCTGTCTCAACATCACAGTCGCAAGGCATCGTGGCCGTTACCGCAACGCCGGTTGACGCAAGGATCGAATATGCGGGCTTGCCGACTGCGGCATGAGTGTCGATAAAATCAAGCTGACCGCCCGTTGTTGCGGTCATCGTCGAACCCTGCCTGTAAGCAATCGCCGGTGCCTCGACGTCCGTCACGAAAAGGCGGTCACTGAGCACCGATGCTGCAAAGACAAATAGCGCAGCCGACGCGGCTGCGACGACGCATGTGCCGAGCAATTTCGAAAGGCGCGATGAGCCAGACTGGGCGACCTTGTGTGCGGTACTTTTGCCTTTCGGCAGACTGCTTTCGGCCACCAGCATCCCATTGACGTCGACGTGGTCGCCAGCAAGCCAGGAATTCAGGATGTAACGCAGTTGCGGCATGTGCTGGCCGGTCGGATCGCGATAGCGAAGAGTAACTGCTCCGGTCTTGCTGTCAGCAGCAGAAATCGTCACGTCGATTGGAAGAGACATCCAGAAGTTCCCAAAATTGAAGCGAAAGATCGCCAATTTGTGGGCGCCCGGCCAATTTGCTCCGACGATTCCAGTCACGCGGGCCGCGACCATGGACAGCACGGAGCCCTCATATGATCGCCCGTCGATGGTCACCGAAAAGGGCAGTTTGACGCGCGGATGTTCGCTGCCATCGGCAAGATCGAGCAAACTGTCGCGTTCCGCGTCTGTCGGCGGCGGGCTATCATTGTGTTCACGTTGATCAAATGTCGTCATGAGAAACTCCAAATCAGATCTTGGCGCTTGAAATCATAAAGGCAGCGAACAACAGCCACCCGCTTGCGAGGATGTGTACGTAGGTCGATGAGAGCCCGCGAAGGCGCTCGGAGGCGGATGGAATGCGGTGTGAGGCTTCGGCCGTTTGACGTGTCCATCTCTGTCGATCGAGACGAAAAAACACGAAGCTTTTGACGAGCGCCCCACAGATCTGGCTGAAATAAAGAAGGAACGGATAGGATATCGGGAAGGACGGTCGGAATGTCGCCAGCAGGCAGCAGTTTATGTACCGCGTGAACATCACCCACGCGACATAGATCGGCAGGACGAGCGGACTGACGAAGAGTGTCGACATGAGCACCGCTACCGGGCCGAAGAGGGTAGTCCACATGGAGATGCGCTGGTCCAGAAGCGACCACCAGGTGAACAAGCCAATGCGTCTTGGCCCAAGAGCCAATGCTCGGCCATTGGTTCTAAGCATGTTGCCAAACCAGCGCAGCATCAATGCCACAGCGGAATCCACGAACCCCGGCTTCGGCTGACTTTCCATCGAAACAGAGCGCACGTCGGGCAGGTAGGCCATTTCATAGCCGTTCTTCAACAGCCAGAACCACGTCGACTTGTCGTCACCGGTGACAAAGGGGACGTTGCCAAGACGCCAGTGCTCAAGCGAGTCGTACTGAATGCTCTCGATAAAATCGGCATTGCAGGCGAGAGACGCACGGAATATCGACAGGCGTCCCGTCAGGGTCAGAACGCGCCTTGATAGCCCCATCGAAGACATCATCATATGGCGCTGCGTGAAGCGCAGATTGAACCAGTCGCGAAAGAGCTTTGAATCGCTGATTTCACAATCTTCGTCGGTCGTAACAGCGCCCAGGCGGTGATCAACGAAGAAGGGCGCGCATGCCTCCACAACATCTTCCGGTGGGCAGCTGTCACCGTCGACGAAGACCACAATGTCATTGTCTGTGGGGCATTGCCTCGAAAGGATACGCAAGGAAGCAGCTAAGGCATCGCGTTTGCCTGTCGCCGGTATCCGATCAACGATCAGATGAATGCCTCTCGCGTTTTGTGGCATCAACGAAAAAATTCGCCGAACCAAACGCTCGTCAGCGACGTCCACGACAGAGGCAACGACGGTGGCGCCGCCGCGAGATGCGGCTGCAGCCCGGAAAATCGCGCGGTAGACACGCACTGTCACCGCGACATCAACCTTGTAGCTCGTGACGACAAAGAAGGCGTGCGCCGGTCGGTTTCTTGCCTCGTATTCCCTGCCTGCAGCTGCTCGCCTTGCTGGATGCGCGAAGTGAATGAAGAGCTTCGCCCTTGCGAAATTCACAGCACCCCAGCCATAACGCCAGATACCCAGTGTACCGATTGTCAGCGCCAGGCCGGCATTCTCAGCAAGCCGGTGGGTCGGTACGGCAATCGCGATACTCACGAACACTAGCATGTAGAGGATGTGACCAAGCACAAGCATACGGGTCTCTCCTACCAGCAAATACCCTCGTAGAAGCCGCCTGACCGCAAGTCCGGCCTCAGACGGGTGAGGTCGACAAGACTTTTGGCCACGGCGGCTCGTGCCAATGGCTCGATCGTCTCTTCATAGCGATTGCCGACCAAAAGGACGTCGGCTTCGTCGATCAGTTCTTCGATCCCGGCAACCAGTCGTTCCTTAAGGTCAGGAACCTTGCCGTCGCCGCGCCCGGATCCACCAAGCTCGCTCTGATAGGCAACACGGACGCTCGGGTCGTAAACCTTTAGGCCGAAGCCCTTGGAAATCAGTCGTGATGCGAGTTCGGCAAGCGGGCTCTCCCGCAGATCGTCCGTCCCTGCCTTGAAGCTTATTCCGACCATTCCGACGGATCTGCCACCGCTGTTGTGGACGAGATTCTCGGCTCTTTCGATTTGGCGAGTGTTTGCCTCAAGGACCGAATCCAGCATTGGCGTCGCAACACCGCCTTTATGCGCGACATGACGCAGCGCGCGCACATCCTTTGGCAGGCAGGAACCGCCAAAAGCAAATCCCGGTCGCATGAAATAGGGCGACATGCTCACCTTGCTGTCGGAGCAGAGAACCTTCATGACCAACTGGCCGTCGATCCCACAGCTCTTGGCAATGTTGCCGATTTCGTTTGCGAAGGTGATCTTGGCCGCGCGCCACGAATTGCTGGTATATTTGATCATTTCCGCGGTCGACAGCGGCACGACGCTGCACACGCAGGCAAGCCTAGCGTTCAGCTCGCGCAGGATGTTTTCAGTCGTGGAGTCGAGGGCGGCAAAAACGATAAGGCCCGGATTGTAGTTGTCATCGATGGCTGTACCTTCACGAAGGAATTCAGGATAATAGCCAACCCCGAAATCCCTTCCTGCCGTCAGGCCCGAAACCATCTCGAGGATCGGTATGCAGGTCTCTTCCATTGTCCCTGGTACGATCGTGGAACGCAGGACAACGGAGTGGAATGAGTTCTTTCTGCGCAAGGCACCGGCAACATCGCTGCACGCCTGCTTGACATAGTTGAGCTCAACGGAGCCCTCGGCGGTACTGGGTGTGCCCACACAGATGAAAGTTATGTCAGTATTAGCCACTGCCGCGCAAACATCGGTCGTGGCCGAGAGCCGTCCACTGTTGACGTTTCGGGCCAGCAGCGTCGCCAGTCCAGCTTCGACAATTGGCGGCTCACCCGCATTGAGTTTGGCCACTTTCGAGGGATCGGTGTCAACCGCGACAACGGTGTGACCGTCCTCCGCGAGACAGGCAGCCGAAACGGCACCGACATATCCGATGCCAATAATGCTTATTCTCGACATGTCATGTCCCCGTTTTACGATCACTAAAAACTCTCGCTGCGGAATTCGGCAGCGTCTGCTTTTTGGGCAAGTCTCGAGTCTCGTCAGGCGCAAGAGAATGTTATGCCCGCGACAAAAGAAATGAAGTCGGGAAAAACAGAATAAATGTAGGGAAAATGCGAAAATCTGATTTTATATTTAGGCGCAAGCGTATTGATCCGTAGAATAGACGGCAGCATCTATAGTACGTTCTATTTACGCGCGCGATTTAAGTATTGTATATGTCGAACCAGCCTCTCGATGCGCCATATTTTACTATGGATGCCCGGCTGGAAAGGCTGAGCTTGTCGGCTCCACGTGCCTTGTATGTCTCGACCGTTTTGGTGCTCACATGGATTTCGGCGGCAATTTCCTTCGTGCTGAATCCATATGCAAAAAGCTTCAGCACGATTTCCTCTCTGGCGCTGAGATTGCCCTCGGAAAGACGCTCGATCCTCTCGGGTCCGCTATTGATCAGGGAATGAAAACTGCGAATATCGAGCGCCGACAAGCTGTTGAAGACAGCCGCGCTGATGTAGTGGCCACCCTGCGCAACAAGCGATATCGCCTTATAGATCTGCTGATCATCGTCGTTGGTGAAGACGATGTTTAGCATGCCATCGACGTAGATTTCGTCGATCCGGCGCGCGATCAGGGGATCCACCGCGTAGATGACCTTGAACGAGCTATCCCGCTCGGCATTTGACAGCCGACGCACGGCCCTGCCGACTGCAAGGTCAGCGTCATTTGCCACTTCGCAAATGACAACAGTGGGGAGGGTTCGACCGATGAAATCGACCAATGATTCCTCCTTGCGTTTCGTGTCGACGAAACACATCGAGGAATCTCCCAACAAACTTGAACCTATGACGTCGGGCAGTCCCGGAGATGCGCAAATAGCCGAAACCCGGCTCTTATTCGGTGCCATGAAAGTTCCTCGATTAAGACGAAACTTCCTCCCAGGCTTAGTTCGAAGTTACTGCATGTGTCCCGATGTAATACGACATCGCCTCCGGACATCAGTGAAGTAAGCTAGAACAGTGCTTATAGTTTGGAATTTAAATTACTAAGTCAAGGGATAAATAAACATCTTTTGTCGCGCGATTTATCGAAAGAAAGCCGATAAATACAGTTTTTTGCTGCATAAACATGTTGGCGATACTGAAAGTTGCTGACCTCGGCAAACCTGTGATGACGGCATTTGATCGACCGCAACGGTGAGTAGTGTCAACCATGTGGGTGCTTTTCCCCACACGATAGTCCTGCGATGCCGCGCCAGGCAGCCCTACTTGTGGAACCGAGCTGCGGGACGACCAGATCAAGATGAGCCGACGGATATGGATGCAGATCAAGGCTCTGATCGCCGGGAGCGGGCTGCTGAAGAAAACCGTTTCATGCCGGGGAGCCCAGGCGTCTGCTGACAATTTTTCACGCCAACGGAACCTTTTCGCGATTGGGAGGTTTGAGCCATGGCCACGCGCGGAGCCCTTCCTCCGGGCCACGCCTTTGGTGAAGGGCCTGCTGTCTCCCAGGCCAGGCTCTTCACCGTCCTTCCCACGCATTCGACACAGGGACCGACCCGATTGAGGCGACGACATCGTTGTCAGCTCGCCATCAGCGTTCCAAGCCTGGATGTCCCGGGGCTTGCCGATTTCAGCGACTAACGGTAGCATTTGTGAATTGCGGTCGATCTGATACCTACTTTTAAGTGCCTGGAGTTGAAGAAGCCATCTCGGTTCTGCTGGAGACTGGTCGATGAAACTGTCACGTCGTGTTTCGCCAGCCTGCCTGTTGATCGTGCTTGCAGCCTGGATGGCCGCGCCTCAAGGTGCAGTGGCACAGACTGCCCCATCGGTTGGCGTTATCAGCGTTCCGGTGGAAGATGTTTCGCCCAAGCACGAATTCGTCGCGCGCGTGGAAGCGGTCAATGCCGTCGATATTCGATCGCGGATCGAAGGGTTCCTGGACAAGCGCCTTTTCGACGAAGGCCAGGTCGTCCAAAAGGATCAGGACCTTTTCCTTATCGATCCTCGATCCCTGGAAATATCCTTGTCAGATGCCAAGGCTGCCCTTGCGAGTGCGCAGGCGACGCTCGCTGACGCCCAGCGTCGACTTGCGCGAAATCAGTCACTGACCACACAGACCGTATCGCGCGCAACGCTGGAAGAAAGCCAGGCCGCGGTCGAAACCTCTCAGGCTTCCGTGATGTCGGCGCAGGCGCGCGTGGGCCAAGCCGAACTTAATCTCAGCTACACCCGGATAACCGCACCGATCAAGGGGCGCATAGGGGCGGCCGAGCTGTCGGTCGGCAGCTTCGTCAGCGGCAGTTCGGTGACACTGGCTCGCATTGTCGAGCTGGATCCGATCCGGGTTGTATTCTCTGTCAGCGACCGATCGATCCTTGAACTGCGTGCGGCTGCCGGAGGTGCCAGCAAGGACGATCTTGCAAAGCGGTATGAGCCTACCCTGCGACTATCCAACGGTCAGCAGTACAAGGAACCCGGCAAGATCGAGTTTTTCGGAAACGAAATCGACGAATCAACGGGAACGCTGGCAATTCGAGCGCTGTTTCCCAATCCGGAGCTCCTGCTCACCCCGGGCCAGTTCGTAACGGTGATAATTTCGGAAAGGGAAAAGACGCTGCGCCCGGTTGTGCCGCTCGGAGCAGTCCAGCAGGATCGGGAAGGCAAGTTTGTCCTGCTCGTCGATGAAAAGAACGAGGTCGCCCTTCGACGTATAAAGGTCTCTCAACAAGTGGGAGCAAAGTGGGAGGTGGACGACGGTTTGAAAGGCGGCGAGAAGCTGATCGTCGAGGGCCTGCAGAACGTCTCCGAGGGCTTGGCTGTGACCGTCACTCAGATATCCCCTGAGGACAACAACCTGACCTCTGCCACTCCCGTCCTATCACCATCCGGTACGCCGCAATGAACATATCCGCGCCGTTCATCGCCCGGCCAAGGTTCGCGATGGTTATTGCGATCGTCATGATCATCGCAGGGTTCGTCTCCCTCCTTCAGATACCCGTCGCGCAGTTTCCGCAGATCACCCCGCCCGAAGTCCAGGTGACGGCAAGTTATCCGGGCGCGAGTGCCAGTGTCATGACTGACAGTGTGGGAGCACTGATCGAAGATCAGGTGAATGGTGTCGAAGACATGCTCTACATGTCGTCGTCGAGCACCAACAACGGCAGCTATAGTCTGACGGTCACATTTGCGGCCGGGACAGACCCGGCGATTGCCCAAGTCAACGTACAAAATCGCGTCGCAATGGCGACACCACGCCTTCCTGCTGCGGTCTCCCAAACAGGCGTTTCGGTGAGAAGTCGTTCCTCGAGCATGCTTCTCGGTTTTGCGGTCTATTCCCCAAAGGGGACAAAGGACGACGTCTTCATCAGCAACTACGCGACGGTCAATATCCGAGATGCGATCGCACGCCTGCCGGGCGTCGGGGAAGCCAGCGTATTTGGTCCCGTCTACAGCATGCGCGTCTGGATGAACCCCGATCGGATGCAGGCGCTTGGGGTGACGGCATCCGACTTGACCGCGGCCATCCAGGGCCAGAACGCGCAGGCATCCGCCGGCCAGCTAGGATCTCCTCCATCGCCGACAGGCCAGCAATTGCAATTGACGGTTCAGGCCCAGGGACGGCTTGCGGATGCAACAGAGTTCGGCAACATAATCGTCCGCACCAACAGAGACGGAGCGATCGTGCGTCTTCGCGACGTCGCCCGGGTGGAGCTCGGAGCGCAATCATACGACACAGCCTCAACCCTGAATGGGCAGCCGAGTGCCACTGTTGTCGTTTATCAATCTCCGGATGCAAATGCGCTCGCCGTGTCAGCCGCGCGGAACTGCAAACATTGTCGAAGCAGTTTCCTGACGACGTCGCATATACGGTCGTTTTCGACACGACCACTTTCGTTCGCCAAACCATCGAAGAAATTTTCATTACGCTGGCAATCACCTTTGTGCTTGTCGTGGCGGTCGTCTTCCTTTTTCTGCAGGACTGGCGTGCGACGGTCATTCCCACGTTGACGATCCCCGTTTCGCTGATAGGCGGCTTTGCCGTGCTTTACGTGATGGGATATTCAGCCAATACAATCACGCTGTTTGCCATGATACTTGCCGTCACTCTGGTCGTCGACGACGCGATTATCGTCGTGGAAAACGTCCAGCGCGTCATGAGCGAAACCGGCGTCGACGTGCGCGAGGCGACACTGCGCACAATGGACCAGGTCACTGGCCCGATCGTCGCCACCACACTGGTGCTGGCCGCCCTCTTCGTGCCGGTCGCCTTTCTCGCCGGCATAACCGGTGAGCTCTATCGGCAATTTGCGGTCACTATCCTGGTCACGATCACTTTTTCGACGATCAACGCGCTGACGTTCAGTCCGGCAATTTGCGTTCTGATGCTGCGCCCCACCCCCGAGAGCCGCTCGCGGTTTTTTGTCAAGGTGAACCAGGGACTGGATGCTTCACGGCGGTTTTATTTGCGGTTGCTCGATCTCTTTGCCCGCAAGCTTGCCCTCAGCGCGCTGGTTTTTGCTGTCATCGTGGGCGGTACATACGGTTTCTATCGCATCCTTCCGACCGGCTTTGTTCCTTCGGAAGACCAGGGCTATCTCTTCATGAATGTGCAATTGCCAAACGCCGCTTCGCTCGAACGCACGCAGCAGACAATTGCGGCCGTCAGTTCCGTGCTTCAGCGCACGCCGGGCGTTGCAAATACGATCGGAATTGCCGGCGCAAGCATGGTTGGTGGCGGCGGCTCCAATTCCGGAATGATCATTTCCGCGCTGAAGCCCTGGAATGAACGGGGGGCCGATCAAAGCGTCTTTGCTCTTATGGACCGATTGCGCGCGGAGTTCGCCGCGATTTCGACCGCCTCGGTCGTGCCGTTTAATCCGCCTGCAATTCCCGGTCTCGGGACGACGGGGGGTTTTGATTTCCGACTTCAGGCGCGGGCCGGGCAAAGTCAGGCAGAGCTGGCTGAAGTCATGAGGGGCCTGATTATAGCTGCAAACCAGACGAAGACATTGACCAGTGTCTTCAGTACTTTTTCTGCCGACGTTCCCGAGGTCTATCTCGATATCGACAGGAAGCGCACGGAGCTTTACGGGGTTTCGCCCGCCACGATCTTCAACACGCTGCAAGCCCACCTGGGATCGTCATATGTTGACGACTTCAACATTTTTTCGCGCGTATACCAGGTTCGCCTTCAGGACGAACCGAGTTTTCGAACCCGCATCGAGGACATTCAACGGCTGAGAGTGAGAAGCCAGTCAGGGAGCCTTATTCCGCTACAGGGACTGCTTTCCATTTCTACCGTCTACGGACCAAACTCCATCAGCCGCTACAATCTTTTCCCATCCGCGGCGATCAACGGACAGGCTGCCGCGGGAACGAGTACAGGCGCCGCGCTCGACGCCATGGAGACACTCGCTGCGCAAAAGCTGCCACCCGGCTTCGGATACGAATGGACGGGCATGGCGCTTCAGGAGAAGCAGGCCGGTAACCAAACAACAATCATCCTGATTGCGGGGATCCTTTTCACCTATCTCTTCCTCGTTGCCCAATATGAAAGCTGGAGCGTCCCGCTCGCAGTGATGCTGTCCGTGACGGTGGCCGTTCTGGGAGCGTTGGGCAGCCTTCTGATTGGTGGTATCGACCTCAACATCTACGCCCAAATTGGCCTGCTGCTGCTGGTCGGACTGGCCGCCAAAAATGCGATTCTCATCGTGGAGTTCGCCAAGAAGCGCCGGGAGGAAGGGCTGAGCATCATGGAAGCGGCGACCGACGGCACGACACAGCGCTTCAGGCCAGTGCTGATGACTGCGATGGCATCTGTGCTTGGCGTGGTGCCGCTGGTCGTGGCTACAGGTGCGGGAGCAGGCAGCAGACAGGCAATCGGCACGACGGTTCTCGGCGGCCTGGTGGTTGGATCGGCCCTCGGCCTCCTGATAATTCCACTCCTCTATATCTACGTTCAAACGGTCAGGGAGGGGGTCAAGCGTCGGCTTTTTGGTGTCGATCGGGTCGACCCAGACAGCAAACCTCCGGCTGCGGCGGCCGCGGATTGAAAATCCAACTCTTAAGGAAAGCTGAACTTCGGGATTCTCCGCCGAGAGATGCAAAGCGCATTATAGTTCTTTTGCAAGCGGAACATTTGGAAGATCGCGTCCTCTTACTGAGGCCGAGAAGCAATCACGCCATCGGTCGGGGCAGCAGGGGTCGAGCTGCTACAACCTTGCAACCCGGCGCAGCGGACGCGCGCCCCGCGGATATGACTCGCTCTGGCGCCACTTCACGACTTGAAGGCGTTAGCTCGCCCCCTTCCCATCTCAATATTTAACATGCATTTCTGGAATTGAACTCCATAATTGCAAGGATGATCGGCAGGCGAAAGACATTAGGCTCATTGAGCTCATCGATCCCAATCCGGCCGTCGCTTTGCTGGGACCTCGACGGGTAGGAGGAACGACGCTCGCTTTGGAAATCGGCGCACAGCAGCCGTCGATCTATCTCGATCTGGAGTGAGAGACCGATCGAGCCAAGCTCTCCGAGCCGGACGGCCGCGCAAGCTCCAACTCAATGCCGATCCCGCCGGTCAACTGACATCAAGATATACCCCTTGAGCTGACCTATCGCGGTTTTGGCGCGCGTTGTGGTTCCTGCATCACACGATGCCAACGCGCGTGCCACCCATCCACGATCGCGTTGATAGCGAGTCGCGTCCGGCTATTTTAGTGTGATTTAACCAGACCGGAGAAACCAGCGACGGCCAGAAGGCTGAGGGCCCAGCCGATGACGGACTGGAAGAAAAAATATCTCAAGGAGAACGTGCCGTTTGGTTTCATCGAATCCGGTCGCCAGTATTCCCTTTGACCGATGGACGCTACCGGCAGGA
>Ga0102592_1003232_pt1 | contig 12600 bp, 12 predicted proteins | sample AraplaCol_mMF_r2_FD_76861 | JGI IMG/M metagenome (GOLD analysis project Ga0102592, IMG submission 76861) | Arabidopsis root microbial communities from North Carolina, USA - plate scrape MF_Col_mMF_r2 (SPADES assembly) (version 2) | ecosystem: Host-associated > Plants > Roots > Endosphere... | reverse complement strand
TGAAGTGGGGGGGCATCGACACCCACGGTGGCTGCAACGGAGGCTCTTTGGTCGCAAGTTTGCGATACCGATTTCACAGAGACGGGAAAACGTGACCGCGTCGCGCCATCACGTTTAGCCTTCTTGATACGGTGCTGGTCCCTCTATTTCTGCCTCACCTTCGCTCAAGAGGCGAGCATATCGAACTATGGCTTGTAGGTTGCTCCACTTACAAACTGCTTCGGCGTAATCGTTGACAGCAGGCAGTGGTAGGCGTTGTTATCTGTTATTCGCCAGATGCCCGTGGGCTCGATATGAAACCCCTCTATGCATAACGGCACTCCGGCGAGAAAACTTTAGAAGATCGCCGCTACGCCCGTCGAGTTTCCTCCAACCGAACTCGAAGTTCGCTCACAAATCTCGAGGCCGAGGCGCGTGTGTGAACGATGTAAATCTCGTTCTTGGCCCGGGTGAATCCGACATAGAAAAGGCGTCGTTGCTCAGCAAGCTCCCTGGTCGTCGAACGGTTTCCGGGAATCCGCCTCTCGTCGACGCCGAACATGAATACGAGCGGGAATTCTCTTCCTTTTGAGCTATGTAGCGTCGACAGGGTAAGAAAATCGCCACCTTCCACGAGGCCGGCGAACTCACCGAGTAGCATCTCCGCGCAATCACCGCCGTCTGCGGTTCGGCGGATGAAAGCATCAAGTGTTTCAACTTCATCCAGAAGCACCCGCGAGGTAGGCAGGAAATTCCCGAGAACCATTCCCCTGAAATCGTTGAGCCATATATGCAGCGATAGCCCAGAATCACGTCGCTCCCATAACGCGCCCAGGAACGTCTGCTGGAACAGCAGAAAGTCCTGATCCCCTACCAATGCCTCCGGGAACATGCGACGTCCGTCGTTGACGATTGCGGTGAAGCGAGGCGTGCCTGATCGCCAGCCTCCGCAACACCATTGCGCGCATCGCTCAATCCACTGCATCAGGCGACTTGAACGCGGGTATAGGGCATTTGCATCGGTACGCAGCACCGGGATACCTGACGCACGGGCTGCACGAGCTATGGCGTCACCCACAAAGGCGGCGGGATATAGAATCGCGACACTTCCGTAGCCGCTTCCCGCATGCCGTGCCAAGGCTTCCGGTAACGCAGTACCAATCAGGTATTCTGCCTGAGCATCGTAGTCGCCCGACAGCGGCTGGATATAAATCGTGCCGCGCGATGCACCGTCGACGGCACGATAATTACGCTCCTGCCCCAAGGCGTACCCCGACGCCTCCACGATCCGGGTTCCACTGCGATAATTCAGTTGCAGACGAATCGTTTCGACATCCTCTCGCTGAGAGAGAGTCTCCAGCAGGTCCGGGTGAGCGCCAGTGAATCCGTAGATGGACTGATCCACATCGCCAACAGCGAAAAGGCGCATTCCCGCGCTGAAGCAAAGCCCTAATACCATGCGGTGCAGCGCGCGTCCCAGATCCTGGTACTCGTCTACGACCAGCACGGGATACTTTGCGAGAAGGGCACGCTGAATCCACGGATTTTCTCGCAGCGCACGAACGGCAAGTAACGGCATATCATCAAAATCGATTCTGTCCGCCCGGCGCAATTCTTCTTCGTATATCTCAACGAGCCGGGCAAGTTCAGGATCACGAGTTCGCCACGCCTCGGAGTTCCGGTTCAGAGTTGACCTGCGATAGACGCTCATCGACAGATTCCAGTCTCGCCGGCTTGAAACGGTGACGCCTGATCTTCGCAGAGCGCGCTCAAGGGCTGCCGACGCCTCCCCTCGTGTCGCGACCTTAAAGTCGTCCGGCAATCCGAGTTGGGCTACTTTTGCATACGGCAACACGATTTGCGTGAGCGAGAAGGAATGCACCGTGCCGATGAACACGCGGCCGCCTGCCGCGACGCCTAGCGCATCCAGCCGTGTTTCGAGTTCTCGCGCGCATTCGTTGTTGTACGTAATGCAGGCAATACCGCGCGGCTCCTGTACATCCTCCGCGAGTATTCTTGCTATTTTGGTGGTAAGCGTCTTTGTCTTGCCACTACCGGGCCCGGCAAGGACGACGCAATGACCACGAGACTCGTATGCCGCCCACTGGCCGGGGTTGGGGCGCAGCGATTCGGCTGCGCGTAGATAAGCGGCCGAGTCAGACATTCTGGGCCACGAATTCAATTGCACGCTCGATATAGCCGGGCGGCGTCATCTCCACAATCCTGGTTGCCAGACGTTGCGCAAACCGACCTTTACCCACGAGTTCGATCAGCGCCAGATAGTTTTCCGCGTCAAGCGTGTCGTTGTCGTCCGCCCACCCATCAATCCATGCCGCGCGCCTCTCGGCCCAGGAGCTCTCTCGCAATGTTTCAATAACTTGTACCGCAAATCCACACTTGAAGAGGTCAATCTCCAACGTATGATTATTTGTGAACACGCCGTACTCTTCGCATCTGTCGCTCAGATCACTAGCACCCATCGCCTTCAGCTCACGATTAAATGCCACACGATTGACACCCTCACGCACTGCCGCGATCACAGCAGCAAGATTCGCCGCCCGATTGAACCCAAGCGCGTTTCGTCCCTCGACGGGATCCCAGTCGGTGATCACCGAGAAAGGTATATCCAAAGCCAGGAGCAGCTTCACATACGGCAGGAAGTTCGTGCCCGAGACGGAGCAGACAGAAATTCCGAACTGGTCAAATTCATAACCCATCGCCTTGCCAAATATCGGCAGCAGGAACCGTTCTGCATCACCTTCTACAAGAATAATGCCGCGAGCAAAAAGGATCTCTGCGCGGTTCACATCAAGGTATCGTGCGAGATCGTCCTCGTCATCCCTCGACAGGTTCGCGCCGGCAGTCGAATGCCCGACCGTACCGCCATCACCAGTCTGTTTGAGCAGCAGAAGCGAACGCAGTGGTGCCACACTCGCAATATGTGGCGAATGCGTAGTGAGGAGGAGCGATAAACGTTCATCTGCGGTTTCGTTACCGATCTCTTCGAAAAAATGGCGATAGACGGAACGCTGCAAGTGCGGATGCAGATGCGCTTCAGGTTCCTCGATCGCCAGCAGGCTGTAACTTCGCCGGTTATCATCCATCAGTCGCTGAAGCTCCAGCGTCTTTAGCGTCAGGTATGCGATGTTTGCAGCTCCCAGACTCGCATCGCCAATGAACCGGCGCCCCTGATCAATAAGCAACCGCACGTTCCTGTACAGCTTGTTCACGTCGGTTCCACCAAAGCCCAGGCTTGGAGAGATGTCGTGGTTAGGTCCGCTCATGGCTGCGAACAGGTCCTGCAGGCCCCCCTCAAGCTGCCTGACGGCAGTAAAGTTTCCCAGCCTATTCGTTGCCGCCTCGATCGCCTCCTGTACTTCGTCGAGTTCACTGCGAGGAATCCCACCAAAGACACGTTCAACCAGAGGTCGCAGGGGCGAACGACGCCAGTTTGCCAGGTCGCCCTCCACATCGCGAAGCGCTGGCAGCAACTCAAGCGCAAGCCGCCGTCGCAGGTCATGACCGAAACGTTTCGTATCGCTCTGTCCGCCATAACAAACGAACTCGTAGTCTGCGTCCGATTCCGGCGAACGACCGAGCGCTGCCAATGGCCGAAATTCGTATGTGAGCCGCACCGTTTCTGCGTCGTCATCAAGACGGTATTCGGTCAGAACCGCAAGCACATTCAGGTCGGTGTCGAATTCTTTAATCTCGACCGATACAGCGATTCGATCGTCTTCATCAGGCGATTCGATACCATCCCAGAAATCGGATAGTCCAAGCTGACGCGAGCTGTCAGGCAGCGAGGGATCAAAGAGTAACCGCAGAGCGTAGATCAGATTGCTCTTTCCGACCCCATTCTCTCCGACGACCACGACATTACGCTTGAGCGAAACGTCAAGGTTTGAAAAGTTGCGAAAATTCTTGACGACAATTCTCGATAGATACATTTGGCCCTCGCTTTATTGGATGCCGAGGTCCCTAAAATTCAACGCAAGAGCAGACCCGGATTTTCTGTACGAAGAAATGTACCCGGAATTCATTCGATTGAGAACAAATTGCAACAAATCTATCTGCGCTCCCGCCCCCGCACGTCTGCCAAGGCCTGCTCTCTCCAAGTCGATTACGGCTCGTCTCGAAATGGAAACGACGCTCGTCCGTGACCCGCGTTTCGGCGAGACAGACAACGAGAACAAACCCGCCTGCGAAAGATGTCGTTCCGCTTTCACGTGACTGCATCATGACGGTGTCGCCTATTCATAAGTCAGGGCGGCAATTATTTTCCGTCTTACTGGATTCATAGAAACCAGTGCATATCTCTCGATAATCTGGTGCCGACGTCGATCGGCGGCGTCGTTGATTAATCGACGCCGCCACGTCTTTCGACAACTACAACAATACCGCTTGCTGGAGAAGTTCCAAGGCCTTCGATTCGTCCAGTCGACCGGTGCGTGCCTTACCTGCCAGCGTCTTGATCAATGCTTCTGCTATCGGTGCAATACCGTGCAGATTATCTAGGCTGGTCACGGAAGTGAAGGGCACGGGAGCCGGGTTTTGATGCGAAGGTGCGGCGGCCGGCAACGACTCAGACATCGACTCAGCAACTACCAATGTAGCTACGGGAGCCTCGCTATCACGTTTTTCCGGTGGATGGCTGGCGAGATCGTCGGAGAGTTGATCTGCGCGAGCTTGCGGGCTGGCGATGATCGTTTCCTTGTCATCCGCGACGTCCGCTGGGACGGGTGAGGGGCGTTCGGGACCACCCACGGCGGTCGCACGCTCGCGCTTCTTGCGCACCTTCCCGCCGCCGGGTTTTTCCTGCACGCCAACGTCGGTTGCTCGCGCCACCGGCGCGTGTTGCTCAACGGATGCGCGACCGCGTGGAGCAGGCGTGAGCATGCGCGACACGGACTCTGGAATGTCGGCTTCGGTGCGGGGGCTGTCCAGCCAGCCAACCGGCAATCCAAGTCGCTCCGTGAAGCGGTTGGCTTCGACACTGTCCAAGCGCTTCTTGCCGTGGAGCCGATCGGCGATGTTGAAAGCACTCATCTCCATCACCACGCCAAGTCTCACTTTCGATCCGTTGCGACTCGTGAGAAGGCGAAGATTGGTGCGTCGGATGCTCTCCAAGTCGGCGCTGTCACTCAGTGCCAGCGGTTGCTGTTGTGGTGTCTTAGGCGATGTCTTGTCCTTCGGAGACGAAGCTTTGAGCGGGGCACGAGTCTTAGGCTGTTCGCGCATTTTGCTTCTACTGTTCTTGACGGCTCCCTGTGGGCCGCCAGTTGTTTTTCTAGGCATATGTGCTTCCTCGGACAAACTAACTTCTGGAACGGGTTGCTGGTCGACGGCCATTGCAGGCGGCGGCTCAGGCGCTTCGGACTCTGCGTCGAATTCCTCACCGATCTGAACGAAGTCGAGCGGTGACTTCAGGCGAGCGATGGTTTCGTCCGCGAGCGCAGGATTAGGCTGGTCAAAGAAGCCATGCGGTAGTCCAAGCGTGGTTTCCATGTGAAAGGCGGTTTCAGGCGTGAATCTCTCGCCCTTCATCAGTTCGGCCACGCGCGTCATGTTCGATTCGAGTGCAATGGCGATATTCTCTGCGCCTACCACATCGACGAGAAACTGAAACGATCGTGTTTTGAAAATGGAGGCAGTCTGGGCAGAGTCTTTTGCCGGCGCCTTCACATACGGTGATCCCTGCCGTTGGGGCGGAGATTTCTTCTCGTGTTGACGTTGGTATTGACCGTTGCGCTGAGATCCCGCATATCGCCCGTGGGCTTGGCTCATAAAATACGGCTCCATGCGGTGTGGATTTTGGGTCCCCCGATTATAGACGAGGCGATGTGGCCAAAACCGCTCAAAGCGCGTAGTGCTGCACATGGCCCGCGGCGGTGACGGTCATCCTGAGATGCAATGTGCGGTGATCCGGGGACCTTCATCCGATATGCAAACCGCATCCCGGGATCGGAACCGCTCCATCAACGGACGAGGCTCTAGCCAGCCGCGCATCACCGAGCGGCCAGTGCGTCCCGCGTAGACTGTCGGTTCATCTACTCCAGAAATGCAAATGGCCCGTTTGATAAGGCCGACACCTGAACGGCAGGCAATCGGTAAATGCCGACAGTAATGTGCTGCTGCGGTTTGCCCTTGACGACCGCCCTCGACCCTAGAGGGGGGCGTTAGTCTTCTCTGATCCGACGCGTGCCCGATGCGAACCGATCAACGGCGAAGCATTACACCGGCCCAACGTCAGACTGGGTTTGGCCATGACGCGACCTTCCTCGGATGCCGCTTTCAGACATTCACATGACATTTCCACAACAGTAAGCGGTCATACGTCCCGGCCGATGTCACTCACCAGAGCCTCCGCTTTTCTTCCCTTCCGGCCCCATTCCGTCGCCCACTCTCGGGCGACCTCCATCCCGCTCATCGTTCGGGTCGATGCCTTTCGCTAGTAGCGCGTCCATCTTGTCAATCTGGAGATGCGCGCCTTCGATCGAGTGAGTCGGAAATGTCCCACAGCTAGGAACTCCGGAGCGGCTATAACGCCGCTCCTTATCCACTCTTTGAACCAGTCGCACAGCCCGTTCTCGCAGAATCGCCCGACGAGATTCTTTACGGCAAACGCTCAGGGTCGTCCGCTCGCGGGAGCTATCCTGCGCCCTGCACCGACAAACTGATGGGATAGGTAAAATGGAAACGCTTAAAGGGAGGCATGAGCGTGGACGACGAACAGATTCAGGAGGAACGTTACGAGATCGTTGTGTCTGGCAACGGCGATACGCTCTGGATAAATGGAAATGACGGCTTATGCTGGGCGCGATTCAGCAAACGGTTCGGCATCGACGTGCACCGGAATGCGTCGATACAAGACGCTGCAAGCGAGTGTCTGTACTGCACCCACAGTCCAGCTGGTCTCGACGATCGGGCAATTTTCCGCGCCGAAGTACTGCGGCATCGCGGTGCAGTTGTTCCAGCAGACGCGCTCAAGTTTGAGGAGTAGCTCGCCGCTCTACTACTCGCCACCGCAGCAGCTCATCAACACGGTGACCCGACTCCGGCGGCGAGCGTGCGCTACAGTCTACGGCCTCGGTGGACGCCGTCGTGATCAGTAAGAGCGCACTGAGTGCAAGAGGATATGATTTCCACGCTTTTCTCTCCATCATCCGACACCCACAAAACCATGGCTGCGCCACCCAAATAGCCAAGGTTTCTCCATCCACGCAAGCCCCTGGATACCGCAGATTCTCGCACGCTCGGGCTTTCGTCAGGGCCACCGGATATCGCGCGTAACCATGGTTCGGCCAATGTTGCTAGTTAAAATCGATTAGCCAAATGAATCCTGTAACGAGGAGACGAGCGAAGCTCATTTTTCAGTGCCACGAGCCCTCTTCCGATATCGCGTTCCGATACGTTGCACGTAGGGGACAAGTGCCTCTTCCGTATCCCCGATTATATGAATCATGGCCTGAGCTGCCTGCTTCGAGTTGAGTTCCAGGACGGTGGCTTCATCAACCCGATATTTACCTCGATCGAAGCGATCTGAATCATAGATGGTGTAGGCAACCTTCGGCGAAATCGGATAGTAGAAGTCGGCAAGCTCAGGCGGAGAGAAATCTGTGTGTGAGACACGCGGATGAACGTTGACAACAGGTTGTTCTGACGTAAAAGCGGCAATCCAGTGTCGTTTATCAGAACGGCTTGTTTCGCTACCTTGCGTTGAGAGTAAAGACTCCATCCGAGGTTCATGCCGAACATGTAACTCAGAAACCACCACGAGTGCGACGTAGCGTCGGCAACTTTATCCTCAAGGGTGTTGCGCCGATGCAGCGCTTTGAGCACGGTGACCCGGAAAGCTCTCGTACGGCAAAACTGTGGCCCCATGAAGATCACGAACTCGACGTACTGCTTGTCGTGAAACGCGTCGAGATCTTCGTCCGCCCGCGCGGCCAGTATGGGCAACGCGGCTCTTTCTTGACTAGAGTGAAGATTTTCATTCAGATTGCTTTTTGCCGCATCGAGATGAAGCTCCACCTTCGGATCTTTTGTCGAAGATACCACCCACACGTCGTTCCAGTATTCAACCTCCCGGCCGGTGATGTCTCGCCACCACCGAGCAGCGACGCTGCGTTCTCCCCTTCTAGCGATGTCTCACGGTCCCGAATGCTCATCATAGGCCCTCTCAGTAGCTTCGCCGTATAGGCACGTGGCTTTTGCAAACGCGATTTTGAATCGAATTGCCAGCTTTCAACAGAGCGGGGCGACCAGGTTTTGATTTTTGACGGTGCGGGCTCAAATGGATGACGTCACCGGCCAAAGAGGGCCGGACTGTCTAGGGGTAACTGCCCGATAATGACGTTTGATGCCGCAAGCGTTCAGCATCCTTTTCGACACCAGTCGTACCAGAGCGTGTGTGCGGACCGCGGCTTCACCGAAGCATCGGAAGACGTTCGGCCCCGCAGGGCGAACCCTCTTGATTCGAGCGATTCCGTCGAACTAACGCCCCCACCGGTTGCATCGCAAATAGCAGCGTACGAACGCCGCAGATTATTGCTGACTTTCTCGCTGGCAGCAGGCGAGCCCGCCTTCCGCCCGAATAGCGCCCGTTCAGAGCGAATGAGAGCGATGGTCATGCACACGTAACACGCGACCTCATTTAAGACGTTAACGGGCTCGCGTATGTCCATCTCGACCGGCATATCCAGCAGAAGACGCATAAATAGATATATTTCTACCACTAATACATAACAATTTATATTAATGATTTTATGTCATTGTCAATTACAAAAAAATCAATTATCTTTCACACCGTCATGCAGGCATGCACTTTAACTATCCCAAAGCGTTTTTATACCCGTTTAATTTATATGCAAAACAAAGCGATTTCTCTGACCGCGGAAGAAGTTAGAAAAGCAGTAATCGACCATATTGTTTCTTACCTGATGCAGTGTCGCATTCCGGCAGATTTTATCAATCCTCGATTGGTTTTTTTGGCTGCTGAAGAATCCTATCGCCCACAAAAAGTGTTTTGGCGAGCCCTGACGCGCGATACCATCCTTGAGGCCCTGGAGACCTATGCTCCCTCCTTCCGTAATTCACTCACATTTGTCGAAGAGGATGCTTATGAAACTCTCATCGACCGTATCGATTTTATGCTCGCGATTCGTACCAGCGACGAATTGAATGCCGAAATTCTGCTTTCTGTACCTGAAGATAAACGCCCTTCCACATCAACGAAAGCACTCGAATTCCTGGTGTACGAACTTATCGAGCGAGGAAACTACAATGAGGCGGGGTACTTGATTCGCGACGCGGAAAAAGGGCTGAGCGCAGCATTTGAACTTGCAGCGGCGCAACTGGCAGCGCAAGAGGGACGAACCTATGAGACGGAATTCGCGAAAGAGGCGACGGAAACACGGCATACATTCGCGATTACGCTCCCCTTTGAGACTGAAATAGACTAACGATGAGGTAGTCCGGTGTTCCCGGTACTACGGGTACTCGACGGATGCTTCATATCGAACCTCGCTCTTCGATATCTCCTTAATCACAGAAACCACCGTGAATCGCGAAAACATCTCCACCCTCTTTCGTAGCTTCTTCCACAAACACCTTGCCCCGCTCGGGTTCGTCTTGCGTATGCCGGAACTCGCAGAGCGCAGTTTCGCCGGCTTCCGTCAAGGCATCACTTGGGTCTTCGACGACCGCGACGCCGACATCGCAACCTTTGGCTGCCATGGGTTCTGGTCTTTCACACACGAATTCGACGATGCAGCCCCGCATATCGGTCTGGGCAAGTACGGCGCACAGGTCGGCGGTAGTTGTACTCCATTGACGCAAATGCTTGGAGAGATTACCGAGGGTACCGTCATCGAGTCCTTCCAAGAGGTGCTGAAGGATGACTTGCCAGAGCTGAACCGACTCACATCTGTCGAACAGTTTCTCGCAGAAATCGAATCATATCCGCGCTCGAAGCACGCGCTCATCGGGCGCGACAAGATTTTTGCGCCCTTTAACCGCGCGTTTTGTCTCGAAACTGCAGGGCGAAAAGCAGAGGCTGCTCAGCACTACCTCGCCATCAGTCGGTTTCTCGAGAACGATGCTTCGCTTCTCGCTGCCCGATGTAAAGAGGCAGCGCGGCGGCGAGCAAATGCACTGGCGCTCGATACATCGCAATCTGATTCGAAGGAGCGACAAGAACCCGTGTCACGTGTCAGCGCCAGCCGACTGGATGTCGCGGCACAGACCATCGAGTCCGAACTCGCGCGTAAGGTACTTCCGCTGGGAATTCATCCTTCGTCAGTTATGCCCCATCATTTCAGACGCGCTCTCGAGGAGAAGGTCACAACATCAACAGGTGACTTCTGGCGCAGCATCGACCCGCAAGAGTTTCTTGATGAACTTCACAACTTTCAACCGTTATACATGAAGGAGGTGGAATCGCAATGGGAGGAGTCAGACTCGCAGCCTTTTTCCGACCTATTCATCAATGAAATCCGCACACGGCAATTCGATGAGTTCTGCGCGATGTATTTGTTGAGCATCTCAGACAGTCGGCGTCCGGAAGATGATGGCGTCGTATTTGATCTGCTATGCCGCCACCTTGAAGCTGCCGATGAAGAAACACACCTGATGTATCTGGAACTCGATGGCCGGAAGGCTATTCAGCACGTCCGCGAAACAATGTACGCGATCGAGGCGCACAACGCCTCAGCAACTGTATGATTCGACGCCTTCCCGGCAGCTAGGCCTTCTCGTGCTACATCAACAAGCGACTACACCCATTACAAGCCAGTATGAAAAACCATAACCGAACCGAACCTTCCGATATTCACTTTGAAACCGTCGCCGCCCTCGTCGCTTATATGCGCGATTGCAAGATGAATGCATCGCACCTCGTCCCGATGAACCTGGCCCTTGCACTTGAATATGTTTATCGGCCGGAAGCGAGGTTCTGGCGGGAGTTCGATATCTCACTTGTCATTGAGGCGCTGGACCGGCACTTGCCGAACTGGCGCGTAGCTATCAATCAGGTAACAGCACAGGCAGCCGAAAGCCTAGTCAAGGAAATCGAAAAAATCCTAGGAATGCATGCGTTCGATGAATTAAATGCCGAGCGCTTGCTTGCCGTACAAGAGGACGAACGCCCGTCTGATGCAGTGTCGGCTTTCGAATGGATTCATGCTGAACTGACGCGACTCGACCTGCATGAGGACGCCGCTTACGTCGCTCGCGATGGCTATCGTTGCGGAGAAGCGGCAGCGGAAATCATTTACTGCCTCGAGCAGGCCAGCAAAGGATTGCAGCGTGAGAGACTTGGCACGAGCGTTGCGCGCTTCTACCGACACACAGTCATGACCGACACCAATGGCGGACGTACGGCTGATGCGCCCTAGAGCGCAGCACCGCCAAAACCTGAATCACTTGGCATACAGCTCTCGAAGCGGGTCCAAGACTGGAAACAATGTATCAACTGCTTGCATAGTTTCTCTGCTGAAGCCGACGAGACATACAGACAGTAACTGCCAAGTCGAAAGGAACAATATTCCGAACGGCTGAACCAACAGTGGCTCTTTTTTAAGGGCGTCACTATACGGTACGTAAGTTCCGAAATACCATATAGAGGACGTTCACCGCGTCGGCATTGCCTCGATTGCAAGCCTGTCCACGATTCACAAAATCGTTGTGCATCCAGTAAGCGAGCTTCCAGCAAGGCAGCTCGTTCGGGTCCAAGACGCAGGCCGCTAGGCGCGCTCAAACTCGTATGGAAGGCGCACAAGTGCATGTCGCAGACGCGCGCGCTGATTGCCCCCATCTCCTAGGCCAGATTTCGTTTGTCACTGGCGAAAACACCACGTTCAAGTTGAGGCCAGTTTTCTTTGTCCGGGCAGGAACGTGCCGAATTTCAATTTCTATAAAAATCAATCAGTTAGGAAAGTCGCTCAGCACAGGTTTCGTTTGTCACGAACCAACGGGGGGCACTACCGGCAGCATATCGCGGGAGGTTCATGTTTTCCGCCGCGCCGCCGATATACAAGTGACCGGGAACCGCATGCTTTGCGCCCCGTGCAACCCACAGAGCCAAGTGATGGACCAACAATCGAATGAAGCGCGCACGACCCTGACCAGTTCGAACCAGTTCGAGCTGCTCCTTTTCAGGCTCGGCACCGTGCCGGGCGACAGCGCGCACGAGCTATACGGCATCAACGTGTTCAAGGTCCGCGAAATTCTCACGATGCCCGTCATCACGCCCATCGTTGGCGCGTCCCGTTGCGTGATGGGCGCGGTCAACATTCGCGGGCAGATCATCCCGGTGGTGAACCTGCCGCAGCTTATGGGCTGCGAGCCCACGCGCGGCCTGAACATCCTGCTCGTTACCGAGTTCGCCCGCACGACGCAGGGTTTCGCCGTGCAGGATGTGGACGACATCGTGCGACTGGACTGGAATCAGGTGCTTCCGGCCGAAGCGGCGGCGGCCGGGTCGGGGCTCGTTACCAGCATCGCAAGGATCGACGGCAACACGGGGGATTCGCGTCTGGCTCAAGTGGTCGACGTCGAGCAGGTGTTGCGTGACGTGCTTCCAGCGCATCAGCCAGAGTCGGCGGCCCCGGAAACCGCCGC
>Ga0102592_1003228_pt1 | contig 12605 bp, 10 predicted proteins | sample AraplaCol_mMF_r2_FD_76861 | JGI IMG/M metagenome (GOLD analysis project Ga0102592, IMG submission 76861) | Arabidopsis root microbial communities from North Carolina, USA - plate scrape MF_Col_mMF_r2 (SPADES assembly) (version 2) | ecosystem: Host-associated > Plants > Roots > Endosphere... | reverse complement strand
TGTCAGCTATGAAAAAATCCTGCAGCAGGCTGCCCAGGAATCGCATCTCCGGGAATGGAAGGAGCCGCCCGGCAGCGTCTTCTATTCGCAGGCCTATGGCATCTACGGAGTGAGTTTCTTCAAGCCGGGAGACGATCATGGCGCCGGAGGAGTCGGGCCGGCAGTTCTGTACTACGATGGCATTGATGGCCGCATGCTGGGCGACCGTCAGCCCTGGAAAGGTACGGCAGCCGATATTTTCGTGCAGGCGCAATTCCCGCTGCACTCCGGCCGTATCCTGGGCTTGCCGGGGCGAATCCTGATCTCTGCGATGGGACTGGTCGTGGCGATGCTGAGCGTTACAGGAGTCGTGATCTGGTGGCGCAAGCGGTCGTCGAAGGCGCGGACGGCAGCAGCGCAAAAGACTGCGCTGCAAGCCGCCCTTTGACGCTTACTGGCGCCGCCCGCGGCGGCGCAGGGCTGCCAGCGCCAGCAGGCCGAGTGCAAACACGGCGAGGCTGACAGGTTCCGGCACCACCTGGATTGCACCACCGGTCGCCGCCGACAGGTAACCCAGGTAGCTGTTCAGGACGATGCCGCCAAAGTAAGTGCCGAAAGCGCCGCCTACCAGGCCATCCGGCGTACCGCCGAAGGTATTGGTGGCGATCAGCATCAGTTCACCATATTGTTCGATAAAGGATGGACCGCCCGAATCGCCGCCGCCAATGCCCGATTCACGGTTGTTCGGCAGTTTTGCCGAGCAGGCGAGATTCCATTCGCAGAAGGTGTCGTGACCGTTGCCGTCGAAATCTGCGTACCAGACTTCATTCGGTCCAGTGAATCCCTGCTCGTCATCGGCGTCGAACAGGTCGACGATGTTTTCCCCAGTGCGCTTGACGCGGAAATCGGGGCTGATCGTATAACCATGGATGCCATCGCCGGAGGTCCCGTAGCCGGCCATGATGATGCGGGTATTTGCCTGGAGCTGCTGCCCGGCCAGCTTGTAGATCTTGGCGGAAGCAGGTGCGTCCTGGCCCAGCGTGATGACGGCCAGGTCATCGTTGACGCAGAAACCGGCGACGCCGGCCGGGCAGTTGCCGAAGCCCGCATAGTTCGGGTTCATCTGGACCTTGCTGGCAGTAATGACAGCGCGGCCAGGGTCGCCAGGGGTGGAAGATGCATTGAAGACGACGCGCACATCGTTGCCGGGTTTGTTGATGTCGATCAGGCTGCCCTTGCCGTTGGTATCGACGCAGTGGCCGGCCGAGACGACCTGGCGCTTGCCGACCAGTGCGCCCGAACAGATATAGCTCAGGCCGTCATAGCGGATATTAATGCTGACCACGCCGGAGAACGGCGACGCTGCGGTGTTCGGATCAACGTGAGCAGCCGGTGTATCGGGCAGGGCGCCCGAGGTGACCAAGGGAGTGATCCTGCCAGCCGGCACTGCCTGTGCAGTTCCAGTGATGGCAGCAATCGCCAGCGCCGCCCCGAACAGCTTTTTCGCAATATGTTGTCGCACGTCATTTCCTCCGAGAGTATTACTCAGTGAACGAATACATCGAAAGAATGTTTAGCAATAAACGGGCCTGAAAGAGAAGCTTCTTTACTATCAGTAACTTGCTATCAGGATAAGGGCGAGCGCTTGAGAAAATGTAAAGATTTCCGACATTGCATTGCAAATTGATATACACGTTGAAGATACTTGCGGGTACTAAAAAATAGGGGGAGCAAGCTTCTAAATCTGGGTGCCAGCACCAATTCGGGCAAGGCTTCGCGCAACTAAAGTGCAGCACATGCAGCCACGCCATGATGCGTAGCCAGCATGCACAAAAACTCTTACCAGCCGATGTCCCACCAAGGAGCTTAGCAATGGATGCCCAAAACAACGCTTCCGCCATGCAATCTAACCAGATGTTTCCAGCTCTGCCCGATACCCTCGATATGCCATCGCCGCTATCCGCCGCCGAGATTCGCCCGCCTATCACGGGGCCCGGCGAGACGATTAACCCGGAATTGCTGAAGATCCGAAGCGTGCGCCCAGGCTGCTACCTGCTGAATTACACCCCAAGCGGGATTGGCCTGGTCACCTACGATGGCACCATGCGCGTCGAGAAGCATGCCGAGGGACGCACTGCGAGCGGCGACCTGTACCAGCGCCCAGTCCTGTTCCTGCCCCTGAAACCAGCGCTGCCGGCCGACCTGACGCGGCCACTTCTCTTCCCTGGCCCCAATCCCGCCAGCGGCATCCCCGTCCTCTCGCGCAGCCGCTACCGCTACTATCTGCGCGTGACCAAGATCCTGGAGAACTTCACCTTTGGTAACAGCTTCACGCTGGGCTTCGAGATGTGGCGCTTTACCAAGATTGCCGGCGCCTGGAATACCGGCGGCACCTGGAGCAAAGAGGAGATGAGCGCGGTCATGAGCTGGCAGGCAGCACCGGCCGGCTTCCCGGCGCCGAACCATTACCTGGCGGGCGACGTCAAGAATTCTGCCAATGTCGTTGTCGGGCGGCTGACGATGGGCTGGGTTTCCGAATTCCTGCGCAAGGCGACCGTCGAGGTCGACCGCGTCAGCGAGTCGGAAGCCGTGACCAGCAATGGCGCAGGTACTGATTGGGCGGCGGTCGGCAAGAGCGTTGACTGGGACATCACTGCCATCCAAAGCAATTCCAATGTCGCGGAGCCCAGCGGCATTTCCTGGTCTAACGGTGAAGCCCATGCTGCCATGCTGGCGAAACGCGACTCGTCCAACCTCGATGCTGAATGGCGCTACCACGTGCTGGCCATCCGCCGGCTGGACGAAACCGAACGCGGGATCATGTATGACAACGGGGGCACCGATTCCAACAACGTCCCGCGCGAAGGCTGTGCCATCTCATCGCACTGGACCATTCCGAACTCGGCGGAGTGGGGCACCGTTGCCGGCCAGCGGTTCGGTACCGCCACCGCACCGTACTTCCGCACTGCGGTGCACGAAATCGGTCATGCCATGGGGCTGTATCACAACACTGCTGACAACGGCTACCTGTGCACCACCGACGTGATCGCATCGCGCTCGCTCAATCCGGGCAGCCTGCAATTCCCGGCCAATATCCAATGGTCCTACAACCCGGACGATGCCAAGCGCCTGCGCCATATGCCGGACATCTACGTTCGTCCAGGCGGCCTGCCGTTCGGAACGTCTTATGGTTCGACGCCAATCAGTCCGACCGATATGGAACTCGAGATGGATGGCCTGAGCATGTTCGTCACGCCGGTGACCAGCGCGGTACCGATCGGCGCACCGGTTCGCGTCAACATCACGCTGCAGAACCAGACCAGCGCACCGATCGCAGCGCCTAACACCCTGAGCATGAAGAGCGGCATCGTGCGCGGCAAAGTGATCGATCCATGCGGAACCATCCGTACCTTCGCGCCAATTGTGATCTGCGTGGAAGACGACCAGATTGCGCCGCTTCAGCCACAGGACACCGTCGAGCATTCCCTGACGCTGCTGCGCGGCGGGCAAGGCGCTCTGTTCCCGATGCCGGGCGCCTACAGGATCATTGTGGAAGCACGCTGGGATAATGGCGGCCTTGAATGCGTCTGCACCGGTGAGAACACGGTCATGGTCACATCCGCGGTCGACCAGGCGCATGCGGAGGCGGCGCTGAAAGTCCTGTCGACGCCGGATACCTTGCTGGCACTGGCAATCGGCGGCGACCACCTGCACGAAGGCATGGCCGCAATCGATGCCGCCATCGCCAATTCAGTGCTGCGTCCTCACTTTGCCTATGTCGAGGCAAAACGGATGGCGACGCGCTTCCGTCAACGCAAGGCTGATTTTAGCGCGGCAGCCAAGCTGATCGACAGCAGCACCATCATGAGCCCGGCGGAACTGAAGCGGGCGGCAGCCTGGATCAAGGATGCGGGACCTGGAACCGCACCTGGCAAGCAACTGGCGAAGGAGCTGTCGAGTAAGGCAAAAGGGCTGAAGATGAAGGATAGCCTGAAGGACCTGATTGAGACGGCGTAATGCAGGGCAGGGGGGCTGCGCCCCCCTTTTTTTTTGCGCGCCAATTGTCAAGTACGCATTTCGTTCGATACAAACACACCACACAATGTCGCCATGAATACGAAGTAGCTAGCAAATGACCGCGCCGCCGCCGATACTTTAGCGATGGTCGCGCCACCGAAGCCGTTGGGAATTCGTATCGCCTCAACAGGCGAAGCGAATTTCGCACGTCCGGGACACCGAATCTCCTATCGCTCATCGTCCGCCGATCGAGACCTTTCCGCCTGCGTGCGGTATCCAACAGCTTGTCTATTCCCCGTAGCAACCGGAAGCGGTAGCAGGCCAGGGCGGACAATCGGCCCGCAGCGGCGCCTTGGCGATTTCATTCGCGAAAACCAGGAAGCGATTTTGCAAGGATGGGATCAGTTCGCCAGAATAATCGAACCTGGGATTTCGCCAACGGCCACTGCGGAATTGCGGAGCCATGCCCAACAGCTGCTCGTTGCCCTCGCGGCGGAGCTCGGAGCCGGAGAAACCGCTCGCTGCGGTCGTAAAGCCGAAGCGCACGCAGTTGCGTGTCTTCACTCCGGTTATACCATTGTTCATCTCGTCGCCGAGTTCCACGCGTTGCGTCACAGTGTCCTGTCGTTATGGAGCGGTGCCTCGCGCCGGACTTCAAGCACCGGCGCCACCGACATGATGCGTTTCAACGAAGCTGTCGACCGCGCCATGTCCGAATCGGTCGCGCAATACCAGCGCCAGGTCGACCAGGCGCAAAACATGTTCCTCGCGATCCTGGGCCATGACCTGCGCAATCCGCTTGGCACGCTGGTTGCCGGCGCGAGCCTGATGATGAACGATGTTGACCTGGCTGCCAAAAACGTGATGGTGGCCAGCAGGATGTACACTTCGGCCAGGCGGATGAAGAAGCTGATCGATGACCTCATCGACTTTACGCGCAAGCATCTGGGAACCGGCATTCCGGTAAAGGCATCTCAAGGCAATTTGGTGGCAGTGTGCTGGCAGGTGGTAAATGAACTTCGGACTGCGCACGCAAACCGGTTTGTCGACCTGCGCGCGCCACCCAAGCTTGATGCGGTATTCGATCCAGACCGGATTGCCCAAGTGCTGTCGAACCTGATAGGTAACGCTCTTCAATATGGTAATGAGGTATTTCCTGTACGCGTGTGGGTGAGCGCCACCGACGACAGGATCAAAATTTCAGTCAATAATCGCGGCCCAATCATCCCCCCCGATCGGACAGGACAGATATTCGACGCCATGGTTCGGCTTGGCTCAAATGCCGGTTCTGAGCATCCTGAACCTACAAGCCTCGGCATTGGGCTCTATATTTCACGCGAAATCGTCAGGGCGCACGGAGGCGAAATCGATGTCGTATCGAACGCTGAGAATGGAACGACATTCACGGTGACAATGCCGCGCGCCTTGTCCGGGCGGACGACTTAGGCAGGAACGATGCCAGATTCGGCACAAAATAGTCAATCAGACGCCCAACTTCCTCGGATCAAGTAATAATGCCGCCTCAAATAATTGTGCCGTATGGCAATATTAGAGGCTAATGATGAAAATGACAACAAAGTCCCCGGCGGCGCAAATCCTTGTTGCCGCCTTGGCTGCCCTCGTGGCGGGCTGTGGCGGTGGAGGATCCGATACCAAATCGTCTGCGCAACCGTCCACGACAACTACAACACCGACGACCCCAACCACTCCAACTTCGCCGACCACGCCAACAAGCCCATCTACAGGCGGGATGGCAGCGATCAACGTTAACAGCAGGGCGGAAGTGGCCGCGTTCTACAACACCACCATGCTGCCGGCATTTTCAGTTCCCATGCAATGGACGGGCTCAACCCAAGGCTGCGTAGCAGGTACCACCTCCGCCGAATATAAGGCGGCCGTTGTCAATACCATCAACAGCTTCCGCGTGCTGGCGGGCTTGCCAGGAAACGTCACGCTGAATCTCACGCATTCGGCGATGGCGCAACAGGCGGCGCTGATGATGGATGCGAATTCCCAGCTTAGCCACTCGCCATCAACCTCGTGGAATTGCTACACGGCTGACGGCGCGACGGCAGCGGGCAGCTCCAACCTGGCTCTCGGCAATGCGGGTCCCAATGCAGTGCGCGCGTATATTGCCGATAGCGGCACCGCCAGCCTGGGCCACCGTCGCTGGGTGCTTTATTCGCGCCTGGGCGAAGTTGGTACTGGCGACACGACGCGCGCCAATTCCTTGTGGGTATTTGGCGGCACCGTCGCCGCACCAGCCTCCGTTGCGGAAACTGGCGTCGCCTGGCCCGCACGCGGTTTTGTGCCATGGACCTCGAAAGTGGCTGATCCAAGCCATCCATGGAGCTTCTCGTTGCCGGGAGCAGATTTCAGTGGCGCGAGCGTACAGATGAGCAACGACCAGGGCAAGGTGCTTTCTGTCGGCAATGTCGGGCAATTACCGGAGGGATATGGCGAAAACACCATGAGCTGGACCCTGACTGCAAACGCAAGCGAATGGTCGCGTACCCCGGCCGATACCAAGTTCAACGTGGTGATCAGCAATGTGAAGGTGGGTGGGCAGGTCAAGTCCTACCAGTACAGCGTTACGTTCTTCGTCCCTTGACTGTTGGCCGGCGTTACGTTCATGGTCTGTTCGTGCAGTCCTGGACTTAACGCCGGCTTCCGCGTCAAATTGCCGCGACCTCCGGCAACTGGCTGCGCATCAAGCGACAATACGAGCCGTCCTCCTGGCCCAGCAATTCCTCGGGCCTGCCTTGTTGGACGAGCTTGCCGCCGTCCAGCACCAGCACCCGGTCGGCATGGACGATGGTCGAATAGCGGTGGGAAATAATCAGCGTGGTCCGGCCCTCCATCAAACCCTCGAGCGCAAGCTGCACTTGCCGCTCACTGGCGGCATCGAGCGCACTGGTTGCTTCGTCAAGGAGCAAAATGCGTGGGTCGCGCAACAAGGCGCGGGCGATCGCGATCCGCTGCTTTTGTCCACCGGACAGCTGCACTCCGCGTTCCCCAACCAAGGTGTCGTACCCCTGTGGGAAGGCAGTAATAAACTCGTGGGCGAAGGCCAGTTTGGCGCAGGCGACGATCTCTTCGCGCGAGACCGCACGTGCCGGCACCGCAAAAGCGATATTGTCGGCGATGGTCCCAGACAGCAGGGACGGCTCCTGCTGGACGACTGCAATGTTGGCGCGTAATGCTGCAAGTCCCTCCGACGCGACTTGTTCCCCGTCAAACAGGAGGGTCCCGGAGTCGGGGGCATAGAAGCCCAGAATCAGATTGGCGATGGTGGACTTGCCAGCGCCCGAGGCTCCCACCAGCGCCACTTTCTGGCCGGCGGCAATCGTCAGGCTGATCTCGCTCAATGCAGCCACTTGCGGTCGTTCGGGATAGCGGAAGCTAACGCCCCGCAACTCGATTTCTCCTTTTAAGCGCCGCGGTGCCACGCCCGACTCGGACAAACCGCAATCGGCATTGCCTATCATCCCGAAGATCCGGTCCGTGGCGCCCAGCGCGCGCATCCAGGCCGCCCAGAAATCGCTGATTGCACCTGCGGAATCGGTCACCATACTTCCATACAGGACGAATGCAGCCAGTTCCCCGACGCTGAGCTGGCCCTGGCCGATCAGGCGGGCTCCCAGCCAGAGCGTTGCGAGAAGCGCCAGGTACAGCACGGCGGAACTGGCTGCCCGGTACAGCGCAATCATGCGGCTGCTGGCAAGGGCGACCGCAAGTGCTTTGCCGATCGCTGCAGCATAGCGCCGCTGTACGCCGCCTTGCTGGCCGAAAGCATGCACGGTGCGGACATGGCCGAAGTGTTCGTGGGCGAGCTTGGCGCATTCGGCCAGGCTATCCTGCTGCTGCATAGCGCGCGAACGGTAATCTCGACCAGCACGCTTGCCGAGCCACCAGCTGGCTGGCAGGCACAGCAAAAGGACTACAGTCAGCATGGGGGAAATGGTCAGCAGCATTGCACCGGCGCCGAGGAGTACGCACAGTGATCGCAGAGAAAGGGCCAAGCCCATCGTAAGTGTTTCGTGCAGCATTTCCACGTCTGCGCTAAGGCGTCCGCTCAACTCTCCGGCATGGTGACGATCGAAAAAAGCGATCTCCTGTCGCATCAATGCTGCGTGCAGTTGCTGGCGGATGCGTGCCACGATCAGGTGGCCAGCCGAGTCGAACAGGTAATAGCGCAATGTGGCAGCAAGCACCTGCACCGTCAGCAGGAGCAACGCCGCAAAGGCAAGGGGGCCATGCCATGTCGGGGCCGCCTGGTCGCGCAGGTGATCGATGAAATATGACAAGGCTTGCGGATAGGCGAGCTGGGCCAATACCGTGATTCCCATGCAGAACAGGCCAGCGGACAAGCGCCAGGCGAATGGCCGCAACAAGCGCAAGCGCTGGATATGTATCGGCGAGATTGTCATGCAGCGGCCTCGCCGGGGTCTTCTTCTGCCTCAAGTTGTTCGCACAGAGAAAACCAATTGTCGTCGCCGATCAGCCCGGCCGCCTCGACCATGCCGGACGGGCCCACAAACAGATAGCCTGGTGTGGCCATCAGCGGATTCAACGCCAGATAGTCATGTCGGCGCACACGCACGGCCAGCTGCGACACCTCACTCGTGCCAAGGAAGCGACGCAAGCGCCAGGCCGGCTCCATGCTGACAAGATGTATTGTCAACCCCGCTTTTCGCGCCAGCGGCAGCAAGCGGGCAATTTCGGGCAGTTTGGCGCGGCATTTCGGGCAGGCGCTGGACAGGAAGAGCAGGGCGGCGGGCGGGCCATCTCCAGATACCGTCAACGGGGTCCTACCAGACAGGGGCTGGCCTCGCACTGCCGGCACCGTTTCGCCGGCTTGCAACATGGTCCGTGGAATTGCGGCGGCCAATCGGCGCACCGTCCGGTTCAAGCGCAGTGTCAGCAGCAAATTGAGCGCTGCGCTGAAAGTCAAAAGCGCCAGAATCAGGTACAGGATGTCGTTGGAGATCAAGGCGCCAGCTCCTCAGCACGCAAGATCGAGACGATGTCATGAAGCCCGATCAGGAGCATCGTGCAAAGAACGGCCGTACCCGCCGCCAGCGGCCGCAGCGCGGTTGTGCCGGCGGCGGGCGCGCACAGAAGCCATGCTGCCATCGCGGCCAAAATCAGGAGGTTACGCAGCAGGTCGAACGCTGAAACGGCCCGCACGGACTCGCCAAAGCAGGCGCAGCGAACCACGCCTTCCTGCAGGTACCGGTGTACCAGCACTGCAGAAAAGATGCAGAACAAGAGCAGGGCGGCAGCCAGCGCCGGCCGCGCACTTTCCACGGCAGCCAGCGTCGCCACGGCCAACACGGCTTCCGTCAACACAATGAATGGCGCGAGCCATATCGCAGCGGCCGCCGGTACGCGGAAGCTTTCGTGCAAATTCTCGCGGAAGCTGGCCAGCTTGACTCCCTTGCCGAGCGCCGCGCAGGCAAGCAGCAGGCCCAACGCGTAGCGCACCGTGTCGGCGGCAAATTGCGCCGCGCTCATGCCGACAGAGCCGCCGCATACCAGCGGGCGGAAAGTCCATCCGGTCGATGCTGGCGCAGCCAGGCGCCTTCGCGGCTTGCGCACAGCGCGTCCCACCATGGGTCATCCTCGGAGCTGCGCTGTGCGCCGCCAATCCGCGACTGCAGCACTCGGGATATCTCCCATGCCGCAGCCTCCACTTCGGGCTGGCGCCTGATCCGCAATCCCAACTCCTGCAGCTCCGCTCCGGTGATGGCGTAGTTGTGCGAGTGGTAGCCAAACATCAGGTGCTGCACGATACGCAAGCGGTTCGCCGAATCCTGCCTGGGAAGCTGGAACGCCAGCAATTCCTCGCCAATGTGCTGCACCTCTTGGGTGCTGCGATAAAAGGCCGTCAACGTGGGAGGGAAGATGTTATCGCACATCAGGCTCAAGGCTTGCTGACGCGCCTGGTCCGATGGCATGCCAAACCAATCCATGCACACGTCGCCGAAGCGGCGGATGTCCTGGCAGGACATGGCGCCCTCTGCGCCCCCAGCGCCACCGAACATCAAGGGGTCGATTGGCGAAAACAGCGCGAGGTCTCCCGCGATGATTTCATCACCGGCCAGGGTGAGCAGTGTCGCCGACGACGCACAATGGTAGGGCACGATAAATCCGAGGTGGTCGCAAAACTGCCGCAACAACAAGGCGATCCGGCGCGCATCGTTGATCACGCCACCGCGACTGTGCAGCAGTACGTCCAGCCGTGGAACATGGCCCATGTTGCGGCATTCCTCGTACAGACGAGGCAATAGTTCGCTTTCCAGGTGGGATGCCGCAAAGACCAGGAGCCGGCTCTCGCGCATCTGCTCGAGCCGGGCAATTTGGCTCAGGATAGGGAGTTGGTCTGGCTGCATGCCGCCCCTTCTATCAAAGTGTTCGCCAGCGTTTCAAGCATTTTGAACTCCGGTATCAACTGCTCGACATAAAGGAACTGGCCCACTGGATTATTCTCAAGAAAAACGTATTCCTGGCCTGGCGTTACGATCAAGTCAAATGCGCTGAACTGCAAACCATAACTGGCCATGAAATCGAGGCATCGCTGGCGTACCTCCGTTGGAAGCTGGCACGCCTCATAAGGGATTTCCGCGGAAATGTCGCGGCTATCGATACGTGTGCGCGCGTCGTCCTGGCTGTGGATCTTTGCCGCAAATACGTGCTTGCCGATGACGGTCACGCGCAGTTCGTAAAGCTTGGGGATATATTCCTGAAAATGGCATGGCAGCTCGCGCACCGCTTCGAGATCTTCCAGCATATCGTCAGTGATAAGGGTCGTGGACAGGCCAGGCGCAACGCAGTCTTCCTGCGCCACCGATTCAGCACCGAGATGCGCGGTAGCCATCGATTTGAATATCATCGGCTTGGCCACCTGCTTTTGAAAAGAACGCACCCGCTCGGGTGCATTGGTCACGATGGATGCAGGTACGCGAAACCCCATCTGCATCGCGCGCTGCAATTGCTCTCCTTTCCACATGGCGCTACGCAGTGCCAGCGGGTGGCTCATCCAATAGCAATTGAGGTTATACAACAGGCCAAACAAGGCGTGCTCGGCTTCCAGTTTTGCATACGCAAGCTCCTGCACACCCAGGTCTTCACTGATGAAGGAAAATTCAGCCGCCTTGCGGGTCCACACGGCGCCGACATCATTCAGGTCGAGGCAATCGCCGCTGGGGAGATGGCGAATTTCATGTTGAAGCCGGGGAGGGTGCCACTGCTGGCATATCTGGTAATCGCGTGGGAAAGCGTCAAGGTTAATTCGGAAGGATGGATGGCCACGCGATGCCAATATCGCGGAGACCTCGTCTGCATGTAGATCGGAACTGTCTGTGACAATGAGAATCCTGTTCGCCATGGCGCTCCTAGCATTCACAAAAAAGCCTTGCCCAACGAGCAAGGCTCCTTCATCCAATCAACGGTTTAGCACCAAATGCCGCCGTCGTAGGAGCGAATGGTGCTGGCGCGAGCATCCGGGCCGGTGCAGCCGGCAGTCGCGACGCCTTCACGCACCTGCCATTTGGTAGCAGGTTTGGAAGCTTGCTCTTTCTTCGCCAGCTTGAATGCGAACAGTTTGGTGTTTTGTTGATTTTTCATTTAACTATCTTTCTAAAATAGTGAATAAATCGAACCGTTTGCCGTGGGTCACGGCGAATCGATGCTAGTACTGTGACATTCTTTCGTCAACGCTAACGTTGTAATTTAGCTAATTGTAAGTTGCTAGTTTGTTTGGCATGTAGCTCTCGATTAGCGTTGCCTTAGCACGCAATAAGGTAACGAAATTATTCGAATGGATTCTTGTTTCACGGGGCGTTTTTCGGCCGTTCCACGCGGATAATCTCTGTCATTTCTTTCATTGACAAAAAACTACTTGAAATGCGGCATTTACTAGCTATAGTGATTGCATGACAATCGTTGCCTATATCTAGTTTTTGACGTCGTTCTTACTGGTAAAGGAGCTCCACATGGCAGGAAACGGTACCAGCGGAAAGGTCGGGTCGGTCGCCGGCCGTACGCTCAGCAATCCGAATGCGTCGGCGGTGCAGCGCAGCCTGGCGGGTAGTGCATTGGCGCAAGCGGGGACCAGCAAAGCAACCGGCAAAGCGATGGAGGCAAAGGCGTCAGCAGCCCTGAAAAATCCGAACGCAAGCGCGACGACGAAACAGCTGGCCGGTTCAGTCACCTCGCAGTCGATCAAGAAGCGTTGAAAAGAAGTCGAACCTTTGCAGCCTCCTACCGCTGTCAAGGTAACGATCGTTGGACTAGTTAATTGCTCCTGAACGGCAATTGCTCTAAGATTAACTGCAAGTATTGTTTTGATAACGCAAGGACGTCATGAACCTCGAAACGACAGACGCAGCGCTGCAAGAACTACAAAACATGCAGGTACCTGAGCTGATCACTTTTCCAACCGAGTTTGTGAGCAAACTGAACGGCGCCATCGCGCGTAGCCTGGATCCCAATTCAAAGCCGTTCTCACTGAAATCCGGAAATCCTCAGGATGTGACATTCAATCAACCGGCTTACATCGCTTCCGTAGAGATAGAATTCTCGCGGGCCGTCGCAGGCGCAGGAAT
>Ga0102592_1003222_pt1 | contig 12625 bp, 12 predicted proteins | sample AraplaCol_mMF_r2_FD_76861 | JGI IMG/M metagenome (GOLD analysis project Ga0102592, IMG submission 76861) | Arabidopsis root microbial communities from North Carolina, USA - plate scrape MF_Col_mMF_r2 (SPADES assembly) (version 2) | ecosystem: Host-associated > Plants > Roots > Endosphere... | reverse complement strand
TCGGCCCGTCCGGCCTGCGCAAGCCACGCGCGCCGCTGCGGCAGGTGGCGTTCGCGGCCGGCGATGCCGCTCTGCCGCTGATGATCCCGGTGATCCTGCTGGGCGGCATCCTCACCGGCTGGTTCACGCCGACCGAGGCGGGCGTCGTCGCCGTGGTCTGGATCGTGCTCGTCGTGATTCCCGCGCTCAACCGCGGCCACATCAGGAAGATCCCGTATGATTTCTGCCTCGCCGGCCTGATCTTCTCGCTGCCGCTGATCACCATCGGCGCCGCCAATGCCTTCGGCTGGATGCTCGCTTACTTGCGCGGCGCGACCTACATCGCCGAATGGATCACCTCCATCGCCGGCAACGATCCGCATCTGATCATGCTGCTGATGGTGCTGCTGTTCACCGTGGTCGGCGACTTCATCGAGCCGGTGCCGACCATCATCATCTTCATGCCGCTGGTCAACGCGCTGACGGAGGCCGGCGACATCAATGCCGTGCACATGGGCGTGGTGCTGATCGCAACGCTCGCCTTCGGCCTGATCACGCCGCCTTACGGGCTGGTGCTGCTGATGGCCTCGAAATTCGTCGGGATCAGTTTCGCCAAGGCCTTACGCGCCGCATTGCCGATCTATGTGGTGTTCCTGGCGACGATCGCGTTCGCGATCTACTTCCCGAGCGTGGTGCTGTGGCTGCCGCGGCACGTGCTCCCGGAGTCGGTCGGCTGCTTCAAGTCGCCGGCGGGGACGGGCTATATCTGTCCGCAATAGCCGCCTTAAGTGACGACCTGTTCGATCCGCCATTGCGGATCGCCGCAGGCATAGCGGAACGGCGTGCCGTGGCTGTTCTTGAAGTAGCTGCCTGTGAGCACGTTGGCCATGCCCTGCATCACCGCGTCGTGGCAGACGAACAGGATGTCGTCGCCGGGATGGCGCGCGAGCCAGCCTGACACGCTGCGCAGCGACCGTTCGGCCATGGCGTCCCAGCGCTCGCCGTCGGCCGGCAGGATCGAGACGAGGCCCGTCGCCGACGTGACGCCGTGCTTGATCATGAGGTCGCGGACGGGCAGGCCTTCAAAACTGCCGAAATCGAACTCGATGATGCCGTCGTCGATGCCAAGCGGCACCGCGATCGCATCCGCGATGATCTCTGCGGTTCGTGCCGCGCGCACCAGCGGGCTGGCGACGATGCGGCTGATGCCGACACCGCGCAACATGTTTGCTGCCTCGTGCGCCTGCCGCAGGCCATCTTCGTTCAGCGGATTGTCGGTGCGGCCCTGGAACAGGCCTTGGCGATTCCAGTCGGTCGCGCCGTGACGCAGGCCGTAGAAGCTGCGCGCGGGTGTCACTTCGACTTGCTCGTGAACTTCTTCACGGCGGTGCGGAACGCCTCCGTGTTCATCGCCATGATGATCTTGTGCTCCTCGGCATCGAGCTGCTGTTTCACGGGCGTGGTGGCGGCCGCATAGACCAGCGATTTGGTACCGGCGATGGCGGCCGGCGGGTTCTGCGCCAGCCGCTCGGCCAGCTGTCGCGTCGCCGCCTTCAGCTCGGTCGCGGGAACGGTCTTGGCGACGAGGCCCCATTCGTAGGCCTGCTGCGCGGTGAAATTGTCCTCGGCGAGGAAGATCTGTAGCGCGCGGCGGGAGCCGACCGTGCCGACGATACCGACCGTCGAGCCGCCGTCCGGCGACACCCCGATCTTGGCGTAAGCGGGGGTGAACTTGGCATCGTCGGCGGCGATGCAGAGATCGGTGACGAAGGCGAGGCCCATGCCGGCGCCGGCGGCCGAGCCGTGCACGCTCGACAGCGAGATCTTTGGCATCCGCCTGACGATCTCGATGAAGGCGTGGTAGTGCTTGAGCAGCTCGCCGACGACCGGCGTCACCGTGTTCGCCTCGGCCGCAGCCCCGATCGTCTGCAAATCGCCGCCGGCCGAGAAGGCGCGGCCTTCGCCCTCGAGCACCAAAACCCTGATGGCGTCATCGCCCTCGATATAAGCCGCGAGCTGCTCGAGCTTCTGCGCGATGGCGAGGTTGATCGAGTTGAAGGCGGCGGGGCGGTTGAGCGTGATGGTTGCAATCGCGCCCTCGATCCGCAGCAGCGCGGGATCGTCGGGCTTTGAGACGGGAGCTGGCATTTGGAATATCCCCGGCAAGAGGTCGGTCGTTGCAACTAAATCGCAGAAGGCGAGGGGTGACAATCCCTGTGCGCCGATCCCCCGGCCGCCGGCGCGTGCCCCGCCGACGGCCCTTGCGCCGGACGGAGCGATCGGCTCAAATGGGGCTGCCTTCGTTTAGGGACGGACACGAGCGCCGGCTCCTCCTGGGCAAGCCAAGCCAAACTCAGTGAGAGGAGACGACATGGGTCACGCTCGTGTCTTGCGGAAATGGGCTGTCCAATGAGTGGCCCGGTTGTCATCGTCGGTGCCGGCCATGGCGGCTACCAGGTCGCGGCATCCCTGCGTCAGGCGGGATTTGCCGAACCCATCAGCCTGATCAATGACGAGGCGCATCTGCCCTATCAGCGGCCGCCGCTGTCCAAGGCCTATATTAAGGGTTCCGCCGGGCCCGAGAGCCTGATGTTCCGCCCCGAAAAATTCTACCAGGACCAGAAGATTGAGCTAATCGCGGGACGCGCGGTGTCGATCGACCGCGTGGGGCACAAGGTGCTTCTCGCCTCTGGCGCGACGCTGCCTTACGGCCATCTCGTGCTGGCAACGGGCGCGCGCAACCGGCTGCTCGACCTGCCCAACGCCAACCTGCCCGACGTGAGGTACTTGCGCATCCTCGATGACAGCGAGTCGCTCAGGCAGATCATGCCGTCGAAGACGCGCGCCGTGATTATCGGCGCCGGCTTCATCGGCCTCGAATTCGCCGCCACCGCGCGGATCAAGGGGCTCGAGGTCGATGTGCTCGAGCTCGCCCCGCGCGTGATGGCGCGCGCAGTGACGGCGGAGGTCTCCGAATATTTCCAGGAGCGGCATCGCGAGGCCGGCATCCGCATCCATCTCGGCGTGCAGGCAACCTCCATCGAGGCCGAGAACGGCAAGGTCACCGGCGTCTCCTTGAGCGACGGCCGGCATCTGCCCGCCGACCTCGTCGTGGTCGGCGTCGGCGTGCTGCCGAACATCGAGCTCGCGGCCGACGCGGGGTTGCCGGTCGCGGCCGGCATCATCGTCGACGAATATCTCTCCTCGGCCGATCCCGATATTTCTGCGATCGGCGACTGCGCGCTGTTCGCAAGCCCGCGCTTCGGCAGCTCGCTGCGGCTGGAATCGGTGCAGAACGCCACCGACCACGCTCGTTGCCTCGCCGCGCGCCTGACCGGCGACGGGAAGCCGTACGACAGCCATCCCTGGTTCTGGAGCGACCAGGGCGACGACAAGCTCCAGATCGCCGGCCTCACCACCGGCTACGACCGCGTCGTGCTGCGCGGCAGCCCTGCCAAGAAGGCGTTCTCCGCGTTCTGCTATCACGGCGACAGGCTGCTCGGCATCGAATCGATCAATCGCGCCGGCGATCACATGTTTGGCCGCCGGCTGCAGGCGATGGATCGCTCGATCACGCCGGAGCAGGCCGCCGATGAAAGCTTCGACCTGAAGAGCGCGCTGGCGTGATCTTTCTTCTCCCTCTCCCCGTTCTTACGGGGAGAGGGCAGGGGTGAGGGGCTCTATCCGCAGATGAGATGATCGCGAGACCTGTACCCCCTCACCCGGATTGCATCTGCAATGCAATCCGACCTCTCCCCGCAAGCGGGGCGAGGTGAAGGAAAGCGCCGCGCCTATAAAACCGCCGCAACCTCCGCCGCCGTCGGCATCGACGGCCCGGCGCCCATGCGCTGCACGCTGATCGACGCCGCCGCGTTGGCGAAGCCGAGCGCGGCGCGCAACGTCGCGCCGTCGGCCAGCTGTGCCGCCAGCGCGCCAACGAAACAGTCGCCGGCGCCTGTCGTGTCGACCGCCTTCACCACGCGGCCGGGCACGGCAATCTCCTCGCGCCCCGCGAGCGCCAGCACGCCGCGCTTGCCGAGCGTGACGCAGATGGTCTGGTCCTCGCGCGCCTGGAGCTGTCGCGCGACCGCGATGATGCGCGCGGCTTCGTCGCTCTCGGACAGCTCCACCCCGGCGAGGAAACCAAGCTCGGTCTCGTTCAGCACGAGGATGTCGACCAGCGCGAGCAGCTCGCTCGACATTTTTTGCGCCGGCGCCGGGTTCAGCACGGTCACGGCGTCCGCCTCGCGCGCGCGGCGGAAGAATGCGGCAATCGACGGCAACGGGATCTCGAACTGGCTGACCGCGACGTCGCCCTTCGACAGCGGCACGACGCCGACGTCCTCCGCGCCGACCAGCGCATTGCTGCCGGGAATGACGACGATGGTGTTGTCGGCCTCCGCGACCGTGATGATCGCGGTGCCGCTATGCGTGTCGGCGTCGCGGACCGAGGCGAGATCGATGCCTTGCGCGCCGAGAAATGTCCTCAGCTCGGCCCCGAAGGCATCCTTGCCCAGCCGTCCGATCAACGTCGTCCGCGCCCCCAACCGCGATGCCGCGACCGCCTGGTTGGCGCCCTTGCCGCCCGGAAAATACAGCACCTGCTTGCCTGCGACAGTCTCGCCGACGCGCGGATGGCGGTCGGCCGTCGCCACCACATCCATGTTGATGCTGCCGGCGACGAACACGCGCCCCATGACGTATCCTTGCGAAAGCTAGACCCGAACCTCGAACTCGTGCCTGACCTTGGCGATGTCGACGAGCGTCGGCAGGCCGGCCTCGTTGCCGAGGCGCTGGATCTTGTAGGTCGAGGCGGCGCGCGCAAAATCGAAATGTTCGCGCCAGCTTTTGCCGGGATGGGCCAGATAAGAATAGACATAGGCGCCGTGGAACACGTCGCCGGCGCCGTTGGTGTCGATCACCCGCTCGCGCGGGATCGGCATCGCCGGCATGACCTCGACCGTCCCTGTCTCGTTGTACCAGAGCAGGCCCTTCTCACCCATGGTGACGCCGCCGATCTTGCAGCCGCGGCCCTTGAGATAGTCCAGCATCTTCTCCGGCGTCAGGTCCATCTGCTCGCACAGCCGCTCGGCGACGATCGCGACGTCGATGAATTCCAGCAGCTCGTGCGTGTTGGTGCGCAGGCCGCCGCCGTCGAGCGAGGTCAGGATGCCGGCCTCGCGGCACACCTTGGCATAGTGGATCGCGGCATCCGGCTGGTGACCGTCGACATGCAGCGCGCGGCAGCCGCCGAGATTGAGCATCGGGAAGGGGTGGATGTGCTCGTCGTCGCGGCAGCGGACGATGGCGCGCTTGCCGTCCTTGGGCATGATGAAGGACAGCGAGGACTGGTTCACCTTCCGCCCGTGCAGCGAGATCGCGTATTTCGCGCACATGTCCTGGAACATGCGTCCGAGCCAGTCATTGGCGGCGGTCGCGATCAGGTCGGGCACGATGCCGAGCTTGGCGCAGCAGAATGCTGCCGTCACCGCATTGCCGCCGAAGGACACCGCGTAGTCGGAGGCCACGTGCTTCTCGTCGCCGGTCGGCATGTGGTCGGTGATGAAGACGACGTCGATGTAAGTCTGTCCGATAAAGAGAGCCTGCATTGCCTATCCGTGATGCGCTGGGTGGTCCCGACCGGCGGACTTACTCTAACACCGGTTCCGCGTCTGGGCCGCTGAAATTATTCGCAAAACCGCCCCTGGGCGCTTGAGGTCGGCATGAGGCCGGAATACGACCATGTCGGGCCGATGCCAAGCCCGGGCAAACGCCGACTTTCGGCTCACGGTTCCAGGTCGATCAAAAGGGACAAGCATGATCACCGGCCTCGATCACATCGTCGTTCTGGTCAGGGATATCGGCGCGGCGAAAGCGGCCTATCAGACGCTGCTCGGACGTAGCCCGGCCTGGCAGAACTCGGGCGAGGGCGCCGACCGGGTGCTGTTCACCCTCGACAACATGACCATCGAGCTGATGGCGCCGAACGGCTTCAGCGTCACCGCCGACCGCATGCGCGCGCTGCTCGACGACCAGGAGGGCGTGCTCGCCAGCCTGTGCTTTCGTGTCGCGGACATGGGCAAGATGCACCGCCGGCTGGACCGGGTCGCGCTCAAGCCCGATCCGGTCGCCGAGGTCGAAAGCACCGATTCGGAATCGGATGCCGTCCTGCACTGGAAGCGCACCCGCGCCTCCACCGAGCTGACGCGCGGCGTGCGCTTGTTCTTCCTCGAGCTCGCGGACGAGCGCCCCAAATCGGTTGCGACCGATGTCGCGCCGATCGACGGGCTCGACCACGTCGTGATCACGACCGAGGATTCCGAGCGCGCCGCCGCGCTCTACGGCGCGCGGCTCGGGCTCGATCTCGCGCTCGATCGCTCGCACCAGGATTGGGGCCAGCTGATGTTCTTCCGCTGCGGCGACCTCATCGTCGAGGTGGTGCGCCGGCCTGTCGCCGGCAGCGACCTCGCGCATGACCGTCTCTGGGGCCTGAGCTGGCGGGTGGCAGACATCGACGCCACCCGTGCCCGCCTGATCGCTGCCGGCCTCGACGTCTCCGAGGTGCGCAACGGCCGCAAGCCGGGCACGCGGATCATGACGGTGCGGAACGGCACTTGCGGGATTCAGACGGTGCTGCTGGAGCGCTCGCCGAAGCCGGTCGAGTGAGTGACCTCACTCTCGTGTCCCGGACGCGCTGCAACGCTCTTGGCGTTGCTGCGCAGAGCCGGGACCCATCTCTCGACGAATCCGCTGCAACATGGGCCCGGCTCTGCAGCGCACCGCTGAAGAAGCGCTGCGCTGCGTCCGGGGCATGAGATCGTTCTCAAACGCTCGCCCGCGTGTTACAGCTGACGAGAGACCACCCAGCGAGCACCCGGTTTGGCGAAGGCAAAGCGAACTCTGAAATGGCAGCGTGACCCGGAGGGGATGCGGCTGCGCATTCTCGAAGCCGCCAAGCAGGAGTTTTCCGCCCACGGCCTCGCCGGCGCCCGGGTCGACCGCATCGCGGCCAAGGCCGGCGCCAACAAGCGCATGCTGTACTACCACGTCGGCAACAAGGACGAGCTCTATCTCGCCGTGCTCGAAGGCGCCTATGACAAGATCCGCAGCGAGGAGCGTGGGCTCGATCTCGAGCATCTCGATCCGCCCGAAGCGATCAGGCGCCTGATCGAGTTCACCTGGAATTACTTCCTGCGCAATCCCGAATTCCTGTCGCTGCTCCAGACCGAGAACCTCGCGCGCGCCAAGCATCTGAAGAAGTCGACCAAGGTCAAGTCGATGCACTCGCCCTTCGTCGAGATGATCCGCACCGTGGTGCGGCGCGGCGTGGAGTCTGGCGATTTCCAGGTCGCGGTCGATCCGGTGCAGCTCTACATCTCCATCGCCGGGCTTTGCTTCTTCTATCTCTCCAATTCGGCAACGCTCAGCGTGATCTTCGGCCGCGACCTCCTGGACAAGAAGGCCAAGGACGAGCGGCTGGCCCACATGGTGGGCCTCGTGCTGGCGGCGCTGACGGGGCGGTCGGTCGCGCTGTTCGAGGTCGCGAAGGCCCCGAAGCCGAGGGCGGCGGTGGCGCAGACGGTGTAGCGGGGCGCGTCTGCGTGTTGGCGGGCACATCTTCCGTCTATTTCCGCAATCTCCGCCGTCATTGCCCGCGCAGGCGGGCAATCCAGTATTCCAGAGACGGTTGAGATTGAACCGAGAAGCCGCGGCGTACTGGATTCCCCGCCTGCGCGGGGAATGACACCGAGGATGCACTCTAGTGCCCCGGACGCAGCGCAGCGCGTCTTCGCGGTGCGCTACAGAGCCGGGGCCCATGCCTCGACGGAGCACGGAGCTTCTGGGTCCCTGTGTATCGAAATTCTGTCATTGTGGAGTGGGCGGGAAGCCGTTGGGTCCTTGGCGCTTGACGCCGTGAGCCGGCTCGGTCTCCCGCCCGTTCCATCTATCAACCTGAACAGTTGCACGAGGCTGCGCCAACAGACCTCGCATCACAGGGACAGGCACCATGATCATACCCCGTCGTTACGTCGGAATCGACGTCTCCAAACGATATCTCGATATCTTCGATGAGAGCCTGGGCGTGCCGGAGCGCATCGCCAACGCGCCGCAGGCCATCACACAGATCGCGGCGCGTTGGCGATGCGATGTGCTGGTCGTCTTTGAAGCCACGGGCGTCTATGACCTTGAGCTTCGTGAGGCGCTCAGCCAGGCCGGCATCCGCTTTGCCCGGATCAACCCGGCCCGGGCCCGGGACTTTGCGCGCGCCAGCGGCCAGCTCGCCAAGACCGACCCGATCGATGCCCGGATGCTGGCGAGCTTTGCCCGGGCCATGCAGCCTGCCGCTGAGCAGGCTGCCAATCCTGCCCGCAATGCCCTGGCGGGGCTTGCAAAACGGCGGGATCAACTTGTTCTCATGCGTGCCCAGGAGAAGAACAGGCGCAGCGAGGCCGAGGACCGCGCCATGGCCGATCGCATCGGTCGGCTCATTGAAGTCCTCGACAATGAGATTGCCGAAATCGAGGCCGATATTCGCGCACTGATCAAGACTGAGCCGGAGGTCTCCGATGATGCGCAGTTGATGCGGTCACTTCCCGGCGTGGGCCCCGTAACCTGCATGCAGCTGATCGCGCAGATGCCGGAACTCGGAAAAGTGGGACCGAAGCAGGTGGCCGCGCTCGCCGGCCTGGCTCCCTTCAACGTCGACAGCGGCGCTTACCGCGGCAAGCGGAAGATCGTCGGGGGCCGAAAGCGCGTCCGCGATGCCCTCTACATGGCCGCTCTCAATGCGGTCCGCCGGGCCGATCCATTCAAGGCCTTCTACGCTCGACTGCGACAGGCCGGTAAACCTGCCAAGCTCGCTCTCATTGCCGTTGCCAGGAAGCTGTTGACGGTCCTCAACGCCATCATGCGCGATCGAAAGCCGTACCTGTACACCAAGCCAACATAACAGTTGCCGGCTCTACACGGCGACGCTGACGCGTCGCCGCTTGTCCGGGACACGATCGAAGCACGCGTTACGTCTTCGCCAATTCCAGAAAATGCCGCCCGGCGCGATCCTCGGTCTCGACGATCCAGGCGTCCGGGTCGAAGCGGACTTCCTTGGTGAGACGTTCCTCGACGGTGTGCTCCGGCAGAGGCTGCGGCGCGACCGGCACGAAAAAGCGATCGACGGGCCGGCCGTCGTCGTAAGAGGTCTGCGGCGCCGGCGCATACAGCATCGCATGGCCGTCGAGCAGCGACACTTTCACGAACACCGCGCCCGCCTCCTCGGCGCCGCGACGGCGAACCGCGCCGAACACGCCCTCGGTCTGGCACCGGCGCAGGTAAGCCGCGACCCATATGTTGGATTTCAAACGCATGAGTCGAACGATAGGCCAGTGCGACGCGCGCCGCCAGTCTCAGCGTCCGATTGTCACGCCTTGCTGACGCCCTGCCCGCCGCGGATCTGAAGCGCAACGAAGTATGACAGCGGCACCGCGAGCGCAAATCCCACGGCGACCGCATAGGGGATGTTCCTGATCGCATCGGCGGCGAAACTCGGCACCATCAGCACGACGATCAGACTGACGCCCGCCAACACCGTGCCGAGCATGATCCAGACCAGAACGGAGACCTTGAACATGACACCCTCTCTTCTTCGTTGAAGATGGGCGATCATGTTCCCCGAATCCGCCGGTCGTCTTTGATCCCAAGCAAATCGATTCTGCGAGACGCGCGCCATGGCCTGCCGGCGCGTAATGGCCGGAATTGATCGGCGTCAATGACAGCGGAATGCGTGTTATTCGACGGGATGGCCGATCGCGGCGCCGAGCTCGCGCAGCAGCCGGTCGGACAGCTGGCCGGTGACCTGCATCTTGTGCTCGCGCTCGAACTTCTGGATCGCGGACTGGGTCTCGCCGCTCATCGTGCCCGTGATCTTCAAATTGCCGTAGCCATATTCCGACAACGCGCGCTGCACGCCGGCGATCCGCCGCGCGGCCGGGCTCTGCGGCACGGGAATCGGGGCCGGCGGACGCATCGCGGACGGCGGCGTCGACGTCGTCTGCTTGACCAGATTGGTCATCGGATCGTTCGCGCGCGTCGACGCGGTCGCCTCGACGGGTTTCTCTGCCGGCTTCTCGACGACTCTCTCGGCGGGTTTGGGCTCGGCGCGGAACTCGGTCGCACGCGGCTCGAGCGGCGAAGTGTCGGCGCCGACGGGGCGCGGACGCGGCAAGGGATTGGGTAGCGGCACCGAGGACGGCGCGGGAAGATTGATCACCGTGCCGAACATCGGCGCGGGATGCCGGCCGGTCTGCAGGAACAGCGCATTGGCGACGATCGCAGCGATCGCAGCGACGGCGACGAGGCCGGCCAACGTGTCCTTGGGACTGTGCAGCAGCACGCGCATGACGAGGTTGCGCTCGGTCTCGATATCGACAACCGCGGCTTTGGCGCCACGGCGGCGCGGCGCGGCTTCGTCCTTGGCAGACTTCTTAGGCACTTTTCTTCACCAGAGCGGGTTGGTCCTGAGTTTGGTCATGAGCTTGGTCTTGCGCCTCCTGGCGCAGCACCGGCGTCAGCGTCGCGATCTTGCTTTCGGCCGGCTTGACTTGCGGCGGCGTGTAGACGAGCGGCAGCTTGACCGTGACGGCGGTGCCCTCCCCCAGCTTGCTTTGTACCGTCAATTCGCCGAGATGCAACGCCACGAGGCTCTTGACGATCGACAATCCGAGGCCGGTGCCTTCGTGACGGCGCTGATAGGTCTTGCCTGCCTGGAAGAACGGCGCGCCGATGCGCTTGAGGTCGTCGGGCGCGATGCCGACCCCGGTGTCGCCGATGCGCAACGTCAGTTGCGATCCGGTCACCGCGGCGGACACGGAGACCTGGCCGCCGCGCTCGGTGAACTTGATGGCGTTGGCGACGAGATTGAGCACGATCTGCTTGAAGGCCCGGGGATCGCCGGTCATGACCGGCAGATCCTGCGGCGCGTCGGTGACGAGGTCGATGCCGTTCTCCCGCGCCTTCAGCGCCAGGAGATTGCAGCAGTGCATCAGCGAGGCGCGCGGCGCGAACGGTTCGGACGCGATCTCGAAATTGCCCGACTCCATCTTCGACATGTCCAGGATGCCGTTGACGACCGACAAGAGATGCTGACCGGAATCGTTGATGAGCTCGGCATATTCCTTACGCTGGGCTGCGCCCAGCATCAGGGTCTGCTCCTGCGCGATCATCTCGGAGAAGCCGATGATGGCGTTGAGCGGCGTCCGCAGCTCGTGGCTCATGGTGGCGAGGAAGCGCGTCTTGGCGGCGTCGGCCGCTTCAGCGGCGCCGCGCGCCTGATCCAGTGCCTGCTCGGACAGCTTGTGACCGGTGACGTCGCGCATCACGGCAACGACCTCGATCTCGCGCGTGACGTCGCTAAGAGGATTTTGGCCGAGATCCTGGTCGAGCGGACGGCAGCGCATCTCGACCCAGAGAAAGTCGATCTGTCCGCGCTCGGTGCCATCAAGCTCGCGCCGCAGCCGGAACTCGACGCGGCGCACCTCGCCGCGCGCGGCATCGGACAGCGCGGTGAGGTAGGCCGGGCGATCGGCGACGTGGACACGGTCGAACAGGCCGTGACCGAGCAATTGCGCCACTGGCATGCCGAGCATGGCCTCCGCGGCCGGCGAGATGAACTGCACCGCGCCGTTGCGCTGATGCCGCGAAACGACGTCGCTCATGTTGCGCGCGAGCAGGCGATAGCGCTCCTCCTCGCGCGACAGCAGCGTGACGCTGGTGCGCGCGAGCGATTCCGCGCCGAAGGCGAGGCCCGCGGCATAGAGCGTCGCCGAGGCGACGCCGAACGCCATCAGCACGCCGCGTTCTGCGGCGCTGGTCTCTGCTGGCGGCAGCCAGCCGAGCTGGCTGAGGAGGATCAGGAGGCCCGCACAGGACAGCGCGAGCAATGACGCGACGGCGGTGACGCGGCGCGAGGCCGACAGCGCGGCCTCCAAGGGAACCACGATCAGCCAGACCGCAGCGAATGATTCGATGCCGCCCGTGGAGCCCGCGACCGCCATGATCAGGCCGGCGAGCGCCAGCGACGACAGCACATGCGCGCCCTCATAACGGCCGGTGCGCGACAGGAACCAGGACAGCAGGATGGGCGCGATCAACCAAGCGAAGGCGGCGACCTCGATCGCGCTCGGCGCGCCGCGCATGGCGAGATAGACCGGGAATGCGGCAAAGGCCGCCAGGCTGCCGAGCAGCCGCGGCGCCATGAAGGCACGATGACGCGCACGCATCAGCGCATCGTAACGCGCGGAGGGATGCAGCAGCGCATCGAGACAATCGCGGATGATACTCAAAACTGTCACGGGTCTCGCGCTTCGGCTCAATCGTCTTTAGAAGACGCGCCGGAACGCCTCCTTGTCGTTGAGCCACCGTGTCAGAGCGACCTTAAACGAGTGCTAAGGCGACGCTGTGCGCGGACGGGCGCCGGGACATCGCGGGGCTTTTTAGACGATTTGACGACGTCTTCGGCGAGGATGGTGAACACAGGGTTTCACGCATCCCGGCATGGTTTCGAATTGGTGGATATGCGTGCCAGCAGAATCACGGGCGCCGGCGTCAATCGAAAATTTACGACACCGTCGGTCCCGAAGAATTTTGCGTAAAT
>Ga0102592_1003219_pt1 | contig 12641 bp, 13 predicted proteins | sample AraplaCol_mMF_r2_FD_76861 | JGI IMG/M metagenome (GOLD analysis project Ga0102592, IMG submission 76861) | Arabidopsis root microbial communities from North Carolina, USA - plate scrape MF_Col_mMF_r2 (SPADES assembly) (version 2) | ecosystem: Host-associated > Plants > Roots > Endosphere... | reverse complement strand
AAAGCGGCAGTCTGACCACCAACATAGGGCGGAATGATGGAGCGTGAAATCACCTTTTCGCGAAATCCCGTGCAATCTCAACTCAGCCTCTCAGAAGCCGGACAAAGGCAATGCTGGGACCGACAGCTGCCAGTCCGAAAGCGCGAATCTGTTGCTCCGCAACCGACTGCAAAAGCCTTGCCATCTGCACAAAAAAACGAGGGGCCGGTGCATAGACCAGCCCCTCGATCATGAGAAAGAATGCAGGCACCGTCAGGAAATCCTGCAGTCTTCTGTTGTCAGTTTGCCGGTGCGGCGGGTGCAGCCGGCGCCGGAGCAGCCGGCGGTGCCGCAGGCGTGCCGGTGGCGTTGTCGAAGTAGCGGAAGAACTCCGAGTTCGGCGACAGCACCAGTGTCGTATCCTGCGACGAGAGCGACGAGGAATAGGCAGACATCGAGCGATAGAACTCGAAGAACGACGGGTCCTTGCCGAACGACTCGGCGAAGATCCGGTTCCGGTCTGCATCGCCCTGACCGCGCAGGATTTCGGAATCACGCTGCGCTTCCGCGGTGATCTCGACGACCTGACGGTCGGCGACGGCGCGGCGGCGCTGGCCTTCTTCGTTACCCGATGCACGGATACGCTCGGCTTCCGCCAGACGCTCCGAACGCATCGCATTATACGTGTTCGGCGCAACTTCCGGCGACAGGTCAGTACGGCGAATGCGGACATCGTCGATATTCAGGCCGAGGTTTTCGGCATCGATCCTGAGATCGTCGCGGATCTCGAGCATCATCGCAACGCGCTCTTCGGAAAGAGCGGCATTGTAGTCACGCAGACCGTAGACGCGGCGCAGCGACGAATCGAGCTGTGCGCGAAGACGTGCCTCGGCAGCCTCGCGGTCGCCCGACACCGTTTCGCGGAAGCGGCGGACATCGGCGATGTTGTAGATCACGAAGGCGTCGACATCGAAGGTCTGGCCGTCCTGAACCTGTACGCGGATATTATCGAGATCGAGGCGAAGCGCCTGCTTCTCGACATACTGCACGCGATCCGCATCCATGAAGGCGAAAGGCAGCTTGAAATACAGGCCCGGCTCGGTCTTGACCGACTGGATCTGACCAAAGCGGACGACGATCGCCTGTTCGCGGGCATTGACCACGAAGACCGACGAATAGACGACGAAGAGGACGACCGCGAGTGCGATCAGCACGGCGGGAAGCTTATTGGATGTCATGGCTCAACCTCCCTGCTGTGCCGGCTTGCCGATCTCGTTGAGCGGCAGATAGGGTACGACCCCCTGCTTCTCGTCGATGATGACCTTCTTCGAATTCTTCAGCACCTGTTCCATCGTTTCCAGGAACAGCCGCTTGCGCGTCACGTCAGGAGCCTTTGCATATTCGTCGTTGATCGATGCGAAGCGCTGTGCCTCACCTTCCGCTTCCTTGACGACACGGTCCTTGTAGGCGGCGGCGTCTTCGCGGATCTGAGCCGCCTCGCCTCGCGCCTGGCCGAGCCGCTGGTTGGTATAGCGGTTTGCCTCTTCGATCGTGCTGTCGCGGTCGCGGCCTGCACGCTGCACTTCTTCGAAGGCATCGGAGACTTCACGCGGCGGAGCCACGTTCTGGATCGTCACGCCGGTGACGGTGATACCTGCCTTGTAGCGGTCCATCGTCCCCTGAACGATATTGAGAACGTCCGTTTCGATCGGCTGACGATTGCTGCGGAACGCGTCCTGTGCCGGACGGCGGCCGACGATCTCGCGCATGGCGCTGTCGGAAACCTGCTGCAGCGTTTCCGCCGGGTTCTCGACGTTGAAGAGATAGGCCTTCGGATCACTGACGGTGAAGAACACCGCGAACTGGACGTTGATGACGCTGCGGTCGCCCGAGAGCATCAGGCCGCTCGAGGACGACGACGACGTTGCGCCGATATTCTGCTGCTGCACCGTGACCTTGACCGTTTCGACCGTCTCAAGCGGCCAGAAATGGAAATGCAGGCCCGGCATCGAGACTTCCTGCTTCGGCTGGCCGAAGCGCAGTTCCACGCCACGCTCGTCCGGCTGGACGATGTAGATGCACTGGAAGAGCCAGAAGGCTGCGAGAACCGCGACGATGATCAGCGCCACGCCGCCATTGAAGCCGCCGGGCACCATGCGTCCCAGCTGGTCCTGACCACGGCGAATGATGTCTTCGAGATCGGGCGGACCGCCCTTGCCCCCGCCGCCGCCTTTCGGACGGTTCGGGCCCTGCCCCCATGGTCCCTGATTGTTGTTGTTACCGCCGCCGCCGCCCCATGGGCCGCCGCCGCCATTCTGATTGCTCCAGGGCATCAAAACCTCTTCGTTCGTTGAACTCCCGATCGCATAATGCCCGCGGGGGCGGCAGACGGTAAGCGATTGTGACCGTTATAGGTATCGCCGACCCTGCTTTCAACGCGACATGAAGGACTTGGCGTTCTTTCTTGGAAAATAATTCGTTATCTTCAGCTGCGGCGCTCGTAGACGACGTAGCGCGTCGGATAATTGTCCTTTTCGCCGGCGGGCACGTCGAGCGTCTCGACCGGCTTCCAGCGCGCGGCGTCGATCGCTGGAAAAGCCGTATCGCCCTCCACATGCGTCTCGACATGGGTGACGCACATGCGGTCGACCAAATCGATCGCCTGCGCATAGATCTGACCGCCACCGGCAATGATGATCTCGCCGATCCCCTGCTCAGCCGCAATCGCCTCGGCCTTGCCGATCGCCTCCGCCAGCGAATGCGCCATCGTCACATCGGGATGATCGATCGCGGCGTGGCGCGAGATCACCACATGCGGGCGCCCCGGAAGCGGTTTTCCCCCGATCGATTCATAGGTCTTGCGGCCCATCACCAGCGGCTTGCCCGCGGTTATCGCCTTGAAGCGCTTGAGGTCTGTCGAGAGGCGCCAGGGCATATCCCCGTCCCGGCCGATGATGCCGTTTTCGGACACAGCCACAACGATCGTCTTGATGATACCGGACATGAGACCCGCCTCCGCATTCGATGCCAGAGCGGACACCTACCTGTTAATACGGGGGAAAGCTAGCCGACGGCGCGCCCGGCAGACGTCTGCTGCGCGTCCGGATTGCCGAGCCAGATGACGGCAACGCGCTCGCCGGTCTGCTTGGCGAGATACATGTAGTTGTCGGCGCGCTTGACGAAGGAAGCCGCCGTATCCGCCGGCTCGAGCAGCGCCACGCCGACAGCGGCACCCACTTCCGTGATCGCCCCATCGATGGCGATCGGCTTGAAGATGCGCTCGGCAGCGTCCGTCACCGTATTCCGGACATCGTGGATCAGCACCGGATCCACCTCGATCAGCACCACGAATTCATCACCGCCGATCCGGGCGATGAAATCATTGGCGCGAAAACTCTCGCGAAAACGGCTGGCAAGCGTGCGGATCACCTCGTCACCGGCGCCATGTCCCAGCCGGTCGTTGACCGCCTTGAAGCCGTTGAGATCGATGAATGCCAGCGCCATCGACTTTTCCGCCGCCCGCGCCGCTTCGATCTGCTCGGCCAGGGTCTCGTCGAAACAGGCCCGGTTCGGCAAGCCGGAGAGCGCATCCGTGCGTGCCGAAGCGCGAAGCGCCAGCTCGATCTCACGCTGATGGCGCACGCGCGCCGAAACGTCCATGATCACTTCGACGTCGAAGGAAACACCGCCGACAATGGTGCGCTGCGCCGAAATCAGCGTCGGAATGATCGTCCCGTCGGCATGGCGGATATCGACCTCTTCAAGCACATAAGCACCGTCCTCAGCCAGCATCCGGTGCCGGCGATCGCGCGCCGGATTGTCGATCGCCGCCCCCTCGGACGTCAGTTTCTTGCCGCTGATATCTTCCCATTTCAGACCGGTCAGCTTCAGATAGGCGTCATTGACCTTCGCATAGCTCGACGTCTTCGTGTCGCTGGTGGTGATCGCCATGGCGATCGGCGCAAATTCGAACATGCGCATCAGCATCGACGACAGTACATCTGGGGGAAGAAGGTCAGTATCGTCCATTGCGGTCCCGGGAGCATTACCTGCGCGGGAGAAAATAACCGAGGGCTATTAATATCTTACTGATGAAACTCGGTACATTTTCAGACATTGCCGGATAAAGACGTTTTCAATCGTCTCGCGTTCCGGCGCTTTGCTGAAATTGCGAAGAGGTCCGAAAGCGATCGGCGAGGCGCAATGGCCTCGCCTGGCTCATTAGAGTATCCGCAACGTCGGAATAGCGGTGACGAAACGCCCGCCCCAATCCGCAATATACTTGCAGGATTCGACGATCTCCGCCGTCAGATTCCACGGCAGGATCACCACGTAGTCGGGCTTTGCGCGCTCCAACTCGCTCGGCGCATGGACAGGAATGTGGCTGCCGGGCAAAAGCTTGCCCTGCTTCACGGTGCTTCGATCGACGACAAAGCTGATATCATCACGCGTGACACCACAGACATTCAGGAAGGTGTTGCCCTTCGCAGCGGCGCCATAGGCCGCAACGATCTTGCCCTCGTCTCGCGCCTGGCGCAGAAAATCGCGAAATGCGTCGCATACCGCCGCGATCTTGGTGCCGAACTCGCGGTAAGTCCGCATGTCCTTCAGGCCAAACCGCTCCTCCTCCTCACGCATGGCAAGAAGGCGCTCGGTCGGCGCGCGCACTCCATCACTGCGCTGAGCATAGACGCGCAGCGAACCGCCATGTGTCGAAAGCTCCTCGACATCAAAGACCTTCAGGCCGCAGGCCTCAAAAATCCTCTCGGCAGCGAGCAGGGAGATGTAGGAATAGTGCTCGTGATAGATCGTATCGAACTGCAGGCCCTCGATCATCCGCAGAAGATGGGGGAATTCGAAGGTTGCAACGCCCTCCGGCTTGAGAACGATCTGAAAACCGCGGACGAAATCGGCGATATCCGGCACATGGGCCAGCACGTTGTTGGCCGCCGTCAGGTCTGCACGAATGCCACTCTCGACGATCGCCTTCGCCGTATCGCTTCCGAAGAACGCCACCTTCGTCCGCACGCCTCGCCCCTCGGCAACTTCGGCCGCATTGGCAGCCGGCTCGACGCCCAGCACCTTGACACCCGTTGCCGCAAAATACTGCAGCAAATAGCCGTCATTGGATGCGACTTCGATCACGGTCGACTGATCGCCGAGGCCGAAGCGCTCCGTCATCAACTGCGTGTAACGCTTTGCATGATCCAGCCAGCTGGTCGAAAACGACGAGAAATAGGCATACTCAGCATTGAAGATCTCGCCCGGCGGCACGGTCTCGGTGGTCTGCACAAGAAAGCACTCGGAGCAGACCATGACCTTCAGCGGAAACGAGCGCTCGGTCTCGATCGCCGCCTCATTGGGCAGGAAGGAATTCGACCATGGCGTGGCGCCAAGATCGGCAACAGCATTGGTCAACGGCGTTGAGCAGAAGCGGCAGGCATGAACCATGCTGTTACGCGCCTTTCATAAAAGTATCGATCTGATCTGTGACAAGCGACAGCGGCTCGCCGCCGCCACGCCAGCGGTCGTACCAGCGCGCGGTCCATTCGATTGCCTCGGGCTGGCTAAGCTTTGCCTGCCACGAAAGATGTTCCCGTGCTTTCGTCGGGTCCAGCCCAAGCGTCTGCATCTCCCGGGGCTTGTCGCTGGCCGAGCTATCGTTCCAGCTTCCCGCGACACCCATCGCCGCCTGAACGTCGGATGCCAGGCGCCCGACAGCAATCTGGGCCTCCTCAGGCGACGGCCCGAAATTGAGCGCATCGGGAACCGGCTTGCCAGCAAACAAGTCCTCGCAGAAGAGGAAATAGCCATTCAGGCAATCGAGAACATGCTGCCACGGACGCGTCGCCATCGGGCTGCGGATATCGAGGATCTCACCGGCCAGAGCGGCGCGCACGATATCCGGCACCAGCCGGTCTTCGGAATAATCCCCGCCGCCCAGAACATTGCCACCGCGTGCCGTGGCAAGCCTGACGCCCCGCGACCGGTAAAATGAATCGCGGTAGGTGGCGGTAACGATCTCTGCCGCGGCCTTCGAACCGGAATACGGATCATGTCCGCCCAGGCGATCGCTTTCGACAAAATGCCGGCCGCTCTCGTCGTTACTGTAGACCTTGTCGGTGGTCACGACGAGGATTGCCTTGACCTCGTCGACTGTGCGGGCCGCTTCGAGAAGCCGCACCGTGCCCATCACATTGACGTCAAACGTCTCGACAGGTTCCGCATAGCTGCGGCGCACCAGCGGCTGGGCGGCCATGTGCAAAATGATATCGGGTCTGCTGCGCGCGACTGCAGCCGTAAGGCTGCCGGCATCGCGCAGATCGGCAATCGTCTCGCCACTCAATCCGGCGCTGCCAACGAGCGCATGCAGAGAAGGCGCAGTCGACGGCGCCAGCGCATATCCGAAGACGTCTGCGCCAAGCCGCGAAAGCCACACCCGCGCCCACGTGCCCTTGAAGCCGGTATGCCCGGTGACGAGCACCCGCTTGCCGCGCCAGAAACGGCTATCCGGCAGACGGCCCATCACCAGACCTTCCATGGCGCATGGCCGCTCTGCCAGAGCTCCTCGAGCTGATTCTTGTCACGCAGCGTATCCATCGGCCGCCAGAAACCGTCATGATTGAAGGCCATCAGCTGGCCATCACGCGCAAGACCTTCGAGCGGCGCGCCCTCGAAAGACGTATCGTCGCCGGCGATGCGATCGAGAACCGAGCGGTTGAGTACAAAGAAGCCGCCGTTGATGCGCGCATTGTCGCCTGCAGGCTTTTCCATGAAACTGCGAACCTGCCCCGCATCCGTCAGCAACGCGCCATAGCGGCCGGGCGGCACGACGCTGGTAACAGTCGCTTCCTTGCCGTGGCGATGATGAAAATTGGTCAGCGCCTGAATATCGATATTGGCAACACCATCACCATAGGTCAGGCAGAACGTGTCACCGAGATAATTGGCGACGCGCTTCACACGCCCCCCCGTCATCGAACCCTCCCCGGTCTCGACCAGTGTAACGCGCCAGGGCTCGGCCTTGGTCGAATGATAGGTCGTCTCACCGCGCTCCATATCAAAGGTCACATCCGCCGAATGCAGGATATAATTGGCGAAATATTCCTTGATCATATAGCCGCGATAGCCAAGGCAGATCACGAAGTCGTTGAAGCCGTAATGGCTATAGGTCTTCATGATATGCCAAAGGATCGGCCGCCCACCGATCTCAATCATCGGCTTCGGCCGCAAATGGCTCTCTTCGGAAATGCGCGTGCCGAAGCCGCCAGCGAGGATAACGATTTTCATTTCATGAACCCGAACCACGCGCGGTCGATGCCAACGCGATTGACAAACTCTTTGATCGATCTATCAGGTCAAGCAATCGACGATCCAGCGGAGTCTGGTTTTCGTTCTTACATTTTGCGTATGATTGCAAGAGAGGAAGCCTGATATGGCTTTGGTTAGCATTGGCGTGCCGACATTTAATGGCGTGCAGTTCATTGCAGAATGCCTCAGATCGCTTCAAGAACAAACCTTCGAAGACTTCGAGGTTGTAATTTCCGATAACGGTTCGACGGACGGAACAAGCGATATTTGTGCAGATTTTGCGCGCCACGATCCCCGCTTCCGTCACAACCGTCTCAACGCAACGATACCGTCCGCAGACAATTTCTGCCGAGTACGTGATCTTACAACGGCGCCCTATTTCATGTGGCGGGCCGATGATGACCTTGCGGAGGCAACGCATCTGGCAGGACTCGTCAAGGCAATTACGTCTAAATCGGACGCAGTTCTGGCGGTATCGCCGATACTACGAATATCCGAGCAATCAACACCTGGAGAGAAGCTTTACCCTCTGCCTCGTCACGATGCCGCAACCAAAGCTGAGCGTATCCATGACGTTTTGCTAGGCTGTCATCCTAGCTGGTTCTACGGCCTTTGGGACCGCCGAACGATAAGCGAGATGTGGAATTATGTCGCCACTTCCTATGCGATACCATGGGCGTCAGATCATCTAACAATCCTTCCAGCCATATTGGACGAGAAGGTCGCGTTTTCCGACGATGGAAAATTTATTCAGCGGATTAGCCGCACACAAACCTACCATCTGAAACCAGGCGCGCTGCTTTCGGCACGAAACAGATACCAAAAGCTGGCAAGGGAAATGATCGCCCAACGGCAATGGACACCGGCCGAAATTGAAGCCATCGAGAAGACATTGCAAGAACATATCAATCTTCGCGTCGCTCCACTGTTCACCACATGGAGACGATATCTGCTCTACATGCCCCGAATGGCGCTTAAGAAAATCAAAGGTAAAGGATGAACGATATTTTGTTACCCAGCATTGTTGTTCGGCGAGGCGTTCTGTGATCGCCGAAAATCAAGAGACTGGTCCTTCAGGGCTTTGTCAGGGGCAAGCCACCAGCGGCTGAGCAAAATTCTTTCTCGCTCCGGTTCGTCGAAACGATATCGCAGCACTTTGGCGGGAACTCCGCCTACGATCGCAAACGGTGGCACATCCTTCGTAACGACGGCCCCCGCCGCAACGACTGCGCCGACGCCAATTGTTACGCCGGTTAGAAGGGTGACGTCGCGACCGATCCAAACATCGTGCCCTATGACGATTCCCTTCTGAAACGGCGCCGGATCAAGCCAAGTCTTATCGATCAAGCCAAAACTGGCACTATAAAAGGCCGGACTCGTGGAAACCAGATCGAGCGGATGATTTCCGTAAGAAATACCAACGTTCTCGGCTATAGAGCAAAAAGACCCTATCGCCACTACAGTAGATTTTTCTGAGCAAAGCGCTTCATAACCGTAAGTATACTTACCTATCGTAATATTGAATCGCTTCAGCATATGAAGCCGAAATGCATCATCTCTTTTTCCGTACTTCTGAAGCGACGCTCGACGAAAGCGCCGTAGTCGTCGCCCTTTAAGTTTGCGAGCGGCCATCCAGCGATCCCAGCGAGTGCAGACAATGTCGTCGTCCGCATACGAAAGCTCAATCGGCTCGTCCGTCATTCACTTGGCGCTCCTGTCTCAGCTCTCTGGAAGAAATCCTTGGATGAGATGGTTTCCGAACAGATATAGCGAGCGCCTCCTCGGCCACAATTGGCGACAAGATCCAGCGAAGACACGTATGGTGTGAACTCTCCATGCAATTGCGGATAGGCGAACTTTTCGTATGCCATGTAATTCACAGCAATCCCATTTGCTGCGAATAGATCGTGATCCAGATAATTGCTGGCACCGTGACCGGTTATATACTCGGTACCTCCGACGGCCTTCACGATGTCCAAAACACGTTGCGAGCTGCGTCCGGGGATATCAAGCGCGCGCGCGTCCAAGAATTGGCAGCTGCCACCGACCCCAAAGTAGTCGATAAGAGCTTTCATTGACGCGCGGCCAAGTGCCCCAATGTTTTCATAGTCGAATTGCAAAACACTTTCCGCCAGCGCAATTGCGTCATTGCCAAACATCGAGCCCTGAAAGCTCCGACGCAGTAAATCGAGATGTTTATTTTTCCACTCCCGAACCGGTGCGGGAGCAACATTGTCAATCACCTGCCCGAGGCGAAGATCCCTTAGCGGAACAGACATCCAAGTTACACCCGTTGAGGCTTTTATTTGAACCCTGTTGGTGAACGAGCCTTTGGAAAATTGCACATCGTCGTAGTGCACGAAAACGTCAGCAAGACGAATCTGCTCAAGGAAGCCTACCCATGGAAAATACATGGATTGAGAAATGACAACACGCATCCGAATTCAACCGTTAAGCTTCAGGCACATTTTTGATAAACTCCTGAAAGCTATCATTCAAAGCTGGCAGCCATATGCCGGGGCTGGCAATTACATCGCCTACCGGTGCCGTATAAACGCGACTTCTGCCCTCCGGCCTGCCCGTTAGAATATCGTACCAGATTAAAAAAAGTAAAACTTTGTGCAAATAGCTAAGCCGCTGCGCTTCCGCCAAGGACATTTTTGAATCGATCGCGCTCGCGACCTGAGCCTTGATAGGGCCCGTATCGAGCCCTTCATCAACCGTATGCAGTGTTGCACCGTAAATACGCACATGTGCCGTAATAGCGTCTCGTACACCGTGAAGGCCACGAAATGATGGAAGGAGAGCCGGATGAATATTCCAGACGTCAACCTTAGAGATGAGAGGAAACGTTACTCTTCTGGTATAAAAAAGCAGTGCACGTGAGCATCCGTTAGAGCTCAGATACCTCAGAGCCTTCTCTGAAAATGCTTCCGCCCCGGAATATTCGATACGGTTGTGAGCGTAACCATTTTCTTTGGCCCAGTCCTCCATACCACACGGGCGGTCCGTTATGACTGCATATTCAATAGGAAGGCTTGCCCTCTTGAGACATTCTGTAGCTGCAATAAGTGCACTGCCGCCGCTGCTCCCGATAATACCGAGCCTCATCCCGCAGCCACTCTCCTCGCCACGCTACCCTTGACGGCCTTGAGCACCCCAACAACGCGATCAACCTGCTCCTGCGTCATATCATGATAACTTGGCAGATTGATCGCCCTGCCGGGAAGATCATAAGCGACAGCATTGCTCTCAACGCTCTCAAACGACGGCAACGAACTCAACGGCCAGAAGAATACACGCGCATCGATATTCTCGGCAGCGAAGGCCTCTTGCAGCCGCTCTCGCGTGATGCCGGTTTCCTCGGCAAAGACCACCGTCGGCATCCAGAAGCCGTTCTGGCTGCCTGCCGGCTCCGGGTTCATCGAAATCGAGTTAAGCCCGCTTAGGCCATCCCTATAGGCATAGAAGATTTCGCGCTTTCGATCGATGAGTTCACCGATCCTCTCAACCTGCGCAAGGCCGACCGCTGCCTGAAGGTTTGAGATCTTGTATTTGAAGCCAATCTCGTCCGGCCAGAATTGTTTGGTCTGTCCTCTTGCGCGACCGTGGTTCGAAAGCGTGAGAACTCGCGCATAAAGCGCGGAGTCATTGGTCACGAACATCCCCCCTTCACCAGTGGTGATGGTCTTCGTGCCATGAAAGGAGAATGCGCCGAATGCGCCCATGGACCCCGCACGGTTTCCACGCCACACCGAACCGATGGCCTCGGCAGCATCCTCGATCACCGGCAATCCATGCCGCGCGCCAATGTCTAGCAATGCATCCATGTCACAAAGGTTGCCATAGATGTGAACCGCCAGGATAGCTTTCGTTCTGGGCGTGATAGCCGCTTCGACCTTGGCCGGGTCGAGGCACCAGCTGTCGGGCAAGACATCGACGAAAACAGGCGTTGCGCCGAGGTGAACAATCGGTGCGGCCGAGGCAATCCAGTTTGTGTCTGCCATGATGACTTCGTCGCCGGGACCGATATCTAGGGCAGCAAGTCCCATATGCAGCGCGCCGGTGCAGCTTGACGTCGCGATCGCATGCTTAACACCAAGATGAGCCGCAAAAGCGGCTTCAAACTTGTCGATATATTCGTAGCATCGTTCGCCCCAGCCATTGGCTGCCGCGTCGGTAGCGTAGGACACTTCCCGCTCAGTGATGGACGGTTTGGTATATAATATGCGCTGCTTCATTTTCATTTCTCACGGAAGATTATCGACACCTGCATCCAATTGCGCCTTCAGGTCAAGAGCTCAAGACCGCTTGCCTTTCCGTCCCGCCTGGGGCATCTCCGAGGCGTGTGAATTTCACGAGAACTGCCATGCAACGTTTCACCTTCACGCCGACCCCTCTCCCCGACCTCACGCTCATCGAACGCCAGCGTCTCGGCGATGACCGCGGCTTCTTTTCCCGCTTTTTCTGCGTCGAAGAAATATCCGGGTTTGGTACCGGCAGCATCGCACAGATCAATCACACGATGACGAGGGAAAAAGGTGTCATCCGCGGTATGCATTTCCAGCGCGCTCCTCATGATGAGACCAAATTCGTGTCCTGCCTCAAGGGCGTCATCTTCGACGTCGCCGTCGATCTGCGCCCCGGATCTCCGACCTATCTCAAATGGCATGGAGAAATCCTTTCGCAGGACAATGCCCGCTCCCTGTTGATCCCCGCAGGCTTCGCCCATGGTTTTCAGACTTTGAGCGAGGACTGCGAATTGATCTACCTTCACGACAAACCCTACGCGCCCGATGCCGAGGGCGGGGTCAATCCGCTCGATCCCAAGATCAACATCTCCTGGCCTTTGCCTGTTTCGCAGATGTCTGCCCGAGATAGCAATTTCGCGTTTCTATAGCGATTGCGGCACCCTATCGAGAGGTCTGGTCGCCAAGGTCGGACCAAACCGATTTTCCCTTGCTGACCGTCTTTGAAATCGCGCGCTGGTCGCGCCACTCGCGCCCTATATCCCGAATGACCGGCCGGGCATCCGGCGAATAGATGTAATTCTTGAAATTGGCGACCGTCCGCTCAAGCGCCGGATTGACCGCCGAGTAGAATTGCTTTTCCGGATCGAACTCTTCGATCAGCAATCCAGCGCAAGTCCGCGCAAAGTCCCCTCTCAGGAAAGAAGGCGACGTCGTAAACTTGGGGAACGACGTGAACTTCGGAATCTTGATCCCGGCAAGCTTGAGATAGTTATTCCTCTTATGGAAATGCCCCTTCGCCTTTATGTCCCAGTTCTGATCGGCATGATGAAGCGATACCTGCTGAACGGCCCTGTCTGCAAAGGCCCTCAAGGCCTCATC
>Ga0102592_1003217_pt1 | contig 12658 bp, 11 predicted proteins | sample AraplaCol_mMF_r2_FD_76861 | JGI IMG/M metagenome (GOLD analysis project Ga0102592, IMG submission 76861) | Arabidopsis root microbial communities from North Carolina, USA - plate scrape MF_Col_mMF_r2 (SPADES assembly) (version 2) | ecosystem: Host-associated > Plants > Roots > Endosphere... | reverse complement strand
CGCCGACCTGCGCGCGCTGTTGCTCGGCGAGCATTTGTCCGCTGCGTCGCGCGAGCAGCTCACGGCCTGGCTCGCGGCCAACAAGACGGGCGACACGCGGCTGCGCGCGGGCTTGCCGAAGGCCTGGCGCGTCGGCGACAAGACGGGCACGGGCGAGCGGGGCACCTCGAACGATATCGCCGTCGTCTGGCCCGAAGGGCGCGCGCCGATTCTGGTCGTGGCGTATCTGACGGGCGCCACTCAAGCTACCGCGACGCAGCGCGACGCGGCGATCGCGCAGGTCGGAGCGCTGGTTGCGAACATCTGAAAGAGAGGAAACGAAGCGATGAAGTCCGGTACTGTGAGCGCGCGGGTTGCAGTCATGCTCTGCGCGATGTGGATGACCTCGGGTGCGGGCCATGCGGCCGAGGCGGCGCAAGACAAGCTGAAACGCGCGGTCGACGCGGCCATCCAGCCGCTGATGACGAAAGACCAGGTTCCGGGCATGGCCGTCGGCGTGATCGTCGACGGCAGGGCGGTCGTGTTCAACTACGGCGTGGCATCGACGGAAACGGGCAAGCCCGTCACCGACTCAACGCTGTTCGAACTCGGCTCGGTCAGCAAGACGTTCACCGCCACGTTGACGTCGTGGGCGCAGGTCGACAACCGCCTGTCGTTGACCGACAGCGTCGCGAAGTATCTGCCGACGCTGCGCGGCACGCAGTTCGGCAACGTGAGCCTGCTCAATCTCGGCACGCATACGCCGGGCGGTCTGCCCTTGCAGGTGCCCGACGACATCGGCAACGACGCTCAGATGATCCGCTGGTTCGCGGCCTGGCGTCCCGCTCATGCGCCGGGTACGGTCCGCACGTATGCGAACCCCGGCATCGGCGCGCTGGGCATGATCACGGCAAAGAGCATGGGACAGGATTTCACCGCGCTGATCGAGCGGCGGCTTTTTCCTGCGCTCGGCCTGAAGAACAGTTTCATCGACGTTCCTGCCAGTAGAGCGCCCGACTACGCGCAAGGCTATACGAAGACGGGCAAACCGATCCGCATGGCAGGCGGTGAGTTTGCGCCGGAGGCCTACGGCGTGAAATCGACGGCCGCCGACATGCTGCGCTTCATCGAAGCGAACATGAAGCAGGTCAAGCTCGACGCGCAACTGCAACGTGCGATCACCGACACGCATACGGGCTACTTCCAGGCAGGCCCGATGACGCAGGATCTGATCTGGGAGCAATATCCGTATCCCGTTTCGCTGGACGCGCTGATGGAAGGCAACGCGCCCGCGATGGCGCTCGATGCCACGCCCGTCACGAAGATCGAGCCGCCGCAAGCGCCGAAAGACGACGTATGGATCAACAAGACGGGCTCGACCAACGGTTTCGGTTCTTACGTGGCGTTCGTGCCGGCGAGGCGCATGGGCATCGTGATTCTCGGCAACCGGAACTTCCCGATCGCGGACCGGGTCGAGGCGGCGCACCGCATTCTGACGTCGCTGGATGGCGGCGGACAGTGACGGATGAAACGGCACCGTCAACCGCAGGATGGCGCGTGACTTGACGCAGATCATGCGCGGCTTTCCGGCCGTTCACCGTGCGACCACATGACACAGTAATTAGCCATCCGTACTAGTTGCGAACCCTCGTCGCGGTGCGAGAATGAACGCAAGCGTTTCACTTTGACCGTACGAGGAGGTGCCATGTTTCCCGAGTATCGCGATCTGATCGCGCGTCTTAAGCAAGAAGACGCGCATTTCGCCCGGCTTTTCGAGCGCCACAACGAACTGGATCATCAGGTTCACAACATGGAGACGGGCGTCGTGCACGGTGACAGCCACAGCATCGAAGTCCTCAAGAAAGAGAAGCTGCGGCTCAAGGATAGTTTGTACACCATCATCAGGCGGGCGGACGCATCCGCGTGACGTGCATGACGCCACGGTCTGCGTGCTGGGCGCAGCGATATCGCGCCTCAGGCGGGCCGTTCGAAAAAACAGAATAAACGGGAGGTCATCACGTTGACCGCGCAACAAGACAATTCAAAACAAGACAATTCAAGCGTTCAGGCGCAAGCGGCATCATCGCCTGTCTCCACTGCCAGGCAGCCGGATGCGCGCGGTGCTGCGCGGCAGGTGTCGCGTGGCGACGTGATTCCGGGGCGCACCGCGAAGTCGGCGGAACTCGCGCAAACCAGTCACGCCGTCGGCGCCGCTAACGATCTGCTCGCAAACACGGTGCAGTCGCTGATCGAGACGGGCGTAGCGCGAGACGGGGAGACGGCGCTCGATTCACTGAAGACGCTGATGGACGGCATGTCCGCCGACGAGGTCAGCGCGCTGCGCAGCTTGCTGCTGGAAGGCAACCCCGCGGCATGGATGCCCACCCGCAACCGTCATCCCGATGACGAACTCTCGCCCGCATGGCGCGAAGGCGGTTATCCGTATCTGAACCTGATGTCGCGCAAGGCATACGAGAAGCAGAAGTACCGCTTGCAGGTCGAGTTGCTGAAGTTGCAGGCCTGGGTGCGCGAAACAGGGCAACGCGTGATGATCCTGTTCGAAGGGCGCGACGCGGCAGGCAAGGGCGGGACCATCAAGCGCTTCATGGAGCACCTGAACCCGCGCGGCGCGCGCGTGGTCGCACTCGAAAAGCCGACGGAACAGGAGCGCGGACAGTGGTATTTCCAGCGCTACGTACAGCATCTGCCGACAGCGGGCGAGATCGTCCTGTTCGACCGCTCCTGGTACAACCGTGCGGGCGTCGAGCGGGTGATGGGTTTCTGCACGCCTGACGAATACGCAGACTTCATGCAGCAGGTGCCGGCGTTCGAGCGGCATCTCGCGCAGAGCGGCATCCACATCGTGAAGTTCTGGTTTTCGGTGAGCCGCGAGGAGCAGGTACGGCGTTTCAAGGAACGCAAGGTGCATCCGCTCAAGCAATGGAAGCTCAGCCCCGTCGATCTCGCGTCGCTGGACAAATGGGATGAGTACACGCAAGCCAAGGAGGCGATGTTCGCGCACACCGACACGGCCGACACGCCCTGGACTGTCGTGCGCTCCGATTGCAAGAAGCGCGCGCGGCTCAATGCGATGCGCTTCGTACTGCATAAGCTGCCTTATGCGAACCGCGAGCTCGCCGTGATCGGCCCCGTGGACCCGATGATCGTCGGGCGGGCGCTCTAGCGCATCCCGGTGCAGCGAACGCAAAGCGCGCCGCAGGCGGCGCGCTTTCGTATGTCACCGTCCGCTACCGTGAACAGACCTTATCGATGGCATTCAGCATCTTGCCGAAGAACGCATCCGCGAATTGCGAATCGAGCCAGCGCACGATCAACGCGATGCGCCGCTCCGGCTCGATCCACATGAACGAACTGCCCGCGCCGACGCCGAAGTAACTCGTTTCCGGCACGCCCGGAAACACGCGGCGCCCCGTGTTGAGCCACACCAGATAGCCGTAGTACGGCGCGAGCGCGCAGGGCGTTTGCATCCGTGCAATCCATTGCGCCGACAGCACGCGGCGTCCGTTCGCCATGCCGCCGTCGAGCAGCATCTGCGCGACTTTCAGCTGATCGTTCGCGCTCACCGACATGCCGCCGCCCCAGTGCGAGCCGCCCGGCACCGATTGCACGCGCGTGCCGTCGATGTCGATCCACGCGTCGTCATAGCCGACCCATTGCCAGTTCTCGCTCGCGCCGACCGGCCGCATGATGGCCTCGCGAAACACCTCGGGCAAAGGCTTGCCGAACAGATGCAGCAGCGCGAGCGACAACTGGTTGATGCGCACGTCGTTGTATTCCCAGTACGTGCCGGGAGGCTGCAATGGGCGCAGCTCGCCCTTGTTGCCGTTGGGCGGCTCACCGAACGTCACGGCGCGATAGTGATCGGCCTGATCGGTCAGGCTGAAGCACTTGCCTTGCCATTCGCTCGTCTGCTGCAACAGCTGTGTCCAGGTGATGGGCGCGTTGTGCGGATCGTCGAAGCCGATACCGGGTACGCGCACGCACACCGGCTCGTCGGGATCGGGCAGCAGGCCGCGATCGTGCGCGACGCCTGCGAGTATCGCGAGATAGGTCTTCGCGATACTGAACGTCAGGTCGGCGCGATCCGGCTCGCCCCAGCTCGCGAGCAGCCGGCCGTCGACAGCCACCGCGCCCGATACCGGTCCGCGGTCATGGATCGGTCCGAGCAACCGGTTCCACGGCGGCGGATCGTTCACATGCACGCCGAACTTGCCGTCGGCGTGGCGATCCCACGACGATTCATGGTCGATCGAAAACTGGATGGCCTCGCGGATTTCCTGCGGCAAATCGTGTTGCATAGATGCGTGTTCCTTGCAGATGGATTCGACTCAATGTGCGTTCAGCCGCGCCCGTGCCCAGACCAGCGTCAGCAGGCTCACGACGGCGGCCATCATCAGATAGAGACCCGGCGCGAGGTTGTTGCCCGTCACGGCGATCAGCGACGCAACCGCCAGCGGCGTGAAGCCGCCAAAAATCGTCGTACCGATGTTGTAGCCGAACGCCATGCCCGTGGTGCGCGTGCGCGGCGGGAAAAGCTCGCCCATCAGCGCGGGAATCGGCGCGAAGTACGTGGCCTTCAGCAGCGCGACCCACGTGACGGCGGCGAGCAGTGTCGGCAGCGAAGGGTGCGCGTTCATGAACATGAACGCCGGATAGACAGTCAGGAAAAACAGCGCGCCCGCGCCGAGCATGATGCGCGTGCGGCCCACCTTGTCCGACCAGTGCCCGACGATGGGCGTGAGCACCGTGACGACCAGCCCCGCGATCAGCGTCGCGATGAAGCCCGACGAAGGCGCCAGACCGAGTTGCCGCGACGCGTAGGTCGGCATGTAGAGAATCATGTAATTGGCCGTGGTGGTCAGCACCAGCGCGCCGATCGACGCCAGCACGCGCGACTTCTGCGTCGCGAGCATCTCGCGCACGGGGGAATGGGCTTTTTCGATGCGCTCGAATTCGGGCGTCTCGTCGATGCGCCGGCGAATGTACAGCCCGACAGGGCCAATCAGCATGCCGAACAGGAACGGAATGCGCCAGCCCCAGCCTTCCAGTTGCGGTTGCGTCAACATGCCCGTGAGCACTGCGCCGAACGCCGACGCGAGCAGCGTGCTGGCGCCCTGGCTGGAGAACTGCCAGCTCGACATGAAGCCGCTGCGCTCCGGCGCGTGTTCGATCAGGAACGCCGTCGAGCTGCCGAACTCCCCGCCCGCCGAAAAGCCTTGCAACAACCTCGACGCGAAAATGCCGATCGGCGCGAGCAATCCGATCGACGCGTAGGTGGGCATCAGCGCGACCATTCCGGTGCCGAGCGTCATCATCGCGATCGACAGCGTCAGCGACGCCTTGCGGCCCTTGCGGTCGCTATACGAGCCGAGCACGAGCGCGCCGATGGGCCGTGCGAGATAGGACAGCGCGAACGTGCCGAGCGTGAGCAGCAGCGAAATCGTTGCGTCATGTGCGGGAAAGAACAGTTTCGACAGCGTGGTCGCGAAGTAGCCGTAGGCGATCAGGTCGTAGAACTCGAGCGCATTGCCGATCGATGTCGCGATGATCAGGCGCGAGACGCGCTTGCCCGGGACGGGCGGCGAAACCACTTCGTGTGACGGATGACCCGGATGGTGCGCGGTGACGGAATCCATGTTCATTGCGACTTCCTTATGCAAGGGTTGTCGAAGCATGCGGTGCGGGATTGGTTGCGTGGCTGTCCTGCGTGCCCAGATCCCAGAAGAGTCCAGCCATGATGCGAAGTCCGTCGCGCACGACGGGGCCCAGCAGATGCTCGTTCGGCGCGTGCTGCGAGCAGCCGGGATACGAGTGCGGCACCCACAGCGTCGGCATGCCGAGCACGTCGGCGAAGACGTCGTTGGGTAGCGTGCCGCCGAGGTTCGGCAGCAGCACGGGTTCGTCGCCTGTCGTCTGACGCAGCGAGCGCAGCGCCCACTGCACCCACGCGTTGTCGGGATCGACGCGGGTCGCGGGCGCGCCGCGCTCCACCTTCAGCTCGACCATGCCGAAGCCGTGCCTGTCCAGATGTTCGCGGACGACGGGTTCCAGCTGCTGCCAGTCGGTGCCGACCACGAAGCGGATCTGCATGAACGCGACGGCCGACGGCGGAATCGCGTTGACGGGCTTGTCGGGGTTGCCGGTGCGAAACGCGAGCACTTCGAGGTTGTTCCAGCCGAACACGCGCTCGGTGGGCGTGAGGCCAGGCTCGCCGTAGTCGGTATCGACGGTAGGTTCGCCGGGATTGCCGCCGACGGCGATGCCGGCGAGTGCGCGGCGCACGGAGTCGGGAATGGGCGGCGGACGCAGCCCTTCGACGAGTATCTTGCCGTTCGCATCGACCATCGACGCGATCGCGTTCGCGAGCACGACGCCTGGATTGCGCAGCAGCCCGCCCCAGTTGCCCGAATGATGGCCGCCTTCACGCAGCGTCAGTTCGAGCTTGAAATTGACGAGGCCGCGCGAGCCGAGAAAGAGCGTCGGACGATGCGCGGACAGGCGCGGGCCGTCGGAGGCGATCAGCACATCGGCGGCGAGTTCGTCGCGCCGTTGCGTGCACAGCGCGTGCAGACCTGGCGAGCCGACTTCCTCGCCCGTTTCGAACAGCAGTTTCAGGTTGAAGCCGAGCTTGCCGCCGCGCGCGTCGAGCACGGCTTTCAGTGCGGCGAGATTGATGCTGTGCTGGCCTTTGTTGTCGGCGGTGCCGCGGCCGTACCAGCGTTCGCCGTCGACGGTGACGTCCCACGGCGTGAGGCCGTCGCGCCACTGCGCGTCGTAGCCGCGCACGACGTCGCCGTGGCCGTAGCTGAGCACCGTGGGCAGGGCATCGTCTTCGTGGCGATGCGCGATGAGGAACGGGCCCGCGCCCTTCGCCGGGTTGTCGACGACGCGGCAGGTGAAGCCCCATTGGGTGAGGAGCGGCGTCAGTTCGTCGTCGAGATAGCCGCGCAGGCGTGCGCCGCTGTCGGCTTCCTGGCTTTCCGTGCGATATGCGACGCGGCGGCGCAGATCGTTGAGGAAGCGGCCGGAGTCGTATTGGCCGGCTGCGTTTTGAATGGCGATTTCACGAGTCAATGGGTGATCTCCTGCTTCTCGCGCGGCAGCGCGCACATCCGTGGGGGTAGTAGTCGAATCGATCGTGCCGTCGCCGATATTTCTGCACAATTACAATATTTGCCACGAATCGTTGCCGGAACGGCAAAGCGGCCATGGACAACACAGCACTGCGTTACTTTCTGGAAGTGGCCCGCAGCGGGTCGCTGAGCAAGGCATCGGAGCGGCTCTTCGTCGCCGTGTCGGCGCTGAGCCGGCAGATCGGCAAGCTGGAGGAGGAACTCGGCACGCCGTTATTCGAGCGGCGTCCGCGCGGCATGGTGCTGAGCGATGCGGGACGGCTGCTGGCCGACTACGCGCGGCGCAGCGTGCTGGAAACCGAGCGTGTGATCGGCGAGATTCGCGGACTGGCCGAGGAGGGCCGGGCGACGATCCGCGTCGCCAGTTCCGAAGGCGTCGCGCCGCATTTTCTGCCACAGGTGTTCGCGCATTTCCTGAAAACGTATCCGTCGACGCATTTTCAGCTCGACGTCTCCGCGCCTTCCGTGGCGACACAGCGGGTGAGGGAAGGGACGACCGATATCGCCGTGTGTTTCAGCCTGGCGCCGGAGAAGGAGATCAATGTGCACTATTCGCAGCGCGCGCCGATTTTCGCGCTGGTGCGGCGCGGGCATCCGCTGGCGGCGCGCGAGTCGGTGTCGTTGAAGGATCTCATGCCATGGCCGCTCGCCATGGACAACCAGGGCGTGACGATTCGGCAGCTGTTCGATATTTCATGCAGCCTCGAAGGGCTGATCTTCGAGCCGGTGTTCGTCAGCAACTATCACGCCGCGCTGCAGAGCTTCGTGCGGCACACGGATGCCGTCACGCTAACGGGCTATCTGACGGTGCGCAGCCGGCTCGACGTCGACGGATTGGCCGCGGTGCCGATTACGAATGCGGAATTGCATCAGCGCACGCTCCAGGTTCAGACCATGGCGGGCCGCACGCTGCCGCATACGATGCAGGTGTTTCTCGATCTGTTGATGCGGGCGATCGAAGAGCCGGAGGTGGTGGATTGAGCACGCTGTCGTAGCAGGTGTTGAGCTTGCGTAGCGAACGCTGAGGTCTCTTTAGCCCAACACGCCCCACAACACCAGCGTCCCCACCAGCCCCACCACCGACACGATAGTCTGCAGAATCGACCAGACGAATACCGTCTGCTTCAGTTGCAGTCCGAAGTATTCGCGGACCATCCAGAAGCCCGCGTCGTTGACATGGCAGAAGAACACCGAACCCGCGCCGATGGCGAGCGCCATCAACGAATTGTGCGTCGCTGACAGCCCTGCGACGACAGGCGCCACGATGCCCGCTGTCGTCGTGGTGGCGACCGTGGCCGAGCCCGTCGCCTGACGCAGCGCGACGGCGATCAGCCACGCGAGCAACAGCAGCGGCATGTGCGCGCCGACGGCAATCTTGCCGATCGTGGTGCTGATGCCGGCGGCGACGAGCGTCTGTTTCAGACCGCCGCCCGCGCCGATCGTCAGCAGCAGCGCCGCGATGGGCGGCAGGCTCTTGCGCAAGATGCCGCCGACGCGATCGCGCGACATGCCGCGCGACCAGCCGAGCGCGACGATCGCGAAAATCACCGTCAGGCCGAGTGCGATGATCGGCTCGCCGAGAAAGTCGAGCGTGTCGAACAACAGCGTGTCCTTTGCAAGCGCGAGTTTCGCCACTGTGCGGCCGAGCATCAGCACGACGGGCATCAGAATCGTCACCAGCGATATGGCGAAGCCGGGCAGTTCGGTTTGCGTCGACCCGGCGCGAAACAGCTTGCCCATTTCCTCCGGTTCGGCGATCTGCATGCGCTTGGACAGCGCGATGCCATAGCGGCCCCGCGAGGATCACGGCGGGAATCGCGACGATCAGCCCGAGGCCGAGCGTGATGCCGAGATCGGCATGCAGCGCGCTCACCGCGATCAGCGGCCCCGGATGCGGCGGCAATAGCGCGTGCAGCGTGGTCATGCCGGCGAGCGCGGGAATCGCGATACGCAGGATCGGCTGCTGCGAGCGGCGTGCCATCACGAAGATGATGGGCACCATCATCACGAGACCCACTTCGAAGAACAGCGGCAAGCCGATGATGATCGCGACGAGCGCCATCAACCAGGGCAGGCGGCGTGGGGTGGAATGTTCGAGGATCGTCGACACGAGCCGGTCGGCCGCGCCCGAATCGGCCATCAGCGCGCCCAGCATCGCGCCGAGCGCAATGATGATGCCGACGTCGCCTAGCAGCGCGCCTGCGCCTTTGCTGAACGAGCTGGCGACGACGTCGAGCGGAAGCTGCGCGGCGAAGCCCGCAGCGAATGTGCCAATCAGGATCGACAGGAACGGCGCGAGCTTGAGCGCGCTGATGAAGACGATGATCAGCGCAAGGCCGAGCGCGCACGAGAGAACGAGGCGTGTGTCGTGGGCGGACCACGGGGTCAGGGCGGCAGTGAGATGCACGGGATGTCTCTTTCTGTTCGAACGTAGGTGATGTGTTGGAGGAGCCGAAGGTGCGTGCTGGAAGCGCGGCGGGTGGCGCAGCGCGAGCGATGGTAACAGCGGCTGCTTTCAGATGCCTGCTGGCGGGCAAAGGTGAGATGCGTGCAATGCCCGGCTGCCAGTTAAAAATCAATACATGGACTTATCAATTATTTATCGATAGATTTAAACAGCGTTGAAATGCGGCAATCGGATTGCATTTTCTTACCATTATAAGAATGGGAAAGATAAATGTACCGGTTACAGCTTGCAGCTTTAACAGTCGACCCCATAAAATCCGCAGGCCTGTATTCCGGGAACAGCTAGAATTGGGCACTTGGGGCGCATTCGCGAGAGGGATGCGCCCCATTTCACATGAAGTACTGCATCATAAAAATTACGGACGCCATTACAGGGAAGATTGGGAAAGCATTTAAATGGTGGTTTAAACGCAACGACAAAGTCGCAAAACCGATTCAATCAGATATTCTCCGCGCCACGATAGCATTCGTTATCGGAAAATGGAGAAAAGATGAAAAAGCTCATACTCTCGACCCTCTCGCTCGCGTTGTTCGGCACGGCCGGTGCCGCGCACGCTCAGAATTCAGTCACGCTCTACGGCCTGCTCGACACGGGCCTGACGTACTCCAGCAATTCTGGCGGTCATAGCAACATCCAGCAGGCCAGCGGCATCCTGAACGGCAACCGTTGGGGCCTGCGCGGCTCGGAAGATCTCGGCAACGGTCTGAAGGCGATCTTCACTCTGGAAAGCGGCTTCAATCTGTCGACGGGCAACATGGGCCAGAACAGCCGCCTGTTCGGCCGTCAGGCATTCGTCGGGCTCTCGAGCAACCAGTACGGTTCCGTCACGCTCGGCCGCCAGTACGACAATCTCGTCGACAATCTGGGCCCGCTCGCGCTGAACGGCACACAATACGGCGGCACGCTCGCCTCGCACCCGTACGACAACGACAATTTGAACAACTCGTTCCGCGTCAGCAACTCGGTCAAGTATCAGAGCGTCGATTACGCAGGCTTCAAGGTCGGCGCGATGTACGGCTTCTCGAACGAAGCGGACGGCTTCGCGGACAACCGTGCATATAGCGTTGGCGCGACGTACACGTTCGGCGGCCTGAAGGTTGCGGCGGCTTACCTGCAACTGAACGGCGCAGGCACGAGCAACTCGAGCGGCGCCGTCAGCAGCGACGCGACCTTCACGGCTTCGCGTCAACGCACGTACGGCGCGGGCGTCAGCTATGCGTTCGGCCCGGCTAACGTTGGCTTCGTGTTCACGCAGACGCAGCTCGCGAATGCGACGTCGATCGGCGCATCGGCATCGGGCACGTCGAGCGGCTTCACGCTGAACGGTAACGGCGCGCACTTCACCAACTTCGAAGTGAACGGCCGTTACGCGCTCACGCCGGCATGGACGCTGTCGGGTGCGTACACGTACACCGATGCAAGCCTGCAAGGCGTCGATCCGAAGTACCACCAGGTCACGCTGCAAACGGATTACGCACTGTCCAAGCGCACTGACGTGTATGCCGAAGCGGCATATCAGCATGTCGGCAGCACGGGCAATTCGGGCATTACCGCGCATATCGTCGGCGTGAGCGCTTCGTCGTCGGATTCGCAAGTAGTCGGCACCGTCGGCATCCGTCACCGCTTCTAAGGCTGCTTCTAAGGCTGCTTCTAAGGCCGCTTTTAAGGCCGATTTAAGGCCGCTTCGAAGCGGCAACGTCCAGGCGAGACTTGCCGCGCGCGCCGCACGCGACGCCGTGACAGTCGCGCGCGCGGGTTTCGCCGGCGTCTGCGAACGCGTGTTCCGTGTAGAGCGGGGCGCGCGTTATTGCATTCCGGGCGGGCAGCCGGATGGACCTGTGAGTGCTCAGGGCACGCAGCTATAATCGCGCTCGACCGTCGCAAAGGAAGCCCGCTCGTGAAAACAATCCATATCGTTGCGCTCGCCGCGCTCGTGCTCGCAGGATGCTCGTCTGCCGAAAAGGAGGCGCGCCAGGCGCAGGAGTACTCGCATAACGAAACCAGCCTTGCCGCAGCGCAGCGCAATGCGGCCGTCGATTGCGACGGTGCGCAGTGCGACGCCGCGTGGGCGGCGACGAAGCGCTATGTCGAACAGCATTCGGATACCCCCGTCACGCGCGCGGACGCCGTGTCGATCGAAACCGATGTGCCTTACAGTTCGGGCAAGGTGTCGTTCTCGGCGACGCGCGTCGCGCGACCGGGTGGCGCGACGCTTACGCTGTTTGCGCAATGTCGTGGCATGTATGGGCCGGACAACGCAAAGGGCTCGGATTACGACGACTGCGCCAGCAAAATCCTGAAGACGCAGAACGGGTACGTCGCGTTTATCAGGAAGCAGGTCTCGGGGCAGTAAGTCGAGGCGGCGAGCAGCTTCGCCGACGGCTTCAAAGCCCGACCAGCTGTTCAGAAACTGGCGAAAGGTTTCTTGCGTATCAGCGCGTGATCGTTAGCATTGCTGCCGGCCCGGGCCGTGGCATAGCGGGGCGTCGTCGGGCACTGTCGCGAGCGTCGCCTCCCATTCTTCGCGGGACAGTGCTGGCGTCACGGTGAAGTGGACGAGATTGCCAGATCGCGTTGATAGAGACGACACTCTGGTTTCGGCGAGCATCGATTTTCCTTTAATTGCCCTTGCCCAGATCACGCAGGCGCTTGCCGGCCATCAGGTCGTTACCCAGCTTCTCGAGGGAGACACCGCGGGTCTCGGGTACATAAAAGAACACCACGATCGCAAAGATCACGTTGAGCACGGCATACAGCACGAAGGTGTTTGCTTCGCCAACCGTGGACAACAGGCTGAGGAACGTTGCCGCGACAGCCATGTTGGCCACCCAGTTGACCAGGGTCGAGACAGCGATGCCGAAGTCGCGTCCCTGCTGGGGTTGAATCTCCGAGCAGAGAATCCACACCAGCGGACCCGCGGACATGGCGAAGCCTGCGATGAAAAGCAGCAGCGCCGCGACGGCCAGAACCTGTGCCGTGAGACCCGCCACACCCGCATGCAGAAGAAACCCGAGCGAGCACATGCCGAATGCCATGACCGCGCATCCCGCATAGAGAA
>Ga0102592_1003214_pt1 | contig 12661 bp, 9 predicted proteins | sample AraplaCol_mMF_r2_FD_76861 | JGI IMG/M metagenome (GOLD analysis project Ga0102592, IMG submission 76861) | Arabidopsis root microbial communities from North Carolina, USA - plate scrape MF_Col_mMF_r2 (SPADES assembly) (version 2) | ecosystem: Host-associated > Plants > Roots > Endosphere | place... | reverse complement strand
TCAATTACTTCGGCCAGGGCGCCCTGCTGATCGCCAACCCCGCCGCCGTGAAGAACCCGTTCTACCTGATGGCGCCCGAGTGGGCACTGCTGCCGCTGGTGGGCCTGGCCACCATGGCCACGGTGATCGCCTCGCAGGCCCTGATCACGGGCGCCTTCAGCGTGACCAAGCAGGCCATCCAGATGGGCTATTTGCCGCGCCTCAATATCCAGCACACCAGCGTGCGCGACACCGGCCAGATTTACATGCCTTTCGTGAACTGGGGCCTCTTCATCACCATCGTGCTCGCGGTGGTCATGTTCCGCTCGTCCAGCAACCTGGCGGCCGCCTACGGCATCGCGGTGTGCACCGACATGCTGATCACCACCATCCTCACCTTTTACGTGATCCGCTATGGCTGGAAGTACCCGCTGAGCCTGTGTATTGCGGCCACCGGCGTCTTCTTTCTTGTCGACTTCGCGTTTTTCGCCTCCAACCTCATGAAGCTGTTTGCCGGCGGCTGGTTCCCGCTGCTGATCGGCGGCGCCGTCTTCACGCTGATGATCACCTGGAAGGAAGGCCGCCACCTGCTCAATGAGAAGCTGCGCGCCGACGCCATCGACCTGCCCAGCTTCCTGGACGCCGTCTTCGTGAGCCCGCCGGCCCGGGTCGAAGGCACGGCCGTGTTCCTGACCGCCGAACCCGGCAGCGTGCCCAACGCGCTGCTGCACAACCTCAAGCACAACAAGGTGCTGCACCAGCAGAACCTGTTCGTGACGGTGCGCAACCATGAGATCCCCTGGATAGGCATGAACAAGCGCCTGGAAATCCAGGCGCTGGGCCACGATTGCTGGCAGGTCAACGTGCACTACGGCTTCAAGAACGACCTGGACCTGCCCAAGGCTCTGCAACAGATCAAGGGCCGCGGCTGCGAACTGGAGTCCATGACCACCAGCTACTTCCTTTCGCGCGACACCGTGATCCCGACCATTGGCAGCGGCATGGCGCCCTGGCGCGAAAAGCTGTTTGCGCAGATGCACCATAACGCGAGTGCAGCGGCGGATTTTTTGAATTTGCCTAATAACTCGGTTGTGGAGTTGGGGAGCAAGATCGAGATTTGAGGGCCGGGTCTTGCGGCCTTCTCGCGCGCTCCCTCTCTACCTCTGTTTCTTCTCCGCCCCCCTCGCCCTCTTCTGAGTGTTGCTGGCCGGGGGTTGCCCGGCAGCAAGTAACTTTCTTTTGCTTCGCCAAAAGAAAGTCACCAAAGAAAAGGCGACCCGCAGTCTGGGTCCCTTCGCTTCGCTACGGGCAACCTGCGCTGCTCGACTGCGGAGGGGGTCTGGCTAAACTCGCTACGCTGCGCTTCGCTCAGACAACGCCAGCCCTTATCCCTCCTCCGTCTGCGCTGCTCGGCCCAGCCAGGACGGGGAAGTCCGAAAGACCAAACAGCCGAAGACAATACCGAACCCAATACAAAACAAAGACACGGCATGGCGTGTCTTTGTGGATTTCGGTATTCGGCTGTTTGGCTGTTCTGGTATTCCGGGTCCCCTTGTGGATGCGCCGAGGAGCGGAGGGCCAGGCGGATCAGGGATCGCGCTTGTCTGAGCGAAGCGAGTTTGCGCGAGACCCCGCCTGGACCGAGCACCACAGGTTGCCCCGTAGCGAAGCGTAGGGGACGCAGCAACCAGGGTCGCCTTTTCTTTTGCTTACTTTTCTTTTGGCGAAGCAAAAGAAAAGTGAGTTGCCGCCGGGCAACCCCCGGCCAGCAACCCTCAGAAGAAGGCGGAGAAGGAGCAGAGGTAAGAGAGGAGTGAGCGCGCAGGCCGGAGCAAGACCCGGCCTCAAGCCCCTCCGGCCAGGAGCGCCGCATTCCCCCCAGCCGCAGTGGTATTCACCGTCACCGTCTGCTCGGCACAAAACCGATACAGGTAATGCGGCCCACCCGCCTTAGGGCCGGTCCCGGAGAGCCCCTCTCCACCAAACGGCTGTACTCCCACCACGGCGCCAATCATGTTGCGATTGACGTAGATATTGCCGACATGGGCATCCGCGGCGAGTGCCTGTGCGCGTGAGTCGATGCGGGTCTGAATGCCCAGGGTGAGGCCGTAACCCAGGGCGTTGATCTGTTCGATCACGGCCTGCGGGTCCTTGAGGTCGCCGCTGCCCCAGCGCACGACCTGCAGCACGGGGCCGAAGATTTCGTCCTTCACTTCGGCGAGGCTGCGCACTTCAAAGGCTGCGGGCGAAACAAGGTTGGCCGGCGCGCCGGACTCGGCCGGCCCCGGCGCGACCAGCACTTTGGCGCTCGAGCCCAGGCGCTGCAAGTGCTTTTGGATGTTGTCGAACGCTTCGCGGTCAATCACCGGGCCGACGTCGGTGGCCAGGCTCGCCGTCTCCCCAGCCACCAGCTCCTGCGCTGCGCCTTTGATCATCTCAATCACATGGTCGGCGATGCCTTCGTGCAGGCACAGCAGGCGAAGCGCCGAGCAGCGCTGGCCGGCCGAGCGGAAAGCGCTTTGCACCACCGCGTCGGCGACCTGCTCGGGCAGGGCCGTGCTGTCGACCAGCATGGCGTTGATGCCGCCGGTCTCGGCGATCAGCGGGACGATGGGGCCGTCCTTGGCAGCCAGCGCGCGGTTGATGATTTTCGCGACCTGGGTAGAGCCGGTGAACACCACGCCGGCCACCTGGGGCGCGGCGACCAGCGCCGCGCCGACGGTCTCGCCGGCGCCGTGCGCGAGCTGCAGTGCGCCTTCCGGCACGCCGGCTTCATGCAGCAACCTGACCGCCTCCCAGGCCACGCCCGGCGTCTGTTCCGCGGGCTTGGCCAGCACGGCGTTGCCGGTGGCCAGCGCGGCCGCGACCTGGCCGGTGAAAATCGCCAGCGGAAAATTCCAGGGACTGATGCAGACCCAGACACCGCGCGCCGTGAGGCGCAGTTCGTTGGTCTCGCCGGTCGGGCCGGGCAGGCCCACGGGCCGCATGATGCGCTCGGCTTCATTGGCGTAATAGCGCAAAAAGTCCACCGCTTCGCGCACTTCCGACACGGCATCGCCCCAGGTCTTGAAGGCCTCCTTCACCAGCAAGGCGCAGAACTTCGGCATCCGCCCTTCCATCGCGTCGGCGGCGCGGCGCAGAATGGCCGCGCGCCCGGCCACGTCCACCTTGCTCCAGTGCCGGTAAGCGCTCGTGCCCTTCTCGAGCAAACCAGCGGTCTGCCGGGGATCAAACTCCGGCACCACAGGAACCGCGGTGGTGTTCAGCGCGGCCAGCAACGGCGCACGCATGCTGTCGACGGTCAGGTCCAGGCCCAGGCTGTTGGGACGGCCCGGGCCGTAAAGCGCGGGCGGCAGCGGCAGGGAGGACTCGGGCTCCAGCCGCAGCGGCGAAGTCAGCAGCTCGCCCATGCCGACCGACTCGTCGGCAAGCTGGTGCACAAAGGAAGAGTTCGCGCCGTTCTCCAGCAGGCGGCGCACCAGGTAGGCGAGCAGGTCGCGGTGCGCGCCCACGGGGGCGTAGACGCGGCAACTGATCAGCGGGTTTTTCAGAATCTCGCGGAACACGCCCTCACCCATGCCGTGCAGGCGCTGCAGTTCGAAGGGCACGGCATTGCGCGAGGCCATTTGCAGGATGGCGGCGATGGTCGCGGCGTTGTGGCCGGCGAACTGCGGGTAGATCGCATCAGGCGCGGCCAGCAGGGCCTGCGCGCAGGCCAGGTAGGACACGTCGGTGTGATGCTTGTGCGTGAACACCGGATAGTGCGGCAGGCCCATCTCCTGCGCGCGCTTGATTTCCGAATCCCAGTAGGCGCCCTTGACGAGCCGGCACATCAGGCGCAGCTTGTGCTTGCGGGCGATGGCGGTGACCTGGTGGATCAGGTCCAGCGCGCGCGTCTGGTAGGCCTGCATGGCCAGGCCGAAGCCCTGCCACTGGGGGTGGTGCTTTGCCACCAGGGCGGCCAGCGCCTCAAACACATCGAGTGAAAGCTCCAGGCGATCGACCTCTTCAGCGTCTATGGTCAGGTTGATGTTGGCCCGGGCGGACAGCTCGCACAGGCCCCAGACGCGGGGCACCAGCTCGGCCATCACGCGTTCGCGCTGCGCGTCCTCATAGCGCGGGTGCAGCGCGCTGAGCTTGATGGAGATGCCGTCGTTTTTCTCCGTCGGGCCTGCGGCATTCGCGCCGGCCGCAATGGCCTGGATGGCACTCGTGTAGCTCGCCAGGTAGCGCAGCGCGTCGGCGTCGGTGCGCGCGCCCTCGCCCAGCATGTCGTAGCTGAAACGCAGGTTGGGAATTTTCTTTCGGCTGTCGCCGGCCTCACCCATGGCCTCGGCAATCGTCTGGCCCAGCACGAACTGCCGGCCCAGCAGTTGCACGGCGCGCAAGGTGGCCGCCACGACGGTGCGCGCGCCCAGCTTGCTCATCAGGTTGGGCTGGCCGCCTTCGGGCAGGAACATCTTGGACATCGCAATCGCGGAAGCCGACAGGCGCGCCATCACGCCGTCGCCGGCACCGTCGAAGTCAGCGCGCCCCAGCTGGTCGGCCGTCAGCGCAATCGCGGTTTCGGCGTCCGGCACGCGCAGCAGCGCTTCGGCCAGGCGCATCAGGGCCAGGCCCTCAGCGCTGGAAATCGGGTATTCCTTGAGCAGGCTTTCCATGGCCCAGAAGGGCGGCGGGTTGTCGCGCACGGCCTGCACCCAGGGCTGGGCGGAGTGCGCGGCCGCCGCCCAGTCCAGCGCGCCGGCCAGGCCGCGCAAGTGGCCGGCAACGATCTCGGCTTCTGGGCGATAGGGAAAAGGCAGGCGCGGGGAGGCGAACATCGGGGGGCTCCAGGGTGGATTTCACGGTTTAAAGGCACTCGTCAGGCGAATGCAGCGATGTTCCGTTGAATAAAGCTGAATTTCCCGCTAAATTTCCATGATTTACCGAATAATTCACTATCTATGTTTGAAGCCTCCACGGAAATTGACCGCATCGACCTCAAAATCCTGAATGTTTTACAGCAGGACGGGCGGATTTCCAACCTCAAGCTGGCCGAGAGCGTGGCCCTCTCGCCGACGGCCGTGTTGGCCCGGGTCCAGCGCCTGAGCCGGGACGGCTATATCCTGGGCTATGAAGCCCTGCTCAACCCGCTCAAGCTGGGCGCCGGCATGATGGTGTTTGTGGAGGTGCTGCTGGACCGCACCACGCCCAATGTGTTCGAAGCCTTCAAGGCCGCCGTGCAGGTGCACCCTGAAATCACCGAATGCCACATGGTGGCCGGTGGTTTTGATTACCTGCTCAAGACCCGAATGGCCGACATGGCGGCCTACCGCTCTTTCGCCGGCACCGTGCTGTGGCAGTTGCCGGGTGTGCGCGAAACCCGCACTTACGCGGTGATGGAAGAGGTCAAAAACACCACCCGGCTGCCGCTGGGCGTGTAGTCCCCTCCGGAACCAGGATCGCGCAATTCAGGATTTTTGCGGGATTTTTACCGCTTTGAGGCACCGAAGCCGGCAGAGCGGGGGCTAACCGCGTTGCCAAGCCGCCGGGCTTGGGCTACCTTGGCGGCACAACACCCAGGTGATGTTTTGCATAGGTTTCCGCAGCCGGACCTCTGGCGGCGGGCAACTTCGGAGGGCCTCCTGATGAGCAAGCAACCATGGTCCCGATTCGGCGCACTGCTGCTGGCGCTGGCCGCCGGCGCCGCGCCTGCCGCTGAAACCGGTGTCAGCGACAGCGAAATCCTGGTCGGGCAATTCGCCGCCCAGACCGGCCCCGCCGCCGAGCTGGGAAAACGCATGCAGCTGGGCATACTGGCCCACTTCAATGCGGTCAACGCGGCGGGCGGCATCAACGGCCGCAGCCTCAAGCTGGTCTCGCGCGACGACGGCTACGAACCCGAGAAAGCCGCCGCCGCGGCCAAGGCCCTGATCGAGGAAGACAAGGTGTTCGCGCTGCTCGGCTCGGTCGGCACGCCGACCACGCTGGCGGCCGTGCCGGCCATCAACGCGGCCGGCATACCGCTGGTCGGCCCCTTCACCGGCGCGCAGGCGCTGCGCGAGCCCTTCAACCGCAACATCTTCCATGTCCGCGCGAGCTACTTCGACGAGACCGAGCGAATCGTGCAGCACCTGAGCACCGTGGGCATCACCAAGATCGCGGTCTTCTACCAGAACGACTCCTACGGCAAGGCGGGGCTGGAAGGCGTGACGCGGGCGCTGGCCAAACGCAAGCTCAAACCGGCGGCCAGCGTGACCGTCGAGCGCAACAGCGTGGACGTGGCCGCGCCGCTGGCGGAAATCCTCAAGACGGCGCCCGAGGCGGTGATACAGATCAGCGCCTACAAATCCTGCGCCGCGCTGATCAAGCAGGCCCGCGCCAAAGCCTATGGCGGCCAGTTCTTCAATGTGAGTTTTGTGGGCTCCAAGGCCCTGGCCGAGGAACTGGGCGATGCCGGGGCCGGCGTCACCATCTCGCAGGTCGTGCCCTTTCCGTATACGCCCTCCTCCGCCGTCGTTCGTGAATACCAGCAGCGCATGACGGAAACCGGCCACAAGGATTTTGATTTCTCCAGCATGGAAGGCTTTCTCGCGGCCAAGGTGTTCACCGAGGGCCTGCGCCGCGCCGGGGGCAAGACGCTGACCCGCGAAAGCTTCATGGCGGCGCTCGAATCGATGCGCGACCACAACCTGGGCGGCTTCACCGTGAACTACACGCCGCAAAGCCATGAAGGTTCGCGCTTCACCGACCTGACCATCATCGGGCGGGGCGGAAAGTTCATGCGCTGAACCGCCCGCCTTTGGCCTATTTGACCGGAGCTGCGCGACGGGCTTGCCAGGGCGCGCACCCTGGCCATAATGCGAGCTCACCCATACCCTGCCAATCCGACCTTACAGGAGCGCCCATGAAAACAAACTCTTTCCTGCTCGCCGTCGCCACGCTGGCGCTCGCCGCCGGCGCGAATGCACAAACGACCAAACCCGGCTTGTGGGAAATCACCAACAAAATGCAGTCGAGCTCCGGCGAGATGGAAAAAGCCATGGCCAACATGGAAAAGCAGATGGCCAGCATGCCGCCCGAGCAACGCAAGCAGATGCAGGACATGATGGCCAAGCAGGGCATGTCCATGGCGCCGGGTGGCGGCGGCGGCATGAGCATGAAGGTATGCATCACCAAGGAAATGGCCGAGCGCAATGAGCTGCCCCAGCAGCAGCAAGGCGACTGCAAGACCACCCAGTCGCCGCGCAGCGGCAACACCATGAAGTTCTCTTATGCCTGCACCCAGCCGCCCTCCAGCGGCGAAGGCGTGATGACCTTCACCGGCGACACTGGCTACACCATGAAGATGAACACCACGACCACCGTCAAAGGCAAGCCCGAGAAGATGACCATGGACGCCACGGGCAAATGGCTCTCGGCGGACTGCGGCAACATCAAACCCATCGCCCCTCCGAAGAAATAAGCCCCCACGCTTTTCACTTCGCCTTCGGCTCCGTGTAATGCGCGAGGCCTTGCAGGCCGCCGCTCGCCAGAGGCTTCGCTTCTGTCGCCCGTCCAAAGCTGCGCAGGCAGCTTTGGAGCCGCGAGCTCCAGCCCCTCGGGGGCGCTGCGCCTGCGGCCCGGCAAAGCCGGTTCCGCGGCCCCTGCTTGCGAAGAAGCCTGAAGGCCATTCAAGCAGCAGAGCCAGCTGTGCCGAAGTGGGGCTCAACGGCCTCCGAAAATGGCGGTGCCTATGCGGACCATGGTGCTGCCGGCATGAATCGCCGCTTCCAGGTCCGCCGTCATGCCCATCGACAAGGTATCCATCGGTATCGGCAGGACACCCGAGGCGTTGACCGCGTCGAACAAGGCCTTGGTCCTGGCATGCACCTCGCAGGCCGCGTCGAAATCAGCGGCGGGCTCGGGAATGGCCATCAGGCCGCGCAACACCAGGCGCGGCAGCTGGGCGACTTCCTGCGCCAGGGCCTGGACCTCGGCCGGCGCCAGGCCCGACTTGTTGGCGCCGCCGTCGATATTGACCTGCAGGCAGACCTGCAGGGGCGGGAGGCCGGCGGGCCGCTGTTCGTTCAGGCGCTGCGCGATCTTGAGCCGGTCGACCGACTGCACCCAGTGAAAATGCTCAGCGACCAGCCGGGTCTTGTTGCTTTGCACCGGGCCTATGCAGTGCCACTCCAGGGCATCGCCGCCGGGCTGGCCGCGCAGCGCGAGAATTTTCTCCACGCCCTCGGCGATATAGTTCTCGCCGAAGGCGCGCTGGCCGTCCGAAGCGGCGTCAGCCACGGCCTCGGGCCCAAAGGTTTTGGACACGGCCAGTAGCCGCACCGTGGCCGGGTCCCGCCCGGCAGCGAAGCAGGCCGTGGTGATACGGTCACGGACAAGCTGGAGATTGCGCACAATCGTGGTCATAATCGAACTGTAAACTTTAGTTGAAAACCATTTTTAAAAGGGTCCCGGGATGGATATCACGCAGTTGCTGGCCTTTAGCGTCAAGAACAAGGCGTCTGACTTGCATTTATCGGCCGGCTTGCCCCCCATGATCCGTGTTCATGGCGATGTGCGCCGCATCAACATTGACCCGTTGGACCACAAGCAGGTGCATTCCATGGTGTACGACATCATGAATGACACCCAGCGCAAAACTTACGAAGAATTCCTGGAAGTCGACTTCTCCTTCGAGATCGACGGGCTGGCCCGCTTCCGGGTCAATGCCTTCAACCAGAACCGCGGCGCCGGCGCCGTGCTGCGGACGATTCCGTCCAAGATCCTGACGCTGGAACAGCTCAACGCCCCGAAGATTTTCGGCGACCTGGCGCTCAAGCCGCGCGGCATGGTGCTGGTCACGGGCCCCACCGGTTCGGGCAAATCCACCACGCTGGCCGCCATGGTCAACTTCCTGAACGAAACCGAGTACGGCCACATCCTCACGGTGGAAGACCCGATCGAGTTCGTGCACGAATCCAAGAAATGCCTGATCAACCAGCGCGAGGTCGGCCCGCACACCCTGAGCTTCAACGCCGCGCTGAAATCCGCGCTGCGCGAAGACCCGGACGCCATCCTGGTGGGTGAAATGCGCGACCTGGAAACCATACGCCTGGCCATGTCGGCCGCTGAAACCGGCCACCTGGTCTTCGGCACGCTGCACACCTCCAGCGCCGCCAAGACGATCGACCGGATCATCGACGTGTTTCCGGCCGAGGAAAAGGAAATGATCCGCGCCATGTTGTCCGAGTCGCTGCAGGCCGTGATTTCACAAACGCTGTGCAAGACCAAGGACGGCGCGGGCCGTGTGGCCGCGCACGAGATCATGCTGGGCACCAGCGCCATCCGGAACCTGATCCGCGAAGCCAAGGTCGCGCAGATGTACTCCGCCATCCAGACCGGCAACAGCGTGGGCATGCAGACCCTGGACCAGAACCTGACCGACCTGGTCAAGCGCAACGTCATTTCCCCTGCAGAAGCACGCGGCAAGGCAAAAATCCCGGAAAACTTCCCTGGGTAGAACATGGCCCCCACGCTTGTCACTTCGCCTTCGGCTTCGTGTACTGCGCTGCCCCCCAAGGGGGCGCGTTTTTCCTTGGGGCGGCCCGGCGGAAAAACCTTGGCCCCCACGCTTGTCACTTCGCCTTCGGCCCCTGCTTGCTTGAAGAAGCCCTCGTTTCCAGCCGTGTTTTGCGGCGGCCATAGATATTGAATGAAAGGAGTCGCAAATGGAACGCGACCAGGCCAGTAAATTCATCAATGACTTGCTCAAGCTCATGATCAGCCGAAACGGCAGCGACCTGTTCATCACGGGCGACTTCCCGCCGGCCATGAAGGTGGACGGCAAGGTGACCAAGGTGTCGCCCCAGCCGCTCAACGCCGGCCACACGCTGGCGCTGGCACGCTCCATCATGAACGACAAGCAGGCCGCCGAGTTCGAACGCACCAAGGAGTGCAACTTCGCGATCTCGCCGCCTGGCGTGGGCCGCTTCCGTGTGAATGCCTTTATCCAGCAGGGCAAGGTCGGCATGGTCCTGCGTACCATCCCCGCGGCGCTGCCCACCATCGACGGGCTGGGCGTGCCCCAGGTGCTCAAGGAAGTGGTGATGAGCAAGCGAGGCCTGACCATCCTGGTCGGTGCCACCGGTTCGGGCAAGTCAACCACGCTGGCCGCCATGGTGGACTGGCGCAACGAACAGTCCTACGGCCACATCATCACGATTGAAGACCCGGTTGAATTTGTCCACGCGCACAAGAACTGCGTGATTACGCAGCGCGAAGTGGGCCTGGACACCGACAGCTGGGAAGCCGCCCTGAAAAACACGCTGCGCCAGGCGCCCGACGTCATCCTGATGGGCGAGATCCGCGACCGCGAAACCATGGAGCACGCCATCGCCTTCGCCGAAACCGGCCACCTGTGCCTTGCCACGCTGCACGCCAACAGCGCCAACCAGGCACTGGACCGCGTGATCAACTTCTTCCCCGAAGAGCGCCGCGCCCAGCTGCTGATGGACCTGTCGCTCAACCTCAAGGCCATGATCTCGCAGCGCCTGGTGCCCAAGCAGGACGGCAAGGGCCGCTTCGCCGCGGTGGAGGTCATGCTCAACTCGCCGCTGATCTCCGACCTGATCTTCAAGGGCGAAGTCTCCGAGATCAAGGAGATCATGAAGAAGAGCCGCAACCTGGGCATGCAGACCTTCGACCAGGCCTTGTACGACGCCTTCGAAAGCCACTTCATCAGCTACGAAGACGCCCTGCGCAATGCCGACTCGGTGAACGACCTGCGCCTTCAAATCAAGCTCAATTCGCAGCGCGCCAAGTCCACCGACCTGTCGGCCGGCACCGAAAACTTCGCCATCGTTTAAGGCGGCGAACCGCCGGCCCGGCCTTCGCGCCGGCGGTTGCGCCATGCATTCCTTTGCAGGCCTGCAGCCCACCTCTTCCCCATCTTCATTTCCATCTCCACGTCCATGTCCAGCACCACCCCCAAAACCTACGAACCCTCTTCCGCCCGCCAGGTCGCCTTCCTGGGCCTGGGCGTCATGGGCTATCCCATGGCCGGCCACCTGGCACTGGCCGGCCACAGTGTCACGGTCTACAACCGCAGCGCGGCCAAGGCCGCCGCGTGGGTCTCCGAATTCGCCACGACCACCAAGCCGGCGCAAGCCGCCCTGCCGCGCCTGGCGGTGGCCGGCGCCGACATCGTGTTCTGCTGTGTCGGCAATGACGACGACCTGCGCTCCGTCACCCTGGGCACGGACGGCGCCTTCGCCGGCATGAAGCCGGGCGCCATTTTTGTCGACCACACCACGGCCTCGGCCGACGTCGCGCGCGAGCTCAACGCGGCGGCGGCCAGGCTCGGCCTGCAGTTCATCGACGCCCCGGTCTCGGGCGGCCAGGCCGGCGCGCAGAACGGCGCGCTCACCGTGATGTGCGGCGGGGACAAAGTGGCATTCGACGCCGTGAAACCTGCCGGCATGGCATTTTCCAAGGCCTTCACGCTGATGGGCGCCAGCGGCGCGGGCCAGCTCACCAAGATGGTCAACCAGATCTGCATCGCCGGGCTGGTGCAGGGCCTGAGCGAAGCCATCGCCTTCGGGCAGAAGGCCGGCCTCGATGTGAACCAGGTGCTGGAAGTGATCGGCAAGGGCGCGGCGCAGAGTTGGCAGCTCGACAACCGCGGCAAGACTATGGTCGCCGACAAATTCGACTTCGGCTTCGCGGTCGACTGGATGCGCAAGGACCTGGGCCTGGTGCTGGACGAAGCCAAGCGCAACGGCGCCCGCCTGCCCGTCACCGCGCTGGTGGACCAGTTCTACGCGGACGTGCAGGCCATGGGTGGCCAGCGCTGGGATACTTCGAGCCTGATCAAGCGCCTGCGCTGAATCTGCCCTCGATCCAGACGCGCGCCGGGCAAAAAAAACGGCCGCACCGGACAACCGGTGCGGCCGCTTTGCTTTTATTGCCTGCGTCAGCCGCCTGCGGGCTTGGTGCTTTGGGCCGGCGGCGTGGCGGGCTTGGACGGCAGCATGCGCGCCAGCTCTTCCTCGCTGATGATTTCGAAGATCCTGATGACCTTCTGCACGCCGGGCGTGGAGCGCACCACCTCGGTGGCGCGGTCGGCCTCGCGCTGCGTGACGCGGCCCATCAGGTAGGTCGTGCCGCGCTCCGTCACCACCTTGAAGGCATTGGAGGACAGGTCGCGGGCGTCGACCAGCATGGCCTTGACGCGGCCGGTGACCAGGGTGTCGGAAGAGCGCTGTGTCAGGGTCGAGTTGCCCATGACGGCCAGTTCGTTGACCACGGAGCTCACATTTTCCACACGCGCGACGATCTGCTCGACCAGCTGTTTGTCCTGGGCATTGGGCACTTCACCCGTGAGCAGCACCTGCCGGTTGTAGCTGGTCAGGTTGACGTGCACGCGCTCGCCGACATTGCTGCGGATGCGGCTGGTGGCACGCAGCTCTATGCCTTCGTCTTCGAGCTGCGCGCCGGAGGTGCGGCGATCGGTCGCCACCATTGCACCGCCCGCGACGCCGCCCACCACCAGCGGGAAACAGCCTGTCAGGCTGGTGCCAAGCAAGCCGGCGGTAACAATGGCCAAAGTCAGCCGTTTCAACGGAACACGTTTCATACAGAGGTCTCCTGGTCGCCAAGTAACTGGGTGTCCACGCCATCGCAAATGCAATGCAGGACGAGAAGGTGCACTTCCTGGATA
>Ga0102592_1003213_pt1 | contig 12665 bp, 9 predicted proteins | sample AraplaCol_mMF_r2_FD_76861 | JGI IMG/M metagenome (GOLD analysis project Ga0102592, IMG submission 76861) | Arabidopsis root microbial communities from North Carolina, USA - plate scrape MF_Col_mMF_r2 (SPADES assembly) (version 2) | ecosystem: Host-associated > Plants > Roots > Endosphere | place... | reverse complement strand
CTTTGCGGGGCACTCCCGCCAATCCATTGGCGCGGGATGGAGCAGCCCGGTAGCTCGTCAGGCTCATAACCTGAAGGTCGTAGGTTCAAATCCTACTCCCGCAACCAATGGCCCCGCAAACCACAACACAAACCAGCCAGTCCTCAGGACTGGCTTTTGTCGTTTCTGGCATATCGGCATCGCCAGGCCCAGGACCCGAAACACGCAGGCACAATCCGGCCCACCCACACAACACGCAACCCGTCAGCAACACGCTGGCGGGATTTTTTGTGCCTGCGGCACATCGCATCGAGGCGCTTGGCCCGGCAAGTTGGCGGCTTCGCCGTTGACAGCGGCGGCGCTGCACGGCTTTCTCCGCGTCGATGAAGCGCATCCTCCTCGCAATTGTCGCCCTCGCCGTGCTCGCCGCGGGCGTCTGGTTCCTTTTCCTGCGCACGACCGGGATCCCGGTCTATGCCGTGACGGTCACCGCCACGCATCCGCACGATCCGACCGCCTTCACCGAAGGGCTCTTCTTCAAGGATGGCGCGCTCTACGAGAGCACGGGCGAGGAAGGGACATCCTTTATCCGCAAGGTCGATCCGGCCACCGGCAAGGTAAGCCAGCAGGTCGATTTGCCGGCGCCCTATTTCGGTGAAGGCATCGTCGCGTTCGGTGACAAGCTCTACCAGTTGACCTGGAAGGACCAGACCGGCTTCACTTACAATCTCAAGGACATGACGCTTGGCGATACCTTCGCCTACCAGGGCGAAGGCTGGGGCATGACCCAGGACGGCAAGAACATCATCATGTCGAACGGCAGCGACGAACTGCGCTTCCTCGACCCGAAGACGATGCAGCAGGTCTCGACGCTCAAGGTCACCGCCAATGGCTGCCCGGTCAAGCAGCTCAACGAGCTCGAATGGATCGACGGCGAGATCTGGGCGAATATCTGGCAGAGCAACCTGGTCGCGCGGATAGATCCGGCCACCGGCAAGGTGACGAGTTTCCTCGACGTCAGCGCGCTTGGGCCGAAGAATCGCGGCGTCGACGACGTGCCCAACGGCATCGCCTATGACGCCGCCGGCAAGCGCGTTTTCGCCACCGGCAAGCGCTGGCCGCAGCTCTACGAAGTGAAGCAGGGCGCGGCGGTGACCAACAATGCCGATGCGGCGCGGCTGACGACCTGCGCCGGCTGAGCGCCGGCCCATTTTGCGTTCAAACCCGACCCGGCGGCGACCAAATCGGACGCCGTATCCGCCGCATCCTGCTATGCGAGGGAGATGGGGCTGAAAGAGACAACGGGTCTGCGCCACAAGCGCGAAGTGCGCGCGGCGACGCTGCTGGCGTTGGCCCTGTGGTGCGTCGCGCTCGTGCTCTGGACAATGCCGGGGCTTGCAGCGGGCAACCCGTTCTCGATGGCGCTGGTGGTGCTGCTGGCGAAGACCCTCGCAGTCGGCCTGGTCTTCTCCGCGATCATCGCAATCGCGCTGATGGGCGTGGAGCGCTGGGATGCGCGCCCGCCGATACTGGCCGCGGCTGCGCTTACCCTTACTCTCGCCCTGGTGCATGGCTGGCTCGACGCGATATTCGTCAACCAGCTGCGCGCGGCGGGCGGATTGGCCGCGGTGCCGATATGGCGCCAGTTCGTCTTCGGGCTGATGCCGTTCATCCTGGTCTATGGCCTCTACGCCTCCGGGCTCGGCCTGGTGTTCAGCAGCATGGTGGCGCAGGAGCGCGAGCGCCAGCTCGCCGCCGCACAGAGCGCCGCACAGCAGGCCCAGCTCGCGGCGCTGCGTTTCCAGCTCAATCCGCATTTCCTGTTCAACACGCTCAACGCGATTTCCTCGCTGGTCATCACTCGCCGCAATGACGAGGCGGAGGGCATGATCGGCAAGCTCTCGGACTTTCTGCGCGCCAGCCTCGAGGCTGATCCGCAGCGCGAAGTGACGCTGGACGAGGAGTTCGCGACGCTCCAGGCCTATCTGGAAATCGAAGCGGTGCGCTTCCGCGACCGGCTCGACGCAGAGTTCGTCTGCCCCGCCGAGCTGCTCGATACGCTGGTGCCCAGCTTCATCCTGCAGCCGCTGATCGAGAACGCAGTCAAATATGCGGTCGCGCCGTCGCGGCGGGCAGTGCGGATCGTGGTGCGGGCCACGGCGGACGAGCCGGCGGTGCTGCGCCTCTGCGTCGAGGATGACGGGGGCCAGGCATTTGGCGGCGGCGCGAAGGGCGGTACCGGCCTTGGCCTCGCCAATGTCCGTCACCGCCTTGAAGCCTTTTACGGGAGCGAGGGCGCGCTGATCGCCACCGCGCGGGAACGCGGCTTTGTCGCATCGATGACGCTGCCGCTTCATCGGGCGCACAGGGCGGAGGCCGCGGAGTGATGCGGGTATTGCTGGTCGATGACGAACCGCTGGCGCTCGACAGGCTGAAAGCGGGATTCGAGGAGATCGAGGACGTCGTTGTCGCGGGTACCGCCTGTGATGGCGTCGAGGCCGCGGAGCAGATCCGGGCGCTCGAGCCGGACCTGGTGATCCTCGACATCCAGATGCCGGGTCGTAGCGGCATGGAGGTTGCCCGCGCCCTGCGCCCGGGGGAGAGCCGTCCGGAAATCATCTTCGTCACGGCATTCGACCGTTTCGCCACCGATGCCTTCGACGTCGAAGCGGCGGACTATCTGCTGAAGCCCGTGGCCTTCGACCGCCTCAAGCTCGGCGTGGAGCGGGCCCGGCGCCGGCGCGCGCTGCGCGACATGGAGGCACGGGCCACGCCGCCCGCCGCTGCTGCCGTCGCGCCGGCGGAATCGCCCTATGACCAGGGCATCTGGGTGCCGGGGCGCCAGGGTGCCGTGCTGGTGCCCATCTCGACGATCGACTGGATCGAGGCGGCGCGGGACTATGTGCTGCTCAACACCTCGCTGAAGAGCCACATCCTGCGAGCCCGGATGAACGACATCGAGAAGCGGCTCGACCCGGCGACGATGCTGCGCGTCCATCGCTCCCATATCGTGCGGATCGGCGCGGTGGTGGGTGTCGAGCGGCCGGGCAAGGGCGCCCTGCGGGTCGTGCTGTCCGACGGTGCGGTGCTCCAGGTGGGGCCGAATTACCAGGACGCCGTGGAGGCCGCCCTCAAGCTCTAGGCTCGTCGCAGCGCTGTCCGAGCCGATCGCAAAGAGGAAGCGAAAAGGCCGGCCGCGCCTATCGGTTCGAATGGGCGAGGGGGACTCGCCAGGGAGCAGATATTGTCGAACCTGAAGACCTGGGCGCTTGCCGCCACAGCCTTGCTGACCATCGCCAATGGCCCCGCATCCGAGGATGACTTCGACACGCTGATAGCCGCCGAGCGACGCTTCGCGGCGGACGCCGCGGCCCAGGGGATCACGCCCGCGTTCCGCGCGCATGTCGCGCCAGAAGGGCTGCTGATATCTCCGGCGCCGCGCCCGGCACCGCCCGAACTCGCGACGCAGATCGACCCGCCCGGGGCCAGGCTGGAATGGCAACCCGAAGCGGCGGGGATCGCGCGTTCGGGCGATCTCGGCTTCACCACGGGGCCCTATGTCATGCACATCGGGGACCGTGTCGCGCATGGGCAGTTCTTCACGATCTGGCGGCGGAGCCCCGACGGCAAATGGCGCTGGCTGATCGACTCGGGCAGCGGCCCCTTCGGGCGGGGCGAAGTGGCGATGCCGGTTCAGGTCGAGCGGATCGGCACCGGCGCGGCGGTGGCAGGAGGCGAGGATCTTGCCACCGTCGAGCAGCGGCTCGACGCCGACGTGACGGCGATCGGCGGTTTTCTCGCCGCCGACGGCCGCGTGCTGCGCTCGGGCGGCCCGGCGGCGATCGGCGACGCGGGCATCGCGCTCGCCGCGCGGGGGCCCAAGGGGGTCGGCAAGCGGCTTGGTGGTGGCCAGTCCTCCGCGGGCGACCTTGCCTATAGCTATGGCCGGGTCGATGCTGCGGGCGACACGCTGATCGGCCATTATGTCCGCGTCTGGCAGCATGAGGCCGCAGGCTGGCGCCTGCTGGTCGATCAGTTCGCGCCGTTGCCGCCCAGGCCCAAGGCAAGGGCCGGCGAGGCTGTCCAGCCAACCCCCGGATCTTCGAAGTCCACCACCTCGCCAAGCTCCCAGACATTGGGATAGCCATAGCCGACCAGGTTGATGAAGGTCTGGATGTTGAGCGCGAGCGGCGCCGATTTGAGCGGCACCGGCGGGCGATGGTTCGAGAAGTTGTTGTTGCAGTAGATCAGCACCGGACGGCCGCGATCGGGGCCGATCACCGCCGCGAGCGATTCCGCGGTGAAGTCGGTGAGCGGCAGGTTGACCGCGCCTTCGATATGGCCGCGGGCAAAGGCGTCCCTCGAGCGGGCGTCGAGCAGCAGTGCATTCTTCCGGCCTGCCATGGCCTGGAAGCGATCGAAGGACAGCAGCCGCTTGGCCCGCAGTCCGCGCACATCGCGCGTGAGCGTGGTGAAGCCTGCGTAATCGATCTGGGGATTGGCGGGCGCCTCCTGCGGCGCGGCGAGGCTTAGCGCGAGGGCGGTGAGCAGCAGCATCGGCATTCTCCCAGGCCAGTCGGATGCGCAACGATCGCGCCGTGCGGCTGCACCTTCGCTGAACAAATGCCTTGCCCTGAATCGGGGCTCGCCCAGCCAAAGTGAAGGGAGTCGACCAACATGGTTTCACTTTGCCGCCGCTGGCCTGCCGCCGGCTGAAACGGGCGAGGCAGGAGTCGGGCGTCATGCCGAGGACGTAACCATGCAAAATCCTACATTGGAAGCCCCGGACGCGGCGCGAAACAAAGTTGCGCATGCTTCACATCGCGCTACACCTCTCGGCCAAGAGAGAGGGGATGTCAGATGGCCAGCCTGTTCCGGTTGAAGCAGATCGTCGCGGACGAGGATCGTCCGCCCGAGCATCGGCTTGCGCGCACCCTGTCCTGGCCGCATCTCGTCGCGCTCGGCGTCGGCGCGATCGTCGGGACCGGCATTCTCACCCTGATCGGCGTCGGCGCGGACCGCGCGGGGCCGGCGGTGATCCTGTCCTTCGTGGTTGCCGGGGCGATCTGTGCCTGCGCCGCGCTCGCCTATGCCGAGCTGGCGACGATGATCCCGGCCTCGGGCAGCGCCTATACCTATAGCTATGCCTCGCTCGGCGAGATCGTCGCCTGGGTGGTGGGCTGGAGCCTGCTCGCCGAATATACCCTGGTGGTGGCCACGGTGGCGGTCGGCTGGTCAGGCTATGCGACGCCCTTCCTGACCGGGCTGGGCGTGCCGGCGGAGCTCACCCACGGGCCGCAAATGGCAGGCTGGCAGATCGCCCATTGGGGCGTGAACGTGCCGGCGCTGTTCGTGGTCTGGCTGGTCTCGGGGCTGCTCATCGCCGGCACCCGCGAGAGCGCGACGATAAATGCGTTCCTGGTGGTGGTGAAGCTGATCGCGCTCGCCGTGTTCGTCGCGGTGGCACTGCCCTATTTCAACGCCGCCAATTTCGATCCCTTCGCGCCGTTCGGCTTCACCAAGCACATGAGCGATGGCGGCGTGGAGCGCGGCGTGATGGCTGCGGCCGCGATCATCTTCTTCGCGTTCTACGGCTTCGATGCGATCTCCACTGCGGCAGAGGAAGCGAAGAACCCGGGCCGTGACCTTGCGATCGGGATCGTCGGGTCGATGGTCGTCTGCGTCGCCATCTACATGATTGTCGCGCTCGCGGCGGTGGGCGCGCTTTCCTACACGCGCTTTGCCGACAGCCCCGAGCCGCTGGCGCTGATCCTGCGCGAGATCGGCCAACCCGGCGTTGCCAAGTTCCTGGCGCTGAGCGCGATCGTCGCGCTGCCCACGGTGATCCTGGGCTTCCTGTTCGGCCAGAGCCGCATCTTCTTCGTGATGGCGCGCGACGGCATGTTGCCCAAGAGCCTGGCCAAGGTCTCGCGGCGTGGCTCGCCGGTGCGCATCACCATCTTCACCGCCTGCGTGGTCAGCGTGTTCGCCGCCTTCCTGCCGATCGACGAGATCGCCGCGCTTGCCAATGCCGGCACGCTGACTGCCTTCGCCGCGGTGGGCCTGTGCCTGCTCGTCATGCGCCGCCGCGCACCCGACATGGTCCGCCCGTTCCGGACGCCGCTTCCCTGGGTGGTCGGGCTGGGGGCGATCCTGGGCTGCCTCTATCTGTTCATCAGCCTGCCGACCAAGACGCAGATCTGGTTCGGCTGCTGGAACCTCTTGGGTTTGGTCGTCTACTTCGCCTATGCACGCCGCAACGCAGCAAAGGGGTAAGTGATGGCTGGCTGGACGATCGGGATCATCGGCGGATCGGGTCTTTACGATGTCGAGGGCATCGAGGATGGCGAGTGGCTCTCGACCGAGAGCCCCTGGGGCAAGCCCTCCGACGACTGTTTCGTCGGCTGGGTCGGCCATGTCCGCGTGGTGTTCCTGCCGCGCCATGGCCGCGGCCACCGCATCTCGCCGTCGGACCTGAACGTCCGCGCCAATATCGACGTGCTGAAGCGCCTGGGCGTGACCGACGTGCTGGCGATATCGTCGGTCGGTTCGCTGGCCGAGGAGCGGGCGCCGGGCACCTTCACCATCGCCGACCAGTTCATCGACCGGACCAAGGGCCGGCCCTCGAGCTTCTTCGGTGCAGGGATGGTCGCGCATGTCTCGATGGCCGATCCGGTCTGTCCGCGTCTCTCCGCGCTGGCGGCGGATGCGGCCAAGGCGGCGGGAGCGACCACGCATGTCGGCGGCACCTATCTGGCGATGGAAGGCCCGCAATTCTCGACCCGCGCCGAGAGCAATCTCTATCGCAGCTGGGGCTGCGACATCATCGGCATGACCGGCATGCCCGAGGCGAAGCTGTGCCGTGAGGCCGAACTGCCCTATGCGCTGGTCGGCATGGTCACCGACTATGATTGCTGGCGCGAAGGCGAGGAGGCGGTGGACGTCGCCACGGTGATCGCCCAGCTCGGCACCAATGCCGACAAGGCGCGCAAGCTGGTGATGCACCTGCTCAGGAACCTGCCCGAGGAGCGCCCCGCCTCGCCGATCGATACCTGCCTCGATTTCGCGCTGATCACTGCGCCCAATGCCCGCGACCCGCATCTGCTGCGCAAGCTCGATGCCGTTGCCGGCCGCGCTCTCTCCAACTGAGGATCCAACATGTCGTTTCTTTCTGCCCTTGCCCTGCTTGCCGCGCAGGACGCGCCCGCGCTGGATCGCTCGCAGGACATGGCCTGGCAGAGCCAGCAGATGCTGGCCCTCGCCAAGCTCAACGGTGCTCAGGGCTGGCACAGCACGCCGGAGGGGCTGCGCTGGCGGCGAATCAAGGGCGATGGCTCGGGCAAGCACCCAACCGTCGCCGACACGGTGACGCTGCACTATGCCGGCACCTTCATCGACGGCGAGAAGTTCGACAGCTCCTATGACCGCGGCGAGCCCGCGACCTTTCCGCTCGCCCGGCTGATCAAGGGCTGGCAGGTCGCCGTGCCGCTGATGGGCGTGGGCGACACGTTCGAAGTCGCGATCCCGGCCAACCTCGGCTACGGCTTCGAGGGCAAGGGGCCGATCCCCGGCGGGGCCACCCTGCTGTTCAGGATCGAGCTGCTCGACGTCCCTGCCGCCGGCTGAGCCGGAGAGATTTTCCGGGTGTATCTTCGCCCGGACCAGGCACAAAAAAAGGGGCGGTACCCGAAGGTACCGCCCCTAGTTTTTGTTGCTCCGTTTAGAACTTGATGTTCGCGCCCGCCCGGAACGTCCGGCCGATCAGGCCTGCGGCGTGCCACGAGGTCAGGGTGTTGACCTGGCTCGGATAGGCCGTGTTCGCGAACAGCGGCGCATGCGAGTTGGTCACGTTGCCGACCAGACCGAAGAAGCTGAACTGGTCGTTGACCTTCACCGTCAGGTTCACGTCCGTGTAGACGAAGCTGTTGATACGGCAGAAGCTGGCCGTGCCGGTGGTCGGCTTGTAGATGGCCGAGTTACACGAAATATCGCCCTTGAGCGAGCTCGCCTGGTCGGCCGCAACTGCCTTCATCGAACCCGTGAAATAGGTCGTCGTGCTGAGCGAGAACTGGTCGAACGTGAACGTGTTCTGCCAGTTGCCGCGCCAGCGCGGGGTGCCGCCGCCCGACGACAGATCCTCCGGACCCACCGTGCCGGCATAGCGCTGCACGGGGTCGCCGCCGCCGGGATGGAGATCGTACTTCAGCGTCTCCTGCACATCGACCCGGCTCTCCCAGCGGAAGTTCTCGCTGAACTTGATGCGCGCGTCCGCGGTGAACTCGAGCCCGGCGATGATCGAATAGGCCGTGTTTACATAGGGCGCGTTGACCACGAGCAGGCGCGGCAGCGCGTTGAGAGCGGAGGGGTCCGCTCCATCGACCACGTCGCACGAATAGCCGGCGCCGACGGCGGCAACCTTGGCGCATCCAGCGGCGGCGGCTGCCGCTGCCGAGGCAAAAGACTGGCCCGCAACCGAGTAATAGGCGGCGATGGCGTCCGAGGTCTTCGGCCCGGTGACGATGAGGTTCGACTTCTTCACATTGAAATAGTCGGCCGTGAAGCTCAGCCAGGGAGTCGGCTCGAAGATCGTACCCAGCGTGAAGCTGCGCGAAGTCTCCGGCTTGATCGCAGGGTTGCCGACATAGCCGCGACCCAGGCTGTAGGGAGCGATATAGCTCGGGTTGCCTGCGTGCACCGTGGTGAAGGGGGCAACGGGAGTATAACCGACAAAGCCCGAATAGGAGCTGCGCGGATCCGATTCAGCGAAGGTCGGCGCGCGGAAGCCCTCCGAATAGGTGCCGCGGATCGCGAGCTGCTTGATCGGCTGGAACTTCGCGGTCGCCTTGGGCGAGAAGCGGCCGATTCCGGTCGAATAGTGATCGTAACGGCCGGACAGGTTGACGCTGAGCGAGTCCAGCAGCGGCGCCTGTATTTCGAAATAGCCCGCCCAGACCGAACGATCGCCATACGCCTGTGCGGTCGACAGGCCCGGAATGTCGAGGTTCGGGTTGGCGCTGTTGTTGGTCAGCTTTTCCTTACGATACTGGCCGCCGACGGCCATCTGCAGATCGCCACCCGGCAGCGTGAACAGGCTGCGGCTGAGCGACGCGTCCACGGTCAGCTCGCTCGAATTCGAGCGCGCGGTGATCGGCGGGAGCACCGAGTTGCGAACCGCAGCGGAGTTGAGGCTCGGATTGACGAAGTTATACGAGCCGGTGTTGATCGCCTTGATCAGGCCGTTGAGGTTGGCCCAGCCATATTGGGTGAGGTTGAGGTCCGCACGCGAATAGCCCGCCTCGACATTCCAGTTCCAGGCGTCGGCGATGGTGCCGTGCAGACCGCCGGTCACGCGATACACTTCGTTGATGCGCGTGCTGCCCGAACGAACGTCGCCGAACAGATAATAGAGGCGCGCAGCACCATTGGCCGGATCGGCGGCGTAGGCGGCGGCATAGGGATTGTTCGGATTGAGCTTGCGATCGGCAGCCGTCGCGCAATTCACGCCCGAGGAGCAGATATAGACCGGCAGCACGATGCCGGGGTTGGTCGTGGAGGTCGAAGGGGAGCCGCCATAAGCCTGGTTCTGACGGACAGCGCGCGGCGGCGAGATGATATCGACCCGGCTGTGCGCGAAGCTTCCGGCGATATAGCCCTCGACATTGTCACCCAGGCGGAAGCTTGCCCGTGCGACGGCATCGTAGCGCTCCTGCAGCGGCGCAATCTGCGCATATTCGCGGGTGTTGTCATGCTTGCAGGCGGTGCCGACGCGTTGCGTGCCATTCTCCGAATAGGTGCCATAGGTGCAATTCGCGAGCGGTGTCAGCGAGGTGAACAGTGCCGGTGTGGTGGCGTTCGCTACCGAACCCGCGAGCGGATTGTTGAGGTCGGTCTGAGTCGTGCGGGTGACGATCGCATCGGTTGTAGCGGTGTTGAGCGCATCGTCGGCGCGGTTGTTGTCGTTGCCGCCGATCCCGCGAAGGTCGAGCGTGTCGAAGGGGAAACCACGCGAGGCAGCCGAGATGCGGCCGCCATATTCATAGTCGCCGCCGACATAGATGTTGAAGCCCTGCGTGTCATAGTCGCCATAGCCGAAGAGCAGCTTCGCGCGGTACTTCGCGCCGTCGCCCTTCTCGGTGGCGCCGCCTTCGATGCCGGCCTCGAGCCCGGTCATCGTCTTGCGGGTGATGATGTTGACCACGCCGCCGATCGCGTCCGCGCCGTACAGCGAGGATGCGCCGTCCTTGAGGACCTGCACCTGCTGGACGTTGACCATCGGGATGCTGTTGAGGTCGACATAGGAGTTGTGGCCGTCGTCGCTCAGCGGGAAGTTCGTCGAGCGGAGGCCATCGACCAGGATGAGGGTGGACGAGACGCCGAGGTTGCGCAGCGAAACGGCGGCGCCGCCGGCGGAGAAGCCGCTGGTGAAGCCGTTACCGATCGAGCCGGCGCCGTCGGCCGAGGCCGAGCGGATCGCGTCGGTCACGTTGGTGATGCCGGCCCGCTCGAGATTCTCGGCGGTGATGACCGTCACCGGCAATGCGGTGTGGGTGTCCGACTGGCGGAAGATGGTGCCGGTGACGACGATTTCGCCGTCGCTGGCGGGAGCCTCGGTCTGAGGCGCGGTGGCGGCGGCCGGCGTGTCCTGCGCGAAGGCGGGCGCGGCAAACAGCGAGCCGGCGAGCACGAACGCGGACAGGGCCGCTCCGGTGCGCAGGCGTGCGATCTGAGTCTTCTTCATTTCTTCCTCACTCTCCATGGATCTGCCCAAGGCAGTCAGTGGAATTTCCCCGAATCTTCGTCGCCCCGTCCCCTGGGGCTTGATGGCGAAGCTGCGGTGAGGATGTGAGAGTGTCTGATTTGTGTAAAGCGCCTGCGATTGTTGCTCCTCTGTTTCTCGATTGTGTGTTTCTGAAAAGCAACACATGCGAGGCGGCGCACGGTGCCGCTGTCATCCGGGGGCGGTCCGGCCCGCGGCCGCCGGCCTCCAGGTCTCTCCCCTCCGGGCATAAAAAAGGGGAGGGCACTGCCGCCCTCCCCTTGCTGTACCTTGTCGTGCCGATCAGGCGGCGAGCTTGCGCAGCACGTAGTGCAGGATGCCGCCGTTGAGGAAATATTCCAGCTCGTTGACGGTATCGATCCGGCAACGGGTGAGGAAGGTCTCCTTGGTGCCGTCCTCGCGGGTAAGCTCGACCTCGACGTCCTGACGCGGACGCAGGCCCGCGACGTTCTTGATCGTGAAGGTGTCGCTGCCCTTGAGCTTCAGCGTTTCGCGGGTCACGCCGTCGGCGAACTGGAGCGGCAGGATGCCCATGCCGACCAGGTTCGAGCGGTGGATGCGCTCGAAGCTCTCGGTGATGACGGCGCGGACGCCGAGCAGGTTGGTGCCCTTGGCCGCCCAGTCACGCGACGAACCGGTGCCATATTCCTTGCCCGCGACGATGACGAGCGAGGTGCCGTCGGCCTTGTGACGCATTGCGGCGTCGTAGATCGGCATTACCTGACCGCCATAGCGGGTCATGCCGCCCTCGATGCCGGGCACCATTTCATTTTTGATGCGGATATTGGCGAACGTGCCGCGCACCATGACTTCGTCATTGCCGCGGCGTGCGCCGTAGCTGTTGAAGTCCTTCTTCGAGACCTGATGCTCCTGCAGGAAGGTGCCTGCGGGGCTGTCGGCCTTGATCGAGCCGGCCGGGGAGATGTGGTCGGTGGTGATCGAGTCGCCGAGGATGGCGAGGGGCTTGGCTTCGATGATGTCGGTGACCGGGGCGGGGGTCATCGTCATGCCCTCGAAATAGGGCGGGTTGTGGATGTAGGTCGAGGCGGCGGGCCAGCTATAGGTGTCCGAGCCGACCACGTCGATCTTCCGCCAGTGATCGTCGCCGGCGTACACGTTCGCGTAGCGCGAGCGGAACATGCGGTCGTCGATGTTGGCGGTGATCAGCCCGGCGACTTCCTCGTTGGTCGGCCAGATGTCCTTGAGGAACACCGGACCATCGGTGCCTTCGCCGATCGGCGTTTCGTACATGTCCTCGGTCACCGTGCCCTTGAGCGCGTACGCCACCACCAGCGGCGGCGAGGCGAGGAAGTTGGCGCGCACGTCGGGGCTCACGCGGCCCTCGAAGTTGCGGTTGCCCGAGAGGACCGAGGCGGCGACGATGTCGTTGCCGTTGATCGCGGCCGAGATCGGCTCGGCGAGCGGGCCCGAGTTACCGATGCAGGTGGTGCAGCCATAGCCGACCAGGTTGAACCCGATCGCGTCGAGATCCTCGGACAGGCCGGTCTTGTTGAGATAGTCGGTCACCACCTGCGAGCCCGGCGCGAGCGAGGTCTTCACCCAGGGCTTGCGGGTCAGGCCCTTCTCGCGCGCCTTGCGGGCGACGAGGCCGGCCGCGATCAGCACCGAGGGGTTCGACGTATTCGTGCACGAGGTGATCGCCGCGATCACCACGTCGCCGTCGCCGATGTCGTGGTCGCGACCTTCGACGTCCACACGGACCGCGTGGTCCTTCTTGTAGACCTTGGTCAGGTCGCCGTTGAACACTTCGTCGACGCTGTCGAGGCTGACCCGGTCCTGCGGGCGCTTCGGGCCGGCGAGGCTCGGGCGGACGCTGCTCATGTCGAGCTCCAGCGTGTCCGTGAAGATCGGCTCCTCGGCCGTGACGTCGTGCCACATGCCCTGCGCC
>Ga0102592_1003209_pt1 | contig 12668 bp, 12 predicted proteins | sample AraplaCol_mMF_r2_FD_76861 | JGI IMG/M metagenome (GOLD analysis project Ga0102592, IMG submission 76861) | Arabidopsis root microbial communities from North Carolina, USA - plate scrape MF_Col_mMF_r2 (SPADES assembly) (version 2) | ecosystem: Host-associated > Plants > Roots > Endosphere... | reverse complement strand
CGCCGCTCGCGACCGTGCTGCGCCCCGAGGATCAACTGCGCAAGGCCGGCTCCGCCGGCAAGCCGGTGCTCAACGTCGAGACGCGCGTCGTCAACACGGAGATGCAAGACGTGAAGGTCGGCGAAGTCGGCGAGATCGTGCACCGCTCGCCGCATCTGCTCTCCGGCTATTACAACGATCCGGTCAAGACCGCGGCGGCGTTCAGCGGCGGCTGGTTTCACTCCGGCGATCTGGCCACCGTCGACGACGAAGGCCACATCACCGTGGTCGACCGTGTCAAGGACATGATCAAGACCGGCGGCGAGAATGTCGCGAGCCGCGAGGTCGAGGAGATGGTCTATCGCATCCCCGCCGTCTCCGAGGTCGCCGTCGTCGGCCTGCCCGATCCGCGCTGGATCGAGGCGGTGACCGCGATCGTCGTGGTCAAGACCGGCGAGACGCTCGACGAGGACGCCGTCATCAGGCATTGCGCCGGCCAGATGGCACATTTCAAGGTGCCCAAGCGCGTGATCTTCGTGGATGCCCTGCCGAAGAATCCGAGCGGCAAGCTCCTCAAGCGCGAGCTGCGCCAGCGTTTCGTCGGCGGCGAGACCCTCGACAAGGCAGTCCAGAAGAGCTTTGGCACCTGAGGCGGAGCGCATCGACATGAAAGCCTGGCAGGTCGCGCGCGACTGGTCGATCGAGGGGATGGAGCTGGTCGAGCTGCCCGAGCCGGCGCCCGGTCCGGGCCAGGTCGCGGTGCGGATGAAGGCGGCATCGCTGAACTATCGCGACCTGCTCACGATCCAGGGCAAGGGCGGCGTCACCAGATTGCCGCTGGTTCCGTTCTCGGATGGTGCCGGCGAGGTGGTCGCGGTCGGCGAGGGCGTGACCCGCGTTGCGGTCGGCGATCGCGTCTGTCCGATGTTCTTCCAGTCCTGGATTGACGGAAAGGTTTCGGCGGCCAGCCGCCGCTATGCGCTCGGCGGCACGCGGCCCGGCGTGCTGCAGCAGGTGATAGTGCTCGACGCCGAGGGCGTCAGCCGTATTCCCGCGCACCTGTCATTCCCTGAAGCTGCGACGCTGCCCTGCGCCGGGCTCACCGCCTGGCGCGCCTTGTTCGAGGAAGCAAAGGTGCAGCCGGGCGACACGGTACTGGTGCAGGGTACCGGCGGCGTGTCGATCTTCGCGCTGCAATTCGCCAAGCTTGCCGGCGCCAGCGTGATCGTGACGTCGTCGAGCGACGACAAGCTGGAACGGGCGAGGGCACTCGGCGCCGACCACACCATCAATTATCGTTCCGTGCCGGAATGGGGCAAGGCGGCGGCCGAATGGACCGGCGGCGGCGTCGACCACGTCGTCGAAGTCGGCGGCAAGGACACCTTCGCGCAATCGCTCGAGGCCGCGCGTGTCGGCGGCACCATCCTGGTGATCGGTGTGCTCACCGGCTTCTCGCAGCAGATCGCGATCCCGAGCCTGTTCGCCAAGAACCTCCACGTCATCGGGCTCTCGGTCGGCAGCCGCCGCATGTTCGAGGGCATGACCGCCGCGATCGCGCGCAATGCGATGAGGCCGGTGATCGATCGCGTCTTCGGCTTCGACGCGGTGCCCGATGCACTGAGGCTGATGCAGCAGGGCGGCCATTTCGGCAAGATCGTCGTGGAGTTCGCTTAAAGCGTTTTCGAGCGAAGCGGGTTCCGCTTCGCGCAAGGAAACGCGTTAAAGGGCCCTAGTTCATCCCGTCCGAAAGCTTTCTGACGTCGTCGGGCGTTCGCCCGAAGCGGCGGCGGAACGCGCGATGGAAGTAGGAGACATCGTGAAAGCCGGCGAGATGTGCGATCTCGATGATCTTGCGCGTGCGCAGGTTCGGATTTCGAAGCAGCCGCTCGGCGCGCAGCAGCCGCTGCTCCAGCACGAAGCCGCTGTAGGTGATGCCGGCCTGCTCGAACAGCAGCTGGATCGTGCGCGGGCTGACCCTGTGCGCGGCTGACAGCACGGTGAGCGACAGCGCGGGGTTGTCCAGCTGCGCCAGGATGTCGGACTTCAGGGTTTCGAGCCGCGCTGCCGCAAGGCCGCGCATCCGCGCTTCGTCGGCGGCATCGCCACGCGCCCCGATCATCAGCACGGCGAGATCGAACAAATGCTGCGAGACGGCGTGCAGGTCCGCAGGCGCGAGCTTGTCGGCATAGGTATGCGCGAGGTCGTAATAGCGCAGGAACATCGACGAGATCGGATTGGCGCCGGAGATCGATTGCGCGATCAGGTCTTCGGCATTCGGGCACGCCCGCAGCAGCGCCTTGCGCGGCAGCAGCGCGGTCTGGAAATTGCCGTGCGCCGTCTGGGTGATGTAGGCGCCCTTGATCGAGGGATCTCCGATGGTGATGTCGCCGGCAGCGACCTCCAGCGGACGCCGTCCCATCGAGCCTCTCAACGCCGAATTGGGAGACATCGTGATCACCAGCTCGTCGTTCGTCCCGAGCGACACGAACGACATCGGCGTGCCGAACGAGGCCGAGAGCCTGAGGCGCGGGAGAATGGCGGGCGCAATGGTCCGGTGAACCCGCCCGTCTCCGACCGGAACGAAATCGACCGCCGCCACCTGACGGCAGAACTGCTCGCGCCATCGTTCATAGGCCAGACCGTTCGGGTCGCCGTCGAATGAGAGTTGAGGCTGGATCATCGATCGGGAAGCGCAAGTTTGTTGGCGATTTGCGGCAGGTTGTATCGTCAGGCCGGTACACTGCAACGGCAAAAGCGCGAAATTGCGTGATAAGCCACTCGCGATGACGCTCCGAGACCGCGACCAGGTGCCGCAGCCGGTGTGCCCCGACCGCAACACGCGGCGCCGTTGTCGCTGTCCTTCATGTCAGTCCATGCGCTGCTTCGCGCCTCTCCACGAACAGGGATCGCGACCCGCCTATCGTCGCCAGCGCAATGACGGACGATTGGAAGGGAATGATTCTATGACATCTCGTGCGAGCGATCTGCTGCCGGCTGCTCTGGCGCTTGGCTTGGCTGCGTTGTGCGCCACCGAGGCAACCGCTGCCGACATCGCGCTGAAGGCGCTGCCTGCGCCGCTGCCCGTGTTCAGCTGGACCGGCTTCTATGCCGGCGTTCATGCCGGTTATGGCACCGGCGACGGCAATTCGGCGCGAGTCGATCCCGGTGCGCTGCCGGCACTGTTTCCCGGCGTGAACAACCTGACCTCGACCGCGTCGGCGCCGTTCACGCTTGGTGTCGATCAGTCCGGCTGGCTGGGCGGATTGCAGGCCGGCTACAACTGGCAGACCGGCCACATGGTCGTAGGTGTCGAAGCCGATGTCAGCGCCGCCGGGATCGACGGGCGGGCGTCAGGCTCTTATGCATTCCGTCCCGTTTTCCTGGTCGGCGATTTCGACAATTACACCGGTACCGTGACAGTGACGCAGGATATCGACTATCTCGGCACGCTGCGCGGCCGCCTGGGCTATGCCAGCAACAATTGGCTGCTCTATGCGACGGGCGGTCTCGCCTGGGCGCATGTCAAGGCAAGCCTCGACAGCACTCATCTCAGATTGACCAATAATTTTCCGATACCCGGTTTTCCCGGCGCGCTGAACGGTCACGCCTCGGCAAGCGGTTACAATATCGGCTATGCGGTCGGTGGCGGCGGGGAATGGTCGTTTGCGCCGCGCTGGTCGCTCAAGGCGGAGTATCTCTACCTCAACCTCGGCCGCCAGCTCTCTCTGTCGATCCCCGCGACCAGCATGCCGGCCAGTGACATCGAGCTTCATACCTTCAGGATCGGTCTGAACCGGCAATTTGCGCCGTGACAGCGGCAGTGGCGATGAAGCTCAGTACTTCTTCACCGCCGCTCCGAAGGCGAGCCATAGCGCCATTGACGCGAGGCCAAAGCTGCCGAGCAGCAGGAAAGTCGGCCCGTAGCCGATCCATTGCGCGATCCAGCCGCCGAGCGCGGGACTGAGGCTCGCGCCGACGCCCTGCACCGTGATCACGGCGCCCTGGCCGAGATTGATGCGGCCGCTGCCGTCGAGCGAACGCGCCACCATGCCGGGCACGGCGACGGTCTGGAGCCCCGTGCCGATTCCGTCGAGCACCTGCATGGGCACGACGCCCCACCATCCCGTGACGAAGAAGGCGAGCACGCCGCGAATGGGCAGGAACATGAAGGAGACCAGGATCACCGGCCAGTAATTGCGCTTGCTCGCGGCCTTCATTGCGATCAGCGAGGTCACCACCATGACGCCCTGGGCAATGACGACGGTGGTGGCGACGAAGCTCGGTCCATTGGCCTGCCCCTCCGCAACAGCCGCGAGCCCATAGAGCGGTACGATCGCCGCATTGCCGAGATGGAAGATGGCAAGCGCAAGCGCCAGCACCAGGAGCGGTTTGTGCTTGAGCAGGACGGTCATGGCATCCGGCGGATTCTTGCTCTCGTCCTCCTTGCTGCCGCGGGCCTGGCGATCGTCAATGGATTTGGCGGGGATCATCATGACGCAGGCGATCGCGACGGCGCCGAACACGGCCGCCAGCACGAACACGGCGACGTAGCCGAACTTGTAGCCGAGATAGCCCGACAGCGCCGCACCGACCATGTTGCCGGCATGGTTGAAGGCCTGGTTGCGCCCGTTCAGTGCATTGAAGCCCTTCTGCTTGGCGATACCGAGCGTGATGCCGGTCACTGCGGGCACGATGGCCGCGCTCGCCAGCGATTGCGCCACTTGCGAGAACGTCACCGCCCAGAAATTCTGCGAGATCAGGATGATCGCGGATGCAAGCACCACGCAGATGCCGGGGATGACGACCCACAGCCGCTTGTTGCGGCTGGAATCGATGAAGCCGCCGATCGGCGTGGTCACCAGCATGCCCGCGACATTGCCGATCGTCAGCGCGGTGCCGATCAGTCCGGTGGCCCAGCCGCGCTCCTGCAGGAACACGCCGACGAACGGCCCGATTCCCGACTGCATGTCGGCCATGAAGAAATTGACGGCGTAGAGGGGCCAGATGCGGGAGGGGGAGCGCGATGTCATCGAGACGCTGAGCGACTGCCGGCAGAAGTGGTCTTGCACACGCAGGGCTGACAAGACGGGCTGACATGACCGGCTACTGGTGCCGGAGCGGACCGGAAAGTAACTTGCGCTCATCGCCTTGGTTCCTCCGTCCTTGCGATTGGAGGACTGCGATGTCACCTCGGTGTGTCTCACCCTCCTTTCCGAATCACAGCCATGCCCCTCTGGACCTGCGAAACCTGCGGCGCGCAATTCCCGGACAGCGGGAAGCCACCCGGATCCTGTCCGATTTGCGAGGACGAGCGGCAGTTCGTGAACTGGAAGGGGCAGACCTTCCTCGCACCTGAGGCGCTGGCCGAGGCTCATCGCCTCGTCTGGCGCGACGATCTCGGCCTCACCGGCATCGCGCTCGAGCCGAGCTTTGCCATCGCCCAGCGTGCGCTTCTGATCCCCACAGGCGGGGGATGCGTGATGTGGGACTGCATTCCGCTGGCGACACCGGAAGCGATAGCGCATGTCCGCGCGCTCGGTGGCCTCAAGGCGATCGCGATCTCGCACCCGCATTATTATGGCGCGCTGGCCGATTGGAGCGAGGCGTTCGGCGGTGTGCCGGTCTATCTGCACGCGGACGACCGCCAGTGGGTGACGCGGCCGCATGCGTCGATCGTGCACTGGAGCGGCGATCAGCATCGTATCTCCGATGATGTGCTGCTGCTGCGCACCGGCGGTCATTTCGCCGGCGCCACCATGCTGCACTGGGCACGTGGTGCGGAAGGAAAGGGCGCGCTGCTCACCGGCGACATCGCGCAGGTGACCATGGACCGCCGCTTCGTCAGCTTCATGTATTCCTATCCGAATTACATGCCGCTCAACGCAGCCGCGGTGCGGCGGATCGCGGCGGCCGTCGAGCCGCTCGCCTTCGATCGCATCTACGGTGCCTGGTGGGGACGCAACATCGCCGGCGGCGCCAAGACCGCATTTGCTGCGTCGGTGAAACGATATATTGCGGCCATCGCCTGAGGCGCGACGGCTATCAGAATCCCGTTGCCTCGATTTAATAACTGTACTATAGGTACAGTTATTAGTCGCGGCGCAACGATGCGTTTGCCGGCCCGGCATGAACGATGCATCGTTGTTGCGGCGGACGCATTCTGCGGCCGCATGAGCGGGAGTTGGACGCATGACCGGGCAGCGCGACTACGAGATCTTCGAGGCGGGCGACGTGACGCTTCAGTCCGGCGCCGTCTTCCCAGCGATGAAGCTCGCCTACAAGACCTATGGCACGCTGAGCGCGGCCAAGGACAATGCCATCCTCTATCCGACCTCGTTCAGCGCGCAGCATTTCGACACCGAATGGCTGATCGGCCCCGACGGCGTGCTCGACCCCACGCGCTATTTCATCGTCATCCCGAACCTGTTCGGCAACGGCCTGTCCTCTTCGCCGTCGAACTCCGGCGACGGGCCGTTCCCGCTCGTCAGCTATCACGACGCGATCGCGGTCCAGCACCGGCTGCTGACCGAGCGCTTCGGCATCAGAAAGCTGACGCTGGTCTATGGCTGGTCGATGGGCGGCATGCAGACCTATCATTGGGCGGCGCTACATCCCGATATGGTCGAACGTGCCGCGGTGGTCTGCGGCAGCGCGCGCTGCGCGCCCTACAATCACGTGTTTCTCGAAAGCGTAAAGGCGGCGCTGTCGGGCGACCCCGCCTTCCGCGACGGGCGCTTCGTCGAGAAGCCCACGGCCGGCTATCGCGCCATGGGGCGCGTCTATGCCGGCTGGGCGATGTCGCACGGCTTCTACCGCGACGAGCTCTGGCGCGAAGCCGGCTTCACCTCGCTCGAGGACTACCTCGTCCGCAACTGGGACACGACCTTCGCCCGCCGCGATGCCAACGATCTCCTGGCACAGGCCGGCATCTGGCAGCGTGGCAACATCAGCGCCTGCGCGGCTTTCGGCGGCGATCTTGACCGTGCTCTCGCGGCGATCACGGCGCATATGCTGCTGATGCCGGGTGCCACCGATCGTTATTTCGACGTCCGCGACAATGAGGACGAGCTCCCCAAGCTGGTCAACGCCAGATCCGCCGTGCTGCACCCGATCCCGTCGCAACACGGCCATCGCGCCGGCAACCCCGTCAACAATCCGCGCGACCAGGCCTTTCTCAGGGCCGAGGTCGCAGCGCTTCTCGGCAAGTAATCCAGGTGTCCGATCATGACTGACGCGACCGTTTCAGAGCCCGGCCATCGCCTCAAACCGCTGAGCCCGGCGATGCTGCGCGAATTGTCGGTGCGCTCGAACCTGCGGGGCGCGGCGCAGAGCCTCGGTCACTACGGCATGATCGTCCTCGTCGGCGCACTGATCTGGATGGTGACGTCGCGTCACGGCGTGCTGTGGGCGCTGCCGCTGATGGCGGTGCAAGGCTATCTCGTCGCCTTCCTGTTCATGGCGGTGCACGAGACCGCGCACAAGACCGCGTTCAGAAGCCGCGGTCTCAATCTCGCCGTCGGCTATCTCTCGGCCTTCATCATCGGATTGCCTTACGAATATTACTGCCTGTTCCACTGGGACCATCATCGCTACACCCAGGATCCGGCGAAGGATCCGGAGCTGATCGTCGGCGTGAAGCCGGCCTCCGATACCCAGCTCGCGATCGCCTATAGCGGCCTGCTCCAGGTCGCCGGGCGTCTGCGGCTGATGCTCGGCCATGCCGTCACCGGCAAGGTCGTCGTGCCCTGGATTCCCGAGAGCAAGCGCGGCACCATCGTGGCCGAGGCGCGCGCCTATGTCGCGCTCTACGCGCTGCTGCTCGCGCTCTCGCTGTGGTTCTCCTCCGCGCTGCTGCTCTGGGTCTGGATCGTGCCGCTGGTCATCGGGCAGTTCTTCCTGCGGCCTTATCTCTATGCCGAGCACACCGGTTGCGATCGCACCCGCAGCGCCTTCGAAAACACCCGCACCACCTATACCGGTGCCGTCGTGAAATGGTTTGCGTGGAACATGCCCTACCATGTCGAGCACCACGCCTATCCGTCGATTCCCTTTCACGCCCTGCCGAAGCTGAACGCGATCGTCGACGGCGAGATCGTCTATCGCGGCCGCGGCTATATCAGGACGACGCGCGAGACCTGGGCCTGGTTTCGCCGGCACCGGCAGGGCAGCTAGCCAAACGCAAAACTCCGGCCGCGATGCGACCGGAGCTTTGTCGTGATAGCGAGGTATCAGTAGATCCCGTAGGCGCAGACGTTCACGACGCGGACGCGCAGGCCGTGGCGGGTCTGGACGACGCGCTCCTGGTAGCAGTTGCTGACGCCGGTGTTGACGTAGATGCCGCCAAAGCCATAGCCCGGGCCCCAGCCGTGACCCCAGTGATGATGGAAGCCGTGAGCCGAAGCGGCGGTGGGCGCGAGAGCGGCAGCACCGAGCGAGCCGGCAGCGATCAGACCAAGAGCAAGCTTACGAAACATTTTCATTCTCCAGTTGGCGCGAGGCCGTTGTTGTGTCCCTGCATCTCCGTCGGCACGAGATGCGAATGCGTTCACGGCGGGACCCGAGAATCGTGTTTCAGGATTGTTTCGTCGGCTGCGGCGAGGTGCGCCGCCGTCAGGCTTTCCGCGCCGCGCCATAGCGCGCGGCCATCACCTGCGTCATCTCGGCCATCTTCTCGCGGAGATCGGCGGGCTCCAGCACTTCGGCCTCGGGGCCGAGCCGCAGCAATTCGGCCGCGGCGTGCCACGATGTCTTGCCGGTCGGCACCCGCGCGATGCGCCAGCCGTCGGCATCGGCGGTCTCTTCGATCTCGGTGCGCGCCTTGACGTAAGGCTGGCTCAATGCGCCCAGCAGCTTGACGCCGAACGGCGACAGCCGAACGATCGCGACATTGGGATGCATCTCTGCTTCGAGGCGAAGTGTCGCGGCCTGCCAATAGGCGGCGAGATCGAAATCGGCGGGACGATCGAAGCGATCGTCGAGCGCGGTGCAGTCGAGCACGCGCGCGACGCGATAGGTGCGAACGCTGCCGTCGACCTGTCCTGCGAGATACCAGCTGCCACCCTTCAGCACGAGGCCGAGTGGGGCGACGCGGCGCTGCTTCTCCGAGCGCCAGCTCTGGTAGCGGATCTTGATCCGCGTTCCGCGCAGGGCCGCGCCGGCGATGGCGCGCAGGTGCACCGGCTCCTCCGCCTCGCCGAACCAGCCCGGCGCGTCCAGGTGAAATCGCTCCTGCATGCGGCCGGCGTCCTCGCGCAGATTCGCTGGCAGCGCGGCCATCAGCTTGTTCTGTGCGGCGATCATCGCCGCATCCAGTCCGAGCGCCGCGGCCGGGCCCGGAAGCCCCGCGAGGAACAGTGCGCCGGCTTCGCTCTGCGACAGGCCGTTGAGCCGGACGCGGTAACCGTCGAGCAGGCGATAGCCGCCTTCCGCGCCGCGGTTCGCATAAACCGGTACGCCCGAGGCAGCCAGCGCGTCGATGTCGCGATAGATCGTGCGCACCGAGACCTCGCAGGCCTCCGCGAGCTCGGGCGCGGTGACCTGCCCCTTGGCCTGGAGGGTGGTGAGGATCAACAGCATCCGGCTCGCGCGCATGATCCCTTAAACCATACCTGACACAGGATGTCAGGTATGGTCCGCTACAAGCGCCATCGCCAGTTGGCCAGATGGAGACCCGCCATGACCGATCCGAACCGCATCACCCTGTATTATTCGCCGCAGAGCCGCGCCACCGGCACGCGGGTGCTGCTGGAGGAGCTGGGGGCGCCTTACGATCTCCACGTCCTCAACATGAAGGCCGGCGAGCAGCGCCAGGCCGGCTATCTCGCCATCAATCCGCTCGGCAAGGTGCCGGCGATCCACCATCGCGGAGAGCTCGTGACCGAGCAGGTCGCGATCACCATTTACCTGGCCGACCTGTTTCCGCAGGCCGGGCTGACGCCCGCGCTGAACGATCCGCTGCGCGGCCCTTATTTGCGCTGGATCGCCTATTACGGCGCCTCGTTCGAGCCGGCCATGATCGACAAATTCATGCAGCGCGAGCCGGCTCCGATCACGCAATCGCCCTATGCCGATTACGACACGATGCTAGGTGCGCTGGAGACGCAATTGTCGAAGGGCCCCTACCTGCTCGGCGAGCGCATGACCGCCGCGGACGTGTTGTGGGGCGTCGCCTTCAGCTGGACCATGATGTTCGGCATCGTGCCGAAAAAGGACGTGTTCGTCCGCTATGCCGAGCGCATGACCGCGCGGCCGGCGTTCCAGCGGATCAATGCCGCCGACGATGAGATGGCGGCGCAGCATGCCAGGGCTGCGGGTGGTTGAATGATTCGGGGTTGCAGATGACGAAGCCGGTGCACACGACCAACTGCTTCAATACCTTCATCCGGGTTGCCGAAGACTGTCCCGCGCGTATTGGCGAGGAGCCGCCGCTCCGCGGGGGAAAGCCGACGGTCGCGTGCCTGCAATATGGAATGATCGCCAAGGCGCCCTACAAATACACGTCGGACGACGTGATCTTCGCGACCTCTGCGCCGGGACGCGAGCTCGATGTGAAGGCGACGAAAGCGGAGAAGCATGCGGCCCGCGAGGCGTTCTTCTCGCGGGGGCAGGCGTGCATGAGGGCGTCGAGCCTGGGCAAGCGCTTCGGCTGGGGCGTTCACGCCGACGGTGAGGGCCGGATCGCGATCTACGCCGTCGACAGCAAACGCTACGAGGCGCTCGTCCGCGATCCCAAGCTCACGCAGGTGCGCGCGATGCGGTCGAAGCGGGCGTGATCAGAACCTTGGCGGCCGCTTCTCCGCGAACGCCTTGATGCCTTCCTTGATCTCGTCGCCGCGCATGCTGTCGCGGTGGCGCTGGTCGGCGGCTTGCTCGTCGAGCTCGCCGCGGGCGAATTCGTTGATCGCGCGCTTCATGCCGCGCATCGCCTGCGGCGCGTTGCCGGCGAGGATGGTCGCGAGCCTGTCGACCTCCTCGTCGAGCGTCTCTTCCGGCACCATGGCGGTGAGATAGCCGATCCGCAGCATTTCCGGGGCGCTGATCTTCTGCGCGGTCAGGAACAGCCGTTTCGCATTGTCGAGGCCGAGCCGCGTCACGTAGCGCTTGATGCCGCTCCGGTAGTAATGCAGCCCGAGCCGCGCCGCCGGCATGAACATCTCGGCATTGTCGACGCCGATGCGGAAATCACAGGCGAGCGCGAGATCGGTCGAGCCGCCATAGACGCCGCCGTTGAGCCGGCAGATCGTCGGCACGCCCAAATCCTCGAGGCGATTGACGACGACCTCGAAGGCCGAGCCCGCGCTCTGTTGCTCGCTCGCGCTCACCGCGCGCTCGGCGACGGAATTGAGGTCGTAGCCTGCGGAGAAAGCGCGGCCGGTGCCGGTCAGCACCAGCACGCGGATGGCGGGATCGGCCTCCACGGCGTCGAACAATTTGAGGAGCTCGCCGAGATCCTCGGCCTGGAGCCGGTTGAGGTGCTTCGGCCGGTTGAGGCGGATGGTGGCGCGAGCGCCCGTGATTTCGAGCAGGGGGCCGGTGGCCGCGTCGGCTGTCTCCGACATTCTTGTCTCCATTTACTTGTTTTCGAGCGTGCGGCGCCTGGCTTCCGCATCGATGGTTTCGGCGAGGTCGGGATGCCGCGCCATCAGCACGCGGAAATCGACGAGATCGAGCACCAGCAGCCGCGACACCTTCGTGGTCGAGACGTTGGCGCCGCGCTTGTTGTTGCCGAGCAGCGCCATCTCGCCGAAGAAGGCGCCTTCGCCGAGCTGCACCTTCTTGCCGGGCAGGTCGACCTCGACCTCGCCGGCGGCGATGAAATACATGCAGTCGCCCTGCGCGCCCTTGCGGATGATCATGGTGCGCGCCGGCAGCTCCATGGTGCGCAGCATGTGGGTGACGTCGGCAATGGCGGCGGGGCCGAGCGCAGCGAAGAACGGCACCTTGCTGACGGCTTCCCAGGTCCTGAGGAAATTGTCGCGCCTCGTCTCCGCGGCAAAGCCCGTCGCCAGAATACCGGTCCAGAGGCCGAATACGCCGAGGCCGGAGATCATCACCAGTGCCGCCACCATCCGCCCCAGCGGGGTAACCGGCACGACGTCGCCATAGCCGGTCGTCGTCAGGGTCACCACCGCCCACCATAGCGCGGCCGGGACGCTGCCGAAGGTCTGCGGCTGCACGTCCCGCTCCAGGAAATATTCGGCGACGGAGGCCAGGAAGACCACCATCAGGAAGATTACGAGCACGCTGACGAGCGGGCCCGATTCCAGCACCAGCACGCGCCGGAGCTGCCGCAGGCCCGGAATGCCCGGCACCACCTTCAGGACCCAGAGCACGCTGAGCAGCCAGGCGGTCTTCGGCTCGACGCCGAAGATCAGCGCGACCGGCACGGCCAGTGCCCCGATCGCGTCGACGATGCCGGCGGACGAGGTCACATAGAGCGCAAGACGCCCCGTCCGCGCCATGTGGCGCAGCCGGACCAGCCATTCGAACACGAAATAGACGAGGCAGGTCCACAGCAGGACATCGACCCAGCGGTGCGAATCCTCATAGGCCGGGTTCGCCGTCAGCAGCACCATGCTGAGCACGCCGACGCCGACCGCCACATAGGCCGCCTTGGTCATGTTGCGGCCGGCCGTGGCAGCCACGAACTGGGCCAGAGCGGAGATCAGCGGCGTGGACATGCGGGAAGG
>Ga0102592_1003205_pt1 | contig 12683 bp, 14 predicted proteins | sample AraplaCol_mMF_r2_FD_76861 | JGI IMG/M metagenome (GOLD analysis project Ga0102592, IMG submission 76861) | Arabidopsis root microbial communities from North Carolina, USA - plate scrape MF_Col_mMF_r2 (SPADES assembly) (version 2) | ecosystem: Host-associated > Plants > Roots > Endosphere... | reverse complement strand
GCCGCGTGATCGTCTCGTGCGCCCGCTCGGCGGCCTTGGGATCGACGACGGGGCCGCAGGGGGTGAGGCGTTCGAGCAGACGAGTCATGGCGGGCACTGTGGCGCGGGAGGGCGGCGAGGTCATCCCGTCTCGTGACGGATCACGCGAGCCCATCGACGCCCGCTTGACAGTCGATGTTACAGGCGTAATCGTTCGAGTCTGGAGACCGAACGCCATGAACATCACCCAGGCCGAAAGCCGCATCATGGACGCGCTGTGGATGCGCAATCCGCTGACGGTGGACGAGATCATGGCCGAGGTGGCCGAACCCCAGGGCTGGGGCGAGGCGACGGTCAAGACGCTGATCAATCGCCTACTGAAGCGCAAGGCGATCCGGTCGGACCGCATCGACGGCCGGGCGCGCTACGCCCCGATCATCCAGCGGGCCGACTATGTGCAGGCCGAGAGCCAGAGCCTCCTGAACCGGCTTTTCGACGGCCAGCTGACGCCGCTGGTGGCGCACTTCGCCCAGCATCGCGCCCTGTCGACCGACGAGATCAAGCAGCTGAAGTCCCTGATCGAGGGCCTCGAAAATGATGGCTGAACTGCTGGCCCTGACCCTGTTGCGCACCCAGGCGGCGGCTGCCGCGGCGGTGCTGCTGGTCCTGTTGCTGCGGAGCCCGACGCGGGCCGTGTTCGGCCCCGGCCTGGCCTATCGCCTGTGGGCGCTGGTGCCGGTCGCGGCGATCGCCACCGCCTTCCGCGCCCGGGCCGAAGCCGGCCGCGCCGGCCCGGCGGTCATGGGCGTCTTCTGGCCCCGCGTCGTCCTGCCCGCCGACTTCGCGACCCGCTTCGACGAGCAGGCGCGCAAGATCGTCGACCTGCACGAGCGCGCCCACATCAAGCGCGGCGACCCGATCGCCAACCTGGCCATCGCCGGCATCCAGGTCCTGGGCTGGTGCAACCCGCTGATCCATGTCGGCGCCCTGTGCGCGCGGCTGGACCAGGAGATGGCCTGCGACGCCACGGTCCTGAGCCTGCGCCCCAACCTGCGCCGCACCTACGCCGAGGCCCTGGTCGAGGCGCACACCCGCCGGACCGGCTCGCCCCTGGCCTGCTTCTTCGCGGCCCATCCGCTGCTGCTGCGGGTCAAGCTGCTGGCCAAGCCCGAGCCCAGCTATCGCCGCCAGACCGCCGGCGCGGCCGCCGTCGCCCTGATGGCCGTGGCCACTGCCCTGGTCGTCTGGACCGTCACGCCGCGCGGCCCCCTGCCCAACCAGGAGATCTCCTGGCCCGGCCGGTTCGTCGGCGACACGCCGGTCGACAGCATCACCCTGCCCAAGCTCAACCACTGATCCCGGGGCCCGCCGCGGTCCGGCGCTCATGGCTTGACGACTCGGATTACGTCTGTAAGTTTTATAAGCTACGGACGTAATCCACGCTTCGCGTGGAAGCAGGCGGGGCGGCCATGACCTTCGTTCTCAGGATGCCGGAAACGCGCGGCCCCAAGAGCCGCCGCAAGAGCCTGGCGGTGAAGGCCTTCGACCTGAGCATCATGGCCCTGGTCGCCTTCGCCGTCGGCCTGATGGTCATGTACACCGTGCAGTACGAGCTGAAGGTCGAGCCCAAGGCGCCGGCCCGGGAAGGCGCCCAGCTGATCAAGGCCAGGTCGATGGCCCGCGTCCGCTGGGCCAGCGTCAAGCCGCGGCTGATCGCCCGCCTGGCCCAACCCCATTCGCTGGAACTGGGCCAGGTGTGTGGGCGCGGCGCGACGGACGGGTCTGCGGCCTGGTCAACGGCTGGGGCAGCTTCGGCGGCCTGACCGGCATGACCCGCTTCTACGCCCAGGGCGACGAGCCGGTGTTCAAACAGGACGGCGACGGCCAGCGCTTCGAGGAGGAGTGGTGGGCCTGCAAGCGCGACCGCTACGTCGTCATCCGCGAGGGCTCCGACGAGCCCGGCTTCTGCGCGACCAAGCTGGGGCAGGCGCGGTGCTATACGGTGGTGTACGGGCGGTAGGCGCGGCGATCACTTGCCCCCTACGGACCGCTTCGCGGTCGTCTTCCCCCAGAGGGGGAAGAGCCCCGCCAGAAGGCTCCGCCCCCTACGGGGGCGGACAGACCGCGAAGCGGTCAGGTGGGGGCAAGTGGGTGCGCTTCCGCCCCCTACTCCACCCGCGGCAGCACCAGCGCCACCCGCAGGCCGGGGCCGAAGCCGCCGTATTCGCCCGGCCCCTCGGCCAGCTCCAGCCGTCCGCCGTGCGAGGCGGCCACCGCCTGGACCAGCGACAGGCCCAGGCCCGCGCCCGGCTCGCTGCGGCTGTTTTCCAGCCGTACGAAGCGCTGGATCACCCGGACGCGATCGGCCTCAGGCACGCCCGGGCCGGTGTCGGTGACCGAGAACTCCAGTTCGCCCGACGAGGTGCGCCGGGCCCGCAGCATCACCGCCCCGCCCTCTGGCGTGTACTTGATGGCGTTGTCCAGGATGTTGGCCAGGGCCTGGGCGATGAACTCGCGGTTGCCCCGGATGTTGAGCGCCGGGACGATCTCGGCCTTGAAATCCAGGCCCTTGTCCTCGCAGCTGGCCTCGTAGAGCTCGGCCATGTCCGAGGCCAGTTCGCTGGCGTCGAAGACCGTCTGGTTGGGCGCCTCGCCGGCGGCCTGCAGGCGGGCGATGGCCAGCACGGCGTTGAAGGTCTTGAGCACGCCGTCGGCGTCGATCAGGGCGGTCTCCAGGGCGGCCACCGGGTCGCCCTTGCCGTTCTCGACGTCGATCAGGGCCACCTCCATGCGAGCGCGCAGGCGGGTCAGGGGCGAGCGCAGGTCGTGGGCGATGGCGTCGCCGGCGTGGCGCAGGCCGCCCATCAGCCGCTCGATGCGGTCGAGCATGTCGTTGAGGCCCTCGGCCAGCTCGTCGTACTCGTCGCGGGTGCCGCGCACCCGGGCCCGGGCGTGCAGGTCGCCGGCCCGCACCGCGTTCACGACGTCGACCAGCCCCTGCATGCTGCGCGAGACGTTGCGGCTGATCAGCACCCCGCCGGCCAGGCCCAGGATGATGACCAGCGCCCCGGCCCCGCGCAGGGCCCGGACGATCTTCATCACATAGCCTTCCGACTCCTGGACGTCGGCGCCGACGAACAGGGCCTCGCCGCCCGACAGGCGCTCCTGCACCCCGCGCGCCGCGCGCTTGACCTCGGCGCCGTCGATGTCGGTCTCGGTGAGCTTGAAGGTCTCCCAGGTGGGGCCCGGGCCCGTGAAGTCGTCGATCGGCGACTCCTCGATCGAGCCGGAGATCCGCTTCCCGTCCTTGTCGAGCAGCAGGTATAGGAACGGCCGCTCGCCGGTGGCGCGCTCGACGATGGTCTGGTTCAGGGCGTTGACCCCGCCCACCCGATAGGCGGCCTCCAGGCTCTCCATCTCGCGGGTGATGTCGGCGTCGGCGCGGCGGTTCACCTCGCCGGCCGTGGCGATGTAGATGTAGCCCAGGAACGCGCTGGCGGCCGCCGCGAACAGGGCCAGGAACAGCAGCGTCAGCCGGAACGGCGTGGATCGGATCAGGCGCGGTAGGCGCATGGTTCAGCGGGGCTCGTCTAGAAGAGCGGACAGGTCGCGGCGGCCATCGACGATACGCAACACTTCAACGTCTCCCTCCACGAGGTCGTAGATGATCACCCACGGCCGAACCGGCAAAGTGAATGTATTTTCACCCAGGTCACGCCGCGCGCGCCCCCGTTGAGGAAACGCCGCGAGCCGGTCCAGGGATTTTTCCAGGCGTTCGAGCTGTGCGACCGCGACGCCAAGCCCGTTGTCCTCCGCGACCCGTGCGAAGATGTCGTCGAGGTCCTGACCGGACGACTCTGATCGATTGAACGCCCCCGCCATTCCGACCTTATCGCTTGGCGAGATGCCGGCGCGTTCCTTCGGCGATGATCTCGGCGACCGTGCGCTTGTCCGATCGCCCCTCGGCGAGCTGTCGGCGCGCGACGTCCAGCGACTCCTTCAGCGCGTCCCGATTGCGCTCGAACCAGGCTTCGAGTTCGGCCTCGGACGGTTCAGCGCTGAAGTCCTCGCGCTCGGGAACGGGCTGGATCAGCTTGTTCATGGCTCCAGCCTATCACGCCCGGGACCAACCGCCTACGGATCGAGCCGGTAGCCGGCCCCGCGCACGGTCTGCAGCATGGGGCGGTCGAAGCCCTTGTCGATCTTGGACCGCAGCCGGGAGATGTGCACGTCGATGACATTGGTCTGGGGATCGAAGTGGTATTCCCACACCTTCTCCAGCAGCATGGTGCGCGTCACCGACTGGCCGGCGTGGCGCATCATGAATTCCAGCAGCTGGAACTCGCGGGGCTGGAGGTCGATCTCCTTGCCCTGGCGATGGACCGTGCGGTTGATCAGGTTCATCTCGAGCTCGCCCACCTTCAGGGTGGTGGCCACCGCGCCCGTCTCGCGGCGGCGCGACAGGGCGTCGACCCGGGCGATCAGCTCGGCGAAGGCGTAGGGCTTGACCAGGTAGTCGTCGGCCCCGGCCCGCAGGCCGGTGACGCGGTCGTTGATCTCGCCCAGGGCCGACAGGAACAGCACCGGCGTCTGGTCGCCCTCGCGGCGCAGGGTCTCGACCACCTCGACGCCGTTCTTCTTGGGCATCATGCGATCGACGATCATCACGTCGAACCCGCCCTTGCCCGCCTCGGTCAGGCCGGCCTCGCCGTCGGGCGCGTGGACGCACTCGTAGCCCGCCTCGGTCAGGCCGTGGCTCATGGCGCCGGCGGCTTCGAGATCGTCCTCGATAATCAGGATACGCATGCAGGTCCCCAGATGCACGAAAGGGCGTCACCGTGCGAATCGATGACGCCCTCTGTCGTGTCGTCGTCACGTCCCCGCAATGGTGACGTGATCCGGGCGCGGGCGAAAGCCCCCGCGTACCGGCGTTAGCCTATGCCGCCTACGGCGCGATCTTCAGCGGCACGATCGTGGGACGACCGGCGCGGATGATCCGCAGGTTGACGCTGGGGCGCTGCAGCTTCTTGGCCGCCTCGACCGCCGCGTTGACCTGCGAGGCCGAGGTGACCGGATCGCCGTTGACGCTGGTCAGCACGTCGCCCTTGCGCAGGCCCTTCTCGCCGGCGTCGGAATTGACCTTCACGCCGTCGATCAGCACGCCGCGGACGGTGGGATCGATGCTGTAGGTGCGGCGGGCCGCATCGTCGATCGGCGCCAGGCTCATGCCCAGGGCTTCCGACTTCTGGACCTGCGGCTTGGTCGGCGCCTCGGCGCCGCCCTCGTCGCTGTCGTCGTCGCTCAGCGCCAGTTCCTTCTCGGTCGGACGCACGCCCGACTTGATGTCGATGGTGCGGGGCTTGCCGCCGCGCAGGATCGACAGCTTCAGGGTGTCGCCGGGACGGCCCTTGGCCACTTCGCGGGTCAGTTCCGAGCCGTTCTTGATCGCCACGCCGTTGACGGCGGTGATCACGTCCTCGGGCATCAGACCGCCCTTCTGGGCGGGACCGCCGGCCACCAAGTCGGCGACGATGGCGCCCTTGACGTCGCCCAGGCCCTGGGCGTCGGCCATTTCCTTGGTGAAGGGCTGGATCTGCGCGCCGATATAGCCGCGCACCACCTTGCCGCCGCTGATCAGCTGCTTGGCGGTGGCCTCGGCCACGTCGGCGGGGATGGCGAAGCCGATGCCCACCGAGCCGCCGGTCGGCGAGAAGATCGCGGTGTTGACCCCGATCACCCGGCCGTAGATGTCGAACGACGGACCGCCCGAGTTGCCCCGGTTGATCGGCGCGTCGATCTGGATGTAATCGACGAAGGTCGACGAGCTGTCGCCCAGGTCGCGGTTGTAGGCCGAGATGATGCCGGCCGTGGCGGTGCCGCCCAGGCCGAACGGGTTGCCGATGGTGATCACCCAGTCGCCGACCCGCGGCTTGGCCTGGTTCTCGAAGTTCACATACGGGAACGCCGCGCCCTTGGCCTTGGGGTCGACCACCTTCAGCACGGCCAGGTCGGTGCCTTCGTCCCGACCGACGATGGTGGCCTTCAGCTCGCGGCCATCCTTCAGAACCACGTTGATGCCGTCGTCGTCGGCGTCGGCGACCACGTGGTTGTTGGTCACCAGATAGCCGTCGGCCGAGATGAAGAAGCCCGAGCCCGAGGACTGCTGCTTGGGGCCGGGGGCCTCCTCGCCGTCCTCGCCCGGCTTCTGGCCGCGCGGCACGATGTCGAAGCCTTCCAGGCCCGGGATGCGCAGGCGCGGGGCCGCGGCGGCCTTGGAGGTCACGTCGATCTGCACCACGGCGGGCGAGACCTGTTCGAAGATGTCGGCGAACGACATCGGCGCGCCGGGCGGCGGGGCGAACATCGGGGCCGGAGCACCCGAGGTGCGGACCACCTGGGCCGGCTCGGCCGCCCCGGCGGGCGCCATGCGCATGCCGACCCCGGCCAGAGCCGCGCAGGCCACGCCCGCGCCGGCGACCGCACCGACAAAGAAACCAGACTTCCTAGCAGCCATCTTACGTCTTTCCTCACCCACGGCGCGCGGCGCCGGGTCCTTGGCTTGAGAACCTAGTTGCGCTGGCGAAAGGCGCAATGGTCTTCGAAAGAGATCATGCGTCCACGCTCAAGATGGTCTTGGGGCGTCTTCGCGGCGCAATCGTGTCATTCGTCCTTCAACAACACCTGAAGACGCGCTTCTTCCTCCTGGGAAAGTCGCTGCGCGTCTTCACCGTCGACCGCCGAAGCGGACCGCCGACGCAGAAGCAGCATCATCAACACGCCGCCCAAGATCAGAGCAATCCCAGGCGTGGCCCAGAGCAGCGCGTTGCCCAGCGAGAACGGCGGCTTGAGCAGCACGAACTCGCCGTAGCGCTCCACCAGGAACGCGCGGATCTGCTTGTCGCTGCGTCCCTGCTTCACTTGGTCACGGACCACCTGGCGCAGGTCGCCCGCCAGGGACGCCTCGGAGTCGTCGATGGACTCGTTCTGGCAGACCAGGCAGCGCACCTCGCGGAAGATCTCGCGGGCCCGGGCTTCCTGGACCGGATCGGGCAGGCGCTCGGCCGGATCGGCCGCGGCGCCGGCCATGCAGGCGACGGCCGCCAGGGCGATCAGGAGGCGCTTCACGCCGCCTTCTCCACCTTGCGGGCGACGCCGAACCGCAGACGGCGGTCCGACAGCGAGACCAGGCCGCCGATGGCCATGATCAGCGGGCCCAGGAAGATCAGCCGCACCCACGGATTGACGAAGGCCCGCACCAGCCAGGCCGGCTGGCCGTTGTCGCCCGCGCGGCGCTCGCCCAGCACCACGTAGAGGTCGTCCAGCACCTTGGGGCAGATCGCCACTTCCGAGGTGGTCTGCTTGCCGGTCGGATAGAAGCGGCGCTCGGGTTTGGCCTCGCAGACCGGCGCCCCGGCCTTGGTGATCGTCACGATGCCGCGCTCGGCGATGTAGTTGCCGCCCTCGGCCGTGCCGACGTCGGTCAGGGTCAGTTCGTAGGCGCCCAGCTTCAGCTGGCCGCCGACGCTCAGGGCCTGGGCCGCCTCGACCCGCCAGGTGGTCTCGAACGACGCGCCCAGCACGAAGACGCCGAGGCCCGCATGGGCCAGGGTCGTGCCCCAGGCGCCGCGCGGCAGGCCGGTGGCCCGGCGGCGCACCTCGGCCCAGGGGGCGCGGAAGGCCTTGACCCGCTCGGCCAGCTCCAGCACGGCCCCGCCGATCAGCCAGAAGCCGACCACCAGGCCGGCGCTGGCCAGGGCGCTGCGGGGCGAGACCACGGCGAAGGCGACCAGGCCCAGGATGGCGGCGACCGCCAGGGCCAGCCACAGGCGGCGGACCACCAGGCGCGCGTCGCCGCGCTTCCAGGCCAGCAGCGGTCCGGCCGGCAGCACCGCCATGGCCAGCACCATCAGCGGCACGAAGGTCATGTTGAAGAACGGCGCGCCCACCGACACGGCCTCGCCGTCGGTCGCCTCGCGGATCAGCGGGAACAGGGTGCCGACCAGAACCACCGCCGTCGCCGTCGACAGGATGATGTTGTTCAGGACGATGGCGCTCTCGCGGCTGACCGGGGCGAACAGGCCGCCGCTGTTCAGGCTGGGGGCGCGCAGGGCGAACATCGCAAAGCCGGCGCCGGCCGCTATGCCCATGATGGTCAGCAGCAGGACGCCGCGCGTCGGATCGACGGCGAAGGCGTGGACGCTGGTCAGCACGCCCGAGCGCACCAGGAAGGCGCCCAGCATCGAGAAGGTGAAGGCCGCCAGCCCCAGGAACACGGTCCAGCCCGGCAGGGCGCCGCGCTTCTCCAGCACCACGGCCGAGTGCAGCAGGGCCGAGCCGATCAGCCAGGGCATGAAGCTGGCGTTCTCGACCGGGTCCCAGAACCACCAGCCGCCCCAGCCCAGCTCGTAATAGGCCCAGAAGGCGCCCAGGGTGATGCCGACGGTCAGGAAGCTCCAGGCCGCCAGGGTCCAGGGCCGCACCCAGCGCGCCCAGGCCGCGTCGACCCGGCCCTCGATCAGGGCGGCCATCGAGAACGAGAACACCACCGAAAAGCCGACATAGCCGCAGTAGAGGAACGGCGGGTGGAAGGCCAAGGCCGGGTCCTGCAGCAGCGGGTTCAGCGACGCGCCCTCGACCGGGACGTCGACCAGCCGCGCCAGCGGGTTGGAGGCGAAGACGGTGTAGGCCAGGAACAGGACGCCCAGCGCGCCTTGCGTCGCCACGGCGTAGGCCCGCAGGCGCGGCGGCAGGGCCTCGCCGAAGCTGGCCACGGCCGCGCCGTAGCCGGTCAGCACCAGGCACCACAGCAGCATCGAGCCCTCGTGGCTGCCCCAGGCGCCGGCCACCTTGTAGAGCATCGGCTTGGCGGTGTGGGAGTTGGCCGCGACGTTGGCCACCGAGAAGTCCGACATCACGAAGGCGTGGATCAGGGCCAGGAAGGTCAGGGCCGTGCAGAGGAAGGCGCCCAGCGCCGCCCCCCGTCCGGCCCCGGCCAGCAGCGCCGACCGCCGCGCGCCGCCGACCGCCGACAGGATCAGCTGCAGCGCCGACAGGATCAGGGCCAGGACGAGGGCGTAGGCGCCGAATTCGGTGATCATGATTTCGGCTTCTGACCGTAGGGGGTCGCGTCATAGGCGGGCTTGGCGCCGTCGCCGCGCCACTCGCCCTGTTCCTTCAGGGCCTTGGAGACCTCGCGCGGCATGTAGCGCTCGTCGTGCTTGGCCAGCACCTGCTTGGCGACGAAGGTCCCGGACTCGTCAAAGGCGCCCGAGGCGACGATGCCCTGGCCCTCGCGGAACAGGTCCGGCAGGTCGCCCTTGAAGCGGACCAGGGCGGTGGAGCGCTGGTCGGCCACGACGAACTCGACCAGGCCGTCCGGGTGCTTGACCACGCTGCCGGCCTTGACCAGCCCGCCCAGTTGCACCTTGCGGCCGGCCGGCACGTGGGCGGCGGCGGCCTGGGCCGGGGTGTAGAACAGCGAGATGGCGTCGCGCATGCCCCACAGGGCCAGGCCCACGGCCAGGGCCACGACGGGGGCGGCCACGGCCAGGACGGTCAGGCGGCGGCGCGCCTTGCGGGATTTGGGCAGGAAGCTCATGGCTGGCCGGTATTCTGGGGCGTCTTCTGGGAAGGGGTTTGGGCCGCCTGGTTCAGGGCGGCCAGCACCTTGGGCTGATCCTTGTAGCGCGCCTGGGCCGAGGCCAGGGCGGCGTCGCGGCGGGCGGTGTCGCCCAGAACCGAATAGGCGCGCACCAGCTTGACCCAGCCGTCGGGATCGTCGGGATTGGCTTCCAGCCGGGCGGCGAGGCCCGCGACCATGCCCTGGATCATGCCCTGGACGTCGCCGTCGCGCGCACTCTCGGCCGGCTGGCCGGTCGGGGCGGCCGGGGGGCGCAGGCCGCCGTCGGCCTGGACCTGGGCGATCTGGTGGCCGAAGCCCATGCGGCGCGGATCGTCCGCCGGCAGGTCGGCCAACAGGGCCTTCCAGTCGGCCAGGCCGCCCTGGACGTCGCCGTCGCTGATCCGGGCCAGGCCCAGGTGGTAGCGGGCGCTGGTGTTCTTGGGGTCGCGCTTCAGGGCTTCGGCGAAGGCCTTGCGGGCGTCGGCCCCGATCTCGCCCTGGGCCTCGGCCACGAAGGTCTCGCCCAGTCCGGCCCACAGGTCGGCGCGGGCGGGGGCGATGATCACCGCGCGGCGCAGGGCCTGGGCCGCGCCCGTGGCGTCGCCGGCGGCCATCCGGGCCAGGGCCAGGTTCTTCAGCGGCTCGGGGTCCTTGGGACGCTGGACGGCGATCTGCTCCAGCACGGCGGCGATCTTCTCGGGCTCCAGCCGGCTGGGGTCGCTGTTGCGCCACTCGGCCACCCGCTTGATGTAGGGCTGGTCGGGCACGCCCATCCCGCCGATCATGCCGTAGACGCCCAGCGCCACCAGCGGCGCGGCGGCGGCCAGGACCAGCACCAGCGGCCGCAGCTTGGGATTGGCCGGCGGCCACGGCGCCTGATGGTCGGCGGCGGCGATCAGCCGGCGGCCGGCCTCGGCCCGCGCGCCCTTCAGCTCGGCGTCGGCCAGCAGGCCGCGCTCGGCCAGGTCGTCGATCTCGGACAGTTGGCGGCGATGCACGGCCAGGCTGGCGTCGTCGCCCACGCCCGCGGACGCCTGCGCGGCTCCGCGCAGCATCAGGGCGGCGACGACGGCCGACAATCCCGCCGCGGCGATCCAGAAAGCGATCATGAGGGCGTGTTAGCCGGGAAAATGGCGGCGCCGTTAGCGAAAAAATTCCGTAAGGGGAGGCCATACACCCTGATCCGCTCATCCCGGCGAATGCCGGGATGAGCGGATTTTTGAGTTAGGCCGCCGCCGCCATCGCCGCGGCCGCGCGGCGGCGGACGATCTCGGCGGTCTTCTCGTCGCGGCTGTAGGCGATGTAGCCGGCGGCCAGGTCCAGGTACTGGCGGGCCAGGCCCTGGTCGCCGCCGTCGCCGGTGCGGACGATGTGCAGGATGTCCTCGATGTACTGGTCCAGGCGGCCGTTCAGCTTCTCCAGCACCTTGGTCCGGCTGGAGCCGTAGCCGCTCTGCTGGGCGCAGCCGCGGATCTCGGCGATGAACACCAGCACCGCGGTCAGGCGGCGGCCCAGCGTCTCGTCGGGCTCGGACGTGAGCAGGGGCACGCCCTTGCCGTTCTTGCCGCTCAGGAACGAGATCGGCCGCAGCGGCAGGGCCGCCAGCAGCTCGCGCTCGGCCGCGCCCATCCGCGCCTCGACCGCCTCGGCGACGGCCGTCTTGTGCTTGGCGATCCGCCGGCCCCAGGGGCCGTCCTTGGCCAGGTTCACCGACCGCTCGACCTCGGTGATCTCGGCCGCGGCCTTCTGGGCGGCCAGGGCGGCCTTGCGGCCCTCGGCCTCGCCCTTGGCGGGATCGAAGCCCTCGATGAATTCGATGTTGCGGGCGATGTCGGCCAGCACCCGCTCGCCGAACACGCTGACCTCCGACGAGGCCCAGAACTTGTCGCCCGGACGGTCCATGACCGCCGAGATCACCCGCAGGATCCGCCAGTCGTCGGGCAGGTGGGCGGCCAGGATCTCGAACAGCAGCGGCCCGGCGTCGGCGCGGATGTCGCAGGCGTCCTTGTAGGCCAGGCGGGCGGCCGAGGCGCGCTCGTCGCTCATCTTGCTGACCCATTCCGACAGCCTGGGCAGGGCGGCGCGGACGATGTGCGACAGCTCCAGGCACGAGGCCAGCTCGTCGATGTCGCAGATCGGGTCCAGGGCCTGGAAGCCCGGCTCGGCCTGGGCGCGCAGTCCCTTGGCGGCCAGCTTGCACAGGTCGTTGAAGACTTCCGGCGGGCCCTCGTCCAGGTCCCACGGATTGCAGCGCGCCGCGGCCTCCTCGACCTGCTTGGGCGCGACGTCCTTCAGGGCGCTCCACAGCAGGGCCAGGGTGCGGGGCGGGAAAGAGGTCTGCTCGGTGTCGCGGCTGGCGCACAGCGGCGCGATCGGGGCCAGCACGCTGTTGCGGACGTAGCGGGCGGCGGTCTCGTCCTCGACCAGGCCGCGCACGGCCGCCAGCGCGCCCTGCCCGCCGGCCGGTCCGGCCAGGGCGAGCTCCAGGCTGCGCAGGGCGGCGTCGGGCGCGGCTTCCACCAGCTTCCGAACCATCAGCAACTTGTTGGCGGCGATGCCTGCCATAATCCCCCACCGGACGAGCCCGAACCAGGCCGCGTCAACCATGTCTCCAACGAGGTTAAGACTTTCCGAAACCATAAGTTTTCGCGACGCGAAGACCGGCGTCGAAACGTCGCTGCCGCAAGCCGCCGGCGTCTGTCGAAAACCGACGAAATTTCAGGTTGCAGGCGCCGGCCTCACCCCTCCGAGCGCGGCAGCACCAGGGTCACCCTCAGACCGCCCAGCGGCGAGGCGCCCAGGGTCACCGAACCGCCGTAGGCGCGGGCCAGTTCGTCGACGATCGACAGGCCCAGGCCCGAGCCCGGCGTGTGCTCGTCCATCCGCTGGCCGCGCTTGAGGGCGTCGCTCCAGCGGTCGGGCGGCAGGCCGGGGCCGTCGTCGTCGACCGCCAGGGTCATCTGCTCGGGCGAGCTGGCCACGGCCTCGGCGCGGACCTTGCCCTTGCACCACTTGCCGGCGTTCTCCATCACGTTGCCGGCCAGTTCCATGAAGTCCTGGCGCTCGCCCTGGAAGCACAGGT
>Ga0102592_1003204_pt1 | contig 12690 bp, 19 predicted proteins | sample AraplaCol_mMF_r2_FD_76861 | JGI IMG/M metagenome (GOLD analysis project Ga0102592, IMG submission 76861) | Arabidopsis root microbial communities from North Carolina, USA - plate scrape MF_Col_mMF_r2 (SPADES assembly) (version 2) | ecosystem: Host-associated > Plants > Roots > Endosphere... | reverse complement strand
TCGCAATAACGAAGAGGTTCTGCGTCAGCGCGAAGGCGCCGATGACGCCGTCGAAGGAGAAGCTGGCGTCGAGCACTTCGAGATAGATGAAGGCACCGAGACCGCCTTTGGCGGCGGCGCTCATCGTCTGCTGCGACGCATCGAGCAGGCCGCCGATCACCTCGACCGCCAGGAAGGTCAGAAGACCATAGATGGCGCAATGCACGAAGGTCGTGGCCTCTTCTTCGCCAAGGAACGACGAGAACACCAGGACCAGCGCCAGCACGAAGGCGATCTCGATGCCCTTGATCGTGGCCGAGCGGGCCATGAGCTTTTCAAGCCCTGATATCCAGTGCACGTCCTTCTCATGATTGAAGAAGTAGTTGAGACCGACCATCATCAGGAAGGTGCCGCCGAAGGCTGCGATCGGCAGGTGTGCGTCGTTCATGATGCGGGCGTATTCCGCAGGGTCGCGGGCAGCGAGCACCAGGGCTTCCCACGGGCCGATTTGGGCGGCGATCGCGACGATTGCGAGCGGGAAGACGATACGCATGCCGAAGACGGCGATGACGATGCCCCAGGTGAGGAAGCGATGCTGCCAGACCGGTGTCATCTCCTTGAGCTTGTTGGCATTGACGATGGCGTTGTCGAAGGAGAGCGAAATCTCCAGCACGGCGAGCACCGTGCAGATGAAGAAGACGGTCGCCATGCCGCCGATCGTGCCCGTCGTCTGCCAGCCGAGGGCTGCGCCCAGGACGAGGCCGAGGAAGGTGACGATGAAGGCCCAGCGGAAATAGCTGAGCGTCGATTTTTGCGGGGAACCGTTGGTCATGGCCGCACCTCGCAGCCACGAAGGTTGTCGAACAAGGATGTGCGGGAAAAAAGCGACATACCACAAAGGGCATGCGCGTGAGGCATGGTGAGCTTTTTCATCAATGAAAAATCCGCCGGCTTAAGCTGCAGGCGGTACCGACATCACGAGAGCGCCGTAAAAACTCTCGCCAGAGGGGCCCGGCACCAGGTTGACCCGTCGGCCGATGTCCGAGGCCTCGGGATAAGTCGAAGGTAGTGAACTTGCCACGCCAGTCAAGGCGGCGCGATGCGGTTTGTTCTTTTCCTCGGAACTATTCGGCGCCGAGGTCGTTAGTCCTTCGTTCACCAGTGGCATGCGCAATAAAAAGGAGGCCGATGATGCACCCCTCGACCCACACTCCCGACACGCGCACGGAAAAATCGGACCGCATGAAGCGGGCGCGTCCCAACCGAATGCAAAAGGCACAAGTGCTGCCGCCGCACCACGTCGACCTGACGCTGCCGCATGGCGTTTTCGATGACGTCCATATCCCCGCTCACTGCACCGGCGGCGATCTTTCGAAAGGCGGGCCGAAGCCGGCCGCCGATGACGATTCCACGATCGCAAAGCCGACCCGCTGACCTATCGACGCCTGCTACCCTGTATTCGCGACAACCGGTGAGAAAAGATGAAAACGACTTTGGTGCCGCACGACATTTGCCTGAAGCACGAGATCGAATGGCAGGCGCTTCGCGCGGCCGCTGATATCCAGATCGATCTGGAAAGAATCGAGATCACGAATTCACTGAGGTCTCGGTGGAACCCGCCGACGCACTCGAGGTCGGACTCGCCGTCCCCGGCCGCCCGGCTCTGAATACGCTGTGCTTTTGCGATTGCGCGCCCGCTCGTCGGAGCGTGGGATCATCATGTCTGTATCAAAATGACGTGGTCGCCAACCTTTCGGAAAGGATTGCCCGGCGATAATCCGTGTGTTCACGGGAATCGCATAGATGGCAAAGACTGCGACACGCCGCCGCAAATCATCGGCACGATCGAAGGCAAGGGGAGGCGGAAGCGCTCTTCCCTGGGCAATCATCGGCGTCATCGCCGTTGGTGGCATTGCGACCTACGACAACTGGAAGAGCGTGAAGCCGATGCTGGCCGCGCACGCGCCGGCCACCATTGTTTCCCGGCCGGCCTCCGTCGCGCGGAGCGAACCTGCACGTGATTCCAGCCCAAAGCAGACCGCCTCGATCACTGCAGCGCCGCGCATGGTGCCGCCTGCCGCCGTGCCCATTCCGGCCAAGGCACCTGCCGTCCCGGAAAAAGCGATCCCGGCCTCCATCTCGCCCGCGCAGGCGCAGACCGGCAAGGCGGCCTTTGGCTATTGCGGGCAGGGAGAGCACATCAACTGCGTCGCCGATGGAGGCACGTTCTGGTACAAGGGCGAGAAGATCGCCATTGCCGACGTCGTAAGCCCCGGCATCGAGACGGCTCGTTGCGACAACGAAAAGCGGCTGGGCTTCGCCGCCAAGCTGCGCCTGCTGAACATCCTGAATTCCGGAGCCTTCTCGATGAATCCGGCAGGGCAGCCCGGCAAGGCGGGCGCACCGCATGTCGTGTCGCGCGACGGCCGGTCGATCGGCGTACAGATGATCGATGAGGGGTTGGCCCGTAAACCTGGTGCCAGCGGCGCCTGGTGCGCCTGAGCACAACTCCCACCTGCCGATGCCGGCCTACTTCTGTTTAGGCGCCTTGCCGTTAGTGCGGAAGCTGCCGGTAAAGGCAGTATCCTTGCTTTCGGCTGTGCACTCGATGTCAACCGGCTTGCCGCCGTACGGGTTGCCCATGGTGCAGGTGCCGGCAACTTTCACCTGACCTGTCATCTTCTGGCCGACGCCCGTCACCACCAGGTTGAGCGGCATGCGGGCATTGCCGTTGGCAGCAGGCTTGATGGCCGTGCCGTCGCCCTGGAAGCCGAGCATCTTGCCGCCCGAGGTAAAGATGAAGGTGACCTGTCCATTCACGAGCGTCACGCTCGCGAGTTCGCCTTCGCAGCCCTTCGTCGCGTCGACCTTGCCGACGACGAGCTTGGCGCATTTGCCGGTGAGCGTCAGTGCTCCGGGGGCGCCGGGGAAGTTCTGCGGGGCTGCGTCCGCTGCGGTTGTCAGTGTTGCGGCGAGCAGCGAAGCGGCGGCCAAAGTTGCCAGTCTCATCTCTTTACCTCGTAGTGCTTATGTCGGCAGTGCAGTCTGTCGGCAGCGGCTTGCCATTCTTCTGTGTTCGAAATTGGTCGATAGGCTCGACCTGTGGACTTGGCAATCGACTGCCTTCCTGCGCGGTCGTCTCTGCATGCGGTGAAATGCCGCTTCGTCAAATTCATCGGGCGCGATAGCTACGCCTTGGTCTGGCAGCGAGACTGCCGGCCGATTCAAGATGGAGGAATGCGATGATCAGGAAAATCGCTCTGAGCGTAGCTATCCTGGCCTTCGGCGTCGCTCCGGCGCTGGCCGCAAGCAGCCACTACTACGTGGAACATTCTCCGAGCAGCAACAAATGCAGCGTCGTGTCGAAGCGCCCTGATGGCAAGAGCGCGATGGCTATAGGCGGCGCGCACAAGACGAGGGCGCTTGCCGAGGCGGCAATGAAGTCCGCGTCCGCCTGCATGTAGCATGGGCTGCTGTTGCGCACGAAAGCCGAACGAAGCGCCCGCCCCTTGGCGGGCGTTCCGCATTGGCAAGGAGTGAACGCCGTTTTGTTGCTTCGCCGAAAACGAGTATATTCAAGCTTCGATCACACTCAGGGGCAGGGCGAGATGGGCACGCCATTCAATAAGGCTTTCGGTGCGGGGATCTTGGCCGCTGCGTTGTTGCTTCCGTCCGCGGCATGGTCTGCCGGAGCACTGAACGTCGATGCCCGCGCTTACACCTGCAGCCAGATCTCCCAGATCATCCGCCAGAACAAGAAGGTGTTCGTCCGTTCCGGTTTCGGCGGCAGCAGCTTTCGCTATCCGCCCGCCAAATGCGGCTTGGGCTACGCGCGCACCACCGCGAATTTCCGGGATAAGACCGGCAAGCAATGCGCGCTCGACTACGCCTGCACTTACGACAGTGGGTCCTTCTACAATAACCCGTAGGTGCCGACGCAAAGGCGAAGACGGTCATCGGTCTCTTGCCGCTCGTGGGGCTGCGCGCAATCAATCTTTGCGCTGGCCGGAAACGAAAAAGGCTTAGCGGTTTCCCGCTAAGCCTTTGAATTCGAATGGTGGGCGTGACAAGGATCGAACTTGTGACCCCTACGATGTCAACGTAGTGCTCTCCCGCTGAGCTACACGCCCATCCGATGGCGGCGCAAAAGTTTCATTGCAAACTCATGCCCTTAACGAGGCGACCTTTAACGGGCCGGGGACGGTCTGGCAAGCCATTTCGGCCTGTCACTGTGACTGTAGTGTGACCGATTTTCCAGCGACTCGAGGCGCGGGCAGAGCTCTAGGACTCCTCGGCCCGTTGTCGTTTGGGGGAGTCGTAACGCCTTGGTGCTTGGGGCCATACCGTAAGATTGTTTTAGGGTATGGCCCGGGTGGTCCGCGCAAAGACTCCCGGCGCCGCGCAAACCGTTACGACTCCCGGCCCGAGGCTTTCGGCCCTCCGACTCAATAAGAAGTCTCGCGACTCACTAAAGTATATCCGTGAGATTGGCCCTCCAAATCGTAGAATTGGTGGAGGGAGATACGTATCATCGGTTGAAATTTCGGCAATTGACTACACGCGCCAATAGAGCGATGTTCGGATATGCGGGGAATGGATCAAATTTGTCCCGCGTTACTTTGATCGGAGAAAGTACATGGATCAAACAAGAGCTAATCCAGACAGTAATACATTGCTGAGGCGCACTGAGGCCGCAGCAATACTTAAATCCGCCGGTTATCCGATCTCGGTCACGACCTTGGCGACGATGGCGAGCCGGGGCGACGGGCCGCTGTTCAAGCGGTTTGGGCGCATCCCCCTCTACCGGCATGGCGACCTCATGGAGTGGGCCGAGCGCCGGTCTTCGCCCTTCGGCCACTCGGTCAGCGAATGCGAAACCGCCCGGGATGCGGCGGCCTAAGAAACCCTCAAGAAAGGAATGAAACGATGACTGCGAACTACAATAAATACGTGAACGCCACCCGGGCCAATTTCACCCCGGAGGAGCTGCGCAAGGCGCAAGAAAACCTCGCGTATGGAGCGCGTCGGTTCCCAGAAGAGCACGCGAGGGCGATGGCCCTGATTAAGGAGCGCGGGCTGGAAGGACACAGGGAAATAACCGACCACTACTCACGTTTCAAAATGCCCATCAGCGAAAGCGAGATTAAGACCATCGCCCTCTTTGCTGACACCACGTATGCCGGGGCCTTCGGTCGCGGTCAGCAAGACGCTCCCGAGCCTGCGGTCTCGTTCTACAAGCCGGAGGGCTCGAAGTGAGGGCGCGCGCGCTGGACATGATCATGGGCCTGTCGTTCGGCAATGATCCCGAGGCGGTCAACCTTCAGATCGCCGCGCATATGCGCCGGGACCTCTCGCCCGACCTAATCCTCGATGTCATCAGCGCGTTCAGCACGTTGAGCGCGGCGAAGTGGCCGGGGGCGGAGCGGTACTTCCGCCTATACGTCCAAATTTTCCCGGAGTTGTGGGCGGAGGAACTCGAAACCTTGCCCGTGGTGGAGCGCGCCGTCGGCTCGGTTCAAACCCTCCAAGCGATGGGCGCGCCGATCCCGGTGGCCGTGGAGCGCATCGCGAGCCTGTCCCGGGCGGAACTGTCGAGGCGGGTTGAGGAGGGCCAAGCATGAACCGGGTGGCGATTGGTATCCCGACTCGGGGCGACGTGGTGACGAATACAGCGATCTGCCTTGCGCTGCTTGCGGGGCACGAGGTGGCGCGGGGCCAGTCGTTAAGCATCCTCAGTCCGCAGGGCAGCATCGTCTGCGTCTTGCGGGATGAAATTGTCAGTCGGGCCTTTGAGCAGGAGGCGACGCATATCCTGTGGGTCGATTCGGACATGATTTTTCCACGGGACGGACTCGAACGATTGCAGGCCCATAACCAACCGATTGTGGGCACGAATTACCCAACCCGCAGCAGTCCGGTGTTCCCAACTGCGAGTCACTTCGGGGGAAGTCCGGTCTACGAGAGAGACCAAACCGGGCTCGAGGAGGTGGCAGGTATCGGCTTCGGTTTCTGCCTCGTCCATATGGACGTTTTCAGAGCGATGCCGAGGCCGTGGTTCTCGGTGCGGTGGGACGGCGAGCGTTACCTTGGCGAGGACAGCAATTTCTGCGCGACCTCCGGGCATCCCATCCTCATCGACCACGACCTTTCTCGCGAGATCGGCCACGTCGGCTATCATCGTTTCACACATGCGGACACGACGGAGGCGGTACGTGGCTGAGGTGATTTCACTGAAAGAGGCGCGGGAGAGGCGGAGGCCGGTGCCCTCGTTCGATGCCGTGCTGCAGCGGTTCTTCGATGCGCTGGATTTGCTGGACGGGGTGGAGGGCGGACAGGCTGCGCGGCGGGCCGTCTACGAGGGCTGCGAGATGCTCCTAACGAGGGAAGAAGGGAGGGCGGTATGGCCGACGAAGTAGGGAAGAATGTCGTGGCGCTGGACCGCTGGGAGCAACTGCGGGTGAAGCAGGCTAAGGATCGGGCGGTGCCAATGAAGGCCGAGAAGGACCCGCTCGAACTGACTCGGATCAAGAACCCAAGCGGGATCGTGGCGAGCCTCGACAACGCGAAACGCGCGATCCTCAGGTTTGGGATTAAATTCCGATTCAATCTGTTCCGGCAGCGGGTCGAGATCGAGGGATACGAGGAGGGGCTCGGGGAAACGCTGGACGATATCGAGCTCAAAGTGCGGGATCTAATTAACGAGGAACTCGGGTTTGATCCCGAGCCGAAACACACCCGAGATGCGATCCGGCTGCTGGCGACTGAGAATGCCTACGATCCGGTGAGGGAGTATCTCGATGGACTGAAGTGGGATGGGGTTTCGAGGATCGACACATGGTTGACGGTGTACCTCGGCGCTCCTGATGATCCCCTAACCCGGGCGATTGGGAGGGCGGTGCTGATCGCGGGTGTGCGGCGGGTGAGGAAGCCCGGGTGCAAGTTCGACCTCGTGATGATCCTTGAGGGACCGCAAGGGACAGGCAAATCTACGGCACTCAAGATACTGGCGGGCGGCGAAGAATATTTCTCAGATGAGATCATCATCGGCGAAGATTATCGTGCTCAACAAGAATTGCTGAAAGGCAAGTGGGTTGTCGAGCTGGCGGAGATGGCGGGGCTGACCGGCTCAGAGGTGCGGCGGGTAAAAGGCTTTGTGTCCAAAACCTACGACCGGGCGCGTGGAGCATATCAGCGGAATGTTGAGGAGGCCCCGAGGCGGTGCATCATGATCGGAACGACGAATGACTCTCAGTACCTGAAAGACCAGACGGGTAACAGGCGCTTCGCCCCGGTGCCGGTAGGAAGAGTTGACCTAGCCGGGCTGCGGGCCGTGCGGGACCAGCTTTGGGCCGAGGCGGCTGCGGCAGAACCCGAGGCGGGCGATGACCCGATCACCATTCCTGAGAACCTGTGGGGCGAGGCCGAAAACCGGGCTGCAGAGAGGGTTTTGGCAGACCCGTGGGAAGATCTTCTCGAGCAGACTCTTTCGGGTGTGGCGAAAGAAGCCGAGGGAGAGTTGCGGATCTCGACGCATGCGATTTTCGACAAGGTGCTGAAGATGGAAATGCGGCAGGTCGGGATGCGGGAAAGTCGTCGGCTCGCGGACTGTATGCGGAAACTGGGGTGGGTCGGGCCAAAGCCTCTTCGGATCGATGGGACGCCGGTCAAAGGCTATGCGCGCGAGGTTGGTACGGCTCCAAAAGCGTAACCGCTGCTACCGGTTACACCACATTGCGAAATGACCAACGACGGTCACCATCATCTTTGGAAAAAGAGCGGTTACTACGGTTACACCGGTTACAACCCAACAAATCCGGGCATTTTCCGTAACCGCACCCCCAAATCGTAACGGTTACAAAGGACACCATCAATGGCTGAGGCCGAAATCATTTCCCCCGTCCTGGGGGCACTTCTAGACATCATGCTCGCACACGACGTCTCGGAGCCGCAGTGCATCGAGGCGGCGAGGGCGATCATCGAGTATGAGGCACCCACCGAGGTCTTCGATCTCACCCACCAATATCTGATGGGCATCGCGCAAGACCCGGACCAGCCCGTGCCCCTCAAGCTTGAGGCCCTCAAGTTGATCCGGAAGGTGGAGGCGAAGCGGGTGGTGCCCGGGACCGCGAGGGCGGTGGATGGGGCGGCGGCGAAGGCGCTTGGGCTGGAGGTGGCTCGGGCGAAGCGACGGGTGGAACTCGTGCGGGCGGGGAAGTGGCCCCCGGGGGAGGGCTGGGACGAGGACCTCGGGGAGGTGCGGGGGATCGTTGTTAGCGAGGAGGGGTTGGCGGTGAGGCTGAATGCGGCACGCATGGGGGCTCGGGGCCGATGAGTGACTCAACCCTATGGATTGTGGTGGTCCTAGCGCTGCTCGCGCTGGGCCTCGGCCTTGGGGGGACAAAGAACGGGGGAGAGTCGTGGTACGGGGAACCCTACATCCGGGGCCGGTGAGTTGCGTGCCGCGTAATCCCGGTGGCTATAGATGTATTTGTTCTATACTAGGGTGAGTGCGTTTTTGGAGGACTAGATGCGCAAGATGAAGCTATCACTCGCCTTGTTTTTGATGTCGGTGGCTCCGGGTTACGCGAACGATCTCACCGCCACTCGTGAAAGAATGGAGGTCTGCATATTCAACGCAGTCGAGAGATATGCATCGAAGACCTGTGAAGATGCCGCCGTCATTGGAGACGCGGCACTAAATTCGTGCTCCGAGGCTATTAGAAGTTTTGAGAAGGCGTCCTTCGCCGACAAGAGATTTTCGCATATTCCGTACGACCAATTTAAAAGGCTGATCGGGGAAACAATCTCCGAGTATAAAGGGCCCATATTCCAACGCGTGCTGGATACTCGAATTAATGTCGGGCGCGATTGCCCGTGATAGCGTGCTATTGCCTCAATATTCGGAATACGCTCGCCCGCCCGATCCCCAGCTTCTCGGCTATCGCATCGCCGGTGTATCCCTCCGCCTTGAGCCGCTTAACGTCCTCCGCCTTCGCTCTGGCGGTCGGGGCGCGCCCCCGGTACTTCCCCTCGCTCTTCGCTTTCGCAATCCCCTCCCTCTGACGCTCGAGCATGAGGTCCCGCTCGAACGCGGCGATCCCGCCAAGGATGGTGAGCATGAGCTTGCCGGTGGGCGTGGCGGTGTCCACGTTCATCGAGAGAATGCGGAGAGTCACGCCCTCGGTTTCGAGGCGCTTGGCGATGGCCAGGAGGTCCGCAGTGGAACGGGCGAGGCGGTCGGGCTTGGTCACAATCAGCGTGTCCCCCTCGCGCACGTAGTCCAACATGCGGTCGAGTTCCGGTCGTTTGGTCGCGAGGGCGGAAAGCTCCTCGTGGAAGATCTTACTGCACCCGGCCTGCTTGAGGTCGCGAAGCTGAGCCTCGAGTCCGGCCTTCTGATCGGTCGTTGATGTGCGGGCATAGCCGACGAGTTGTGACATGGTGATGACTCCAAGAGGCTCAATGACATTAGAGATACTGTGATACTGCAGGATCAAAAAGTCAATAACCACTCATGTGATACCGAGTTCGGGGCATGTGACGGAGAACCAATGAAGCTTGCCCTGTGATACCGCCGGGAGGCCGGTACGTATCGTAAGATGAGTTTAGGATATGGCTCGGCCCAGCCGGTGATGGGGCAATGCCGGGTGGTGATGGGGGGACGGGCGGGGGCCGGGGTAGATCGGGCCGGGGCCGGGGGCGGTGGTGCGTTTCATCGGTCGGGCGGGCAATGGCGGGGGTCCGTCCGTCGCCGCGTCACATGGTCGTTCTCGCGGCGAGAAATCGGTACGGCTCAGTTTATGCCACCCACCCCCCGTCTCTTTTTCTGCTCGGGCCGGGGTGGGGTTCGCTGGAGCCCCACCCCCCATATACCCCAAGACGTCCCTCGCAAATTTTGTGGCGGATTTCAGACTTCAGGGTCCGACATACTGACTTCCACTCCCAACGACGAGTGTTCAACAAGCCAAGCCATCAGAGCCTCTTTGAAATCTTCGTCTCCTATCGTCGCCATCGTGCAGTAGAGTTCCGTCGCGAGCATGTCATAGAAGTACTCCGGATTTCGGTTGGTTATGAGAGCGTATATGCCCCACGTCCTAGTCAGAACCGTTTCGATCGTTTCGTTATCGTACTTCGAAGTCTGCACAGCTTGTTGGGCCAATGCTTGGATAAACCACGGATGATGCTCCTTGGCCTCAAGCATCCATCGATCCAACCTTGCAGACTCGGCGGCAATCCGTGGACGTTCCCCTGACGCGAACAACATCAAGTTCAACAGTTTCGAGTCCGGAGGCCAGCGGTGCTTAGGGGCGTCAACGAAATTTAGGCAGCAAGATCGGCAGCGAAAGCGCTGTGTCCCTCGCACCATTCCATTCTTCACGACGTCCCGATTGTTACAGCTCGGGCAATGCACCTCGTCGCGGACTTCAGCCATTCGGTTTCCCGCTCCGAGGCGACTGTCTGCGCCAGTTCCTCAGTTCGCGCAGAAGTGAATTGATCGCCGCGATCAGTCCTGTGACCGCTACGATAGTTGCTGTCAGCGAAAGCAGGTCCAAGTGCGACTCCTTCAGACGTTTATATCTGTTTCAGGATATGCATTGGGCCTGCTGCTGCAACGATGAATTTTACGCAAAATTAAGAGATAGATGGACGACGATTGTCGTCCCGCTAACCCAACTTAGCCAGCACATGCGCAGCGGTCATATGGGTGTAACGGAAGAGCATCCGGGCATCCTTGTGGCCGCTGATCAGGCTGACCTCCGGAACCGATAGACCCCGCTCGAAGAACCGACTGATCGCCTCGTGCCGCAGGTCGTGGAAATTGAGGTCCTCGATCCCGCTCCGTTTGATGATCCGCCGCCACGAGCACTTAACCGCCTCCCGGGTGAGGTCGAAGACACGCTCCCCGCCTTTCTTGAGGAGGCGAAGGGTGCGAACGCAGCGCCTCGTCAGGGGGATCGTCCTGCTTTCCCCGTTCTTGGTGAGCGGGATGAACCACTGTCGGGCCGCTAGGTCGATGTCCCGCCATTTTGCGGCCAGCAATTCGCCTTGGCGCATCCCGGTTTCAATCGCGACGAGGATCAGTCCGCGCATGTGTTTGCCCCGGCACTGCTTGGCGGCGTGAAACAGTCTGATGAGTTCGCCTTTGCGGATGCGCCGGTCCCGCTTGTTGGAGCTTCCCGGTTTCGAGATGGCCTTGATTGGGTTGGCCCGCAGCGGGATCGACCATTCCCGGGCGGCAAGATCAAAAGCGTGTTGCAGGATGCCTAGCTCACGTTTGATGGTGCATGGCTGGACGGTTTGCAGGCGGGCGTCCCGATACTCCGCGAAGGTGGCTCCGTCGATCTTTGCGAGGGACCGCTTGCACCAAGGCTGGCGGAGCATTGCGTTGACGATGATCGTCTCGATTTCGCGCCCGCGCTTCTTGGGGATTACCTCGTCCCGGTAACGCTCCAGGATGTCGGCGACGGTGGTCCGGGCTAGGGTTCGGGGATCGGCGGGCAGGCCGGTTTGTTCGGCCTCAATCTCTGTGAGCCGCGCCCAAGTCTTCGCGTCATCAAGTCGGGAGAAAGTCTTGGAGATCGGTTTGCAGCCTTGAACGCGGACCTGAACCTGATACTTGCCGTTGCGCTTGCGGATGGTTGCCATTGCAAAACCTCGTGCTGTGACCGTGGTGTGACAGCGATGAATTGCAATGGATTTTTGGCCGGTGGCCTCCTCGCTAAGTACTTGACTTATTGAGGAGATCGAATGGTGGGCGTGACAAGGATCGAACTTGTGACCCCTACGATGTCAACGTAGTGCTCTCCCGCTGAGCTACACGCCCATCCGATGGCGGCGCATAGACCACAAACCCTTTTTGCCGTCAATAGGCTTTTTTCGGTTTTGTGACATGCTTCGCCGGAAGCCTTACGCGGCAAGCATTTTATTTACTTCCTCGACGAGGTCGCGAAGGTGGAAAGGCTTGGAAAGGACCTTTGCGTCCTTCGGTGCCTTCGAATCAGGGTTGAGCGCGACGGCTGCGAATCCGGTGATGAACATCACTTTCAGGTCCGGATCGAGTTCGGTGGCGCGGCGCGCCAGTTCGATTCCGTCCATTTCGGGCATGACGATATCGGTCAGGAGCAGCGAGAAGGGTTCTTCACGAAGCCTGTCATAGGCGCTGGCGCCGTTGTCGTAGGAGAGGACCTTGTAGCCTGCCTTTTCAAGCGCCTTCACAAGGAACCGGCGCATGTCATTGTCGTCTTCTGCAAGAAGTATCTTCTGAGTCATTATCCAGACCGCTAATCAGTAATTTATGCGTTGGGCTCCAGCCATTTACACTAGAGTTCGCCCAGTAAACAACCGGTGAAGAGGCCATCCGGGCCGTCATCCCCATGAGATAGTATGGACTTGGAGTGCTGCAACTGGCAACATGGGCGAAGCAATGGCCTCCTGACGTGGTAAAGAGGGAAAAAAGGGTGCACGAAATCCCTGAATACGCACTTTTCGAGGTCCGGGAGCCTCTGTCGCACGCCATTCCATTCGTCTACAACTCGCCGCACAGCGGGCGCATCTATCCCCCCGAATTTATCGCTCAGTCCAGGCTCGAGGGCATTTCCATCCGCCGCTCGGAGGATCACTATGTCGATGAGCTGTTTGCCGATGCAAGCGCGCTTGGGGCGCCGCTCCTGCTTGCAAACTTTCCGCGCGCCTATCTCGATGTGAACCGCG
>Ga0102592_1003203_pt1 | contig 12691 bp, 7 predicted proteins | sample AraplaCol_mMF_r2_FD_76861 | JGI IMG/M metagenome (GOLD analysis project Ga0102592, IMG submission 76861) | Arabidopsis root microbial communities from North Carolina, USA - plate scrape MF_Col_mMF_r2 (SPADES assembly) (version 2) | ecosystem: Host-associated > Plants > Roots > Endosphere | place... | reverse complement strand
GAGCGGGTGTTCGTCACCAACGGCTCGGAGAACAAGACCTATAGCGGCCAGATCGGCCCCGGCGGGACGCTGACCGACCTGAAGGCCTTCGCCGATCGCGGCGGCGAGAGCGTCGCGGTCGACGGCCAGGGCCGGGTGTTCGTCGCCAACGGCCAGATCTTCCAGTACGGGCCCGACGGCAAGCCGGCCGGCCGCATCGACGTGCCCGAGCGGCCGCTGCAGCTGATCTTCGGCGGACCGGACAAGAAGACCCTCTTCGTCCTGACCCATCATTCGCTCTATGCGGTCACGCCCTGACCGGGGGCTTGCGTTTGTTCGCGCGACGGGCCGACATCCGGCGGTTCGTCGCGGGTAGGGGAGTTTCGCCATGAAGACTTGGCTCGTCGCGCTGGGCGCGGCTTCGATCGCGTCCGTCGTGGTCCCGGCCGGATCGGCCTGGGCTTCGGTCTCGGTCTTCGCGACCGCACCCGACGATCCCGCCGCCGTGACGGTCAAGGCCAAGGGCGACGGCCGCGCCGACGACACCGCCGCCCTGCAGGCCGCGATCGACGCCGCCGCGGCCAAGCCCGGCGGCGGCCTGGTCTTCCTGCCGTCCGGCCGCTACCGGATCAGCAAGACGCTGTTCCTGTGGCCGGGCGTGCGGGTGTTCGGCGTCGGCGCCACGCGCCCGGTGATCGAACTGGGCGACAGGACGGCGGGCTTCCAGAAGGGCGTGGCCAACATGGTGATCTTCGCCGGGGCCAAGCGCGACCCGGCCCGCCGCGTGCCGTTCCCGGTCCCGGGCAGCGTGCCGTTCGACAAGGAGATCGCCGACGCCAATTCGGGCACCTTCTACAGCGCGATGGCCAACATCGACTTCAAGATCGGCGACGGCAATCCGGCCGCGACGGCGATCCGCTTCCACGCCGCCCAGCACGCCTTCGTCAGCCACATGGAGTTCGACATCGGCTCGGGCCTGGCGGGGCTGTACCAGGTGGGCAACGAGGCCGAGGACCTGCACTTCAAGGGCGGGCGTTACGGCATCCTGGCCGAGAAGACCTCGCCCGCCTGGGGCTTCGTGCTGCTGGACTCCACCTTCGAGGGCCAGCGCGACGCGGCCATCCGCGAGCACGAGGCCGGCCTGACCCTGGTCAATGTGACCCTGCGCGACACGCCGGTCGGGATCGAGATCGACCGCGGCTACGGCGACTGGCTGTGGGGCAAGGACGTCCGCTTCGAGAACGTCTCCAAGGCCGGCGTCGTGATCTCCAACGAGAACAACGTCTACACCCAGGTCGGCTTCGACAACGCCGTGGCCTCCAACACCCCGGTGTTCGCCCGCTTCCGCGACAGCGGCAAGACCGAGGCCGGCAAGGGCAAGGCCTATCGCGTTTCGTCGTTCACCCACGGCCTGACCCTGCCGGGCCTGGGCCAGGTGGGCGCCTACAAGACGGAGATGAAGGCCGAGACCCTTCCGGGCCTGCCGGCGCGGCGCACCCCGGCGATCCGGGCCCTGCCGCCTGTCGCCGACTGGGTGAACGTGCGCACGCTGGGGGCCAAGGGCGACAACGCCACGGACGACACCGCCGCTGTCCAGAAGGCGATCGACGCCCATCGCGTGGTCTATTTTCCGACCGGCTTCTACCGGGTCGCCGACACCCTGAAGCTGCGGCCCGACACCGTGCTGATCGGCCTGCACCCCAGCCTCACCCAGATCGTGCTGCCCGACCGCACCGAAGGCTACCAGGGCGCCGGCGCGCCCAAGGCCTTGGTCGCCTCGGCGGACAAGGGCGATAACATCGTCTTCGGCCTGGGGCTCAACACCGGCGGGATCAATCCGCGCGCCACGGCCCTGCTATGGACGGCGGGCGCCAACTCGCTGGTCGACGACGTCAAGTTCCAGGGCGGCCACGGCACCAATCTGTACGACGGCGAACGGTTCAATCCGTACAACGCCAACGCCACGGCCGACGCCGATCCGGCCAAGCGCTGGGCTGGCCAGTATCCCAGCCTGTGGGTGACCAACGGCGGCGGCGGGACCTTCGCCAACATCTGGAGCCCCAGCACCTACGCCTATTCGGGCATCTACGTGTCCGACACCCAGACCCCCGGCTACATCTACCAGGCCTCGGTCGAGCACCACGTGCGCACCGAGATCAGCCTCAACCGCGTGGCCAACTGGGAGCTCCTGGCGCCGCAGACCGAGGAGGAGGCCGGGGAGGGCGAGGACACCGTCTCGCTGGAGATCCGCGACTCCCGCGACATCCTGGTGGCCAACTACCACGGCTATCGCGTCACCCGGACGCGGCGGCCGGCGGCGGCGGCGGTCAAGGTCTACAACTCGCAGGACATCCGCTTCCGCAACGTGGCGGTGAACGGCGAGAGCGGCTTCAGCACCTGCGACGAGAACGGCTGCGCGACCTTCCTGCGCCTGACCAAGTACCCCTACGAAAACGCCATCCTGGACGTCACCAGCGGGCTGGAGGCGCGCGAGCGGCAGTTCGCGGTGCTGGACCTGACCGCCCACCCGTCGCCGGTCACGCCCTCGATCTTCCCCGCCGGGGCCCGGATCGAGAAGCTGGGCGACGGCTTCTTCTCGCTGGGCGGCGGCGCCGTGGACGCGGCCGGGACGCTCTACTTCACCGACCGCCGCCACCAGCGCATCTACAGCTGGTCGGACGCGCGCAAGCTGTCGATCGTGCGTGACAACACGCTGGACCCGATCAACCTGGCCGTCGACGGCTCGGGGAACCTGCTGGTCCTGTCGTCCGACGGCCGCGACGGCACGGTCTACAGCTTCAAGCCGGGCAGCCCCGACACCGAGGTCGCGGTGATCGCGCCGACCCCGGCCGCCGACCATGCCGGGGCGGCGATCGTGCTGCCGGTCAACTGGTGGAACAACGCCGAGTTCAAGGACCAGCTGGATCCGGAGACCTACCAGTTCACGACCCTGGCCCAGCTGTTCGCCCGCGACATGGCGCTGCCCAAGGCCAAGGAATACGTCTCGCCCGACGGCAGCCTGACCTTGCCGGCCTACCGCGTCTTCCAGCAGGGACCGCCCGACTACCGGGGCCTGCGCTTCTCGGACTCGCTGGACACCTACGGCTTCACCACGGCCAAGCCGGGTCAGCGGGTGTTCGTCGCCAACAGTTCCGAGAACAAGACCTACAGCGGCCTGGTCGGGCCCCAGGGCGAGGTGACGGACCTGAAGGTCTTCGCCGATCGGGGCGGCGAGAGCGTCGCGACCGATCCGGAAGGGCGGGTCTATGTCGCCAACGGCCAGGTCTTCGTCTACGCCCCCGACGGGCGGGAGCTGGGCCGCATCGACGTGCCCGAGCGGCCGCTGCAGCTGGTCTTCGGCGGAGCGGACAAGCGGACCCTGTTCGTCCTGACCCATCACGCGCTTTACGCGGTGCGAGGGCGCTGAAGCCGCCCTCGCGGCCCGGGACTACGACCATGGTCTAATGGTTTGCCCGCGGCTAGCCTGACAAATTCCCTCAAGGCCATCGGTCGATGGACTCAACGAAAATGAGGGAGGCAGCAGGATGAGTGGTGTTGGTCGCGCCGGCGGGGGACCGTCCTATTTGAGCGCTCTGTTCGCGACGAGCGCGGTGGCGTTGATGGCGATGGCGGGGGCCGCGAGCGCCCAGACGGCGCCGTCCGCGCCGGCGCCTGCCGCCGCGCAGGAATCCTCGACCGTGGAGACGATCATCGTCACCGGCAGCCGGATCAAATCCACCAACTTCACCGCCCCCACGCCGACCCAGGCCCTGGGCGAGGCGGATCTGCAACGCAACGCCGAGCCGAACGTCTTCACCACCATCGCCCAGCTGCCCTCCTTGCAGGGGTCGACCGGCGCGACGACGGGCACCTTCAGCACCTCGAGCGGCCAGCAGGGCCTCTCCTCGTTCTCGCTGCGGGGCCTCGGCACCATCCGGACCCTGACCCTGCTGGACGGCCAGCGCGTGGTCCCGGCCAACGTCACGGGCGTCCCCGACATCAGCCTGTTCCCGCAACTGCTGGTCCAGCGCGTCGACGTCGTGAACGGCGGCGCCTCGGCCTCGTACGGCTCGGACGCGGTCGGCGGCGTGGTCAACTTCATCACCGACAAGCGCTTCGAGGGCTTCAAGTCGAACTTCGCGGCCGGCGTCACCACCTACGGCGACAACGAGCAGTTCCTGGCCCAGGTCGCGGTCGGCAAGTCCTTCATGGGCGGCAAGCTGCACGTGCAGCTCAGCGGCGAATATGATGACGAGGAAGGCGTTCCGGCCGGCGGGTTCGGCGAGGACGCGCCCGGCGACCGCGACTGGTACACGACCGCCACCCTGGTCAACCGCGGCGTCACCAACGACGGCTCGCCGCAGTACCTCTATCGCGAGCACGCCCAGGCCTATCAGTACACCAAGTACGGCCTGATCAGCGCCGGGCCGCTGCAGGGCACCGCCTTCGACAAGGCCGGCAATCCGTTCCAGTTCCAGTACGGCTCGAACGGCGTGCCGGTTAAGAACGCCGCCGGCAACGTGACCAACTGCTACTCGAACGGCGGCTTCTGCGTCGGCGGCGATCTGTCGGGCAACGTCGGCGTCGGCACGTCGCTGCAGTCCGAGATCAAGCGCCTGAACGGCTATACCCGCGTCGCCTACGACATCGACGACAACAACGAGATCTACGGCACCCTGAACGTCGCCCGCGTCGAGAGCGCCAACCAGCCCAATCCGGGCGCGGCCACGACCGGCCTGACGCTGCAGTGCTCCAACCCGTACCTGCCGGCTTCGGTCGTCACGGCCTGCGCCAACAACGGCATCACCCAGTTCACCTTCGGCACCAGCAACGCGCTGCTGCCGCGGAACATCTCGGTCCATCCGACCCGGACCCAGGTCCGCGCGGTGATCGGCGCCGACGGCAAGTTCAACGCCTTCGACAAGGACTGGTCGTACGACGCCTACTACACGCACGGCCAGAACACGACGAACATCCATGTCCGCGACATCCTGCTGACCCCGCGCTACCGGCAGGCCGTCCAGGCGGTCCTGCTGAACGGCCAGATCGTCTGCGCCGACGCGACCGCGCGGGCCAACGGGTGCCAGCCGATCAACGTGTTCGGCGGCCAGACGCCCAGCGACGCGGCCCTGGCCTACATCACCCCGAAGAACGGCCCGTACCAGCACTCGGTCCAGAAGCAGGACGTGGCCAGCATCAACGTCACCGGCGAGCCGATCCAGGGCTGGGCCGGCCCGATCTCGCTGGCCGTCGGCGCCGAGTATCGCCGCGAGCAATACCACGTCCAGGGCGACCCCTACGGCGACGGTTCGGCGGCCTCGCCCTACACCGTCGACTATCCGGCCGACCCGATCCTGAACACCCAGGGCAACAACTGGTTCGCGGGCAACTATCACTCGGGCGCCGGCAAATACAGCGTCAAGGAAGCCTATGCGGAAGTGAACGTGCCGCTGGTGGACTCCGAAGCCGCCGGCAAGGCCAACCTCAACATGGCCGGCCGCTGGACCGACTACAGCACCTCGGGCACCGTCTATACCTGGAAGGTCGGCGGCACCTGGGACACGCCGCTGGAGGGCATCCGCCTGCGCGCGGTCACCTCGCGCGACGTGCGTGCGCCCAACCTGTCGGAGCTGTTCGCCGCGCCGGTCACGACGACGCAGCCCAACTTCACCATTCCCTCCACCGGCACGCCCCCCGCGGGTCAACCGGCGGGACCCGGCGCGCTGACGCTCCTGCAGAACGTGATCGGCAACCCGGACCTGAAGCCGGAAATCGCCAAGAACGTCTCGCTCGGCGTGGTCCTTTCCAACCCGAAGTGGTTCCCGGGCTTCAGCGCCTCCGTCGACTGGTACAACATCGTGCTGAACGGCGGCATCTCCAGCCTCAGCGCCCAGCAGGTCGTCAACTTCTGCTATGCGGGCCTGACGCAGTACTGCGGCAACTTCAACCTCAACCAGCCTTCCCCGTTCGTGACCGCCCAGGTGTTCAACCTGGCCTCGATCAAGACGAGCGGCTTCGACATGGAGGCCAGCTACCGCTTCGATATACCCAGCGTGCCGGGCCACTTCGACCTGCGCGCCCTGGCGACGAACGTGCACAAGTACGTCACCAATCAGGGCTTCCCCGGCGGCTCGGTCATCGACAGCGCGGGCCAGAATTCGGGCAATACGCCGGACTGGAAGGTGCTGGCCGTGCAGACCTGGACCTCCGACCGGTTCATGCTCAGCCTGCAGGAGCGCTGGTTCAGCGACGGTGTCATCGGCGGCCAGTACATCGAGTGCGCCCCCGGCAGCTGCCCGACCGGCAGAAGCGCGGCGGACAACAACAACTATCCGACCATCGACTACAACCGGATGAAAGGCGCGACCTATGTCGACCTCAGCGGTTCGTACGAGGTCAGGGATGGTCTGAAGGCCTATTTCAAGGTCGCCAACCTGTTCAACAAGGATCCGACGCCCTCGCCGCAGACCAATACCGGTCTGGACGCCAACCCGGCGCTCTACGACCTGCTGGGCCGGTTCTACCACGTCGGTCTTCGCTACGAATTCTAACTTGAGCCGCTTCCACCACCTCCCCCTGGGCGGCGCCGCCCGGATCGAAACGGCTCTCCTGCCGCGTCGATCCGGGCGCACTTTTTTGACGGCCGGGAAGCCCGCTGGAAGCGCTCGTCCGAAGCTAGGCCGTCTCGTGCTTGCCTTATCGGGCGCGTCACGCCCCTATGGCCCGGCGTCGGGGTTGCGACCTCGACGATCGGACCAACACCTCGTCGCCGTGGCGTCGGCGGACCTTCAGAAGGTTGTCCCTTGAGCAGGCTGGAGCGCGCCCGGGGCGCCACCCTCGTCGACGTCGCCCAGCTGGCCGGCGTCTCGCGCATGACGGTGTCGCGGGTGATCAACGGCGACGCCCGGGTCCGCGAGCCGACACGCCTGGCCGTCCAGGCCGCGATCCGAGAACTGAGCTACGAGCCCAACCTGGCCGCCCGCAACCTGGTCATGGCCGGCGAGTTGCGGATCGGGGTGATCTATTCCAATCCCAGCGCCGCCTTCATGAGCGACTTCCTGATCGGCGTGTTCGAGGAGGCCACCAACGCCGGCGCGCGGCTGATCCTGCTGCGGGGCGAGAACGGCCAGCCGCCGGCGCCGCACGAGCTGCAGAGGCTGCTGGGCTCGGGCGTCCAGGGCGTGGTCCTGGCCCCGCCGCTGGGCGAGTGCGTCATCGTGCGCGAGGTCCTCCGTTCCGCCAACCTGCCCGTCGCGGTGGTCGCCGCGGGACGTCCGCCGGCCGACGCGATCAACGTCCGCATCGACGACCGCCAGGCCAGCCAGGCCTTGACCAAGCACCTTCTGGACCTCGGTCATCGCCGCATCGGCTTCATCACCGGCAACCCCGACCAGACCTCCAGCGCCGAGCGCCTGGAAGGCGCGCGGGCGGCGGTCGCTCAGGTGAAGGGGGCCGAACTGATCCTGGCCCCGGGCGCCTTCACCTATGCTTCGGGCCTGTGCGCCGCCGAGCAGCTGCTGGAGTCCGACACGCCGCCCACCGCGATCTTCGCCAGCAACGACGACATGGCCGCCGCGGCCGTCTCTGTGGCCCACCGCCGCCATCTCGACGTGCCGGCCGACCTGACCGTGGTCGGGTACGACGACACGACCGTGGCCACCACGCTCTGGCCGCCGCTCACCACCGTCCGCCAGCCGGTGCGCCAGATGGCGGCCGTGGCGCTGGACCGGCTGCTGCGCGCCCTGCGCTCGACCGAGCCCGCTTCGAAGGCCCCCGCCGACTACGTGCTGGACCACGCCCTGATCCAGCGCCAATCCGCCGCCCCGCCCGGACGCCCCGTCCCGGTCGCGGACACGACAGTTCAAGAGAGGTCCCCGCATGCCTGATCCGTCCCCCGACATGGAACGCGCGACGGTCGGGCGGGTGACGCGGCGGCTGATGCCGCTGTTCTGCCTGATGTACCTGATCGCCTATATCGACCGGCAGAACGTGTCCTACGCCAAGCTCGACATGGTCCAGGCCCTGGGGCTCAGCGAGGCCGCCTACGGCCTGGGCGCGTCGCTGTTCTTCATCGGCTACTTCCTGTTCGAGGCGCCGTCGAACCTGATCCTGGCCCGGGTGGGCGCGCGGGTCTGGTTCGCGCGGATCATGTTCACCTGGGGCCTGGTCACCCTGGCGCTGGGCTTCACCCAGAACGCGGCGATGTTCTACGTCCTGCGGTTCCTGCTGGGGGTGACCGAGGCGGGGTTCTTCCCCGGCGTGCTCTACGTCCTGACCCTGTGGTACCCGCAGGCGCATCGCGCCCGGATGGTGGGCCTGTTCATGATCGCCAGCGCCCTGGCCAACGCCGTCGGGGCGGCGGTGGGCGGGCTGCTGCTGGACCTGGACGGCACGCTGGGCCTGGCCGGCTGGCAATGGGTGTTCCTGGTCACCGGTGTCCCGGCCGTGCTGCTGGCCCCCTATGTCCTGTGGCGCCTGCCGGACGGCCCGAACCAGGCCCGCTGGCTGCCGCAGGCCGAGAAGACCTGGCTGGCCGGCGTCCTGGACGCGGAGAAGGGCGGGGTGGTCGACGACCATCGCGGGGCCTGGAAGGCGATCTTCGACCCGCGCGTGCTGCTGCTGGCCGGCCTCTATATCGGCATGCCGCTGGGCGCCTACGGCCTCAGCTACTGGCTGCCGACGATCGTCAAGTCGTTCGGCGTCTCCAACACCGTCAACGGGTTCATCAACGTCATCCCCTGGATCCTGGTCGGGGCGGCGCTGTGGTTCGTGCCGCGCCACGCCGCGCGGCACGGCGCCAGCGCCTGGCACATCGCCGGGCCCTGCCTGGTGGCCGCGGTCGCCCTGACCCTGAGCGTGGTCCTGCCGGGCGCGGCCCTGAAGTTCGCCATGCTGTGCATCGCCGCCCCGGCCATCTTCTCGGCCCAGCCGGTGTTCTGGAGCCTGCCGCCCAGCTTCCTCAGCGGACCGCGCGCGGCCGCCGGCATCGCGGCGATCAACGCGATCGGCAATCTGGGCGGCTTCATCGCCCAGAACCTGGTGCCGATGGTGCGCGACGCGACGGGCAGCAACCTGGCGCCCATGCTGGCCCTGGCCGGCGTCCTGGTGGTGACCAGCCTGCTGATCTTCTACGCCATGGCCCGGTTGGAGAAGGCGCGGGCCGCCGCGGGCTGAGCGCGCCTAGCCCTTCGGCGCCGCCGTCGAGGCGCGGTGGATCAGGGTGAAGGGCAGCAGCTCGTCGCGCGGCCGCTGCTCGGTCCCGGAATTGCGGGCGACCCCGCTGATCAGCATCTTGGTCGCCAGGGTCGACATCTCGACCAGCGGCTGGCGGATCGTGGTCAGCTGCGGGCGGCTGAGGCGCGAGACAGGGCTGTCATCGAAGCCCGCGACGGAGACGTCGCCGGGGACGGACAGATCGGCCTCGGCCGCGGCCGCCAGGGCGCCCAGGGCCATGTCGTCGTTGGAGGCGAAGATCGCCGTGGGCCGGTCGGGCAGGGCCAGCAAGGCGCTCGCCGCCTTGTGGCCGGACTCGAAGGTGAAGTCGCCGTCGCGGATCCAGGCCTTGTCCACCTTCAGGCCGCGCGCCTTCATGGCGGCGACATAGCCCTCGCGGCGGGCCGGGGCGGCGCCGTAGCGCGGGTCGCCCATGATGAAGCCGATGCGCGTGTGGCCCTGGTCGGCCAGGTGCTCGGTCATCTCGCGGGCGGCGGCGACGTCGTCCATGTGCACGCGCGGACCCAGGCCCTCGGGCTTTTCCGGGCCGAGGCGGACATAGGGCGTGCCGGCCTTGTCGAGCAGCTCCAGCACCACCTCGTTGTCGCACGACGGCGGGGTCAGGATCACCCCGTCGGGCTTGAGGGCGGCCAGCAGGGCGCCGACCTCCTGGCGCACCCGGGGCCCGTCGTGGTCGATCAGCTCGACCAGCAGGTGATAGCCGGCCTGCCGGGTCTCGACCGTGGCGCCCAGCTGGATGCGCTGCAGGTAGTCGGACCCGCGCTCGCTGCGCCAGTGGTCCAGGGTCAGGGAGGCGTCGACGAAGACGGCGATCACGAACGAGCGCGAACCGGCCAGGCTGCGGGCCGACAGGTTGGGCGCGTAGCCCAGGGCGGCGGCGGCCTCCAGGACGCGCTCGCGCATCTGCGGACGCACGTTGGGCTCGTTGTTCATCACGCGGGAGACGGTCTTGATCGACACGTCGGCGCGCGCCGCAACGTCATAGATCGTCACCGACGCCATCAGCTCGCCCAACTCCCGCTTCGTGGGTCCAGTTTGCTTGGACTCATCTCCATTCCGGCAGCCTAGAGCAACTGCGCGCCATAAGGCGACGCTCGCGACTGAAAAAATTGCGCTGTCAAACGTCGTAGTGCGAGCTTTGTCGCGTCTGGCCGCTTGTGTCCCCCCGCGCGGAAGGCCAGTGTCCGAGCCAATCGCGGCGAAGACCGCGTGTGTGCGGGGAGGCGTGATGACAGCGGCGGAGGCGATCGGGATCGACAGGGCAAGACCGACAACACCCGTGAAGCCGAGCTTCATCGCCGCCTTCACCCTGGCCCAGATCGGGGCCTATGTCAGTTTCATGCCCCTGTTCCAGGTGCTGCTTCCGCTGAAGGCCGAGGTCATCGATTCGGCCAACAAGGCCGTGGTGCTGAGCCAGGTCGCCATCCTGGGTTCGATCACCGCCAGCTTCGCCAACCTGCTGGCCGGCGCGATCAGCGACCGCACGACCTCGCGCTTCGGCCGCCGTCGTCCGTGGATGGTGGTCGGCGCCCTGGGCACGGTCGCTTCGTACTTCCTGATCATGATGGCGCGGAACGCGGCCCACCTGATGGCTGGGGTCGTCTGCTTCCAGCTGGCCTTCAACCTGCTGTTCTCGGCCCTGCTGGCGGTGCTGCCCGACCGGGTGCCCGACGCCCAGAAGGGCAGGGTGGCGGCCTTCCTCAGCCTGGGCCATCCGATCGGCGCCATGGCCGGGGCCATCCTCGTGGGCGGCCTGCTGGTCGGCGAGGCCTCGCGCTATTTCGCCATCGGCGTGGTGCTGCTGATCGCCATCGCCCCGTTCGCCCTGGCCCTGAACGACCCGCCGCTGCCGCGCGGCGAGCGGCCGCCGTTCGACTGGCGCGAGTTCCTGGCCGGGTTCTGGATCAATCCGCGGGCCTATCCCGACTTCGCCCTGGCCTGGGTCAGCCGGTTCATGGTGCTGGTCGCGATCACCCTGACCCAGTGCTACATGCTGTTCTACCTGCAGGACGCGCTGCACTATCCCGACCTGTTCCCGGGACGCCGCGCCGAGCAGGGCATGGCCCTGCTGACCACCGTGGCCACCTGCGCCAACGTCGCCTGCGGCATGCTGGGCGGGATGCTGTCCGACCGCCTCAAGCGCCGCAAGCTGTTCGCGGCGGGCGCGGCCCTGACCCTGGCCGGGGCGATGATCGTGTTCTCGATGGTGCCCGGCTGGCCGGTGGTGGTGGCCGGTTTCGTGATCTTCGGCTGCGCGGTGGGCTGCTACTACGCCGTCGACATCGCCCTGGTCAGCCAGGTGCTGCCCTCGCAGAAGGACGCCGGCAAGGACCTGGGGGTGATCAACCTGGCCAACACCTTGCCCCAGGCCATGGCCCCGATCCTGGCCATGTGGGTGCTGGGCCCGGCCCATGTGAACTATCACGCCCTCTATCTGGTGGCGGCGGGCCTCGCGGCGGCTGGCGGTCTGGCCATCCTTCCGATACGGGGCGTGCGTTAAGCCGTTTCCGAGGGCTCCTTGGCCGACCTGATCTCCATCGACGATCCGAACGACCCGCGCGTGGCGGCCTATCGCGACATCAAGGAGCGCGACCTGGTCGGCCGCCAGGGGCTGTTCATCGCCGAGGGCGAGACGGTGCTGCGCGCCTTCGTCCGCGACGCCCCGGAACGGGTGCGCTCGCTGCTGATCGACGGCAAGCGCGCCGACAAGCTGGCCGAGGTGTTCGCCGGCCTGCCCGAGGACGTTCCGGTCTATGTCGCCGGCCAGGCCGTGCTGGACGCCGTCGCCGGCTTCCACCTGCATCGCGGCGTCCTGGCGGTGGGCGAGAAGCCCGCGCCGCTGTCGGCCGAGGCGCTGCTGGCCCAAATCACGAGAGGGGCGGGGCCGCACGCGGTGGTGCTGGTGCTGATGGGCATCGCCAACCACGACAATCTGGGCGGCATCTTCCGCAACGCCGCCGCGTTCGGCGTCGACGGGGTGATCCTGGATGGCGACTGCTGCGATCCGTTCTACCGCAAGGCCATCCGGGTCTCGATCGGCGCCACGCTCAGCGTGCCCACCGCCTGGCTGGCGCCGGGCGGGGACCTGGTCGAGCTGCTGGAGCGCCATGGCTTCCAGGGCCTGGCCCTCAGCCCGGCCGCCGGCGAGACCCTGGCGCGACTGGCCCCGCCGGAGCGGGCGGCGGTGCTGCTGGGCGCGGAAGGACCGGGCCTGTCCCAGGCCGTGATGGACCGCGTGCGGACCGTCGGCATCCCGATGGCGAACGGCTTCGACTCCCTGAACGTGGCCACCACCAGCGGGATCGTGCTGCACCACCTGAAGTTCGCCCCTTAGTCGTCATCCTCGGACTTGTTCCGAGGACCCCTCGTTCAACCAAGTTGCCGATTGATCCGTGGAGCGGCGAGATCGCGGCCTCCCCCAAGCGGCGAATAAGCGGACACAGGGCTCCTCGGAACAAGTCCGAGGATGACGGGCGTG
>Ga0102592_1003198_pt1 | contig 12705 bp, 9 predicted proteins | sample AraplaCol_mMF_r2_FD_76861 | JGI IMG/M metagenome (GOLD analysis project Ga0102592, IMG submission 76861) | Arabidopsis root microbial communities from North Carolina, USA - plate scrape MF_Col_mMF_r2 (SPADES assembly) (version 2) | ecosystem: Host-associated > Plants > Roots > Endosphere | place... | reverse complement strand
GCAGGTTGGCCATCGGCTTGTTCAGGTCGGCGCTCCAGAACTGGTTGGACAGCGCGGTGAACAGCAGCGGCGCGGTTTCGCCGGCGATACGGGCCACGGCCAGCAGCACGCCGGTCACGATGCCCGCATACGACGACTTGACCGTGATCGACATCACCATCTTCCACTTCGGCGTACCCAGGGCCACCGCGGCCTCACGCAGTGCGTTCGGCACCAGGTTCAGCATGTTTTCGGTGGTGCGTACCACGATCGGAATCTGCAGCAGCGCCAGGGCGCACACGCCGGCCCAGCCCGAGAAGTGGCCCATGCGGGTCACCACCAGCGCGTAGACAAACAGGCCGATCACGATCGACGGCGCCGACAGCAGGATGTCGTTGATGAAGCGGATAAGGCTTGCCAGCGGCGACTTCTGACCGTACTCGGCCAGGTAGATGCCAGCCAGGATGCCCAGCGGCGTACCGACCAGCGTTGCCACGCCCACCAGCACGAAGCTGCCGAAAATGGCGTTGGCAAGGCCACCGCCGGCGGTGTTCGGGGCCGGCGTCATCTGCGTGAACAGGTCGAGAGACAGGCCGCCGACGCCCAGCGAGATGGTGGTCCAGAGAATCCACGCAAGCCAGAACAGGCCGAAGGCCATGGCACCCAGCGAGGCCGCCAGTGCAAAGGCATTGATGCGTCGGCGCGAACTCTGGAGCCGCGTGCGGACGGCTTCGGAATCGGGACGGACGGCGGGAATGGACGAAGTGGACACGGCTTGACTGGCTTGGTTCATTTGCCACCCTCATTCTTTGCAAGGCGCAACAGCAGGATCTTGGACAGGGCCAGCACCACGAACGTGATGAAGAACAGGATCAGGCCCAGTTCCATCAGCGCGGCGGTATGCAGGCCGGCACCGGCTTCGGCGAATTCGTTCGCCAGGGCCGAGGTGATGCTGTTGCCCGGCGAGAACAGCGACACGTTGTCGAGCAGGTTGGTGTTGCCGATCACGAACGTGACGGCCATGGTCTCGCCCAGCGCGCGGCCCAGGCCAAGCATGACGCCGCCGATCACACCGGCACGCGTGTAGGGCAGCACCACGCGCCACATCACTTCCCACGTGGTGCAGCCGATGCCGTACGCCGATTCCTTCAGCAGCACCGGCGTCACTTCGAACACGTCGCGCATCACCGAGGCGATGTACGGGATGATCATGATCGCCAGGATCACGCCCGCGCACAGCAGGCCGATGCCCAGCGGCGCGCCCTGGAACAGCTTGCCGATCACCGGCACCTGCCCCACCGTATTGGCGAGCGGCTTCTGGAAATATTCGCCGAAGATCGGCGCGAACACGAGCAGACCCCACATGCCGTAGACGATGGACGGCACGGCGGCGAGCAACTCGATGGCGGTACCAAGCGGACGGCGCAGCCATACGGGCGACAGCTCGGTAAGAAACAGTGCGATGCCGAAGCTGACCGGCACGGCGATGATCAGGGCGATCAGCGAGGTGACCAGCGTGCCGTAGATCGGCACGAGCGCGCCGTACACATCGGCGGGCGGATCCCATTCGGCGGTCCACAGGAACGACAGGCCGTACTGCTTGATCGAGGGCCACGCGCTGATGGCGAGCGACACGATGATGCCGCCGAGCAGCAGCAGGGTGACAATGGCGGCGCCGCGGGTCAGGCCGCCGAACAGGATGTCGCCAAGGCGGCTGGGAGGCCGGACGGCAGGAAGATCGGACGTAGTCGCCATGATGGAAATCGGTAGGTGGAACAAGTGCCGCGGTGGCGCCACGGCCACCGCAGCCCCGCCACGCAGTGCCCGCCCCGCGCTCAGGCGGACCAGGCTTGCGTGCCGGGCCGTACTTCAGTACAGCAAAAGCTTAGTACAGCGGCTTAGTACAGGGCCTTGCCCGAACCGTCCTTGATGCTCTGCTTCCAGGTCGCGCGGATCTGGTTGGCAACGGCGTCCGGCAGCGGCACGTAGTCCAGGTCCGAAGCCATTGCACCGCCGCTCTTGTAGGCCCAGTCAAAGAACTTCATGACTTCCTGGCCCTGGGCCGGCTTTTCCTGCGTCTTGTGCAGCAGGATGAACGTGGCGCCAGCGATCGGCCATGCGGCCTTGCCCGGCTGGTTCGTCAGGATCTGGTAGAACGACTTGTTCCAGTCGGCACCGGCGGCAGCGGCCTTGAACGCGTCGTCGCTCGGCTGCACCACTTCGCCCGACGAGTTCTTCATCGTCAGGTACGTCATCTTGTTCTGCTTGGCATAGGCGTACTCGACGTAGCCGATGGCGCCATTCAGACGCTGCACGAAAGCGGCCACGCCTTCGTTGCCCTTGCCGCCCGTGCCGCCACCCGGCCAGTTCACGGTCGTGCCCTCGCCTACCGTGCTCTTCCAGTCATTGCTGACCTTCGACAGGTAGTTCGTGAAGATGAACGTCGTGCCCGAGCCATCGGCGCGGCGCACCGGCAGGATGTCCTGGCTCGGCAGCTTGGCCTTCGGGTTCAGGGCCTTGATCGCGGGATCGTCCCACTTCTTAATCTTGCCCAGGTAGATGTTGGCCAGCACGTCGCCGGTGATGGTCAGCTCGCCCGGCTTCACGCCTTGCAGGTTGATCACGGGCACCACGCCACCGATCACGGTCGGGAACTGGATCAGGTTGCCCTTGGCCAGTTCGTCGTCCTTCAGGGGGGCGTCCGAAGCGCCGAAATCGACCGTCTTGGCGTTGATCTGCTTGATGCCGCCCGACGAACCGATGGATTGATAGTTGACCTTGTTACCCGTTGCTTTTTGGTAGGCGTCGGCCCACTTGGAATACACGGGCGCCGGGAATGAAGCGCCTGCACCGGTAATTTCCGCCGCGAACGCAGTACCCGCCACCACAATCGACACGATGCCTGCAACGGCAGTCTTGACCAGCTTCATATGTCCTCCAGAGAACATTGGTTGGGAATGACAAATTTTTGACAAGGCGAACTGTATGCCGCTTGTATGACAGTTCCATGACATCTCGAAATCTTCTTCAAAGACCCCGTCAAATGGCCGATATTCCCCACCCGTCACGAAACCGTCTTCTCATCGTGCTTTAATCGCCACTCCCCTGCCAGGCGCGCTTGCATCACCTCGACATGCGAAGGCTTGCCGGCGAATCGTCGGTTAATTGCTAAATTTTGAGAAAAAAATGCCACGGACCGGGCCCGTGGCGTCTGGATGCGCGTTGCGGTCCTTCCGGACCCAAGGGCAACCGTCAGGCAGCGCGCAACGCGTTGGCGAGCGTCTGCGCGGCGCGCTCGGCGGTTTCCACCTGTTCGGCTTCGACCATCACGCGCACCACCGGCTCGGTACCCGATGCGCGGATCAGTACGCGGCCACGGCCTTCCAGTTCTGGCTCCACCTGCTCGCGGGCAGCCTTCAGGCCAGGATGGCTCTGCCAGTCAAAGCCCTTCTCCACGCGCACGTTGATCAGCGTTTGCGGGAACAGGTTGACCCCATCCAGCAATTCGGCCAGCGTCTTGCCGCTGCGGCGCAGCGCGGCCAGCACCTGCAGCGCCGACACGATGCCGTCGCCCGTGGTGTGGCGATCCAGGCACAAAAGGTGGCCCGAACCCTCACCGCCGAGCTGCCAGCCGCGCTTGTTCAGTTCTTCCAGCACGTAACGGTCACCAACCTTGGCCCGCACGAAATCCACGCCCAGGCGCTTGAGCGCGAGTTCCACGGCCATATTGGTCATCAGCGTGCCAACTGCGCCTTCCACCTTCTGGCCGGACGCCTGGCGATCGCGCACGATCAGGTACAGCAGTTCGTCACCGTTGTAGAGACGGCCCTGTGCATCCACCACCTGCAGGCGGTCAGCATCGCCGTCGAAGGCCAGGCCGACATCCGCGCGATGGCTGCGCACGGCTTCCACGAGCTTTTCGGGGGCCGTTGCACCATAACCGGCGTTGATATTGCGACCATCGGGCTGATTGCCGATTGGAATGACCTCGGCGCCGAGTTCGTGGAACACGTGAGGGGCAATGTGGTACGCCGCGCCGTGCGCGCAGTCCACCACCACGCGCAGGCCGTGCAGGTCCTGCTCATACGGGAACGTGCTCTTGCAGAACTCGATGTAGCGGCCGGCAGCATCGTCGATGCGCTTGGCGCGACCCAGGTCTTCCGAGCGCACGCACATCATCGGCTCTTCCATCAGCGCTTCGATCTTTGCCTCGACTTCATCGGGCAACTTGTCGCCCGAGGCCGAGAAGAACTTGATGCCGTTGTCGTAGTAGAGATTGTGGCTGGCCGAAATCACCACGCCCGCCGCCAGGCGCAGCGCGCGCGTCAGGTAGGCGATGGCAGGGGTCGGCAGCGGGCCGGTCAGGCGCACGTTGACGCCTGCGGCAGTGAAACCGGCTTCCAGGGCGGCTTCGAGCATGTAGCCCGAGATCCGCGTGTCCTTGCCGATCAGCACGGTCGGCCGGCCTTGCGACGTCTTCTGCCCCAGCGCCAGCACCTTGCCTGCGGCATAGCCGAGCCGCATCACAAAATCGGGCGTAATCGGCGCCTCGCCAACCCTGCCCCGTACGCCATCCGTCCCGAAATACTTGCGTGTCATCTGATCATTCTCCTTGCTGCCCCTGCGGGGCAACTGACTCATGGCGGATCGCCCACCAGACCTTGAGGGCGTCCACGGTTTGTTCTACGTCATGCACGCGCACGATATATGCGCCTTTCTCGGCGGCACAGACTGCCGCGGCGATACTGGCCGCCACGCGGCCCTGCGGCGGCTTGCCACCGACGATGGCCCCAAGCGTCGACTTGCGCGACAGCCCTGCCAGCACCGGCAGCCCGTCGATCGCCAGTTCCGGCATCTGTCCGAGCAGGCGCAGATTATGATCCGGCGTCTTGCCAAATCCAAACCCCGGATCGAGCGAAATACGTGAATCGTCCACGCCCGCCGCACGCAGGGTTGACACCCGTTCGCGCAGGAAATCCGCGACTTCCGCCACCACGTCGACGTACTTCGGATTTTCCTGCATGGTCTGGGGATCGCGCTGCATATGCATGACACACAGGGCCGCCTGCCCTGCCGACACTGCTTCGACGGCGCCGGGCATGCGGAAGCCCCAGATATCGTTGATCAAATCGGCTCCGCCCGCCAGTGCGGCCCGCATCACCTCGGGCTTGTATGTGTCGATTGACAACGGTTTGCCGCAGCCGGCCAGCGCCTCGACAATCGGCATGACACGGTCGAGTTCCTGATCCAGGGGCAACGCCGCCGATCCGGGCCGGCTCGACTCCCCACCGATGTCGATGATGTCTACACCCTCTGCAATCATTTGCTCGGCGTGGCGCAGCGCCGCATCGCGCGAGGCGTGCTGGCCGCCATCCGAGAACGAATCGGGGGTCACGTTAAGAATGCCCATCACCAGCGGGCGGCGATTGCGGGCAAAGCGATAGCGCCCGCACTGGAAGAACTCGATCGACAAGATGTACACCTGAAAAACAAAAAGCCGGCGCACCAGGCACCGGCTTCGGAGGCTATCAGAATCCGCCGCGTTTGAAACCGTTGCAAACGGTCTGTTACGCGGCGGTGCAGCCCGATTACACCGTATCGTCGACGCGCGCCGTGGCGGGCGCATTGGTCGGGGCTACGGGCGAACCACCCGGAGGCGTGCTGCCGCCACCGCTCGGACCCTGCAGGCCCCGCGGCGGGCGCGGCGGCTTGCCGGCCATGATGTCGTTCACCTGGTCGGCGTCGATCGTTTCCCACTCCATCAGCGCGTTGGTCATGGCTTCGACCTTGTCGCGGTTCTCTTCGAGCAGGCGCTTGGCCAGCGCATATTGCTCGTCGATGATGGTGCGGATTTCCCCGTCGACCTTCTGCTGCGTGGCTTCCGACACCGTCTTCGACGACAGCTTGCCGAACATGCCGTCCTGCTCGGTATCCACGTAGACCATGGCCCCCAGCGAGTCGCTCATGCCGAAGCGGGTCACCATGTCGCGGGCGATCTTGGTGGCACGTTCGAAGTCGTTCGAGGCACCGGTGCTCATGGCGTTGAGGAAGACCTCTTCGGCAGCGCGGCCGCCGAACAGGATCGCGATTTCCTCAAGCATGTTGTCCTTGTACTTCGAGTACTTGTCGTGCTCCGGCAACTGCCAGGTCACGCCCAGCGCCCAGCCACGCGGCATGATCGTGACCTTGTGGACCGGATCGGCCTTCGGCAGCAGCTTGGCAACCACCGCGTGGCCCGACTCGTGGTAAGCCGTGGCCTTGCGCTCTTCCTCGCGCATGACCGTCGACTTGCGCTCCGGACCCATGTAGATCTTGTCCTTGGCGTCCTCGAAGTCCTGCATGTCCACCACACGCTTGTTGCGGCGGGCGGCAAACAGCGCAGCTTCGTTGACCAGGTTGGCCAGGTCGGCGCCCGAGAAGCCCGGCGTACCGCGTGCGATCACCGATGCATCCACGTCGTTGCCGATCGGCACCTTGCGCATATGCACCTTCAGGATCTGCTCGCGGCCACGGATGTCCGGCAGGCCCACATAGACCTGGCGGTCGAAACGACCCGGACGGAGCAGTGCCTTGTCCAGCACATCGGCACGGTTGGTCGCGGCGATCACGATGACGCCCGAGTTGGCCTCGAAACCGTCCATCTCGACCAGCATCTGGTTCAGCGTCTGCTCGCGCTCGTCGTTACCGCCGCCCATGCCGGCGCCACGGTGGCGGCCGACCGCGTCGATTTCGTCGATGAACACGATGCAGGGGGCCTGCTTCTTGGCGTTCTCGAACATGTCGCGCACGCGGGCAGCACCCACGCCGACGAACATTTCCACGAAGTCAGAACCCGAGATGCTGAAGAACGGCACCTTGGCTTCGCCGGCGATGGCACGCGCCAGCAGCGTCTTGCCGGTACCCGGAGGGCCCACCAGCAGCACGCCGCGCGGAATGCGTCCGCCCAGCTTCTGGAATTTCTGCGGGTCCTTCAGGAAGTCGACCAGTTCGACCACTTCTTCCTTGGACTCGTCGCAACCGGCCACATCGGCGAAGGTCACGGCGTTCTGGTTCTCGTCAATCAGGCGCGCGCGGGATTTGCCGAACGAGAAGGCACCGCCTTTCCCGCCGCCCTGCATCTGCCGCATCATGTAGAACCAGAAGACGATGATCAGAAGCGTCGGTCCCAGGTAGTACAACGCCTGGACCAGCACGTTCGGCTCGTCGTCGGCCTTGCCGGTCACCTGGACGCCGTACTTCATCAGGTCGCCGACCATCCAGATATCACCCGGCGAGATGATGGTGTACTTGGGGCCTTCCTTCGGGGAGACCACCAGGTTACGGCCCTGCACGTCGACGCGCGACACCTTGCCGTTCTTGGCGTCATCCATGAACTGCGAATAGGTGACCCCGTCCTGGGCACGCGGTTTGTCAAACTGCTTGAAGACGGTGAACAATACCAGCGCGATCACGAGCCAGATTGCCGCCTTTTGAAACAGGTTGTTATTCAAGGCCGAACTCCTTTGCAATTGCCTTGCCAACGGATAGCTGCATTGCATTGTAATGCAGCGCCCGCCCCCACAGGGAAATCTGATTCTATGAGCCTGATAGTGCCCGAGCCGCCAGCTCCGGGCAAGCGGGGCGATCCCCGGAACAAACCCGGATACCCCTGCTTTCGTGGGGGTGGCCGTACACCGTCATGCATCCTGTCAGTCCACTGATTTCAGGTAACGCCCAAGAATGAAGGTTTCTGAAGACTTGTCGCGCGACGCCTTGGGCTTGCGCTTGGCGACAACCTTGAACTGACGCTTGAACTTCTCAACGATCTGGCTGTAGCCGGACCCGTGGAAGCACTTGACCAGCAGCGACCCCTCGGGCTTCAGGTGGGCCTGGGAAAACTCCAGTGCCAGATCGCACAAATACTCGATCCGCGCCGAATCCGCCGACGCCACACCGGACAAATTGGGGGCCATGTCCGAGATAACAAGGTCGATTCTCGACCCGCCCGATGCCTCCAGCACCACCTTTTCCAGTTCCCGGAACACTTCCTCCTCCCGGAAATCGCCCTGGATAAAGATTACGTCGGCCACCGGCTCCATCGGGAGGATGTCGATGGCCACCACGGCGCCGTCGATCTTGCCGTCCGTCGCGCGGGGCGAAGCCGCCAGCTTGTTGCGGGCATACTGGCTCCAGCTGCCCGGCGCGGCACCCAGGTCGACAATGACCTGGCCGGGCTGGATCAGCTTGTCCTGGTCGTCGATCTCCTTGAGCTTGTAGGCCGCACGGGCGCGATACCCCTCGCGCTGCGCCATCTTCACGTAGGGATCGTTAATGTGGTCGTGGAGCCACGACTGGTTGAACTTGTTCTTGCCCTTGGCCATTAATGAGACTTGCCTTCTTGCTGGGAAATCCGGCTGCACGGCCACAATTCAAGGCCGAAAGCAGGTTTTTCTCCCGATTTGGTGATCTTTGCCGCCTCCCGGCGACCTTTTTTCGCATGGTTGACGGATAATACGCGCCAATCCGAAATTTGCTGCTCCAATGCCCGCTCTACAACTGATCTCTGCCCAACGTTCCGAACTGCGCTCGCGCGCCCACGGCCTCAACCCCGTGGTCATGATCGGCGCCGAAGGCCTGACCCCCGCCGTCCTGGCCGAAATCGACCGCAGCCTCGCGGCACATGACCTGATCAAGATCCGAGTGTTCGGTGACGAGCGCGATACGCGCATCGCCATCTACGAGGCCATTTGCGACGAACTCGACGCTGCGCCGATCCAGCATATCGGCAAGCTGCTGGTCATCTGGCGTCCGGGCCCTGCCCGCCTCAAGGAAAACCAGCCGGACGACATGGGTGCCGCCCGCCGTCGCCTGGGTACGGGCGCCGCCCCGCGTACCGTCATGGTTCGCAAGGCCACCGGTTCGACCCAGCGCCGCGCGCCCCGCACCGCCGTCAAGGTGCTCGGCAATGAACGCGTGACCCAGGCCGGCAACGTCAAGCGGGCTCGCGCACGGCCGTCCAGCCAGAAGAAGAAATCACTGGGCTGACCGGCTGGATCAGATTGGCTGCATGCCAATCGGTTCCCATGACCCAGCAAGAAAGGCGGCCATGGCCGCCTTTTTCCTTTTCCGGGGTCTTCCGGGCCTTTCCGCCGCTTACTCTCCAGCCGCTCGCGGCGCGCTGGCGCGCCACACCAGCACCAGGGCCAGCAGGCTCTGCAGCAGGTAGAACACGCTCGACACGCCATGCAGCATGCCGAACTGGCTCTTGTACGGCGAATCCGACACACCCAGGTTCAGCGCCTGCGCCTTGACCTTGAGCCCTTCCATGAACGGCTGCAGGCCGAAATAACCCGCCAGCACGCACACCAGCATCGACAGCACGATCCAGCGCAGGGCCCGATAACGCGCGGCGCCGCGGCGAATCAGCACATTACACAACACCAGCTGCAGCACACCGATCGTCACGCCAAGGATAGCCTCATAGCGGAACAGGTGTCCGGCAATCATGCCGGCCGTCTCGCGGCTGGGCAGCACGGCGAACAGCGTCGGTGCCACCATGTAACCGACCGTCCACAGGCTCCCCGCCCAGACCACGGTCAGCAGCAGGAAGATACGGTGCGGCAGCGGCGGCAGATTCGAGTACGAAGACGAGAACACCCGTGCCCCGCCGCGTCAGATGTAGCGGACGGTGATGACTTCGTATTCGCGTTCACCGCCCGGGGCCAGCACGATGGCGACATCGCCCTCGAACTTGCCGATCAGGGCGCGCGCGATCGGCGAGCTGACCGAAATCTTGCCACTGTCCAGATCGGCTTCGTCGTCGCCGACGATCTGGTAGCTCACGGCGCTGCCCGATTCCAGGTCTTCCAGGTCCACGGTGGCACCGAACACGATGCGGCCGTCGGTGTCGAGCTGGGTCGGGTCGATAACCTGGGCGGCGGAGAGCTTGGCCTCCACTTCCTGAATACGGCCTTCGATGAATGCCTGCTTTTCCTTGGCAGCGTCGTACTCGGCGTTTTCCGACAGGTCGCCCTGGGCACGTGCCTCGGAGATGGCATTGATCACCGCAGGACGTTCGACGGCCTTGAGGCGCTGCAGCTCTTCCTTCAGGAGTTCGGCGCCGCGCTTGGTAATCGGAATGGTGCTCATTGTCTCGTTCAACAAAAAAATGAGCCGCAGCGGAGCTGGAACCATGCTCCGGCAGCAATTCTGCCGGTCAGCACTTCCGCTCGACCGCGGCTTTCAGATGGGATCGAACCGGCACCGGGGCACGGATCGATCAGCGAATTCGACGTAGTTTAGGCCAGAACCGCCGCCGGTATCAACCCGGCGGCAGCGCTGCGGCACGGGGGCGTTTCCCCGCACCGCAGCATAGGCGGCACTCGACCGGCCTGGATCAGGCCAGTTGCTTGTGCAGGCCTTGCAGGTCGTAGACCTCCAGGCTTTGCATGTGCTTCAGGCCTTCCACGGCGGCGTTGGCGCCGGCGATGGTGGTGTAGTACGGCACGCGGGCAGCCAGCGCGGCGATACGGATCGAACGCGAATCGGCGATTGCCGTGCGCGTCTCGTCCACGGTCGTGAAGACCAGGGCCAGTTCGCCGTTCTTGATCATGTCCACGATGTGCGGACGGCCGTCCTTGACCTTGTTGACCACGCGGACCGGGATGCCGGCAGCCTCGATGGCCGAAGCCGTACCGCGCGTGGCAACGATCGGGTAGCCCAGGTCGTGCAGCATGCGGGCCACGGTCACGGCGCGCGGCTTGTCGCTGTCCTTCACCGTGATCAGCACGGTGCCCTTCTCGGGCAGACGCGAACCGGCAGCCAGCTGGCTCTTGAACAGCGCTTCGCCGAACACCTTGCCCACGCCCATCACTTCGCCGGTGGAACGCATTTCAGGTCCGAGGACCGGATCCACGCCCGGGAACTTGTTGAACGGGAACACGGCTTCCTTGACGCTGAAGTACGGCGGCACGACTTCCGCGCCAATGCCTTGCGAGTCCAGCGACTGGCCGGCCATGCAGCGCGCGGCGATCTTCGCCAGCGACAGGCCGGTAGCCTTCGACACGTACGGCACCGTGCGCGACGCACGCGGGTTCACTTCCAGCACGTAGACGATGTCTTCGCCGTTCTTCTGCTGGATGGCGAACTGCACGTTCATCAGGCCAATCACGTTCAGCGCCTTGGCCATCGCGGCGGTCTGGCGCTTCAGTTCGTCGACGGTCGCCTGCGAGAGCGAGTACGGCGGCAGCGAGCAGGCCGAGTCGCCCGAGTGGACGCCAGCCTGTTCGATGTGCTCCATCACGCCGCCGATGAACACGCGCTGGCCGTCGCACAGGGCGTCCACATCGCATTCGATCGCGTCGTTCAGGAAGCGGTCCAGCAGCACCGGCGAATCGTTCGACACCTTCACGGCCTCGCGCATGTAGCGCTCGAGGTCGCGCGGCTCGTGCACGATTTCCATGGCGCGGCCACCCAGCACGTACGACGGACGCACCACCAGCGGATAGCCGATTTCCTCGGCCAGGCGCAGCGCTTCGTCCTCGGCACGGGCCGTGCGGTTCGGCGGCTGGCGCAGGCCCAGGTCCTGCAGCAGCTTCTGGAAACGCTCGCGGTCTTCCGCGGCGTCGATCATGTCCGGGCTCGTGCCGATGATGGGCACGCCGTTGGCTTCCAGGTCCAGCGCAAGCTTCAGCGGGGTCTGGCCGCCGTACTGGACGATCACGCCAACCGGCTTTTCCTTGTCGACGATTTCCAGCACGTCTTCAAGCGTCAGCGGCTCGAAGTACAGGCGATCCGAGGTGTCATAGTCGGTCGACACGGTTTCCGGGTTGCAGTTGACCATGATGGTCTCGTACCCGTCTTCGCGCAGTGCCAGCGCGGCATGCACGCAGCAGTAGTCGAACTCGATACCCTGGCCGATCCGGTTCGGGCCACCGCCCAGCACCATGATCTTCTTGTTGGTGGTCGGGTCCGCCTCGCACTCGCCATGCTCGGCTTCGTACGTGCCGTACATGTAGGCGGTGTTGGTGGCGAACTCGGCCGCGCAGGTGTCCACGCGCTTGTAGACCGGGCGCACGTTCTGCGCCAGGCGCGCCTCGCGCACGGCCTTGGCGTTGGTCTTGAGCAGCCTGGCCAGGCGGCGGTCAGAAAAGCCCTTCTGCTTCAGGAAGCGCAGCTCGACAGCCGACAGGCTTTCCAGCGTGCGGTTGCGCACCAGGCCTTCGGTCTTGACGATGTCTTCGATCTGGGCCAGGAACCACGGATCGATGTCGGTCTCGGCGTAGACCTCTTCCAGCGACATGCCCAGGCGGAACGCGTCGCCCACGTACCAGATACGATCCGGGCCGGCTTCGCCGATTTCCTCGACCACTTCGTCACGGTCGGTCGACTTCTCGTCCAGGCCGTCCACGCCCACTTCCAGGCCACGCAGGGCCTTCTGGAACGATTCCTGGAAGGTACGGCCCATGGCCATCACTTCGCCCACCGACTTCATCTGGGTGGTCAGGTGGCTGTCGGCAGCCGGGAATTTTTCGAACGCGAAACGCGGCACCTTGGTGACCACGTAGTCGATCGACGGCTCGAACGACGCCGGGGTCTGGCCGCCGGTGATTTCGTTCTTCAGCTCGTCCAGCGTGTAGCCCACGGCCAGCTTGGCCGCGACCTTGGCGATCGGGAAGCCCGTGGCCTTCGAGGCCAGTGCCGACGAACGCGACACACGCGGGTTCATCTCGATCACGATCATCCGGC